>Ga0209253_10005786_pt1 | contig 10726 bp, 11 predicted proteins | sample FrelakmetBRP12BR_FD_187145 | JGI IMG/M metagenome (GOLD analysis project Ga0209253, IMG submission 187145) | Freshwater lake sediment microbial communities from the University of Notre Dame, USA, for methane emissions studies - BRP12 BR (SPAdes)... | ecosystem: Environmental > Aquatic >... | reverse complement strand
ATGCGGGTGGCCTTCCACACGGCGAAGGACGCCGTGGCCTGGATGGCCGACCGGTTCGCCGGGAAGCCGGCGCCGGACGAGTGCGTGAAGCCGAGGTGATGGACCGGCTTCACATCTGGTGACACTTGTTGCACAGGTCGCTCCCGGGCGCGTAGTAGAGGAGCGGGTCTCCCCAGACGAGCGGGACGGCCGGGACCGTGCCCGTCGGGACGTCCGGCACGAACGACGTGTTGCCCTGGGCCAGGTGGCAGCCCACGTTGGTGCAGGTCTTCGTGGCGGGCTCGTAGCTCGCACGTCCGAGGATGACCGACGCGGTCGTCCCGGAGGCGGAGAAGGACGCGTTGGGGGACCAGGGATTGGTGGGGCTGGCACCGGTCATCCACATGGGAAGTGTCGGGATGTTTCCCGCGCCTGGCAGCCAGGAAATGGCGGGTAGCGAGTTCCGCACGTCGAAGTCCACGTCTCGCCTTCCGTTCACGTGTCGGAGCGGTAGGACCTTGCCGCCCTGTCGGGGGGCCACCGCGTTGCCGACCGTGTGGCAGGAGTCGCAGCGGGCGCCAAGCCATCCACCCAGGTCGTAGTTGCCGGTCGTGTCGAGGTAGTAGAACCCGCTCGGTCCCGTGTTGGCGGGATCGGTCGTGTCGTAGTGGCAGGTCTGGCAGGTCATGGCCGCGGCGTCCTCGCCGACTCCCCATCCGTTGTTGCCATGCTTGCTGGTGTGCCACGGGCCGGGCAATCCGAGGAAGTGCCCGTACTCGTATCCGTCGTCGGCCATGTTCAGGTGGCTGTTCGCGGTGGCCGCGCCGGCACCGCCCGAGGCGTAGCGCGGCGGATTGGCGTGGCAGCCCGTGCAACCAAGGTGCGTGCCGGAGTTCCATCCCGGCGTTCCGACGAACGTCGGGGAAGCCTGGCCGCTGGAGTGGCAGTAGACCCCGTTACAGGTCTTGGCGGTGGCGTTGTAGGCCGCCGTGGTGGCGTTGCGGGCCTTGATGCTTCCGGCCGGTGCGGCCGCTTCGTAGAGTTTCACGTCCACCGAGCCGTTCCGGTGGTTGCCGGGGATCACCGAGTGGCAATTGGCGCAGCCGTACGCATACACCGCGGGTGCGCTGGTGGGCGTTGCATCCGGGAATCGGTCTTCCAGCGTGCTGGTGTCGGCGTAGCTTACCGCGGTGATGCCCGTGGGCCCGAAATGCGCGACGTGCGCACCCGTGGCGGGCGGGAAACCGTGGCACGCAGCACAGCCTGCTCCGCCGGTGCCCCCCGAGAACTCGAGCGTCCCGTTGATGTGTTTTCCGCAGGCGATGTCGATGGTGCCGTCCGTCTTGACCGTTTCGGAATGGCAGCCGTTGCAGGATATGGACGAGGCCTCGTGCGACGACGGCGGGTAGCCGTGGCACATCGCGCACTCGACGGCGAGGGTCGGGGCCACGGGGGTATAGACGTACGTCCATGCCACCGGCGCAGGCCCGGAACCGTGGCAATAGACGTTCGAACAGGTCCGGGCGGTGGCGTTCCACGTGGGAGCAATCCCCCCGGTTGCGGCCAGTGCTCCGAACACGACGTTCCTGCTCCCGGTGGGGGAACACACCGGAGCGTGGCACTCCGCGCAGGAGAGCTTGGCGTGCGCCCGATTGTCCTGGGTGTGGCTGGCGTGAGCCGCGCCCTGGGTGATCGTCATGTTCGCCGCGAAAGCAGGCCCCGGCGCGAGGCCGCAAACGAGCGCCAGCATCGTCGCGCCACCAAGCACTGCCCTCGTCATCTTCAGGGAAGCCATCTCAGACCCACCCAATCTCGCCGGAGTGCGGAAAAGCGAACGCAAGAAGGAGCCGTCCCACTTTGCGGGGTTCATCAGTGACACCCGAAGCACTTCGAGGTGAACTTGGCCTGCACGTTCACGACCCCGTTGCCGTGCAAGGCCGCGGACGCCGCCTTGATCGAGACGCCGACTGTCTTTCCGCCGACCACGGCGCTGGTCGCGTCGGGATGGCAGATCTCGCAGGTTCTTCCGTTCGGCATCGAGGATGCGTGGTTCGACGCGTGCCAGTTGTTGGTGGGAGGGGGCGGGTTCCCGTGGCAGGTCGAGCAGGTGGAGCCGGTCGAGAACCAGGAATTCGCGGCTCCCCCGGACCCCGCGTACGGGACCGTCACGTACACGACATCGTCGATGCCGTAGTCCCAGACGCCGTACGTGTAGGTGCCTGAGTACGCCCCGTGGCACGCGACGTTGGAGCAGGTCTTGGCGGTCGCGTCGAAGGCCGGGGCGGGCTTGCCGGGAGCCGCGGCCGGACCCGCCGGATCGAGGCAGGGGCTCCCCGGGATGAGGTGGCAGGCGGTGCAGGCGAAGGCGCCGTGCTTCATGTGTGCGCCTGTCGGGGCGAACGGCACGGTGAGAGCCGCGCGCGGCATCGTCGCCGCGCCCTGCTCCGCCAGCGCTTCAGGGTAGTCGTCGACGGTTCGATCCCGGGGGACCCACCGCACCCCGTCGTAGATCCACTCGCGACCGTCCACGGTGTTGAAGTAGACCTGCAGGATCCGGGGAGACGCGGGGGCGGACGCGAGCCTCGGAGGCTTCCTCGCAGCGGCGATCGTGCCGGCCGGAACGGCGGAGGAGCCCGTCCCACCCTGGCTGGAACAACCGACGGCGACCAGCAACCCGATTCCGGCGATGAGGGACAGAAGCCCACGGACTGAGGCGCGGCAGTCTCTGGATCTCATGATTCCTCTCGGGCAGTGAGACGCTGGACGAGGAGCAGCAGGTCGCGGATCGGCGGCGACGGACTGGTCCTGAAGCCCGAGGAGGTAAGCAGCTATTGAGCCACGGTCGGCGAGAGAGAAACCTCAATGATCTTGAGACGCGCTCTCGAGATTCCGGGCCAAGCCAGTGGGGCTTCACCCAGCAGTGTGGGTCAATGGGGGATAAGCCCCATCTTGAGCGTCGCAAGTTCATGAAAATTAAGGGAATTTAATCCGGGTCGACGTCCCTCGCGCGTGGGGCACCCGCCTGGGTCTCGTGGCTCGAGAATGTGCTCTCGTCGGAGGCCATGCAATGGGTGGCGGCCGACGGCATCCGACTCCCTGGGACTGCCGGACGGTTTCCTGACAGTGAAGCTCGCCGCGCCTGCCCTCTTTGCCTGGACTCACTTTGGTCACGGCCGGGTGCGCTCGAGGCTGTAACATTGCCCCGTTCGGTGCGGGAAGGAGCCAAGTCGGCGTGAGACAGACCACGATCGCCATCCTGGCTGGCCTCTCGCTTTCGGCTTGTGCCACGACCCAACCCAATCCACCTCCCAAGCTGACGTGCTTCCAGTGGACGACCTTGCTCAAGGAGGGGCTCATCAGGCCCGGCCTGGACAGGAGCACCGTTCAGCGGGTTTGCCAGTACTTCGATATTCCCACCCACTCGTCCGGGAAGAACCTCTGCGGTGCGGGTCCAATGGACCAGCGATGGGACTGCTACCTGGAGGAATACAAGTGTGACCGTGGGGAACTCCCGGCCGGGACGATCCGGGTCATCTACAAGTTGAAGGATGGCTCCTCGACCGGACCCCAACCGGGCGACGTCCCGGGACACGTGTGGGTCGTGGACTACTGCGGATTCCATGAGATGGATGGCAATCCACCTCCGCCTTCGGCAAAGAGTGGGAGGGGTGCAAGCCCATGACCGATGCCACGCCCTCGAAGATCCAGCTGGCCCTCGGGCTCGCCCTGGCCCTGTCGGCCGGGTGCGGGACACAGGCACCTGCACCCACGGTCGACGTCACGGGGACGTGGGTGGGGGACATCGACTCGAATGCCGGGCCGCCTGGATTCGAGCCGGTCTTCGGGACCTACTCGCTCACGCTCCAGCTCGTGCAGACCGGCTCAGCTGTCACCGGCACCTTCGACTCGGTGGGGGCCTTCTCCGGTACCGTCCAGGGCGGCGTCGCCGGCGACAGGGCCACCCTCTACGTGGCCGTCGCTCCCTGCGGGGGGCCTGGCAATTCGACGGCGAGGGTAGCTCTCACCGGCACGGTGACGAACCCGGGGGCGGCCACTCTCCTCATGGACGTCGCCTACCAGGGGACGCCCTGCGGCGTGGCCGATTACGGAACGGGCACGCTCCGACGCCAGTAGACGATGCGCCCGGCGGCGGGATCCGCGTATCTGGCGAAGCCGGCGCCGGACGAGTCGTGGGGCGCGCCTTCCCCGTCAACGGGGCGCTGAAGTCGTCCCGAGTTTCCGAGCGACCTCTTCCCGCATCTCCGGGAAGCGGTCGTGCGCGGTCTCCAGGAAGCGCACCCAGGCGCGTCGCGCGCCCGCGGCGTCCCCCCGCCGCTCCAGGAGGTTGCCGAGCCGGTACCAGGCGCTGGCGAGATTCGGCGACTCAGCCGTGGCACGCGTCCAGGCGGCCTGCGCACCATCGAGATCGCCGCGAAGGGACGCGGCGATGCCCAGGTCGTTCCAGGCGCGGGCATGAGCCGGATCGACTGACACGGCGCGCTCCCAGAGCGCGACGGCAGCGGGCCGGTTCCCTTGCTGCCATGCCACGACGCCGAGCCGCCAGAGCGCGTCCGGATTTCGAGGGTCGGAATCGAGGACCTCCTCGTATAGGCGCGCGGCGTCGAGGAGCAGGCCAAGCTTCTCGTACGCGACGCCTTGCTCGATGAGGGCCGGTGCGAGCCGGCTCTGTGGCGTCCCGGGGCGGCGAATGATCGACGCGGCGCGACCGAAGGCCTCGACTGCCTCCAGCGGCCGCCCGGCCTCCATGAGCGCCCCGCCCAGCATCCGCTGGGCCTTGGCCGAGTCGGGCTGCGCTGCGGCTGCGGCGGTGAAGACCGTGAGGTCGTTCTTCCAGGCGCGCGAGTAGTCCCAGGTACGTGCCGCGGATGCCGCCAGCACGATGGCGAAGGCGACCAGCGCCGGGACTCGCGCGCGGAATTCCAGGAATGCGCCCGCGCCAGCCCCCGCCACGAGAGCGAAGGCGACGCTCGGGACGTAGAGCAACCTCTCGCCGAAGATCGTTCCGATGGGGACGAGCAGGTTCGAGGCCGGGAAGATGGTGATGCCGTACCAGAGGAAGGCGAAGACGCCGAGCGGGAAGGGCTTTCGGAAGCGCCAGGCGATCGCACCGAGGGCGATGATGGCGGCGGCCGAGGCGAGGAAGGCCAGGTCGAGCGGAGAGGTGACAGGCGCGATGGCCGCGAAGGAGTAGTCTGCGGACAGCCGGAGGGGCGCAACGAGGAGGAGGAGCCCTCGACCCAGCACGGCGACGGCCGTCATGATCCTCACCCCGGCCGGGGCCCCGGCGATGGGGTTCTCGTCGAACGGGATCCGTGGAAAGACGAGGGTGTCGAGGACCGCGTGGCGTGCGGCGAGGAACGCAACGGTCACCGCGACATAGGCGGCGAAGAGACCGATGGCGCGCCCGCGATGACTGCGCCAGCCCTCACGCGCGTAGAGGAGGTCGTGCGCGGCGAGCAGTCCCACCAGGACGAGCCCGGCCTCCTTGGAGAGGAGGGCTCCCGCGACGAGCAGAGGAGCGAGCGCCATGGCCGGGCCCCCGCGACGCATGGCGCGGGCATGGGCGAGCACCGCGCCGATGGAGAAGAGGGCGACGAGCAGGTCCTTTCGCCCGGCGACGTTGGCCACGGCCTCGACGTGGACGGGAAGCACGGCGAAGAGAAGGGCGGCCAGCACCGCAGGCGGGAGCGGCAGCCCCAGGTTCACGGCCAGGAAGAGCACGAGGACGCACACGCCCGCGTGGAGGAGGACGTTCAGCAGGTGGAATCCGATCGGGGAGATGCCACCGAGCGCGTAGTTGACCGAGAAACTGAGAGTCGTCAGCGGCCGGTACATCGGGACCTCGGCGTCCCCCGAGCCAGCCCACGACGCCGTGGAAAAGATCCGCGGTGTACCTGCGGGCGACCGGATGAGCGCGTTGTCCACCACCTCAGGGCCGTCGTCGAGGGCGAACCCGTGGCCCAGCGTGCCGGCGTACGCGACGAACGCGATCAAGGCGACCAGGATGGCCGCCAGCCAGGCCTGTCGCATCGTGGTGTGGGAGGTGTCGATCATCGCGCGTCCAGGAGTGGGGCCGCCCGGGGTCGAACCGGGACGCCGCCTTCGCGGCAGGGGATTTTAAGTCCCCGGCGTCTGCCAGTTCCGCCACGGCCCCGGAGTCACTATCGCATGGGTGCCCGGCGCGATATCGGTGCCACGGCGAGCCGCGTTCGTATGTCACGCATGGAGCATTGTCAAAAGGCGCTTCCTCGGCCAGGCTCCACCTGTTCGGCCGCGGGTCCCGCGGCTTCGGGGGAGAGCCTTCATGAGACGCTGGGTCGCCTTTCTGGCCGTGTCCGCGGTCGTCGCCGGTCCCGCCATCGCCGAACAGACGGGCGCCAAGAAGCGTCGGCCGCTTCCGCCCGAGTTCGGGCGCGTGATCATCAACAACGCGTCGGAGAAGGCCGGCCTGGCTCCGGTGTCCTTCGATCACTGGTTCCACCGGGCCAAGTACACTTGCCGTCTCTGTCACGTGGACATCGGCTTCGCCATGAAGGCGGGCGCCACCGGCATCAAGGCGGCCGACAACCAGGCCGGGTTCTACTGCGGCGCCTGCCACAACGGGAAGCTCGTCGTCGACAAGAGGAAGGTCTTCGAGTCCTGCGGCAAGGCGCTCATCGGGGAGAACCGCGCCGGCTGCCTTCGCTGCCACTCGGTGGGGAAGAACGTCACGCCCATGGTCGACTTCAAGACCTTCACGAAGGACCTGCCGGTCGGCCGCTTCGGCAACGGCGTGGACTGGGAGAAGGCGGAGGAGACCGGGCTCGTCAAGCCGGTGGACTTCCTGGAGGGCGTGTCCATCCCGCGGAAGTCGTTCACGGCCCAGAAGGACTTCGCTCTCTCGCCCAAGCTGCAGGGGATGCCCGACATCATCTTCTCTCACCAGAAGCACACCGTCTGGAACGGGTGTGAGCTCTGTCACCCGGAGATCTTCGTGGGCGTGAAGAAGGGGGCCACCAAGTACTCCATGGTGGAGATCTTCGACGGCAAGTACTGCGGAGCTTGCCACGTCACAGTGGCCTTCCCGCTCATCGACTGCGGGCGCTGCCACGCGAGGCCGGTCCAGTGAGACGCGGGAGAAGCTGGCTCCTCGCGGCGGTCCTGGGGGCGGGTGCGGCATTCACAGTCGGTGCGGCACAAGCCGTTCTGGCCCAGGGCCCGGCGGCCGCGACGCAGGACTGGAAGAAGGAGTTCGAGGAGATCTGCGCCAAGACCCAGGACGCGATGGCGCTTCCGATGGACGAGCTCAAGGGGCTCGTCTCCCGCTGCGACAAGCTGAAGCCGCGGATCGAAAAGCTGGACGAATCCCAGCGAAAAGTGTACTCGCGGCGCCTTCAAGTGTGCCGCGACCTCTACCAGTTCGTCATCGAGTCCCGCGAGAAGGGGTAGCCGGCGTGGCCGTCCCGTTGCGGATCGCCGTGCTGGTCGTCCTGCTCGCCCCTGTCGCGTCGCGGGGCATGGAGGTCGTGCCGGCCCATCGGTACGGCCTCGTCCAGTTCGGGAACCGCGCCGCCGCGGCCAAGGTCCCGCCCGTGTCGTTCGACCACTGGAGTCACCGGGCGCGCTTCACCTGCCGTCTCTGTCACGTCGACGTGGGTTTCGCGATGACCGCCGGGCAGACCGGCATCTCCGCCTCCACCAACCGCTCCGGCTACCACTGCGGCGCCTGCCACAACGGCAAGACCGTGCTGGGCGGGAAGCCCGTCTTCGCCTCCTGCTCGGCGGGCGTCGACGTGGACGAGTCCCCGAGCTGCCGCCGATGTCACGAGAAGCGCGACCCCGAAAAGGCGCGACGTGACTACGAGGCCTTGGCCGAGAAGTTCCCGAGGAAGGGGCAGGCGCGCGCCGTGGACTGGGAGGAGGCAGAGGCGAAGGGGCTCGTCCGGCCCATCGACTTCGTCGAGGGCGTCTCCATCCGGCGCGCTCCGCTCAAGATGGACAAGGAGATCAGCATCGAGTCGAGCGGATGGATGACCGACGTGCTCTTCTCCCACCGGAAGCACTCGGTGTGGAACGGCTGCGAGGTCTGCCACCCGGAGATCTACCCGAGCACGAAGAGCGGGACGAAGAAGACCTCGATGATCGGGATCTCGTCCGGCGAGTCCTGCGGCGTCTGTCATACCAAGGTGGCATTTCCGATCGCCGACTGCGAGCGGTGCCATGTGAAGCCGGTCAGGTGAACGAGGCGAACCCTCCACAGCCCCATCAGGGATGCCTCTCGGTTGACCCATGAACCTCGGCGGTCACGCGGATGGTGAAGCCGTGTTTCCCAGGCGGGGATTGGGGTTTGTGAAGGTGCGGCTGCCAAGTTAGCCAGTGAAAGCTCGTCTTCTGTGCCATGTACGCCGGACGCGCACCTTTGATCACGAGCAATACAAAAGGGTGAACCTCGCGGGTACCTTCCCGACAACGAGTTTGCCTTGGCACTCAGAGGGGGTGCCATTTCCTGGCGTGTCTGCGCACCGCGCGAAGCGTCATAATCTCTGGAGGGGGATTGGATATGTTCAAACGATTCTTGGTCATCGGAGCAGTCGTGCTCGCTGCGTGCGGCACCGGGTCGAGTGGGTCCAACGCATCGACGGATCAGGGTGGAGGGGGTCAGCCCGGATTCGGGCCCAACGTCCCGACGATCCCGGTTGGAGCGTTGGTCACTCCGAATCCGACCATCGTGAAGGTCGTGCTGAACACGACCCAGACCGTCTATTCGCTCGTCTGCAGCGGCTACGACGAAAACGGAGACTGCATCCCGCAACGCTGCCCTTGCGCTACGGGGCAGACCTGCGCGCCGACCGGCGAGTGCGTCTCGCCCAGAGACGTCCCCACGATTCTCTACGTCAAGAACATCGATTACAACGCCGCTGGAAACTACTCGTTCCCTGTTCCTTGTGACACCACCAGGGGTTACATTGCCGAGGTCTACGTCACGACGACCCCGAAGGCAGCTGCTGGGGCGCGCACTATCGACGAGTGGTATTTTTCACCAAGCTTCACCATGCAAGCCGTGGGCACCTCGTGTTCACCGTCGGGCTTGATCTGGCCAGCCCTGAACCAGGGGGCTCCAGTGGTCCACAACCCGCTGACTCCGGTCTACGTTGCCGGGTTGGACTCCAGGTTCAACACGTTCCAGCTCACGGTTACCGGCCTGAGTTCACCGTGGGCGACGGGCGGGGGAACCAGCTGGACCGTGGCCTACCCTGATCAGACTCCCGGGACCACCTACAGCGGTGCCACCGCGACGCTGCCCGCGCCCCCGGCGGTCTCGGCCGGCACGCCTCTCAGCCTCACGACCATGTTCAGCCTGAATAGCCAGAGACTCACCAGCGACGAGACGGTTACAGGAAGCGTGCATCCCTGGATCTTTACCGCCACGGGCGTACCGGGTCCGATCCCGGTAGGCATCGGGACGGTGACCCCTCCCTAACGCTTCGCCGGGTCATCGAACCTGCAGCAATCGAGGGGAACACTCGGCCACCGGGTGTTCCCCGTTCGTTTTTCGCAACCACCACGCCCCACATCGACTCCGGGCGGGTGTCGATGTGCGCCTGTCTCGAGGAAGGCTGGTGCCCCTGCAGTGAAGTGGCGTCCGGTCCCGCGATCGCGGGATACTTCGGCGTCGCCGGTTTCTGAACAATGACCCGTTTCGCCCCGCAGGGCGCGACCATCTCCTGGGAGGGGGACACCGTGCAGAGAGCCAAAGTACTTCGAGGCGTTTCAGCAGCGCTGTTCGTCGTCATCGCGGCGGTGTTCGTCGCCGCTTGCGGCGAGCTTCCCGTGGGTGAATCGGGAGTCAGGGTCGCGCCGGCGACTTCCTCGGACGGCGGCCTGCGGGCTCCCCAGGGAACTGCCCGACTGACGCAAGCTGAAGTGTGCGACGACGCCAGTGCCACCTCCTGCACGCCGACGGGCGCGCATGCGAAGCACACCGGCACCTGCGCGGTGTGCCACGCCGTGGCCGGGAGACTGGCGTTCCAGATCGGCGGGCCGGCCTATGGCTCGGGCTGGACGTCGGCCCGGCCGCGCCCGACGTTCAATGCGACCGCCAAGACCTGCTCCAACGTCGCCTGCCACGGTGTCCCAGCTGGCACGTTCAGCTACTACTTCCCTGGAAACGAGATGGACGCGGAGGGGTATCCGATCCCGGAGCTGAAGACCGTGAACTACGGTGGGACGATGGCCGCGATCACCCCGTCCTGGTACACGACCGGCGCCAGCTGTACCGCATGCCATGGAAACCCGCCCGCGAACGGCTCGGACGGTTCCAACGCCTGGCACAGCGGCAATCACGCCAACAACCAGAATGTCGGCCCCATTCCTCCCAACGCGTGCGAGCTCTGCCACAACAATCAGGTGGGCAATGTTTTCAGCCCGATCGCGGCGAGTGCAAACGACGGCACGGGCTACCGTGGCACGTTGATCCTGCTCCCGACGTTCCACGGGAACGGATTGAACGTGGCCGCCCGATTCAGGTCTCAGTGCTTCGGTTGTCACTGATCCGCGCGGGGTTGTTCACCTGAAGTCAATACGAGCCCGGCTCCTCCTTTCGGGGGGCCGGGCTCACTTGCATGCGAGCAGTCACCTTTCGTCAACCCTCGTCCCGCGCCGATCGGTAGGATGCCGCGAGGAGATGGGACCCGGGATGACGAACCGTGCGTGGGCTTGGCTCGCGGCATCGACCCTCACCGTTGCG
>Ga0209253_10005785_pt1 | contig 10727 bp, 7 predicted proteins | sample FrelakmetBRP12BR_FD_187145 | JGI IMG/M metagenome (GOLD analysis project Ga0209253, IMG submission 187145) | Freshwater lake sediment microbial communities from the University of Notre Dame, USA, for methane emissions studies - BRP12 BR (SPAdes)... | ecosystem: Environmental > Aquatic >... | reverse complement strand
TCCAGTAGATGTTTCCGGATTTCAAAGTTGTGGGCTTCGACCTTCTTCTGCGCATTCTCGATTGCCCTGGTCACAAGGTTATGCTCAATGGGCTGGTCCTCCTCGATGCCCAGCCGGTCCATGATCTTAGAAATTCTCTCCGAACCGAAGATCCTCATCAGATCATCCTGCAAAGAGAGATAGAACCTGGAGGAGCCCGGATCGCCCTGTCTTCCCGATCTTCCCCTCAACTGGTTATCGATCCGTCTCGCCTCATGCCGCTCGGTTCCGAGGACATGGAGCCCCCCTGACTGGACCACTTTCTCCTTCTCCTTCTGGACGATGTTCAGGGCTTTCCGGTAAGCCTCTTCATAGGCCTTCTGCATTGCTTCAGGATCGTCCTTCTCTTCCACCATGGTTCTGGCCAGGAATTTGGGATTTCCTCCGAGGAGGATATCGGTTCCCCTTCCTGCCATATTCGTCGAGAGGGTGACCATTCCCACCCTTCCCGCCTGGGCAATGATCTCAGCTTCCCTTTCATGATGCTTTGCATTGAGGACATTATGCGGAACCCCGCGTTTCTTCAGCAGAAGGCTCAACCTCTCCGACTTCTCAATGGAAATTGTTCCCACCAGAACAGGACGGCCCAGTTTATGGAGTTCCTCTATCTCCCTGACGGCGGCGCGGAATTTCTCCTCTTCGGTTTTGTAAATGACATCGGAATGATTGGTCCGGATCAGGGGCATATTGGTGGGGATGACCACGACATCCAGATTGTAAGTCTTCCTGAACTCAGCCGCTTCGGTGTCCGCCGTACCGGTCATGCCGGCCAGTTTCTTATACATCCGGAAATAGTTCTGGAAGGTGACGGTGGCCAGAGTCTGATTCTCATTCTCTATTCTCACATTCTCCTTTGCCTCGACCGCCTGATGGAGGCCATCGCTCCATCTCCTTCCCGGCATCAACCTGCCGGTAAATTCATCGACGATCACCACCTGGCCATCCTTCACCACATAGTCCACGTCCCTTTTAAAAAGGGTATGGGCTTTTAAGGCCTGGTTGACATGATGGAGGATTTCGATATTTCTGGGATCATAGAGATTCTCCACATGTAGCAACCTCTCCACCTGAGCCACTCCCTCTTCCATCAGAAAAGCGGCGTGGGTCTTCTCCTCAATCTGGTAATCCTTCCCCTGTTTCAAACTTGGGATGATTCGGTTGATCTTATAATATTTGTCGGTCGACTCCTCGGTAGGGCCGGAGATGATGAGGGGCGTTCTTGCTTCATCGACCAGAATGCTGTCCACCTCGTCCACGATGGCATAATTCAGATCCCTCTGGACATAATCCTGGATATCGAACTTCATATTGTCCCTGAGGTAGTCAAACCCGAATTCGTTATTTGTCCCGTAGGTGATATCGCAACCGTAGGCCTTCTTCCGCTCCTGGTCATTCAATTCGTGGACGATCACCCCGACGGAGAGGCCCAGAAACCGGTAGATAGCCCCCATCCATTCGCTGTCCCTCTTTGCCAGGTAGTCGTTCACGGTGACGATATGGACGCCCTCTCCCCTCAGACTGTTCAGATAGGCAGGCAGGGTGGCTACAAGAGTCTTCCCCTCGCCAGTGGCCATTTCGGATATCTTTCCTTCATGGAGCACAATCCCACCAATCAGCTGGACATCATAGTGTCGCTCCCCGAGGGCTCTCCTTGCTGTTTCGCGGACAACGGCAAAGGCTTCGGGAAGGACCTCCTCCAGAGACTCTCCCCTGTCGATCCTCTCCTTGAACTCCCCTGTCCTTGCCCTGAGTTGATCATCGCTCAGAGGTTGAATCTTTGATTCCAGGTCATTGATCCGTTGAACAAGAGGTTGGATTCTTTTCAACTCTCTCTCATTCTTGCTTCCCACAATTTTCCTTATGATTAAACCGAGCATAGAACCCTTACCCCGTAAAATTCCTCTTTAATTTCTAATAATTATATAATGGATGAAAACAGGTTTCAACAACCAAATAAAAAGCCCGATAAAGGAATCCTTTATCGGGCTTTTTCCACATCATCGGATATCATCAATTCAAAATATGCCTCATCGGATTGACCGGAATACCATTCAGCTTCACTTCGTAATGGAGGTGGGGGCCTGTTGTCTTTCCACTCGTTCCGACCTCCGCAATCTTATCCCCCCGTTTCACCTTTTGTCCCGCCTTCACCAGCACCTTGTTGAGATGGCTGTACCGGGTTGTCATGCCGAATCCATGAGAAATGACCAGGAACTTTCCATGGACCCAATCGCTCCCGATATCGGAGACAAAACCATTCCCGGGAGCGACCACAACCGTTCCCGTCCGGTTGGAGATGTCGACCCCCTCGTGCATCTGTGTCAATCCCGTAAAGGGGCTGGTGCGAAATCCAAAGTCGGAGGTAACCCAGCCCTGGACGGGCCAGATGGAAGGAGTATGGACCAATATCTCCTTTTTCGCCTGTAGAACTTTTTCGAGTTCGGATAGGCTGATCTCCTGTGAGATCGCCTCTGATTGGAGACGCTCAACATCGACCTTCATTTGATGAACCAGCCCCTTATCGTCCTTCTCCCCTTTTAATTTCTCTCGTAAATCCGATGGAGAAGGCCCCCCCATCCCCATAAAGGAAGTGGACTCCTGACCTCTTTCCAGATTGGCAATAACCCGGATCCTCTTGTCAAAATCTTTCAGTTTGGAGACCTGTTTTTCCATCTCTTCAATTTTTGAGGAGAAAAAATGAAGCTGCGACCTCTGGACCTCCGTCTGTTCACGTAACCGTGCAACTTCATAAGCCTTCTTCTTCACCTGAATATAGTCACAGAAGAAAAAAGTGACGGAGAGAATGGTAAAGGCTAAGAGATAGAGGCCAATTTTAACAGTCTTTTTCCGGATCTTCAGATGCCGGGTCTTGGAGGTCTTATGCCCGAATATGAGAATTGTGATATATTCTTTATCCAACATTCACCCCTTGTTTCACCCAAAATAGGAATGAAGCTTCACCCCTTGATGCCTGTCTTTAATACCAGATTTAGAATGCCCCTGTCAAGTTTTTTTTTGGCTTTTTTGACACTGGCAAGCAAAGGGTTTTGATAACATTTTCCCTTTAATTTCCGCTAACTTCGAGGCCATCAATCAGAAGGGATGGAGACCCGATTTTCCCAAAAAACCTGAGATCATCTCCAACCCCGGCCAATTTCCGGAAGAGCTGGTAGAGGTTTCCGGCTATGGCAATCGACTTAACCGGATGGACTTTCTCCCCTTTTTCAATCCATTGCCCTGAACATCCCAGCGAGAAATCGCCTGAGATGGGGTCCACAGTATGGAGGCCCATCACTTCCTGAATGACAACCCCCCGCTCAAGGCTTTTGATCAATGATGTGAAGGAAACCTTTCCCGGTTCGATAAAGAAATTTGAAGTCCCTAATCCCGGAGGGGATTTGATGCTATGCCGCAGGCTGTTACCTGTTGACCCAGCTCCCGATGCTCCGGAACGGAGATTTTCCCGGTTGGCCCAGAACCTGTCATAAAGGTATCCATTTATCTTTCCTTTCGCCACAACAACCGTCCGTTGACTCGGCGTCCCTTCCCCATCTACAGGAGAAGCGGCCGCACCTTCCGTAATGAGACCATCATCCACGATGGAAAGGAGGGGAGAGAAAAAAATCGCGCCCGTTTTATCCTTAAGGACAGACTTGCCCTTTTGCACCTGTTCTGACAGGAATGAATGGGCCAGCAGGGATAAAAATTCCGAACCAATATGGTTCTCCAAAAGGACCGGATAGACTCCGGAGGAAATTCTCTTCCCACCAAGCCTCTCCAATGCCTTTCTTCCCGCCTCCCTTCCCACTTTCTTCACGTCGATCTTATCGATAAAATGGCTGAAATCGAAATCCCAGCCCACCTCCGACTCTCCTGACTCCTCGGCAATAGCCATCACGCTGACTGAGGCAAAGGTCACATCATAAGAAAAACGGAGTCCGTTTGAGTTGATCAGTGTCGCTCTGGAGATTGACTCCTGGTAGGATGCTTTTCTCACTTTCGCAATTCTTCCTGTGTCCACAGATCGAGCCGCTTCTTCCAGAATCCTCGCATTTTCGATCTTCCTTTTTTCTGAGACTCCGGGGAGGGTTTCGTCAAAAATGGGCAGGGAAGGAGGTGGACTCTTCAGGGCAGGGGCAAAATCAAAACAGGGGTCCGGAGAAGTAACTTCGGCGCTCGCAATAGCATCCCCCACAATCCGCTCCAGCCCTTCCCCGATGCTTCCCGAAGAGGACATGGAAGGAGAGGTGGTGTAAGAGAAACCTGTTCTCCCTCGATTCAAAATTCGGAGGCCCATCCCCCAGGATTGGGAGGCCTGGAGGGTATCCACCTTCCCTTCTTTAGACTCCACCTCAAAATGGGAAGACTCTTCGAGGAAGATTTCATAGCCATCGAGGGATTTACTCCGGAGAATTCTCAATGTTTGATCAATGATTTCATTCATGAATCGTGTCCTTGATCTGTGACTTAAGAAAATCCTCAATCATTGCTCATTGGCTATTGATCATTGGTAATTGATTATTGATTTTTAAATTACCATCGAATCAGGCTGCTGGCCCAGGTGAGACCTCCGCCAAAACCGGTGAGGATGATATGGTCCCCTTTTTGAATCGATCCATTTCGAACCGCCTCATCGAGAGCAATGGGAATGGTGGCCGAAGAGATATTTCCGTATTTCTCAACGGTGAGATAGATCTTTTCAAAGGGGATATTGAGCCGCTTGGCCAATGATTGAAGGATACGGAGGTTGGCCTGATGGGGAATGACCCATCTCGCATCGGAGACCTTGATGCCGTTAAAGGAGGCCGCCTCCTCGGCCGCCTCTGCAAAGCGTCTTACTGCCACACGGACCGACTCATTTGCCTTGATCATCTTCAGGGTATGGAGTTTTCTGTCTACGCTCTCATAGGAGATAGGGGTGGTCTTGGATCCGCCTCCTGGGAGGAGGAGATTTTCGCCGCTTGCTCCATCCGAATGAATGTGGACGGAAAGAACTTCCGCCACATCCCTCCATCCATCCATGAGGGGCTTCTTCTTTGATGAAGAATCGAAACTCTTCAGCACGACCGCGCCTGCCCCATCTCCCCAGAGGATACAACTCTCCCGGTCAGTCCAGTCGAGGGTCCGGCTCATAATCTCAACAGAGACGACGAGGGCATTCCTATACGTTCCTGCTTTGAGGTATTGCTCTGCCACGGATAGGCCGAAGACAAACCCGCAACAGGCTGCTGTCACATCGAATGAAACCGCTCTTTTTGCCCCTAACTTCCCTTCGAGCCAGTTTGCTCCCGAAGGGCAGGCTGTATCTGGAGTCATCGTGGTCATCACGATGAGTTCAATATCCTCTCTCTCCAATTTGGCCATCTCCATGGCTCTGAGCGAGGCTTCTTTGGCGAGATCCGAAGCAAAGATATCCGGCGCAGCAATCCTTCGCTCTTTTATCCCTGTCCTCTGGTAAATCCACTCATCATTCGTATTTAAGGCTTTCTCAAGATCGAAATTGGTCAGCACCCTCTCCGGAAGAAAGGACCCTGTTCCAACAATTCCGATTCTCCTGCTACTCATCAATCCATTCCTCCGTCATGCCCCCTATCTATAAACCCTTGGCACCCTTTTTCCGATTAGGCATAGGACTTCGTATGGGATCGAACCGATCTTCTTTGCAATCTCATCGGCTGTGATTCGCTCCTCGCCCTGTCTCCCGATCAGAATCGCTTCATCTCCCTTTGAAACGCCCGGGATACCGGTTACATCCACCATGATGAGGTCCATACAGACCCTTCCCACAACAGGAGCTCGCTTCCCCCGGATCAAAACTTCCCCCTGATTGGAGAGGCGGGTGCTATATCCATCCGCATATCCAACAGGAAGGGTTGCAATAAGGCTTTCCCTTCGAGTCACAAATGTGCCTCCGTAACTGATCCTTGAGCCTGTTGAAACCGATTTAAGAAAGTGGATACGTGTCTTCAAGGTAAGGACGGGTCTGAGTTCGACCAGTTTTTCAATCGCGGGTGAGGGATAGGAACCATAAAGCATGATCCCGGGTCGAACCATATTCCCTGAATATTCGGGGAAGGCCGTGAGAATGCCACTGTTGGCCATATGAAGATACAGGCTTTTTAGGCCTGCATCACCGGCAATAGCCAGGGCTTCTTGAAATTTTTTCCACTGGGATGAAGAATAAGCTTCTTCTTTATCCGTCATCGAAAAGTGAGACAGGATGCCTTCAATCTCGATGCCGGGAATTCTCTTTGCGTCTTTTAGAAAAACGGGGAATTGATCAAAGGGTACACCCAGCCTTCCCAATCCCGTATCAACCTTAAGGTGAACTCTTGCATTCTTTCTCCTTCTTACCGCAACTTTTGAAAGCCTCTCTAAAGATTCCGTCTCAAAGATGACCGGAGTTAGACCATATCTGATTACCTCTTCTTCTTCTTTTTGGAAAATCCCTCCCAAGATGAGAATGGGGGCTTTCACCCCCTCTTTTCTTAAAGCCACGCCTTCCGCAGAGATTGCCACGCCCAGATAGTTTACTCCCAATCTTTCCAGCTTGAGGGAAACAGGAAGTGCGCCATGGCCATAGGCGTCCGCCTTTACCACGGCCAGAATGGATACGCCTTTCGGGATATGCCTCTTAATCTTCCGGTAATTGAAGGCAAGAGCCTTAAGATCGATTTCCGCAATGGTTGGCCTTCCCAGTGAAGCAGAGATTCTCATGACATTCCACCCCATTTTAAAAACAAAAAATTCATAACACCAACATACCATAAAGTCAAAGAAAACGGGAGATCAAGTAAGCATCACCCGGTATCGGGGTGATGGCGCCCAGAGTGGGGATCGCCGCCCTTCACCAGGCCAACCTTGTTTTAAGAATCCTACTGGGAGAAGAGAAGTGAAAAGCATGGAAGAATGGAATACTGGAATAATGGAATGATGGAAAAGAAAAGGCCAACCCAATATTCCAATATTCCATTAATCCAGTTCTTTGACCACGGCGATTTCGTCGCAATCCGGGAATTTGACGCATTTGAGGCAGTCCGTCCATATCTTGTGGGGAAGAACGCTCTTATCCACTACCTTGAATTTTAACCTCTCAAAAAAATCAGGCCGGTAGGTGAGAGCGAATACCCTCTCCATGCCTAAAGCCCTTGCCTCTTTCAAACAGGCCTTTATGAGTTTTACACCGATCCCTTTCTTTCGCGCTTCCTCCTGAACAGCCAGAGAGCGTATCTCTCCAAGGTCTTCCCAGCAGACATGGAGAGCGCAGATGCCAACGATTTTGCGGTTCTGCAGGAATACGTAGAAGTCTCGCAGATGATCATACAGTTCCACCAGGGACCGGGGGAGAATATCTCCACGGGTAGAATATTGTTTGATTAACTGTTGGATCTCCTTTACATCACTCAATTTGGCTTTTCGAATCATCGCATCCCCTTTCGTGAGTCGTGATTGGTGATTAGTGATTCGTCAACTAAAATAGTTAAATCCTTTTCGTGCGAATCACGATCAACGTTTCACGAATCACGTTTTTTTGGCATTTTCAATCATCTCTTTCGCATGAGCCCGCGTTTTTTCCGTCACCTTCACTCCTCCAAGCATTCTTCCAATCTCATCAACCACCGCTTCCTTCTCCAACCGATCTACTACGGTGACCGTTCGTCTTCCTTTCACCTCTTTTCTTACGCTGTGGTGCGTGTCAGCAAAACAGGCAATCTGCGGAAGATGAGTTACGCAGATGACTTGATGGTGTTTGGAAAGTTCCTTCAATGTTTTCCCCACCACCTCTGCAATGGCCCCACCGATCCCTGAATCTACTTCATCGAAGACCAAAACCTGTCTTCCTCCGACCCTGGCCAGAATCTTCTTCATCGCTAACATCATTCTCGAAAGTTCCCCTCCGGAGGCGATTTTGGCAAGGGGCTTAATCTCCTCTCCCACATTGGGAGAGATGAGGAACTCCACCCGATCTATCCCTTTCGGAGAGAAAGCGCTATCCTCCATTTGGATCTCAAAAATGGTCTTCTTCATCCCCAGGGATCCCAACTCCTTCTCCACAGACTTCTTCAACTCAGAAGCCACTCTCTTCCTCTCCCATGAAAGTTTTTTCGCCATGGCGATCATCTCTCCCTGGAGGGAACCCAGAATACCTTCCAGATGGAAAAGCTTCTCTTCACTGGAGGTAAAAGAACTCAATGCCTCCTCAACCTTTCCCCTGAAACGGAGCACTTCCTCCACGGTTGGACCATATTTTCTCTTCAGACGGTCGATCTCCTCAAGCCTGTTCTCAACTTCCTCCAGCCTCATCGGGTTGACTTCGATCCTTCTCAAATAATCTCTAAGGCTGAGGGCAACTTCCTCCAATTGGATCGACGTTGTTTCCAGACTTTTAATCACTTCGGAAAGGGATGGGTCAATCACGACCATCTCATTCCCCTGGCGGAGAATCGTTTGGATCCGCTCGACAGTAGAGCCTTCCCCTTCGTAGAGTAATTCATTGGACAGGCTAACAAAGTCCATCAACTTCCTTGCATGGCTGAGAACCCTTCGCTCCTCTCTGAGGGCCTCCTCTTCTCCGGTTTGAATGCGGGAAGCCTCAATCTCCCTCAACTGAAAAGCCAACAGTTCCTTTTCCCTTACCCCCCTCTCCTTCTCCTCCCGAATCCTCTTGATTTCTCCGGAAAGAGAAACAAACCTCTCGAAATGTTCTCCATATTCTTCCCGGAGATCGACCAATCCGCCGAACTCATCCAGGATGTCCAGATGGGTCTCAGCACGCTGGAGAGACTGGTGTTCATGCTGTCCATAGATGCTGAGCAGTTTCTCGCCCATCTCCGAAAGGGTCCCAAGGGTAGTTAGATTCTCATTGAGGAAGGCCTTCCCCCTTCCTGAGCGGGAAATCACCCGCCTGACCAGACAGGCCGCTTCCTCTCCAGAACTATTAATTCTAACAGACTTCTCTTTGATCTTCTCTTTAACCTCCTGATTGCTTGAGATGTCGAAAAGCGCCTCGACACTCGCTTCTTCTTCAGAACTGCGGATCAGCTCCTCACCCGCTCTATCCCCCAGGAGGAGGTGAACCGCATTGAGAATGATCGATTTGCCTGTCCCCGTCTCTCCGGTGATGACATTGAAGCCCTTCGAGAACGAGAGGTTCACCTCGTCAATAATGGCAAAATTTCTGATGCGAAGTTCGAGTAACATAACTTATGAGTAATGAGTTCGGAGTTCGTAGTTCGGAGTCAAACCGTAATCCTTTTTATATCTTATTTTTGGTTTTCAAACTCCGGACTCCGAACTCTTAACTCCGAACTGTTATTACCTTTCACCCCATTTCAGTTTTTCTCTTAGAACCTCGAAGTAGTGCCGATAGGGCGATTTGATCAGAAGGATTTTCCCCTCTGCTTTCTTCACCTCGACCACATCATCAAATTCCAGGACAAATCCCTGCTGTCCATCGAGGGTCAGAATGACTTCCTGTTGTTTGGACCTCAAAATGGCCCGGACCTCCACATCATCGGGAATCACGATCGGACGATTGGTCAGGGTATGGGGACAGATGGGGGTGATGATGATACAGTGCAGGGATGGATAGGCAATGGGCCCTCCGGCAGAAAGGTTGTAAGCGGTCGAACCGGTGGGGGTCGAAATAATCAAGCCATCCGATTTAAAGGTCGTTAAATACTCCCCGTTGATGGTTGTTTCAAGGTCAATAATCCGGGCTAAAGCCCCTTTATTAATCACCGCATCATTTAGTACAATAAATTCTGCCAGTCTCTCTCCCCGCCGTATCACGGCGGCATGAAAGACCACCCTTTCATCGGTCACAAAATCTCCCTGGATCACCCGCTCGAGCACCCGATACAGTTCCTCGAGCGTGATCTCCGTCAAGAAACCGAGCCCTCCCAGGTTGACTCCGAGGATGGGAACCTCATGGCTTCCCACTAGTCGGGCCACGCTAAGAAGCGTTCCATCGCCTCCGAGGACAATGATCATTTCCGCATGGGATGGAATCTCTTCCTTTTTAACCGGATTTAAAAAGGAAGCCCTCAGGTTTGGTCTGAGGGACTTTTCTATCCCCTCTTCAATATACACTTCGACCCCTTTGGGCTGTAACCACTCCACCAACCGTCCGGTAAGGGTCACCGCTTCCGGTTTATTCTGTTTGGCAATAATACCGATTCGCTTCATCGTTTACCCCATTGGACCCGTATGGCGTGTCCGTTGTCCGTCTCCGGACAAAGTTAAGCAGGCACGATTCACAGTCACGCTTTTTACCTTCGATGGTACCCAACGGAGGGGTCTTTTGTCAATTGAGAGGTCTGAGTAAAGGATGGAATTTGGAAATGAAACGGCGATGATGACGGTGAGGGTGAAAAAATTTTCGCTTATCTATTCACCTTCACCATCACCAATATGTTTTATTCAATAATGGCAATGGTTGCTTCTGCCTCCACCTCCTGTCCGGCTGACACGCACACTTCTTTGATCACCCCGTTGATCGGAGCGACAATAGGCATTTCCATCTTCATGGCTTCGAGCACAGCCACCTGATCATCCTCTTTGACCTGATCCCCTGCTTTGACTGAAACAGAAACAATCTTTCCGACCATCGGTACTGTTACGGATGTTGCCATGCGTCCCTCCTCTTGAATGTATCCGTGTCTGTTTTCCGTGACCGAATTCTCTCT
>Ga0209253_10005784_pt1 | contig 10728 bp, 6 predicted proteins | sample FrelakmetBRP12BR_FD_187145 | JGI IMG/M metagenome (GOLD analysis project Ga0209253, IMG submission 187145) | Freshwater lake sediment microbial communities from the University of Notre Dame, USA, for methane emissions studies - BRP12 BR (SPAdes)... | ecosystem: Environmental > Aquatic >... | reverse complement strand
CGCCGCGACCGCGGCGGTGGCGGTGACGGGCATCCTGCCGCCGCCGATCGGGCCGAGCGTCGTCGCCGGCGCCGCGCTCCTCCTCGCCGTCGGCCTCCTCGACGACATCGTCTCGCTGCGGGCGGGGACGAAGCTGCTCGCCCAGATCACCGCGGCCATCCTCGCCGTGGCAGGCGGCCTCAGATTCCGGGTCTTCGAGTGGCTGCTCCCCGGCGCCGTCCCCGGCGTCGATCCCGTCGCCTGCGACGTCGCGCTGAGCGTGCTCTGGATCGTCTTCGTCACCAACGCGATCAACCTGAGCGACGGGCTCGACGGCCTCGCGGCCGGCATCGGCGTGATCGGCCTCGCCTGGCTCGCCGCGATCGCGCTTCGCTTCGGCGATCTCCACGCGGCGCTGCTGCCGCTCGTCCTGGCCGGCGCCCTGCTCGGATTCCTCGTCTACAACTTCAACCCGGCCTCGATCTTCCTCGGCGACACCGGGAGCCTGCTCATCGGCTACGCGCTCGCCGTGCTGCCGCTCGCGGGCAGGCAGCGCGACGTGGTGGGCCCGCTGGGCGCGTTCCTGCTCGTCGGCCTGCCGGCGACCGACACGCTCCTCGCCATGGCACGGCGCTTCCTCTCACGCTGCCTGCGCGCCTGGGGCGACGGGCTCCTCTGGCGCGGCATCCTCGAGGGGCTGCGCAACACCGTCCAGCCGGACCGCCGCCACATCCACCACCGCCTGCTCGACCTCGGCTTCCCACAGCGCCGCGCCGTGCTGCTGCTCTACGCTGCCGCCGCCGTCATGGGCGGCCTCGCCTTCGCAGCCGCCGACAATCCCATCTGGCCGTTCGACATCCTGGTGGTCGGCCTGGCGGTCTGGGTCGCGGCCCTGGTGCAGGCGCTCGGCATCGACGAGCTGCAGCTCGCGCGCACCGGCATCGTCCTCCCCGTCCTCCACCGCCTGGCACGGCACCGCTGGGTCATCGTCGCCACCGACCTCCTGCTCGTCTGCGCCGCACACGCCGGCGCGCTCGCGCTTGCAGGGCACCCGGCACTGTCGCCGCTCACCACGGGAGCGAGCCTCGTCGTCGTCGTGACCCTGCAGCTCGCGCTCTTTCGCGCGCTCGGCGTCTACCGGGTGGTGTGGTGGGTGAGCGGCACGCGCGAGTTCGCGCTGCTGCTGCGCGCCTGCGCCGCCGGCTCGGTGCTCGGCTACGTCGCGCTCCGCCTGCTCGGCGTGCCGGCCACCGCGACCGCCGCGCTGACGCGCTTTCTCTTCCTGCTGCCGATCGTGACCGCCGCGCGCTTCTCGCCGATGCTCCTGGCCAGCGCGGTCCGCAATCCCGGCCGACCGCAGCGCGCGCTCATCTGCGGCACCGCGCGCGAGGCGCAGCATGCCCTCACGCACTTGAGCCGCAACGGCATGCGCGCCGTCGAGGCGATCGGCTTCGTCGAGCTCCGGCCGCACATGCAAGGGCGGCAGCTCGCACGGCTGCCGGTCCTCGGCACGCTCGACGGCCTGCGCGGAATCGTCGAGCGCCAGCGCGTCGATCACCTCGTCATCGCCGATCCGGAGCTGCGCGGCGAGCCGCTGCGCTGGGCGCGAGCCGTCTGCCGGCAAAGCGGCGTCGACGTGCACCGCTACGTCGAGCGACTGCTCCACGACAGCAGCCCGCACGGCAACGGCCGCAACGGCACCGGGCCAGGCGAGGGGTCCGGCGACGCCACACACCCGGCGCCGGCGACGACGGTCACCGCGGCCAGCGCGGCCGACGCGCCGGTGACGACGGCCCGCAGCGACGAATGATGGAGGACACACGATGGAGCTGACACTCGACGACGTGAGGCGCGGGGCCAAGCGGGAGGAATTCCGCGCCGGCGTCCAGATGCGGGTCCTGATGCCGCGGCTCTCGGTCTACGTGACGCGGTGGGTCCTGAACCACACGCGGCTCCTGCCGAACCAGATCACGGTCCTGAGCTTGCTCGTCGGGCTCGCGGCTGCGGCCGCCTACAGCTCGACCGCGCCGCTGGTGGTGGCGCTCGGCCTCGTCGCCTTCAACGTCCACGTGCTCCTCGATTACGTCGATGGCGAGGTCGCCCGCTGCCGCGGGCTCACGAGCACGCGCGGGGCGTACCTCGACCTGGTCACCGACCGCGTCACCTTTCCCCTCCTGCTCTTCTGCGCCGGCCTCGGCGTCTTCCGCCAGCTCGGCGATCCGACGGCGCTGATCCTCGGCTTCGCGGCCTCCTTCGGGCAGTTCCTCGACAAGGAGGCGTGCGACTGCTGGTACCGCGCCAACGCCGGCGCTCCCGAGGTCGAGGATCGCTACGTCGCGGCGCCCGCGCGCTCGGCTCGCCGCCAGCTGCTCGGGTGGGTGCGGATCCTCGTGGTCATGTCGCGCGGGCTGGCGGCGTTCCTCACCTACACGCTCGCCGCGGCCGTCCTCGACGCCACCGTCCCGCCGCCACCCGCCGGCGGCAGCTACCGCGCACTCGTGCTCTGGGCCTTCGCGGCGCTCATGCCGCTCGGGGCCCTGGTGCGCGTCCTCTACGTCTACCGCCGCGGCGCCATCCCGCGGCGGCAGCAGCTCCTCTGAGGGTCATCCCATGCTCACACGCTACGAGCTCGACCACATCGTCGCCGCCCTCGAGCGCGACCGCGCCGGCGGCGCGGCGCCCGCCGGCGGGAACGGCGGGCAGCCGGCCGACCGGCGGCCGGTCCCGGCTCCCGTCACCGGCACGCGCCCGGCCGAGGCCCCCGACGGCGCGCGCGCCGAGCGGTCGGGGACGGCTGCGGGCGTGCGCGCCATCATCCTCGCCGGCGGCAGCGGCAGCCGCTTCACCGGCAGCTTCATTCCGAAGCAGTTCGTGCAGGTGCAGGGCAAGCCGATCCTCGCCTACGTCCTCGAGACCTACGAGAGCCTGCCGCTCATCGACGACGTCACGCTCGTCATCAACCGCCGCTACGAGCAGCTCTACTACGACATCGTCAACACCTACGGCTGCGTGAAGGTCCGGCGCATGGTCCCGGGGGGCGCGACGCGCCAGGCTTCCTCCGCGGCCGGCCTCGCCGCCATCGAGCCCTGCGAGATCGTCGTCGTGCAGGACGGCGTGCGTCCGTTCACGAGCCCGCGCGTCGTCATGGAGGCGGTCGAGGTCGCGCGCCAGGTCGGTGGCGCCAACGTGGTCGTGCCCACGCTCGACACCATCGTCGAGTGCCGCGACGGCCTCATGGCGCGGGTGCCCGATCGCACCTACCTCTTTTCCGGCCAGGCCCCGCAGGCCTTCCGCTACGACGTGCTGGCCGGCGCGCACCGCCGCGCGGAGGAGGCGGGGATCACCACGGCGACGGACGACGCCCAGCTCGTGCTCGCGGCGGGCGGCCGGGTCGGCGTCGTCGAGGGTGCGTACTCGAACTTCAAGATCACCACCTACGAGGACTTCCTGTTCGCGAGCACGCTCGTCGAGCGGGCGCGGGCGGGCGACGGGAACCGATGGTGAGATCCCGCTGGAGCCACGCCGTCGCCTACCGCCTGACGCAGCCGTTTCGCATCGAGGCGGTCGAGCGGCAGGTGAAGCGCGAGCGCCCGGACGACGTCCTGGTGCGCCCGCGCGTCACCGGCGTGTGCGCCTCCGATCTCAAGCTCTACGCCGGCACCCGCGACCGCAGCGCGCTCTCCCGCAAGCTGCCGCTCGCGCTCCTGCACGAGGGCGTCGCCGAGGTGGTCGAGGCCGGCGCGGCCGCGGGACTCCGGCCCGGCACCCGCGTCGTCATCGTGCCGAACATCCCCTGCTACGTCGCGTTCGCGGACCGCTACCCCTCGAAGGCCGAGGCCTGCCTCGCCTGCCGCCCGGGCGGCGCCGGCGAGAACTACTGCCTCGAGAACCTGTACCTCTCGAGCAACACCGACGGGATGGCACAGAGCGTGTTCCGTCATCCGGGCGCGCTGGTCGTGCCGGTGCCGCCCGAGGTGCCCGACCCGATCGCGGCCCTCACCGAGCCGCTCACGACCATCCTGGCGGGTTGCGAGAAGGCCCCCATCCGCGCCGACGCGCGCTACCTGATCCTCGGCAACGGGCCGATCGGCCAGCTCGTCGCCATCTGCCTCGCGAGCTTCTACGGCGTGCCCGTCGACGCGATCGTCATGAGCGGTCACGCCTGGGAGAGCCGCCCGGCCGTGCGGACCCTGGTCGGCAGCACGCTCGACGCCGAGGATGACCGCGGCTTCGCGGCGCTGCGGGGCGCGATCGACATCGCGTTCGAGTGCGTCGGCGGCGAGGCCAACGGCGAGACGCTGGCACGCGCCTGCGACTGCCTGCGCCCGGGCGGTGCGGCGGTCCTCTTCGGCCCCTCGGAGCGTGCGGTGCTGATCGACACGCGCGAGGTCATCGCCAAGGGCCTGGTGTTCCTCGGCTGCAATCGCAGCTTCGTGCCGCACTTCCGGGCGGTGGTGGAGCGCATGCGCGCGGCCGAGACACGCCGCCTCCTCGGCACGATGCTCGGCGACGAGCCCCTCCACGTGCGCTCTGCCGACGACCTCAACCGGGCGCTCTACCAGGCGTGGACGAAGCGCGACGCGCGCAAGACCCTCATGACCTGGGGCGGACCGGAGTGAGGCCGGAGCACCATCCGTGAGCGTCCTCAAGAACACCTCGATCACCGTCGCCGGCAAGTTCCTGTCGAGCGGCGCCGCGGCCCTGGCGGCCGTCGTCGTGGCCGCGGCGCTCGGCGCCAAGGGCGCCGGCACCTTCGCCCTGATCCGCGTCTTTCCCGGCGTGATCGCCGCCGTCCTGGGGGCGGGCATCACGATCGCGAACCCCTATCTCGTCGCCGGCAACCGCCACTCCGTGCAGAGGGTGACCGAGACCACGGTCGCGCTCGGCCTCGTGGTCGGCGCCCTCGGCTGGCTCGGCTGGTGGCTGGTGATCGGCCACGTGCTGCACGCGCACGTCTACACCGAGCTCACCGCCGGTGCGGCCCTCATCGTCGGCCTCGCGATCCCGCTCAACCTCCTGCGCGACTACCTGAACTCGATCCAGCAGGGGCTGCAGACCTTCAAGGCCGCGAACCTCGTGCTCTTCATGGACGACTTCGTGTCCCTCCTGCTGGTGCTGCCGCTGCTCGCGGGCATGGGCGGGACGACGCTGATCGTCGTCGCGGCCGTCGCCGGCACGGCGGCGAGCGTCGTGACCGCGGCGGCGTTCCTCCTCCGCCGGGGCATCCGTCCCTGGCCGCGCCTCCACCGCGACATCCTGCGCGAGGCGATGGGCTTCGGCATCAAGGGCCACATCGGGCGGATGGCGAACATGCTCAACTGGCGCCTCGACGTGATGATCCTCTCCGCCTTCGCGAGCGTCGAGGTCGTCGGCTACTACGCCGTCGCGTCCAAGGTCGCGGAGCTCTTCCGCCCGCTCTCGGCGAGCCTGACCTTCGTGCTCCGGCCCCTGATCGCGAGCCTCTCCATCGCCGAGGCGCGCGTGCGCGGCGTGCTCCTCTACCGCCGCGCCTTCGCGATCAACCTCGCGGCCATCGGGGTGATGGCGCTCACCGGCGGTCCGCTGATCACCACCTTCTTCGGCGCCGAGTTCGCGGCCGCGATCCCGGCGTTCCACATCCTGTTGATCGGCCTCGCCGCGCACGGCGCCGACGGCGTGCTGAGCGGCTACAACGTCGGCATCGGGCGCCCCGAGTTCAACACCTACACGGCGCTCGCGGGCCTGGTGGTGACGATCGTCGGCGACCTCATGCTGATCCCTCCCTACAGCCTGATCGGCGCCGCCGCCGCCTCGAGCGCAGCGTACACCGTCAAGGCGGTGGCGTTCACCGCGATCTTCATCCTGACCTCCAAGGTCACGCTCACCCAGCTCCTCGGCTGGAAGGAGTACAGCCCTGAGCCAGCCTAGACTGCATCACGACGCGAGCATGAGCCTCGTCTGCCCGGTCTGCCTCGGCCCGCTGTCGCCGCGATCCGGGCGGGTCACGTGCCGCACCTGCGCCCTGCACTACGGCCTGCGCGACGGCGTCTATGCGCTCGGTCCCTCCTTCGCCCTGAACGGCGCGGCGAACGGCCACGCCCATCCCTTCGGCGCGCGCATGGCGCGGCTGCTCGCGGAGAGCACGACGCTCGGCTGGCAGGAGGCGCGGCGGCGCTTCACCCACGAGGTGACGTCGGGCGCGCTCGCCGCGCCGCCGGCGTCGCGCCTGGGCCGGATGCGCGCCAAGCTCACCGGCGCCACCTGGGAGGACGTCCTCCAGGATCTCGGCGATCCCACGCGCGCGGGCTGGAAGTTCCTCCTCGATCTCGCCAGCGACTCGCGCGTCCTCTTCCTCGGGCCGAGCTGGGGGGCGGTGCCGCTGAGCCTCGCCCGCAGCGCCGCGCACGTGGTCGTGCTCGACGGCGCGCGCGAGCGCCTGCGCGTGGTCCGGCAGCAGGCGTGGAGCGCCGGCCTCGAGAACGTCACGGTCGCGCGCGTGCTCGATCCGCTGCGCCTGCCGCTCGCGAACGGCAGCGTCGACGTCGCCGTGGTGCCCGGCATCGCCGAGTGGTTCGCCGCGGTCGCGGGAGCGCGGCCGCAGCCCGCGAGCTCCGGCATCGAGCTGCTGCTCGAGCTGCGCCGCGTCCTCGCCCCGGGCGGCCAGGCGTACCTCGGCATCGCGAACCGTCTCGGCGTGACGCGCCTCCTCGGCGTGCCGCAGTCGCGCACGACGTACTCGCCGCAGGGGATCCGCCGCGCCGCCGCGGAGAGCGGGTTCACGGCGTGCCGCCTCTTCGCGCCGGTGCCGTTCCGGCACAAGTTCAACCAGATCCTCGACCTCGATCGGCCCGACCGCATGAACTTCTGCGCCGATCCCTACCGGACGCGCGGCCGCGGCCTACGGGCGATGGTGCGCGCCTGGGAGCGCGTGAACCGCCGGGGTGCGATCGAGCAGCGGGCCTGCCTCTGGCTCCCGGGCTTCCACGCCGTGCTCTCGACCGCGCCTGCCGTTCCCTCGTTCGCCGAGCGCCTCCTCGACGAGCTCGCCAGCGCGGGCCGGATCCCCGCCGGCGCGCGCCAGCTCTGCCGCTACTTCGTGCGCCCGCGCGGCGTCGTGGTGCTCGCCGCCGGCGCGCCGGGCCGTGAGGACGCCATGGTGCGCCTGCCGCTCGACGCGCAGGCCGAGACGGGCTGCCGCCGCCACCACGACGCCATCACGCTCGTCGGCGCCGACACGCGCATTCCGCACGCGCTCCGCCGCCTGTTCCCGCTGCCGCTCGCGGAGGGGACGTTCGCGGGGCAGGCCTTCTTCGCCGAGAGTGCGGTTCCCGGCGAGTCGGGACGGATGTACTACGCGCGTCCGGCGAGGCGCTACGACCGCGCGATCGCGAGCGCCGCCGAGGCGGTGTGCGGCCTGCGGCGCGCGACCGAGGCGCCGGTGCGCATCGACGCGGCGGAGTTCGCCCGCCTGTGCGGCGACTGGCTGGGCGAGCTGCGCGGCTTCGTGCGCGGCGAGGGCCTGGGCGCCCTCGATGTCATCGAGGCGTGGCTCGGCCGGACCCTCATCGGCACCACGCTGCCCCTCGGCTGGCAGCATGGCGACTTCGACCTCGCGAACCTGCTCTACGGCCCCGACGACCGCGTCACCGGCATCCTCGACTTCGAGGCCTTCGAGCCCCGCGGCCTGCCGCTCATCGACCTGCTGCTCCTCCTCGCCCGCCGCGTCATCCGCCGCCAGGGCATGGCCTTCGGCGACGTCTTCGTGGGCGCGATCCTGAACGGCGCGCTGGCGCCGCTCGAGGCGGAGCTGTTCGCCCGCGAGATGGCGATCGTCGGCGCCGACGAGCAGGTCCGCAAGGCCATCGCGCTCTGCTCCTGGCTGAACCACCTGAAGCTGCGCCGCGACAGCTGGCTCGTCCGCTCGCCGTCGTGGCTCGATGCCAACCTGCACTCCGTGCTGGAGATCGTGAGGAGCGTCCTGTGACTGCGTTCCCGATGCCCGCGACCACCGCCCCCCCCGTCCGCTCCGCCGCCTGGGAGGACTCGCTGACGGGCCGCTTCCTGCTCGCCCTCTTCGAAGCCTACGACCGCGAGTGCGTGCGCTACGCCGTGCTCCGCAACCACGAGCGCTGGCCCGCCGACTTCGGCAAGGACATCGATCTCGTCATCCACCCGCGTGACCTCCGGCGCCACGACGCGCTCGTACGCCGGCTGTGCGCGAAGTGGAGCCTCGAGGCGGTGGTGCGCGCCAGCCGCGGCGGGCACTGGATGTACTACCTCGCGCGCCCCGGCACGGGCGTCGTCGAGGGCATCTATCTCGACCTGCGCGTGTCGCTCAGCCACATGCACTTCGAGTACCTGCCGGTCGAGGTCGTGCTCGAGGACCAGCTCCACGACGGCCCGTTCCGCACCCCCTCCGAGGCGGCCGAGGCGCTGGCGCTCCTCCTCCACTGCGTCTTCGACAAGGGCTACGTGCGCGACGACTACCGGGCGCGCCTGCGCGACCTGCTGGCGCGCTCCGGCGCCCAGTTCGGCGCTCTCGCCGACCGCGAGCTCGGGCGCGGCTGGGGCACGCGGCTCGCCGCGGCGCTCGCCGCACCGGACGGCCTGCTGCGCCTGCGCCGCCGCCTCGCGGTCGCGACCCTGCTCCGCCGCCCGGAGACGGCCTTCTGGTACGCCTGCAGCCGCGCCGCCGTCCTCTGGGACCGCGTCCGCCACCGCGTCCGCCCGCCCGGGCAGCTGGTGATCCTGGTGGGCCCCGACGGCGCCGGCAAGACCACGCTCTCCGAGCGCGTCTGCGAGCGCTTCGCTCCGACGCGCATCAAGGTCTCGAGCGTCTACCTGGGGGCGCAGAAGCCGCTGCTCCCGACCCGGCGGCTGAGCCAGAAGATCCGCAAGCGCCTCGCGCCCCCGACCAGGGTGAAGCCGATCAAGGACGTCGACCGCCGCCAGCGCCTGCGCGGCCTGGTCCACATCATGGCGGACAAGTGGCTGCGCTACCTGGTGCACGTACGGCCGCGCCTGGTGCGCGGCGAGGTGGTCGTCCTGGACCGGTACTTCTACGATCTGCGTACCTTCGCGCATCCGCTGGTGCGCCAGCGCTGGCTCGAGGCGCTCATCATGCGCCTCATCCCCGAGCCGGCGCTGGCGTTCTGCCTCGCCGCCGACCCGGCGCTGATCGCCGCGCGCAAGCGCGAGCTGACCGTGGCGGAGACGGCACGGCAGATCGAGTGCTACCGCGGCCTCGCGAGCTGGCTCCGCGACTTCCGGGAGGTCCCGGCCGACGGTGACCTCTCGCGGGTCGTGGACGGCATTACCGAGCAGATCGTACGCGTGCGCGCGCGCGCCAGCGCGCCGCCGTCCAGGAGGGATCGGTCATGAAGAGTCCTCGCCACGCGCTCGCGCTGCACGCCCGGCGGCGCCTCCTCGTTCTCGCCCTCTTCCTGCTGGCGATGCTGCCGTTCCATGGCGGCGTGGCGCAAGCGCCGCCGACGGAGACGCTGAGCTTCCAGCCCATCGCCGACACCTACGTCGATTCCTCGGCCGCCAGCACCAACTTCAACACCGCGGTGAGCATGAAGGTGGACGGCTCGCCGTTCAACATCGCCTACCTCCGCTTCGCCATCTCCGGCGTGAACGGCCGCACGGTGCAGCAAGCGCGGCTCCGGCTCCAGGTGGTGGGCGACAGCGTGAGCGGGGGCACGATCCACAGGATCTCGAGCAACACCTGGGATCCGGCCACCGTCACGTACAACACCCGCCCGGCCGTCGACGGCCCCGGTCTGCAGACGCTCGGGGCCGCCGCCATCGGCGCCATCATGGAGTTCACCCTCGACGGCGAGATCACGGGCGACGGCACCTACAACCTGGCCATCGACAGCACCAACTCCGACAGCGTCTACTACGCGAGCAGCGAGGCGACGAGCGGGCAGAAGCCGACCCTCCTCCTCACCGTCGCCACGGGTCCGAACCCGACCGTCACCATCCTCCAGCCCCTCGACGGGTCGACGTTCTTCGTCGGCGACACCACGACCCTGCAGTGCACCGCCACCGACGACGTCGACGGCAACCTCGGCGCGCAGGTGGCGTGGACCTCGAGCCTCGACGGCCCCCTCGGTACCGGTGCCGTCCTCACACGCACGCTCAGCCAGGGCGTGCACACCCTCACCGCCTCCGTCACCGACAGCAACGGCAACATCGGCTCGGATCAGATCGGCATCACCGTCGATCCGCCGCCACCCGCCAACACCGAGCCGCTGGTCACGATCACCGCCCCGCTCGACGGCCGTACCTACAGCTCCGATCAGGCGATCCAGTTCACCGGCACCGCCACCGATCTCGAGGACGGCACGCTCACGAGCGCCCTCACCTGGACCTCCAGCCGCGACGGCGTGATCGGCACCGGCGGCTCGTTCACCCGCGCGCTCAGCGTCGGCTCGCACACCGTCACCGCGCGTGCCACCGACCTCGGCAATCTCGCCGGCACGGCGAGCGTCACGATCAACGTCACGGCGCCGGTCACGCTCGAGTTCACGCCCAGCGCCGACAGCTACGTCGACTCGGGCGCGACGTCCACCAACTTCGGCACCAACACGCTCCTCGGCGTCGACGCCAGCTCGGTGAAGATCGCCTACCTGCGCTTCGCCGTGGCCGGCGTCGGCAACCGACCCGTGACCCGCGCCATCCTCCGCCTGCAGGTGGACTCCGGCTCGTCGGCAGCGGCCGACAACGGCGGCGTCGTCAACACCATCTCGAGCAACACCTGGACGG
>Ga0209253_10005783_pt1 | contig 10728 bp, 7 predicted proteins | sample FrelakmetBRP12BR_FD_187145 | JGI IMG/M metagenome (GOLD analysis project Ga0209253, IMG submission 187145) | Freshwater lake sediment microbial communities from the University of Notre Dame, USA, for methane emissions studies - BRP12 BR (SPAdes)... | ecosystem: Environmental > Aquatic >... | reverse complement strand
GAAACAGCCGCGGGTTTCTGTATCGATGCGGTGCTGAAGGGTGACGGCAGCGCCGAAGCAAAGCTTCAGCATATGGGCGAAAGCACTGTTGTCATGCGCAGCGGTGAGTATATCAAGGTGCACCTGCATGCCCCTGACCGTGAAAAGGCTCAACGCGAGCTTGCCGCAAGCGGACGTATTGTTGCCTGGGCCGATGATGATCTCGCGGCCCAGACGGGGATGTTTGCAGAACCGGGTTCAGCCGCTGTCGTCCATATCATGACGGATGCCGCAGGCTCCGTCACCCGCGAAGATGCTGCCATGCTGGGGATAGGCCTGCTTGACAGCTATATAACCATGGGCGACAGGAGCCTGCCGGAAACCTGCTGCTTGCCTGCCGACATGTATAAAGCCATGCGCGCAGGCATTCCCTGCTCCACGGCGCAGGCATCGCTGGATGAGCGGCGACAGCACTACGCCGCAGCGCTCGAACTGCATGCAAGCGTGCTGTACCTGTGCGTCGGTTCGGTCTATACGGGAAATTTTAAGACCGCCCTTGGCTGGAAACAGGAACATGATCCTGACAACCGTTTCACTATTATAGACACGGGCACAGCATCAGGGCGGCTTGCTGTTGCCGTGCATTGCGCGGCGCGCTGTGCCCGGCAGGCGACAGGCCTCGGCGAGGTTGAAACATGCGCGCGAACAGCTTTGGAGCTTGCACGCGAGTATATATTTATCGATCAGCTGCACTATCTTGCCGCAGGCGGCAGGCTGTCAAAAACCGGGGCATTGTTTGGTGATATGCTGAAGTTTAAACCGGTCATAAGCCCGCAAAAAGACGGGGCGCAAAAGGTCGGCATGGTCAGAAACCGCTCTGAGCAGGTGCGGTTTGCCCTTGAGCGCATCGCAGAAGTTTTTCCGGCTGAGGCCTATGGCCTGATACTTTTTCAGTACACGGACAACCGCAGTTTTGTTGAGGGAGTAGCCGCAACCGCGCAGCGCCGTTTTCCCAACGCAGAACTGCTGGTGCGGCCCCTGTCTCTCACGACGGGCGTGCATACGGGGCCGGGCACATGGGCCGTGGCCTTTGCTCCCGCTGCGGTGAGGTGAAGCTCATGGAACAGGTGCGCGCAGCAGTCATCGTTCCGGTCTATAATCATGAGAAAACAATCGCCGCTGTGGTGCGGCAGTGTCTTGAACTGAACTGCCCGGTATTTGTGGTGGACGATGGCTCGACAGACAGCACCTATGAAAAGATAAAGCTCATTCCATCGATCACCATCCTGCGGCATCCGCATAACAAGGGCAAGGGAGCAGCACTGCTCACGGGCTTTGCGGCGGCAGCGCAAACAGCTCATTGGGCCATAACCCTTGATGCTGATGGCCAGCACCAGCCCGAAGACGCACGCAGACTCTTAGCGGCAGTGCCTGAAGGGCTGCGGCCGATTGTTACGGGCAGGCGCGAGGGCATGCACGGCGAGCATGTGCCCTGGGCAAGCAGGTTCGGGAGGAAATTTTCAAACTTCTGGGTGCGCGCCGCGGGCGGCCCTGCAGTTTCCGATACGCAGAGCGGCATGCGCCTCTACCCGCTGCCGGAAACGCTCGACCTGCCGGTGCGGGCGCACAGGTTTCAATTCGAGGTCGAGGTGCTGGTGAAGGCGTGCTGGTACGGCATCCCGGTGCTTGAGGCTCCCATACGGGTTTCCTATGCCCCGAAAAACGAGCGCATTTCCCATTACCGCGGGTTTGTCGATTTCATGCGCAACTCACTTACGTTTACCCGGCTCATCTTCGGCAGATTATTTATTGCGCCCTTTATCCGTTTCATGAAACCGCGTCGGCATTTGCAGAGATAGGCTGTCATGGCAGGAAAGTATATTTTCCGTTGGTCGATTGCAGGTCTCGTCATTGCGGGCACCGCCATGCTGTTTTTCATCGGCATGAGCCGCCTGCGGTTTGAAACCAATATCATGGATGCGCTGCCGCAGTCCGATCCGGTGTTAGCCGATGCCCGCTATATTCTCCAGCATCACCCCATGCTTGAGCGGGTGGTGATCGACGTGGGCCTTGAGCGGCCGGATCCTGCCCTGCTGACCGAGTGCGCCAAACGTGCCGAGGCGGAACTCGTCAAAAGCCGGCTTTTCAAACAGGTGGGGCTCGACCGGATGCAAAGCCTCATGCCCGGGCTTATCGCCTATAGTGTTGCCAATCTGCCCGTGCTGTTCAGCCAGGCTGAGCTTGTAGCAGCTGTCGCCCCCCTGCTTACCGCAGAAAAAATTCGCGAAAATCTTGCGGCAACTCTTTCCGGCCTGGGCGGTCTGGAGGGGATCGGACAGGCAGAGCTGATCGCCCGGGACCCGCTGGGACTGCGCAACCTTGTGCTTGCCCGGCTTCGTTTTCTCGCGCCGGTGCAGGATGCCCGCTTTGAAAACGGCCTGCTTGTTTCAGCCGATGGCAGGCACTGCCTGCTGCTTGCCGAGCCAGCAAGCGCAGGCACGGACACTGAGTTTGCCCGCAGGATTACCTCTTGTATCGCCGCCACTGCCGCTTCTCTTGACCGGCAATTTGGAAGCTCAAACAGGATCACCCTGACGCCCGTCGGCTCGTATCGTGCTGCCCTTGACAATGAAGAAAATGCCAAACGCAATGTGAAAAATGCGGTTTTATTTTCAACGGTCGCCGTTGCGCTTCTGCTGCTTGGTGCTTTCCCACGGCCCCTTATCGGGCTTCTCGCGCTGCTGCCGGCATGCGCTGGCACCATGCTGGCGTTTTTCGTCTACTCGCTTTTTCACCGCTCTGTTACGCTGCTGGCTGTGGGGTTTGGCGGCGCCATCGTCTCATTTACCGTGGACTATGGCATTGCCTATCTGCTCTTTCTTGACCGGCCGCGCGAGACCAGGGGGCTGGAGGCGTCACGGCAGGTCTGGTCGCTGGGGCTGCTTGCCATGCTCACAACCGCAGTGGGTTTTGCAGCCCTGTCTCTGAGCGGATTTCCTGCTCTTGCCGAAATCGGTCAGTTCTCCGCGCTTGGCGTTGTGTTCACCTATATCTTCGTCCATGCCGTTTTCCCGTTTATCTTTAAAATCATGCCCGCGGCCGCCCATGAGCCATACCTGCCGCTCCAGGCTGCCGTCAACAAGCTGGCCTCATCGCGGCCCGCAGGGAAGGCAGCTGTGGCTTTCGCCTTTGCCGGCCTCATGCTTTTTTTTGCGCGTCCCGACTTTCATAGCGATCTATCATCGCTCAATGCCGTAACCAGAGAGACGCTTGCTGCCGAGCAGCTTATAAAAGAGGTATGGGGCGATATCTCCGGCAGTGTCCAGCTCATAATCGAGGCGGGAAGCAGGGAAGATCTGCGGGAGCGCGCTGACCGGCTTTCGACGCTTCTGCAGCAGGAAACTATCCGCGGAGGGCTTCGTGCCGGACTTCTTCCTTCGGCAATCATGCCCGGCAGCGAAGCGGCGCGCGAGCATGCCGCTGCCTGGCAGCGCTTCTGGAGCCCTGCCCGTGCGGCTGCAACAGAAAGAGCTCTGGCGGATGCCTCCGGCGCGCTCGGATTTTCCGCAGATGCTTTTGCGCCTTTTGTCGCGATGCTGCGAAGCAGCGACGCTGTCTGCGGAGACATGCCCGAGGAGGTTTCAAAAATTTTCGGCGTCGTGCCGTATGCTGACAAAAAAGTCTGGCAGCAGGTGCTGACGCTGAAGCCTGGCCCATACTATGATCGCGAAAATTTTTACAGGCAGATAGCTTCGCATGCCGGTGCCCGCATGTTTGACGCAACGCTTTTCAGCGACCGCTTCGCAGGGGTCCTGCTATCGGCATTCCTCAGGATGTGCCTCATTGTGGGTATGGTTACGGTCATGGTGGCCTTTCTTTACTTTGTCGACTGGCAGCTTACCCTGCTGGCAATAGCGCCCACGGTTTTTGCTCTTATCTGCACGCTGGGCACCCTGAATATCATGGGGCAGCCTCTGGGCATACCGGTGCTGATGGTGACCGTGGTCGTGATCGGCATGGGCACTGACTATGCCCTGTACCTTATCCGGGCCTGGCAGCGCTATGGCGATGAGCAGGATTCGTCAATGGGGCTTATCCGCCTGTCGGTCTTTCTTTCGTTTGCCACGACGCTTCTTGGCTTCGGCGTGCTTGCCGTGTGCGACAACCCCATGCTCAAAAGCGCAGGGCTGGGACTTGCTCTGGGCATCGGCTATTCATTCATCGGCGCTGTCACCATCGTGCCGCCGGTTTTAAGAAAAATGTTTGCACCTGTTCAGGCTCTTCACAAAACACTTGAGCCCGGCTCACGGCGGCATCTGCAGCGCGTGCTTCTGCACTACCGTCATATGGAGGCATACCCGCGGCTCTTTGCCCGGTTCAAAATACTGCTGGACCCCATGTTCCCGAAGCTTGCAGATTTTCTGTACGCGCCACGGATTATTATCGATATTGGTACAGGCTATGGAGTGCCGGCAGCCTGGCTGCTTGAGCTGTTTCCAGAAGCACGCGTATTCGGGATTGAGCCTGACGCAGACAGAGCGCATACTGCCGCGCGCGTTTTTGGCAAAAGGGGCCGGGTAGAGGCTGGCCGCGCGCCTGATATGCCTGACATACCGGAGCCGGCCGACTGCGCGCTCATGCTTGACATGCTCCATTACCTTGATGATGCAGAAGCACGCGAAACGCTTATTCGCCTGGGCGAGAAACTTCTCCCTGGTGCGGCGCTCATTGTGCGGGTAACGATTCCTTCGCATGAACGCGCTCCGGTGCAGCGCTTTATTGAAACAACAAGGCTCAAGGTGCTCGGTATTGTGTCGTTTTTCCGCACGGCGCAGCAGGTGAGGGCGCTTATCTCGGGTGCAGGCTTTTCCATCACCGGTGAAGAACCTGCCGCCCCGGGCCGGGAGGAAATCTGGTTTATTGCCCGAAAAATGTAAAAAAATTTATGCACATGGAATCATGAAAGAACTTTTTTACCGCTGCCTGATGTGTATCTCAGCCTTCACCGGCGCGTGGTTTTTTAGTGCCATGGCCTGGTGTGTGGCCACGGGTTATTTTATCCTGTTTCCGCGGCGGGTGGCAATAAGCGTCAATTTCTATAAAGCCCTGTTCCCCGCCCGTGGTTTTCCGTATCATCTCTGGTGTGCCTGGCGGCAGTTTCACAACTTTACCACGGTTTTTCTCGACCGGTGGGTTGCGCGGAAGCCGGGAACCATTACCTATTCGGCTGAAGGACGGGAGCATATTGATAACATTGCGCGTGATGGAACCGGCGGCATCATGCTCATGTCGCATCTGGGCAACTGGGAGCTTGGCGCTGCCTATCTGGGCGGTTGCGCTGATGGCCCTGCCATACGACTCCTTCTGTATCTCGGAGAGAAGGAAGGCGAGCAGATAGAACGCTTGCAGAAGCAGGACCTTGCGCAGCATGGTATTCAAATTATAACGACAAAGCAGGATGAAGCCTCGCCCTTTGATGCGCTGGAAGGAATTAATTTTTTAAAAGACGGCGGTTTTGTTTCAATGACCGGTGACCGGCTGTGGAGCCAGTCGCAGCGATCGGTTGCGGTGAGGTTTCTCGGGCATGAGGTCCACATTCCCCAGGCGCCGTTTCTGTTTGCCATGCTTTCAGGCGCACCGCTGATTATCTTTTTTGTAAACCGCTGTGGCAAAAACAGCTATCACTGCACGCTCTTCCCGCCATGCGCAGTCAAACCCGCATCCCGCAGCCAGCGCCATGATGCCGTACAGCAGGCTGCCCAGCAGTATGCGGACAGGCTCGAAATAATGGTCCGCCGTCACCCCCTTGAGTGGTATCATTTTGAGCAGTTTCTCAGGAGCGTCAAAAAAGGGACTTCCAGAGAGGCAGAAGCAAAACAGGGAATCAGCCTGACTGGCTGACTCCCTGTTCTACTATCAGAAAATGGCGGGGACGACGAGGCTCGAACTCGCGACCTCCGGCGTGACAGTTGAGATTGTGAGATTTTCTGGCTACCTGTTTTTTCTTTATTTGCTTGAAATCTCTAAACTTTATTTTGCATGCTGAGTAACCATGTGTATTTGTGTGTCCTCAATTTCTAAAAAAAGGACACACAAGGGACACACAAAATGGACTGACTCAAACGAGTCTAAAAAACGGATTAAGTCAGTCTGGTTTTTGTCATTTCCATATTTTGTAAGTTGATTACTGCTACTCTACAAGAATTTTCCCGATCAGATCCTTATAATACGGTTGCCGTGAGCCGCTAGGGCCTAAGCCATAGCTGACTCCTTTTACACTGGATGTTCTTTTGACTGTGTAATCAAATGCTCCTTTTTCAACAAAGCAAAGACTTGCCACTGCGCCAAACGGAATTTTATTTGATATAAACATGCCATCTTCATCGACAATAAAATGGACAGGACTCTTGCAGGCCAATGTGACCTGTTTCCCGGTAAATTGAATTTCGAGCATAATACCCGTCAGATCATTGATCCAGACCACCGTTGTTCCTGCCTTGATTTTTTCGACAGGAATAGCGGTATCAACAATGTGATCAAAACGAATTATTCTGACTTCCGGGATTCTCTTTTCAGGCAGGATTTTCCCTTCTTGGCCGCTCGCTTCAGCACAGAAAAAAACGGGGTTAGTAAGGAAAAATGTTAAAACAGTTAACACAGGCAACAATAATAGTTTTCCCGAGATCTTCATGGCGCTCCCTCCTGTTAGCAGGTTAGAATTATTGGTGATACCCTTTGCTCACCGGGGCATTATCTAGCCATAAATCCAACACCAGTTTTCTAAACAGCACATTCTGCTCTTACATCGCCCTGTAGCGCTCCGCCTGATCAGAAAATATCCCTCCACCACCCCACCGCCAGTATTCATGCGTGCTTATGCCTGTTGCCGTTTGTAAGTCTTTTATCCCTGATATGGATGCAACACGCAGAAAAATTATCCGAAAGAAGGCAAGCCGGTATCGGGGGTTGCATAATTACATTCATGTTGCGAACGAACCCCATTCATAATAATCGTTATTGCCTTTTTAATTTCAGTGAACAGCATGCTCTTTGATTCAATAGCGCCGTTAAGCCAGAATGTTATATACATAGTGCAAAGTCCATGAAGCATTCGAGCCAAGAATTTTGTGTCAACTTGAATATCGATTTCCTTTCTGTTTTTAGAGTTCTCGATAATCCTTTCCAATGCTCTTTCCACTTTTATTTCATTTTCACTCTCTTTACCCCATGCAATAAATTTTTCCCTAAACATTATTATTGCAAGGTGTTTATTTGAAAAAATGTGTTTCATGAAGGAGGAAGAAAGCAGTTCGATTTGACTTAAAAAGGGTGTTGAAGGGGAGAACTGCAGCTCAAATTCTTCAATGCTTTCATTTAATCCACTATTCAGATAATGGACAAGAACATCCTCCCTTTTATTAAAAAAGCTGTAAAATGTTCCTTTGCCGACATTAGCTTTTAACGTAATATCTTCAACAGTGGTATTTTTAAGACCATGCTTATTTAAAAGATCTATCGCCGCTTTCATGATCCGTCTTTTCTTCCGTTCCTTTTCCTTCAGAATTTGGTTCGCTTTATTCCCTTGCACTTGCCTCATACGACCAATTTTTTTCTGCTTCTCCTTTAGCAGTCGTTTACGGTCCTCCATCCTTTTCTGTAACATTTGTTTTCGTGTTATCTGTTTTGTTTCTGACTGCATTGCGTACGCCAAGCTGTTGTTAATTTGCAATAAAATGTTGCATAGCATTTTTTTAAAGTCAAGCACAAATTTTAATTATGATGACTAACATATCGACTGTGGTCAATTAATTTATCGACTCCAGTCAGTAATTTTAGTTAAATACAGGCAATGAAAAAATCATAAAAAATGATTATATATCAGCTAATTATAAAACGTGACTATTGTTTTACGATTATTTTTAAAAAATGGCTTGACATAAATTGTTAGCTATAATAAGTCAAAACTAATTTCGACTGCAGTCAGCAATAGTATAGACTGTAGTCAATTTTAATTGCTAAAATAATGATATGTTAAACCCCAATTTTGATTTAGCATTCATGATCAGCTGTGGCATGGGGTTAACAAATGCAGCTGCTTATTGTGTGATGAGGAGCAGGAAATAAATGGACCGATTTGCCAAGATAATGCGCAATTGGGAGCACGTACTCAATGCAGACGAAGAACTTCAGGAGCGCAACAAAAGTTACTACTCGACTGTAGAAGGAAGAACAGCAATCGAACTGATCGTTGGCAACCAGCCGCCATACAAGGTGGACGTGAAAGAAGGAAAATTTAAAGTAAGCACAGGTGCAGCGGAGAAGCCGCTGCTTCGCTGGAAGATGCCGAACAGGATTTTTTCGGAAGTGATACAGCGAAAGCACCAGCTTTTGTACAGCATGCTCGACCCTGAAGCAGAGCTGACCTTTGACACGCCACACTTCACCCACTGGAACGGCGCGACAATCATAGAGATGCTGCTGCTGGCCAGTGAGATGACAACAAAAAATCCAGACATACAAGAACTTGTGCTGCAGATGGAGTGATGATTAATGGCAGATGCAAAGCATATTATTGAAACACTGCAGGAGATAGTCGGATCAGACCATGTGATAACTGATTCGCGGGAACTTGAGATATATAGCGAGGACGGCAGTTTCGTAAAGCCCATGAGACCGCTGTGCGCAGTACGCCCCGGAGAGGCTGAAGAGATACAGGCTGTCGTGCGACTGGCAAACCGTGAAAAGGTAGCATTGTTTCCGTTCAGTTCTGGCACGACTTATCAGGGAGCGCACATTCCAACTGAGCGCGGGATAACCGTGGATTTGCGCCGATTGAATAGAATAGACTTGATAGATAGAGTTGCGCGAAACGCAATTATCGAGCCCGGAGTAACTTTTACTCAGTTGTCTTTTGAGGCAAAAAAAGCCGGGTTAAGGCCAATGACGCCGGTAGGCGTACCGGCAGAAGCATCGGTTTTAACCACGTATCTGGAGAACACGCCACTCTACCTGTGGCCGCGCTACAAGACCTGGGAGACGCTGAGTCTTAAAATGATACTTCCCACAGGGGAGTTGATGGGAACAGGCCAAATGGCGATGCAAAACTCGGATCGCCCGTATCACTGGGCGACCAATTTTGCAGTCATAAACAGGCTTTTTTTTGGCGCGCAAGGCACGCTGGGTATTGCAGTAAAAGCAGCGGTAACGCTGAAAAATATAGTTGCGAACCGGAACTATCTTTTTATCGAACTTGATAGCATCGACATTCTCCCGGAGCTTTGTTCTGCCCTTATGCGGCAGGAGGCTAACGATGAATTTTTTGTCGCAAACAGCCGCTATCTTTCCTGCCTTCTGGCAAAAGATAAACAGGAAATTGATGAACTTGAAAAAGCGCTCCCTGCGTGGACAGCGGTGATCGGGCTCTCCGGAAACGATGAAGAAGAGGTTGCGTATAAAAATCTTGACATGGCGGATGTGCTGAAGAAATTCAACCTCAAATCCCTGGCTAAGGGTTTGGCTGTTAAAGCTGATTTAGAAGCCCGGATGATGGCAGAGATAGACAGTCCACGCGGTATGCTCAACCAGCGGCGCTATCGAGGGGGATGCGCCTACATCGCCTGTATGGCATCGAACTCCCAGCTGCGGACTTTTTACAAGCTTACCATGCAGGCTGCTGGCACCAACGGCAGTGGTGAGGAAGATCTCGGGTGGATGATAATGCCGCTTAATTTTGGCGGGAGTTACTACTTTGAGCCCAGTGTGTATTATGACCCCTCTGATGAACAGCAGACCCAAAAAGCAAAACAGCGATTCAAGCACATGAGCGAAACATTGATAAGAGCCGGGGGGTTCTTTCCACGCCCGTACCCCATGTGGGCCGAATCGGTATATTCCAGGATGGGGGCATATCACCGAAAAATAAAATTACTGAAAGATCTCTATGATCCCAATAACATTATGAATCCAGGGAAACTGGCTCTACGGTAAAATAAATATGAAATATAAATTTGAATTCGATGAAGAGATGTTCAAGAAGGCTTCATTCTGCGCCCGCTGCGGCACCTGCAGGACCGTGCACGCGGAGCAGATCATGGGCGATGAGACCGGACTGCAGTGCCCGTCGGGGACCAACTACTTTTTTGAATCCTATTACCCGTCAGGGCGCAACTACGCTGCTCTTGCCCTGCAGCGCGGACAGCTGCAGTGGTCTGACCGGGTGGTCGACGCCATTTACTCCTGCACCACCTGCGGCTTCTGCCAGTACACCTGCGAGCGCACCAATGTGCTGAAACCAACTGACATTATCCGCTGGATGCGCTCCAAGGCGGTCGAGGCAGGCGTGGGACCGCTTCCCGCGCAGCGCGTCATAATCCAGAACCTTGAAGCCTACGACAACCCCTGGGGCCAGCCCCGCGCGCGCCGCACCTCCTGGACCCGCGGCCTTGACTTTAAACTCAAGGACCTCTCCAAGGGCAAGGAAAAGGCTGAAGTCCTGTTCTATCCGGGTTGCACCTATGCCTATGACCCGCGCATCACGGAAAATATCCAGAACATCGCTCGGCTGCTGAACGCGGCAGGGGTTGATTTCGGGATACTGGGCAACGAGGAGAAGTGCTGCGGCTCCACCGCCTTTAACCTGGGCTATGTTAATGTGCTGGAGAAGTACGCCTCGGACAACATCCAGGCATTTAACGCCTCCGGCATCAAGACCATCGTCACCCCCTGCTCCGGCTGCTTTAACACCATTAA
>Ga0209253_10005782_pt1 | contig 10729 bp, 9 predicted proteins | sample FrelakmetBRP12BR_FD_187145 | JGI IMG/M metagenome (GOLD analysis project Ga0209253, IMG submission 187145) | Freshwater lake sediment microbial communities from the University of Notre Dame, USA, for methane emissions studies - BRP12 BR (SPAdes)... | ecosystem: Environmental > Aquatic >... | reverse complement strand
TGCGGCTGTTGGGCCATATACCTGATATTTACTGCCGCCAAACAGAGCTCCCAGCAAACCCGCCACTGCACCACCAACAATACCCTGTTCTGGGCGCAAACCGCTGGCCATTGCAAAGCCCATTGCAAGCGGAATTGCCACCATAGCTACCACCAGACCAGCCGTTAAGTCCTTCATGATGTTTTTAGCCACATTGCCTTTGGCTAAATCTTCATAACGACCGTCATTCGGATTAAGGTAAAACTTGAGAGTGCGTAATAGCGTGCTGGTATCTTGCCTATGGCTCATTTTTAGAACTTTCGAAAGTGGTTAGATGAAAGTAAAACTTATTTTAGTTATTAATGCTGTCGAATTTACCAAGTCGCTTAAATCATCAGGGTATCTGGCAGAAAATTCACCTCTCCCGTCGCAAGGTTGTATACGCCGCCAACCATGCCGATTTGTTTGCTACTGAGCATGTCCTGAATAATATCACTGGAATGAATAATTTCATCAATTTGCATTTTCACATTCAGCTGACAAATTTTATTCAAAAAATTTGTATTTGAAGAATCGCGATTCTGCTCAATAGTTTTCTCCATGCGTAATGCAGGTCTGATCATATTGATAATTTCGCCGATGTGACCATCTCTAAAATTATCACAAGCCGCTTTAACCGCGCCACAATCAGTGTGGCCCAACACAACAACGAGTTTGCTGTTCAAGTATTTGGTACTAAACTCCAAGCTGCCTATTGCTTTATCCGAAGCAATATTACCAGCCAGCCGCACGCTGAAAATATCGCCCAAAGCCTGATCGAATAACAGCTCGACAGGTGCACGCGAATCGCTACAGCTTAAAAAAGAGGCGAATGGATGTTGCCTATCTTTAATGATCTGCACCAGACTTTGCATGTCTTTATCAGCAATGTGATTATTTACAAAGCGATGGTTACCTTCGATTAAAACATCCAACGCCTCTTGCGGGGACATTTTATCGCGGTCTAATAACGGATGTTTATACATGGCTTCATTCCGGCATACTATTCACCAGAAATTATACCCGATGGGAGTCGTATATGGAGCTGCCAGGCTTTAACAGACGTAAAAAAGCCCGCTAAAAAGCGGGCTTTTAGATTGCTTTCTAAATCAAATTTAGAACATCCATTGTGCACGCATGATGAGTGCTTTTTCATCATCAACACGTTTGTTATTAACAACTACACCACCCGTTGCGCCGCCAATCACATCACTGAAATCAGTATCAACATAATTCAACATTAAACGTGTGTTTGAAGTTGGTAAGAACTTAATACCTGCTGTCCAAGCTTCGGCTTTTGCAAAACCTTTCGCTTTAGTAGTTATTAAAGCATCCGCACCATTACCTTGACCGATACCAGCAGTATCGTAGTCAGATGCATCAAATTCGCTATAACGAACACCAACTTCCCATAACCCACCTTTGAATGTGGTTGGGTCAAAATCGTTTTTAGGTTTTAAACCACCAAAGATACCACCTTTATAAGCATCTGCATAAGCTTCACCTGAAATTGTCCACAAGGCTTCTGCATACCAGTTTTCTGTATCTAAGTCATAGCTACGGTTGTTAGTTCTAAAATCATTGTTTTGTTGCATCCATTCCGCTTGCACTTTAAATGGCCCGTAACCAACTGCGCCCTCTAAACCTAAACGGCTGCGATCAATCGTTTCAAATTGTGTATTTGCAAGTACTGGCGCAGTAAAGAAAGTAGCTCCACGCGCTTCGGTACGCCCTGCCACACCAACGGTACCCTGTGGCAAATCACCTTTTGAGTATGAAACACCAGCGTGCAACACCATCTCCTTTTTATCCATCATTTCAGCAAAGTTGGCGGTGACACGGCCAATCACATCTTTACCATCTTCGCGAATATCAGACTCTGCATTCTTTGCGCTACCGTTTGATGCAGCTAATGCGTAGGTTACGCCAGTAAAAGGTGAACCATGTACCATTGCGCCAATTTCCTTAGCGGGTGCTAGCGCATTTACATATGAACGTTCCATAAAGTCGATATTATTAGAACTAGTCAGCTCTTCCAGATTCATCGGCATTTTGAATTGACCAAAACGGAACTGCACAGGTTTCCACCAGGCAATATTCAAATAACCAACATCCAAGGTCGTAGTATTGCCAAGGTCAGCTACCACCTCTGCCTCATAATAGTCTTTCCAAGCTGCTTTAAAACCAATACGTGCACGACGAATATCAAATGTATCCGTTACACTATTTGTGTTTGCAATTGAGTTTGTAATTGTTGCTGGAGCCAGCGTAGCATTTCTGTCGTCATCGTTATAGTCAAAAAATCGATAATCGGCATGTACACGGCCATTGATAGAGGCTTTAAACTTGCCATCGCCACTTTCAAAGCTTAAGCCATCTTTATATTTTGCTGAAACTGCTGATTCCTTCTTCTTTTCAGCAGCTTCTTTTTCGCCTGTACGGCCTTTCATCAAAAGCGCGCCTTCCTCTTCCGTCAATACGCCTTTTGCCATCAGTGCATTTACGATGTCATCGGTTGTATCTGCTAAAGTAGTACCCGCGAAACCTAGTAAAGCCGTGCCAGCTAGTGTTGCTGCCACTAAATTACGTAATTTAATGTTCATTTTCAAAGTCCCCTGTTAGAACGTTAAGTAAAGATTTTTCAACAGGCGGATTTTGAGACAGTTATATGACAATCTGATGACAAAGAACTATTTTTGTAATAAGCCGTTGTGTTTTTACCACAACAAAAAAAGCCATCACAAAGGATGGCTTTTTAATTACTGAGAAACTTAAGCTTCTGGCCGCATATGCGGGAAGAGAATCACATCGCGAATACTGGGACTATCCGTAATCAGCATCACCAAACGGTCAATGCCAATACCGCAACCACCCGTCGGCGGCATGCCGTATTCCAGTGCGCGGATAAAATCGGCGTCGTAAAACATCGCCTCTTGATCGCCCGCCTCTTTGGCCTTCATTTGTGCGTGGAATCGTGCTGCCTGATCTTCAGCATCATTCAGCTCGCTAAAACCATTGGCCATTTCACGTCCAGTAATAAACAATTCAAAGCGCTCGGTGATTTCCGGATTTTTATCAGAAGCGCGCGCCAAGGGTGAAACCTCTACCGGGTAATCAATTATATAAGTCGGTTGCCATAAATGCGCTTCTACTGTTTCTTCAAATAGGCTTAACTGGAGCGAACCCAAGCCAGCATGCTCGAAAACTTTGATACCGCGCTTATATAAGTCAACACGCAAATATTCTGCGTCATTTAATTGCGCCAGCGTGTATTCCGGTGCATATTTTTGTATCGCCCCCACAATGGTCAGGCGCTCGAACGGCTTACTTAAATCCACTTCTTTGCCGTCATATTGCAACACAGCAGTACCACGTGCAGCAATGGCAGCGGCACGGATACACTGCTCGGTAAAATCCATCAGCCAATTATAATCCGTGTAGGCCGCATAAAACTCCATCATGGTAAATTCCGGGTTATGGCGAACGCTTAAGCCTTCATTCCGGAAGTTACGGTTCATTTCAAATACACGCTCGAATCCGCCCACCACAAGGCGTTTCAAATAAAGCTCCGGTGCAATGCGCATGAACATTTGCATATCCAGCGCGTTATGATGCGTGGTAAAAGGTTTGGCTGCAGCGCCGCCCGGGATAGGATGCAGCATGGGCGTTTCAACTTCTAGAAATTCATTCTGAAGCATAAAATTACGAATCGCAGAAACAACTTTGCTACGTGCTATAAAGGTTGCTCGCGTTTCTTCAGAGGTAATCAAATCGACGTAACGCTGACGATATTTAACTTCCTGATCTTGCAGGCCATGAAATTTTTCCGGGAGCGGCCGTAATGATTTCGTCAGCAATCGCAGCTCTGTAACTTTTACCGAAAGCTCGCCGGTTTTGGTTTTAAACAAGTGGCCAACCGCACCTAAAATATCGCCTAAATCCCAATGTTTAAAAGCCTCGTAGGTCGCTTCATCAATATTGCTGCTGCCAATAAACAACTGAATGCGGCCGCTTTTATCTTGAATGGTCGCAAAACTCGCTTTGCCCATCACGCGCTTCAGCATCATGCGGCCGGCCACTTTAACATGCACTGGTTTTGCTTCAAACGCTTCATTTTCAGTGCCGCTGTAATCCGCATGGATATTGGCTGCCAGGGCATCCGGTTTAAAATCATTTGGGAAAGCAACTCCGCCATTTAATTTAGAATCAGCGCGAATCGCTTTCAGCTTCTCGCGACGCTCGGCAATGACATGGTTCTCGTCAATGGGTAAATTATTTTCTTGCTCGCTCACTTAAACTCCCTGCTTCAAACTTTCCATAATAAACGGGTCAAGGTCACCATCCAGCACACCTTGCGTATTGCCGATTTCCACATTGGTGCGCAAATCTTTAATACGGCCCTGATCCAGCACGTATGACCTGATTTGATGTCCCCAGCCGATGTCGGTTTTAGCGTCTTCCAGCGCTTGCTTTTCAGCATTGCGCTTGTTCAATTCCAGATTATACAACGCGCCTTTCAACATGTTCATGGCTTCTTCGCGGTTGCGGTGCTGGCTTCTATCATTTTGGCATTGCACCACCGTGTTAGTTGGAGTGTGCGTGATACGCACGGCAGAATCCGTCTTATTAATGTGCTGCCCACCGGCACCGCTGGCACGATACGTATCAATGCGCAAATCAGCCGGGTTAATATCTATTTGAATCGAGTCATCGACTTCTGGGAAAATCTGCACGCTGGCGAACGAGGTATGGCGTTTAGCATTAGAGTCAAACGGCGACTTACGTACCAAACGATGTACACCATTTTCTGTTCTTAAGGTTCCGTAGGCATAGTCGCCTGAAACCTTGATTGAAGCGCCCTTAATGCCCGCCACGTCTCCGTCGGACTCTTCCAGTACTTCCACCTTAAAGCCTTTGCGCTCGCAATAGCGCAAATACATGCGTAGCAACATCGCCGCCCAGTCCTGCGCTTCGGTGCCGCCACTGCCGGATTGAAACTCGATAAAGCAATTGGCAGCATCCAACTCGCCCGAAAACATGCGCTTAAATTCCATGTCTTCGATTTTTTTTTCAAGCGTTTTTGTATCCGCATCCACGCTCATCAGCGTGTCGTCGTCATTTTCTTCGCGCGCCATTTCAAATAGCTCGCGTGCGTCTTTTAAACCACTCTCTAGGCTTTGCAGATTATTAACGACGAGTTCTAAACTACGTTTTTCTTTACCGAGCTTTTGCGCGTTTTCGGCGTTGTCCCAAACTTTCGGGTCTTCTAATAAGCCGTTTACTTCTTCCAGTTTTTGCGCTTTATTTTCGAAGTCAAAGATACCCCCGAAGCGCATGGTTGCGGGCGGCTAGGTCGTCAATACGATTAGAAATTTGGTTGAGTTGTTCGGCTTCCATGGTTGCTGCTGCTTGATTCTAAAAACGAGATTATACAACAAACGCTTACTTGCTTTGATGTGCTTGTGCATTCACCACTTCGCCATCTTCTTTTACAAAAGTGCCGATATCAGGATTTTCCAAAATATCCAAAACAAGTTCAGATGGACGGCATAATTTAACGCCTTTTGCAGTCACCACAATCGGGCGATTAATTAAAACAGGATGTTGCATCATCGCGTCAATCTGCTCTTCATCAGATAAACTTAAATCAGCCAAGCCCAGTTCTGCATAGGGCGTGCCTTTTTCGCGCAATAGCTGGCGTGGGCTGATGCCCATTTTTGAAATTAATTCAACCAGCTTTTCGCGACTTGGCGGAGTCTTAAGATATTCAATCACCTCTGGCTCTATACCACTGGCGCGTATCATCGCCAAGGTGTTACGAGAAGTACCGCAAGCGGGATTATGGTAAATGGTAACGGTCATTATCAACCTGCCCTACATAATTTAATTTGTTTCATACCAACTCCGACTTCTATTCACTATAAAGACGACAGAGAGCATCACAGGAACTTCAATTAGAACACCAACCACAGTTGCAAGTGCCGCGCCAGAATTGAAGCCAAACAAGGCAATAGCGGTAGCTACTGCGAGTTCAAAGAAATTTGATGCTCCGATTAAGGCCGAAGGTCCTGCAACGCAATGAGCAACCTTAAGTTTTTTGTTCAGCCAATATGCAAGCATAGAATTAAAATATGTTTGAATAACAATCGGCACTGCTAACAGCCCGATGATAATAGGCTGAGCAAGGATTTGCTGGCCTTGGAAACCAAATAACAGAATCAATGTGGCCAGCAATGCTGAAAGTGAAACCGGATGTAAGCGTTTAAGTGTAATTTCTAATGCATCCTGGCTTTTAGAAAGTAAAACTTTACGCAAGACCTGACTAATAAGCACCGGCACCACAATAAACAAAACCACTGATAAAAATAGCGTATTCCAAGGTACTATAATGCTAGACAACCCAAGCAGCAGCGCTACAATCGGCGCAAATGCAACCAGCATAATGGCATCATTGATAGCCACTTGAGATAGTGTAAATTTGGGGTCACCGCCACAGAGGTTGCTCCAAACAAACACCATGGCAGTACATGGAGCAGCCGCAAGCAAAATAAGTCCTGCAACATAACTATCGAGCTGGTCTGCAGGCAACACCCCAGAAAAAAAATGCCGGATAAATATCCATGCAAGCAGCGCCATTGAAAAGGGTTTAACAACCCAATTAATAAACAGCGTAACACCAATACCCCTCGTGTGAGCGAGTACCTCTTTCATCGCCCCAAAATCCACTTTAATTAGCATGGGGATGATCATGAGCCAAATGAGCAACGCCACAGGCAAGTTAACTTCTGCAATCTTAAGCCCACCCACTATTTGAAAAAAATCTGGGAAAATTTTACCCAGTGCAATACCGACAACGATGCATGCAAGCACCCACCAGGTAAGATTCCTTTCAAAACTACCTATCTGTGGTTTTTCCTGAGGTTTTATTTGTTCAGTGTCAGGATTTGTAATTTCATTGGGTTTGATTTTCATTTTTTTGTCACATATATGTCATAATTTTACTGTTAGAGAATACTCAGACAAGTTGTTTAGCGGCCGATTATATAATAAGAGCATCAAGCTCATAAAAATTTAAATTATCTGATTAACGCTCGCGAATTTCAGGTGCATGCAGTTAAACTGGTTACACTAAATAATTATTAATTTCATTAGGGGAAATAAGAATGGCTAACGCCGCATTTGGTCGATTGATGGCAGCAGTAACACCGCGTAGTGACAATTATTTTGAATTATTTAATCGCTTGGCAGACTGCGCTGTGAATGGCTCTAAAGTACTGGCGATGATGTCAGCAGTGAGGGATGAAGACAAATTTGAAGAACATTTCAAAGAAATCCGCACCATAGAAAGTGAGGCTGATGAATACACCAAAGAAATCCTCCTCTCTTTACACAAAACTTTTATCACCCCATTCGACCGCCGCGAAATCCGTGAACTAGCCATGGCTTTGGATGACATTATCGACTATATGGAAGATATTCCGCAAAGCGCTAAGATTTACGGACACACCAGTTTCACACCAGAAATGGTCGCATTAGGTCAAATTTTATTGCGTGCTTCAGAAAAAGTGCGCGATGCGGTCAATATGTTGTCTGACATGAAAAATGCCGAACGCATTTTGCGTACATGCGAAGAAATTAGCAGCATCGAAGGCGAAGCTGATCATGTTATGCGCGCTGGCATGCATCGTTTGTTTGCGGAAGAGTCAGATGCGCGCACACTGATTCGATCCAAAGAACTCTATGACTTATTCGAAGCAGCAGTAGACAGTTGCGAAGATGTGGCAGACGTGATTCATGGTGTAGTTTTAGAGCGCATTTAAAGGAAAATCATGGATCACGCAATTCTCATCATGGCGTTGCTCGTGGTAGTAGCCCTTTTGTTCGATTTCATGAATGGCTTTCACGATGCTGCAAACTCCATTGCACTCATGGTTTCTACGCGCTTACTTACGCCGCAAGCAGCTGTTATGTGGGCGGCATTCTTTAACTTTATCGCTTTTTTATTCTTTGGCTTACATGTTGCCGATACTGTAGGCAAAGGCATTATTGACCCAAACATTGTCAATAATGCTGTTATATTTGGCGCACTGGGCGGCGCCATTGCCTGGAACGTCATCACTTGGTGGTTTGGTATCCCTTCTTCCTCGTCCCACGCGCTCATTGGCGGCTTACTGGGCGCAGGAGTAGCACATGCAGGCACAAAAGGCATTATTGTAGGAAGCAAACTCATTGCAACTGGTGTTGCGATTGTATTATCTCCATTGTTTGGCATGCTGCTCGCCCTCACCTTGTCTGTGATCGTGTTGTGGCTATTTGAAAAATCTGCACCCTATAAAACAGAAAGCCGGTTTAATAAACTGCAGTTTATTTCATCTTCCTTATTTAGTTTGGGCCACGGTGCAAATGATGCGCAAAAAACCATGGGTATCATCACCGTGCTATTGTTTGCCAACGGCTATTTGCAAGGCAATTTTCATGTGCCATTCTGGGTGGTCATTTCATGCCAACTGGCAATGGGCTTAGGCACACTGTTTGGCGGCTGGCGCATCGTGCGCACCATGGGTATGGGCATCACCAAAGTACGCCCAACGGGTGGATTCTGCGCGCAGACAAGTGGGTCAATTGCCTTATTTTTAGCGACCTCTCTCGGCATTCCGGTCTCCACGACACATACTATCACAGGGGCGATTGTTGGCGTTGGGCTTTCTCGCCGCGCATCCGCTGTACGCTGGGGCTTGGCTTCACGCATCGTATGGGCATGGGTACTCACCATTCCATGTGCAGGACTCATCGCTGCAATGAGTTACCATCTCGGCCGTACTTTTTTATAACGATTTCAGCCAAGTTTTAAAGGGTCTCTTCGAGACCCTTTTTTATTTAATTAGTCATCTTTTTGTCATCAATTTGTCATATTTGACCTCTAATATTCGCATCAGATTAAAAGCTATTTAACTCAATATAGTTTAACTTTGATGGAGATTATTAATGAATACCAAGCTAACCAAATCCGTGCGCATTGCTGCTTTAGTTGCAGCCACATTCGCTACAGTCCACGCTTTTGCGGCAGATAAAATCATCAAGATTGATGGCTCGAGCACGGTTTACCCAATCACGGAAGCAGTCGCCGAAGAATTTCAAAAATCAACAAAGATAAAAGTAACTGTTGGCGAATCTGGCACGGGTAGCGGCTTCAAAAAATTCTGCCGTGGCGAGACCGATATTTCCGATGCATCACGCCCTATTTTGCAAAAAGAGATTGATGCATGTAAAGAAGCAGGTATTCAATATATAGAATTGCCTGTAGCTTTTGACGGTTTAACTGTTGTAGTAAACGATAAAAACAATTGGGTTAAAAGTCTTACCGTTGATGAACTGAAAAAAATCTGGGGCCCAGGTTCTAGCGTTAAAAACTGGAAAGATGTTAACCCAGCTTACCCAGACAAAAAATTGAGCTTATATGGCCCAGGTACTGCATCTGGTACATTTGATTACTTTAGTGAGGCCATTAACGGCAAAGCAAAAGCGCACCGTACAGACTATACACCATCAGAAGATGACAACGTATTAGTACAAGGTGTATCTGGTAGCGAAGGTGGTATGGCTTACTTTGGTTTGGCATATTACGAAGAAAATAAAGATAAATTACGCGCAATTCCAATCTCTGCCAAGGCTGGTGGACCAGCGGTAGAACCTTCTTTTGATACCGTTAAAAATGGTACCTACATTCCATTATCACGCCCATTGTTTATTTATGTTAATGCGACTGCGGCGGCATTCAAACCGGAAGTAAAAGCGTTTGTTAATTTCTATCTGGAAAATGCACCGGCTCTGGTAAAAGAAGTGAAATATGTTCCGCTGCCAACGGAAGACTATACCGCTGTAAAAGAACACTTTAAAGCAATGAAACCAGGCACTGGCTTTGGTGGTAAAAATGAAGTGGGTATTAAAATTACCGACTTACTCAGCAGAATCAAGTAAGCAATATATATTTAGGGGGCGAAACTTTGCCCCCATTTTTTTGTTTAACCGATTAAAGTCAACTTGCTTTCAAAAGTTGGCTTTATTCCGCTAAAATGGAATAGTCCAATTATTTATGAATACGGCATCAACTGTGCTTAATCATTCTGTTAAAAAAGCAACCATTAGCCCACGCCTGGCTAAAAACGTGCGCAGAAACGTCAAAGAACGCATCATTGAGTTTATCTTGATGCTAGCTGCACTCTCAGCGGTGGCAACAACGCTTTCCATCGTCGCTATTCTGCTTTACGAGTCTCTAAGTTTTTTCAAAACAGTTTCTATAGTTGATTTTTTTACTGACACCCAATGGACTCCGCTGTTTGAAGATGCGCACTACGGTATCATGCCTTTGGTATCAGGCACACTGACAACCTCCGCAGTCGCACTAGCAGTGGCGATCCCAATTGGTACGATAGCTGCTATTTATCTATCAGAGTTTGCGTCGCACAAAACGCGCGAGATAGTGAAGCCGATATTAGAATTACTCGTTGGCGTACCTACCATTGTATTTGGTTATTTTGCCCTGCTGTTTTTAACACCTATCTTGCAAAAGATATTTCCCGAGCTACCCGGTTTTAATATGCTGAGCGCCGGTATCGTCATGGGCATTATGATCGTGCCGTACATCGCATCGGTAGCAGAAGATGCCATGCGCGCTGTACCGATGAGCATGCGTGAAGGTTCTTATGCGATG
>Ga0209253_10005781_pt1 | contig 10729 bp, 13 predicted proteins | sample FrelakmetBRP12BR_FD_187145 | JGI IMG/M metagenome (GOLD analysis project Ga0209253, IMG submission 187145) | Freshwater lake sediment microbial communities from the University of Notre Dame, USA, for methane emissions studies - BRP12 BR (SPAdes)... | ecosystem: Environmental > Aquatic >... | reverse complement strand
GCCGATGCCATGCTCGGTCGCCTGGCGCGCTGGCTGCGCATCCTCGGCTACGACACAGCCTACGACAAGGCGATCACGGACGAGGCGTTGATCGAGCGGGCGATCCGCGAAGATCGGTGGCTGCTCACGCGTGATAGAAACCTGGCGCTACGCAGGCTCCTCCGCGGCCGGCACACGCTCATCGTCAGTGACGACGTCGAAGGCCAGCTGCGCCAACTTCATCAGGACATCAAGATCGACCTTGACCTGACGCACCAACGAGCGTATCGCTGTGCGGACTGCAATGTCGCAATCACCGCCATTTCGCATGACGAGGCTGTTTCTCTCGTTCCGCCCTTTGTCGCGGAACAGTATCGAGCGTTTCTCCAATGCCCTCAGTGCCGCCGCGTGTTTTGGCCCGGCACCCACTGGCAGGATCTCGATCGCCGCCTCACGGCCATCAGAGCGCGCAGCGTGGACAAGCAGCCATGAATAACGACAAGCCACCGATGGGCATCCCGATCCTGCTGCCGCTCTTGCTCTTTTTGTTATTGCTGGCAATGCTCCCGTTTGTCTTCGGCCAATTGTTCTCGGTGGCGCTGATCAAACTCAAACTCGACCCGACGACCGCCCTCCTCATCGTGATCGGCATCTTCATGGGCAGTCCGATCAACATTCCGGTGAAACGGATTCCCCGCACGGAATCGATGCCGGCAGACCCGCTGGCCTTGTTCGGATTGGCCGGTCGGTGGCCTTCGACCATGCGCGTCCGCCGGGACACCGTCATCGCCGTCAATGTCGGGGGCTGCCTCATTCCGGTCACGCTGGCGGCTTACGAGTCTTTTCACCTCATGGCAGCAGGCTGGCAACCGCTCTCCGGATTGCTCCTGGCGATCTTCATCAACACAGTCATGTGCTATCGGATGGCGCAGCCGATCGAAGGAATCGGCATCGCCATGCCGGGTCTGCTCCCTCCCCTGATCGCCGCGATGAGCGCGTTGCTCCTGGTGCCGGACCAGGCCCCACCCGTCGCCTTCGTCGCCGGTGTGCTGGGCCCGCTCATCGGCGCGGATCTGCTCCACCTCCGCGACGTGTCCAAAATCTCGACCGGCATCGCCAGCATCGGCGGAGCCGGCACGTTTGACGGGATCGTGCTCTCAGGAATTGTCGCGGCCTATCTGGCGTAAGACGACGCTTGCAACTGCCGATTGACGTTGAGGTCAGACTTGACGCCAACCGCCGAACGAGGCAGGCTGAGGAACCAGCGGCTGATTCCAAAGTTACGTGAAAGGACTCATCCCATGATCACTTCAATCGCCTTCACCGTCTATCCGGTCACGAACATGGAACGGGCGAGAGCCTTCTATGAGCATGCGCTCGGGCTTCACAAGAGCTATGACTACCAAGATATCTGGGTGGAATATGATCTAGGCGGGGCGACGTTCGCCATCACGACGACAGACATGGGCCATACCCCTGGAGCCAAGGGCGCAGTCGTGGCATTTGAAGTGTCGGACTTCGAGGCCTTTGTGCTGAAGATGAAGGAACGTGCAGTTCCGTTCGTCATGGAAGCGTTCGACACGCCCGTTTGCCGTATGGCGGTGATCGAGGATCCGGACGGCAATCACATCACGATCCACAAGCGGCACGCGTAGGGAGAGCGTACCTTCCTCTTTGTGCTCCTATTCACAGCACCCGGGGGCACTCCGTTCCTCCGGTCAACACACCGCATACAGGCCCTTCGTCAAGGCTTTGCAGAAAGGCTGAATATGACTGAAGGCGATCTGGACTTCGCGGTGGATCTGCGGCCGCACGAGAGCCAGCGTCGCGCCTCTCGCGAGGGTGACTTCAACGGCCACTGTCTGAGGTGAGGATACCGGCTTGCCGATCTGGCTCGTGATCCACACCGTCACATCAAGCAGTCCGTGGACTTTCTTATGGATGTCCTCCGCCAACACCTGGGCCAGCACATTGTAAATCTTTCCCACATGGGCCACGGGATTTTTACCTGCCGCAGCCTCCGCGCTGGCCGGCCGCAGCAGTGAGATGATGCCGCAGACGCGATTGCCCCGTCCGACCTCACCGGAATCGCCCGCCTCCGCCGATGTTCCCAACAGTGTCAGATAGGCGCCGGCCTCTCCGGCACCGGGCTGATCCAACACGTTCAGGCATAGGTGCGGAGAAAATCCGCCCCCGGCTTTCCGTTTGACGAAAGACAGCAGGGCGCGCCTGGCCGCCGCCTTTCGCTTGAAATACTGAGACTCGCTACGGATCAGGGGCGAAAGGAACGGCATGGCCACCGTCAGATTCACCTCTCTACCGGTCCGAACGCAGAGCACCTTCACGTCTTGCCCTGTATCGGAAAACGTTTTCTTAAAGGCGGGGCTGTTCAGAAACTGCTCAACTTGGAACACGAGGCGCTCCGTGGGCGTCAGCGGCGCATACCCCACTGTCGCCGAGGTGTCGTTGGCCACCGGTTCCCGTGGCCGCTCGGACACAGAACGTAACTCCTCAGAGGCCGGCTGAAGTTCGACCTGGCATTCCAGATGCCTGTGCGGCTTGATACGGGGCAAGTGATGTTTGAACCATTTGTAAGCTGCCTGTTCTGCGATCTCCTTCACCGGAATACGTTTATGTTTCCACTCGAAGGTGGCTCGATCGCCCATGACCAGCCGCATCGGAGCCAGCACGGAGCCTCCCCCGAACCGGCAGTCCACCTGCCCGGCCACCAACAGGCCCTTGTCGGCATTGAAATGGAGGACGCGGCCGCAGCTTTTGAGATAGGCCTGGGCCAGTTCCACGGACACGGATTCCATCACGGCGTCGCAGATGGTGTCGGGATGGCCTAACCCCTTCCGCTCGACGATTTCCATCGGCTCCTCCGCGGAAGGAATCCTGGAGGACTCGAGAATCAGCGGTTCGACCTTGTTCATCTCTCAGACCTCCGCAAGCCTGGCAATCGCCGACCCCGGTCGCTCATGGTGGAGGCGGTGCAGCCCGGCTGCCGTGGCAGCCTCAACGACCTCTTTGCATTCTTCATTCGTGATCGGCCGGTGACATGAAGGATACGAGACAGCCTTCCAGCAAGGCCGGTGCCATTCAGAATCCGGGAGTGTTTCGTGCGTGACTTTCAAGGCTTGGAGCCAGGAAGCCTTCATATGAGCCGGCCGGACAGGGATAGGATGCAACAATGTGCAGGATGCGCTTGTAGCGAAATGGGGCAAGAAAAACCCTTCGAGCGTGTCCTCCTCACATTCCGAGCGAATAACGCATGGCATCGCGATTGCTCGGCATAATGAATACCATGCAGGAATCTCCGAGGCGCTCATGACAGCATTCCGTCACAGCTCCCCACCGCTGGCACTGGCAGGGCTCGCCCTCCTCAGCCTGATGGCGTGGACTTCCTCATGCCACGGAGAAGGAGAACCCGGTGGGCCATCCGACAGTGCCGGCCGCGAATCCGAACGCCTTGAGTTGGTGAGGGAACAGATCATCCCCAGCGGCGTACAAGACCCGGCTGTCCTCGCCGCGATGCGACAGGTGCCGCGCCATAGGTTCGTGCCTGCCCTCTACTCCGCCTTCGCCTATCTCGACAGGCCCTTGCCGATCGGCCACGACCAGACCATTTCGCAACCCTCTTTGGTCGCCAAAATGACGGAGGCGCTGGCACTCAAGAAGACCGACAAGGTGCTGGAAATAGGAACCGGCTCCGGCTATCAAGCCGCCATCCTTGCGGAGCTCGTCGACAAGGTCTTCACCATCGAGATCGTGGTCCCCCTGGCTCGCCAAGCCCAACAGACCTTGGGCGAGCTGGGCTATCGTAACATCCACACGCGAATTGGTGACGGCTATCGAGGTTGGCCTGACGAAGCGCCGTTCGACGCCATCATCGTCACGGCGGCGCCTGATCATGTCCCTCAGCCGTTACTCGATCAATTGGCCGTCGGCGGCCGGTTGATCATCCCGGTCGGCCGCCACTACCAGACACTCGAACTGTATCAGCGGACAGCACAAGGCTATGAGCACAAGACGCTCACCTTTGTGCGGTTCGTGCCGCTGGTTCGCGAGGGGCAACAAGAGTAGCCCGTACGGATGAACAACACCGGACAAGATCCGTCATCGCTTCCCCGCCGCATCGGCTGGTTCACAGCCGGCTGTGTCCTTGTCAGCAACGTTGTCGGGAGCGGCATCTTTACCACGACAGGGTTCATGGCCCGCGACCTCGGTCATCCCGGCTTGATCCTCTCCGTCTGGCTGGTGGGAGGACTGATCGCGCTGGCAGGCGCCCTCTCCTACAGTGAGTTGGGCGCGGCCTTTCCGGTCGCCGGCGGAGAATATGCGTACCTTCGCAGGGCCTATGGGCCGTTCGTCGGGTTTCTCAGCGGATGGACGTCCTTCACCATCGGATTCAGCGCGGCCATTGCGGCAGGCGCCGTGAGCTTCGCCGCCTATGTCCTCCAACTGGTTCCGCTTGAAGACGAGGGAGGCAGGCAGTCAACAGCCTTGGCGTTAGCCCTCCTCTGGTCAGTGACAGGCTTCCACCTGGCCGGCGCAGAAGCAGGCGGGGCTCTCCAGAGGACGCTGACGGTGCTGAAAGTGGGTGCCATACTTTTGCTGATCGCGGCGGGGCTGATGGCCGGGACAGGCGACTGGGCTCATCTGACTCCCCCGGATACTCATCCCGCCCCGGGCATCGGACCCTATGTCGTGTCGCTAATCTTTGCCCTCTATGCCTATTCGGGCTGGAATGCCGCGGCTTATCTGGCGGGAGAGATCACAGATCCTGCCCGCACCATCCCCCGGACGATGATCGGCGGCACACTCTTCGTCGCGCTGCTCTATCTCCTACTGAACGGCTTCTACTTCTACGCGCTGCCAGTGACGGAACTAGCCAAGCCGCCTCTCCTGCCTGTCGCCGACAAAGTGGCACGAGCGTTGCTGGGGCTCGAAGCCGGCCGGTTCGTCACAGCCATCCTGTGCCTTTCAATTGCAGGAGCCGTGAGTGCCATGGTGTGGGCCGGACCGCGCGTCTACTATGCCATGGCGCAAGACGGCTTGATTCCCTCCCTCATCGCGAAGACCCCTGACAGACAACAGACGCCGATCAACGCCATCCTGCTGCAAAGCCTCTGGGCTTCAGCTCTGATTCTATCGGGGAGCTTCGAACGGCTGGTGATATACAGCGGCACTGTGCTGATGATCTTCAGCGCCCTTGCCGTGGGCGCGGTGCCGATCCTGCGCCGGCGGGAACCGGATCTGCCCCGTCCCTATCGCACACCGCTTTATCCATTCGTTCCGTGGTTCTTTATTCTTGTGTCAATCGTGATCGTCGGGAGCGCGCTCTATGAGCGTCCCGTGGAAGGAGGTCTGGGCATCGCGACCGTCTTCGCCGGAACGCCGCTGTACTTGCTGCGGCGCCGGCTCACAGGGGGATCAGGGTAACCGCAAAACCCGTCAACGCAGACAGCCCGAGGGACATTGCCACAGCGGCCCGACGAACGCTGCGGCGGAGCGGGACAGCGGGGGGAGACAACCAACCGGCTCACTCACTCTCAATGAGCGGGGCCTGAGGGTGGACGCCGAACTGCTCCAACTTTTCCACACGGACCCCGATGAGGCGGATGAGCTTCCTCTCGGAGTGTTCACGATCGTCGAGGAAAGGCATGAGGAGATTCCTCGCCTCCCGTTGGAGGACCATGAGCGAGTTTGTAGGAACGGATAGCGTATGACTGCGTGATTTGGTTTCAAAATCGGCGAAGCGCACCGTGAGTACCACGCGACGAACATGGGTGAATCCCTCGGCAGTGACTTTGTGCAGCACATCCTCACACATGGCGTTGAGCCGTTCGACCAGCAGGAACGAATCCGCCGTGTCCTGTTCGAAGGTTTCCTGCTCGCCGACGGATTTGACCTCGTGCATTTCCTCCACCGGAGACTCATCCAGGCCGCGCGCCTTGTGATAGAGATCCACCCCCCGTTTTCCAAACATTCCACGCAATGCTTCCTGCGACAAGGCCCGGGCGTCTTTGATGGTCTTGACACCGATCCCGGCGAGTTCAGCCTCGGTCTTGGGGCCCACACCTGGAATAGTCCGCACTGGAAGGGGGGACAAGAACGCGAGGACATCCTCTTCTCTCACGACAGTCAGACCGTCCGGCTTGCACAGGCCAGAGGAGATTTTCGCGACAAGCTTGTTGGGGCCGATGCCGACCGAGGCGGTCAGACGCTCCTCCTCTTGGATGGCGCGCTTCACCTTGCGACACACCTCTTCGGCAAGAGTATAGGACTCACACGAACTCAAGTCGAAATAGGCTTCGTCGATACTGGCCGGCTCAACTAAGAATATGAAACGTCGCAGGGTCTCCATCACATGGGCGGAAACCTCCGCATACCGGTCCATGCGCACCGGCAGGAACGCGACGGGGAGGTTCCCCTGCTTCCTCGCAACCTCCGACAGTCGCCAAGCCTTTGAGATAGGCAACGCCGAATGAATTCCATAGTCACGCGCCTTGTAGTTGGCGGTAGACACCACGCCACGCCCCTTCCCTCCACGAGGATCAGCCCCCACCACAATCGGTAACCCACGCAGCGACGAATTCTCACGCTCCTCGATCGCTGCGAAGAAGGCGTCCATATCGAGGTGGCCTACGATTCTCATCAGGGTTCACACATGGGAGACTCCCGCAGGGGGACGCCTCCCGGATCGCTTTCTTTCATCGTTGCTCGAACAGGGTGATCTCCCACTCGCCTGACGGGGTATCCTGCCGCAAGATATACAAGCCACCGTCACCACCCCGAATCTTGAAGTAGCGGTGGTCCCGGCCGGGCCAGCAATCGAGGACTTCCAAGACCTCGATCCGACGCTCTCTCAAGAAGAATGCACAAGGGACCCCTTCGCCCCGGTGGTCCACGGAGCACTCCACGCGAACGATCACTCGGGAGTCCGGTCCCATTCAGTTCACTCCGCCGCCACAAGTCTCAGCCGCTCACGCACCCACGAAGCGCACACACGACAAAGCCCATCACCTCATCGTTTCACCGCTTCACCCGCCTCGCCGCAGACCAGGCAAGTCGTCGCTGTGGGCATGGCCCGCAGTCGAGCTTCCGGAATCGCTTTGCCGCACCCGTCGCAGCGTCCGTACGAGCCGGCCTCGATTCTCGTGAGCGCAAGGTCGATCGCTTCGATTTCCCGCTTGGCCCGTTCATCCAACCGGTCGAGCAACCGCACAATCGTTTCCGTCTGTCCTCGCTCCATCGGTTCGCGCTCCACATCCGTTTCAAGCCACAGCAAATCCTCTTCAGTCTGCGCGGCCTGACGAAACAACTCCCGCCGCTGCGCCAAAAGCTTGGCCCGAAAATCCCCTATAGCCAGCATGATACGTTCCTCCCCTTCCTACGCCAGCCCGCCGCCTTCCTTTTCGATCTTGCGCTTTTTGGACAACGCCTCTGCCTGTACCACGTTCTTGCAATGTTCACACAGCCAGTGGCCATACAGTAGCGCCGGCCCCACCCCTCCGCAGAGAAGACAATGGCTGGGCTCTTCGATCGGCTGCTTCTCCCCTTCGCTCCCTTTCGTGTTCTGTTCCGCTTTCTCTGACGTCATCATCGTAGCCTCTGTTGTATCTCACGCGATCGTCGTGTGATGCCCTGACCTCTTTTCTCCTACCCCTTTACACAAATGATCGGCTCAAGCCTGGCCACCTTCCGCGCCAGGTTGGCTTCATCCGCCGCATCAACCACCTCGCTGACGTCCTTATAGGCCCCAGGCGCTTCTTCTGCGACGCCGCGGAGCGACGGGCTACGAATCAGAATCCCGCGCGTAGCTAACTCCTTCACCACGTCACGGCCATGCCACTGCCGAAGCGCTTGGTGCCGGCTCATGCTGCGCCCGGCTCCGTGGCAAGCGGACCCGAATGCCAGCGCCATGCTCTCCTTCGTGCCCACAAGTACATAGGAGGCCGTTCCCATGGTTCCACCGATCAGCACCGGTTGCCCCACGGCCCGGAGTGACAGAGGAATATCGGGATGGCCTGGGCCAAAGGCCCGCGTGGCTCCCTTGCGATGGACGAAGAGGCGCGTGGGTCTCTCGTCGATGACATGCTCCTCGACCTTGCAGGTGTTATGCGAAACGTCGTAGAGCAACGAGAGCGTCGCCTGTGGCAAGAAATCGGCGAATGTCTGCCTGACGAGGTGGGTGACGATCTGGCGGTTGGCGAGCGCGCAGTTAATCCCTGCTCGCATCGCGCCGAGATAATCCTGCCCCACCTCCGAATTGATCGGGGCGGACGCCAATTCGCGATCCGGCAATTCGATGTGATACCGCGCCGCGCTCACGGCCATGCGCTTGAGAAACTCTGTGCCGATCTGGTGCCCGAGCCCGCGCGAGCCGCAATGAATGCTCACGACAAGGTCGCCTTCGCGGATTCCGAACACTGACGCCACCTCCGCATCAAACACCGTCACGACCTGCTGCACTTCGAGGTAGTGGTTCCCGGAGCCGAGCGTCCCCATTTCGTCCTGCTGGCGCTTCTTGGCGTAATCCGACACGCAGTCCGGTTTGGCGCCGGCCATGCAGCCGTGCTCTTCGATGAACTCCAGATCCTCGTGCAGCCCGTAGCCTTTCCCCACCGCCCATTTCGCCCCTCCGGCGAGCATGGCATCCATCTCATGCTTGTCCAGATGCACCAGCCCCCTACTCCCCACACCGGCGGGAATGCGATGAAACAAGGCCTCGGCCAGTAGCTCTTTCACCGGTTGAAGATCCTCGACCGTGAGTCCCGTGCGAAGCAGCCGGACGCCGCAGGAAATGTCGAAGCCCACACCGCCGGCAGACACGACACCTCCCAGATCGGGATCGAAGGCGGCGACCCCGCCGATGGGAAATCCGTAACCCCAATGGGCATCAGGCATGGCATAGGAGGCGTGGACAATCCCCGGCAGCGTCGCGACGTTCGTCACTTGCTCGTACACCTTCTCATCCATGTCACGAATCAAGGCTTCGGTGGCATAGATCACTCCCGGCACCCGCATCTTGCCGTGTGGAGAAATGTGCCATTCGTCGTGCCCTCGTCGTTTTAATAGATTGAGATCCATCAACGCCTCATTTCTGTATCCGATCCAGCGCACAATATTCCCGAACACTGAGCCGCGACCATGAATCTTCAGGCGCGCGGCACGGGGCGAGAGGCCAGGGGAAAGGCCTTCCGACCTCTGGCCTCGTGCCCCTCGCCTTGTCAGTTTTCATGAATGCGTTCTACACATCCACGACGCATTGCGCAATCCAGCGCCCCTGCTCATCCCGCTTCACCGACAACTCGGTATAGGTCGCGCCTTTCACTTCGACAGCCGGTTGATGCCTCGCCACCTCGATGGGCTCTCCCCATGCCGTCGCGTGCAACGCATGGCCGTTGATGCGCACGGCGAAACGGCTGAACAGCATCTTCCGCGTGGCCATTTCATAGACGAGCGCGTTCAGCCAATCGACCAGCAAGAGCTCATCATCAGGCGCCTCACAGGCAATCGCTACCTCTTGTGCCGGAACGACAGAGTCCGGATCCGTGATCACTGCCGTCACAGCGCATGCCGCGCCTTCAAACGCCGCTTCCTTCGTCGAGCCGATCCCTCGTACACCGATATCGGACTGGTGCGGAAAATGTTCCCAGCGTAGATCCATGGTTTCACAACGAGGACACTCCCGAAGGCGCCAGTGAGCGCGCTGCCGGTCACATCACGCTGACGGTCCCCGCTTGTTCCTCTATATCCATCGTGGTTCCGAAGACCTTGCACTTGGCCTGCATCGTACGTGTGAGAAACTGCCACTCCTGCTCATTCGCCAGACGAACCGCGAGATCCTCGATCCGGACCGGATACAACCGGATTCGTCCGATGCGGTTCTTTTCAACCTCCAGCATGAACAGGAACGAGAGATCGTTCCGCTCATCCTTGTCGACCATGTAATCGTCGATGAAATCGCCGGCCGAATAGAGAATGGCTTTTCCTTTGTAGCATTCGATTCCCTGCGGGGTATGGTTGGAATGGCCCCAGTAGAAATCCGCCCCCATGTCGAGGAGATCGCGGGCCAGCGCCTGGATCGCGCGTGACGGCGCCCCCCAGTTGGGGCCCACATGGGCGCTGACAATCACCAGGTCCGCTTGCCGTCTGACTGAGTACAACACCTTGGCCATGCGCGACCGGTAGGGCTCCACCAACCCGCGGTCATGATAGGCCACGTAATTGACCCCGGGCTTCGTGCCGGCGGCTTCCCAGTCCGGCTCATTGTCCGTGAGGGCGACCAGCGCGATACGGCCCTGCGGCAATCCAAACAGAACCGGATTGAGCGCATCCTGCAATGTCGCACCGGCGCCGGTCCGCTTAATTCCCGTCCGATCGAGCAATGTCAGACAGTCGAGGAGCGCGTCGGTTCCAAAATCCAGGACGTGATTGTTCGCCAGCGTCACGCCGTCGATCCTGGCCGCCCGAAGAAAGTCCAGCGCGCGGGGATGGGCGCGAAAGTGAAAGGCCTTGGTCTCCGGATGCCACGCTTCTCCCTGGCTGCTGATGACACATTCCAGATTGATGAGCCGGCAGTCGGCGGCCAGCATGATCGGAAGCACGTCACTCCACAAGTCCTCAGGACGGACGGACCGGTTCTGGATGACAAACTGATCGACCATCCGTCCCAGCATCACATCGCCGGTCAACGCAATCTTCATCGCTCGATCCTTCCATTACACATGCTCCCGATGGTGGC
>Ga0209253_10005780_pt1 | contig 10731 bp, 11 predicted proteins | sample FrelakmetBRP12BR_FD_187145 | JGI IMG/M metagenome (GOLD analysis project Ga0209253, IMG submission 187145) | Freshwater lake sediment microbial communities from the University of Notre Dame, USA, for methane emissions studies - BRP12 BR (SPAdes)... | ecosystem: Environmental > Aquatic >... | reverse complement strand
AGCATTGATCCCGATCATATTATATTTAAAAAGGGGAGGCGTAAACTTATTTATCATTTCCACTTGACCACCGACCCCTCACGCTGCCCCGAAACCGGGGGGAGAGGGCCTCGAGGTGAGCCTTCAACTCGAGCTCAGGCCGAGGGCTCACCCGAACGGATGGGGTGAGGAGAGATACCCGACAATGGTTTTTCCGGTAGGTCTACAGGAAGCGGATGGCAGAGAGTAGACGCGAAATCAATCCCCGGATATAATTGAAAAGATTTGGTGGATCTGCAGAAATCGTAAAACTGTGATGGGCTGGTACGAATTATTTCCCTCCCCCTTCGATGGGGAAGGGGACGGGTGGAGGTGATCATATTTTTGTTGCGCTATGCTCGAAGCGCTCTGCGCTTAGCGTATTCTTCGCATCCGGGAGAGGGAAGAGGAATGGAAATCGATAAAAAGAAATGTGTCGGATGTGGTAATTGCCACGTTGTCTGTACCATGGGCGTCATTACTTTGGACGAGGACGGCAAGTCCGTGGTCAATCAGGATGAGTGTGTCGAGTGTTCGGCCTGTTACCGCCTTCTCCGAAGTGAAGGATATCCGCCCTGGTTTGTAAGGGCCACCCGCAAGGTTCTATCCTTCCTTCGGTTAGGGTACCTGGGCGATGTGGACGTCTGTCCGACGGGGGCGCTGACTCTTCCCGAGTTGAAGTGGCCCAGGATTATCCGGGCGGAGTTCAGCGACCCTACAATCACCCACCCGGGAACCGGGGTCGGCGGCCGGGGTACCGAGGAGATCAAGAGCAACGATGTGACGGGGCGAATTTGCAGAGGAGAAGTTGGGTTCGTTGTGGAAATGGGCAGGCCGGGTACCGGGGCTTATTTCCGGGACATAGAAAAGGTAGCCATGGCCCTTGCCCCGCTCCAGCCGACATTTGAGGCCATGAACCCCGTGACTCAGCTGATGGCAGATCCGAAAATCGGAAAGATCCGGGAAGACGTCCTGAATGAGAAGGTTTTATCCGCGATCATCGAGATGAAGACCAAGCTGGGAAGAATTCCCGAATTCCTCCAGGCCATAGAAAAAGTTGCGAAAGAAATCGATACGGTGATGAGTGTAGGCGTGGCCTCCAAATGCCTTCGCGACGGGACTGCCCTGCACGAGGGATGGGTGAGAAAGGCTGGCTACACCCTATCGCTCAATGGGAAAACGAATCTGGGCTTGGGCCGGCCGTTATTCCGGGAGGAATGAAAAATGACTAATACTCTACATCGACAGGGAGCATTAGAGAATCTAAGAAATGATTTCGTGATCTTTATGACTACAGCGAAGGGCATAAACCGGGAGGGATCCGCCGCGAAAATCAAGGAATTTTTACGGATCTGCCTGAAATATGATCCCGTCAGTATCGGGAGCAGCAAACACGGAAACATCTTCCAAGATGACATTGAGCTTGAGCAATTGGTTTCGGGAATGAAGGATGGAGAAACGGCGGCCGCTGTCTTTACTGGTCTGGATGCTCTTCAGGATGTGGTAGAAGAATTGGTCCAAGCAGATCTGGGGATCTCCATCAATATCAGTGGACTTTTGGAAGAGGTGCAGCAATGCTGCCGAAAAGCGGACATTGAGAGACACAGTGTGGAGCACTCCCTCGGTTTTTGGGGTGCCAAAGACCGGTTGCCCGAAAGGGAGATTTTGGAATTCAACACTCTGTGCGGCCACGGAATGGTCTCCTTCAACCTCATCCGCAAAATGATTGAATATGTGAAGCTTCGAAGGTTGTCCCCGAAAGAGGCTGCCAGGATCATGGCCAAAGGTTGCGAGTGCGGCGTTTTCAACCCCGCCCGGGCTGAAGCTCTACTGGAAAGGATAAAGGAGAAAGGGTTATGACCATTGCGGAACAGCCCCATTTCTGAAAAGGGGTATAAGAGCATCAAATTCATCAGCCGGGTTGAATTGGCCAAAAGTCCGCGCCCTGGATGGTGGACCTTAGCCAACCCGATTTATCCCCTCAACGCCCCCGTGCCTCCTGACCGGCTGCGCAAAAAAACATAACGCACTTAGGCCGTGATTTTTTGAGGCTAACGCTCGTACTTGCCGGTAAGCGAGGCCGACTGGATCACTTTCCCCTCGATCGCCTTTTTAAAGGCTGAAAGGGAAGTGTTTACCCCCAGGTCGAGCTTTTCCACGCTCAAGGCATAGAGAGTGAAAACGTAAGGATGTTCACCCGAGCCTTTAGGCGGCTGGGGGCCTCCATATCCGACCTCTCCGAAAGAGTTCTTCAGTTCGGCGGCGCCGGGGGGCATTTTCTTTTTCGAGTCCCCTTCGGCCAGGGAAGTTGAACCTGCCGGGAGGTTTATCACCAGCCAGTGTACCCAATTTTGAGCGATTGGGTGCGGGTCCACCATTGCCAGGGCGAAGGATTTAATCCCCGGGGGGGCGTTTTTCCAGCTCAGCGGAATCGAGAGGTTTTTCCCGCCGGCTGCAACCATGACGTACTGAATTGGAATCTTTTCCCCATCCTTAAATGCCGCAGATGAAATCTCCATTTTTTCTCCTCCCCAAATATGATTTTGGACCGCCCAAAATGGATTAGCGCCCATGAGCCAAAGAATGAGTTTCCGGGCACCCATCATCTATCTTCCTCTTCTCCAGGGGATCGGTTCTCTTTGATTCTAGGACACCCTACGAATCAAGTCAAATGATAGACGAGTAGACAACCCGTTCATTTTCACTTCTCTCTCTCTTTGACCCATGGTAAACAGAATGCTGGGTAAACGGGATGATTAGATATTTTACGACGAGAAATCATCTTTTTTAAAGGGGGCTTCCTGGAAAGGCTCCGGGGTCCGTGGCTTCCCCTTTTGAAAGAAAATCCAAGAGGGCCAGGTGGTCCTCAATAACAATTCCATCTGGGGCGAGATCTCTGTTTTTATAAGAGATAAATTTGACCCCGGCAGAGTCAGCGGCTTGTTTGTCAATCTCCGAATCTCCCACAAAAACCGTCTCCCTTCTCTCAACCTGGAATGTCTCCATGATCTTCTCGATCGATTCGGGATGAGGTTTTGGTTTCTTTACGTCCAGAATCGTTATGACCAGGTCAAAATAAGGCCAGAGGCCAAATCTTTCCATGATATATTTCATCGATGTCGACCGGCTGGTGTTGATGGCCCGAAAAATTCCTGCTTCCCTCAGGATTTTTAGGGCGGGCAGGAGGTGGGGTTCCATCTTTAGGTGGGGGATGTATTCCTGGGGGTCGATCTTTGGCAGCAAGGCCAAAGCTTTTTCCTCCAAACCCTCATCATTCCTGCAAAGGAAATGAATCCCTTCGAAGGTTGTATGGATATGAGCGTATCTTAATTCCGGTTCCGTTAAAGGGGGTCTGCCGATGGAGGTACAAATGTGGTTAAAAAATCTCCGGTTTGTTTCCATTGAATCGAAGAGGACTCCATCACAATCATAAATCACACACCGGAACTTCCATTTCCTGCTTTGCATATTCGCTTCTATCGTAGGAGAAATTGCTGGGTTCTGCACCTTGCTGAAGGCAATCCCCAAAATTCTGAGTTTCCAACCAGAGTGCTCATCAAGGATTATACCCCTGATCCTTCGATTTTCCTACCCCAAGAATGACTTCCGGCGCTCGCTAGGCAGAATTCTCCACCGGTAAGCGAGAAGGACATCCTAAGAATTATAAAGAAAGCAAAAGAAAGCATTGTTCTTGACATTTTCAGGGGGTGGAATAAAATTATGGTCGCCACGGCTTCTGCCCGGAAGTGGGAACTTTGAAGGAATGGGAGAAAGGATGATCATGGACGAGATCCCGAAAAACAGCCATAACCTCTTCGATTCGATTCAGACGGCCTTCTTCCTCACTGACTCCCACTCCAAGATTCTATACGCCAACCGGCAGGCAGAATCCTTCTTCGGCTATCCGCTTGGGGAGCTTGAAGGCCAAAGGATCAGGATTCTTTTCTTAGACGAAGACCTGATTTATTTCCTCCCCAATATTCTCTACCTCACCCTTTATAAAAATGGTTTCGATGGAGAAGCTCTTTTAAGGCAGAAAGATGGAAAAAAAATCTTTGTCCACCTTTTCACCACCTCGTTCGAGGAAGAGGAAGAAATTTTTTTAACCTTTGCCTTTCAAGAGATCCAGCGGCTGAAGAATTTGGAGCAAGAGAAGTTGGAAGCGGATCGCTGGGCGAGCCTGGGCCGGATGGTGGAAGGAGTGGCTCATCAATTTCGCAATCCGGTTGCTTCCATCGGAGGGTATGCCAACCGGCTTTTGAAAGGGCTTCCATCTTCAGGCAAGAGCAGACCCTATGTTAACCAGATTCTTCACGAGACGGAGAGGTTGGAGCGAATTCTCCAGCGAGTGGAGGAATATGTTCGGATTCCCCGGCCCGTCTTGCGCAAGGAAAAAGTCCAAGGAGTAGTAGAGTCGGCACTGTCAAATTTTTCTCAACCAGCTAAAGGGAAAGGGGTGTCGATTCATTTAAACATCGATGGTTTAGAAGGGGATGGACAGGTTTTTATCGATCGGGATTTGATGGTCAAGGCAATTTCTCACATTTTAAAAAACAGCCTGGAAGCCGTCGCGATGGCCCCTTTGAGCAGACAGAAAAAGGGCGTGAAGGTAACCCTCGCGGATGATGAGGAGAATTTGGAGATTTCGATTTCCGATCCGGGGCAGGGGATCGCCACCAAGGATCTGGGCATGATCTTCGAACCCTTTTTTTCTACTCGGCCCGATCGAGTGGGGTTGGGATTAACCTTCGCCCGGAGAGTGATGAAGGAGCACAAGGGGAAAATCCGGGTGGAGAGCCAGTTACGGAAGGGGACGACGGTCACCCTCTATTTGCCGAAAGATCGCCGCCGGAAAGTTCGACGAGAGTTGATTTCCCCAGAGACAAAGGAAATAGAAGAATTCTGAGGAGAATTGAATCCAGGGTGGAATTGGTTGGGACAGCAATCCCATCCTTTTCAGCTCTTTTGAATAATGGAGAGAGACAAGTTCTGCATACTGGGCCATGTGATATGGCCATTTCGACTTATGTCGGTCAGTTACTTAGACGTAAATAGGGTATTCTTTGGAAAGCTGGTTTCTGGTGAAACTTTCTCCCGCTCCTTATTCTCGAAGTGAATCTCGGCTTCTGAACGGCGGACGTAGGTCGGGGTGAGGGAGAATAGGTCTGAAGTCAGGCCATTTTTAAATTTGGGCAGGCTAAGTCGGGCGACGTTGACCGCCCGGGGTAGAGAAACCTCGGGGGGGGCAAAAAGAGCCTGGGGGCCCAGCTTTTTCTTGATGGTCTCCTCATAGATTTCTATCCCGTTTCCCAGGAAGATCGTTTTCTCGGCAATCCGGGAGCAAAGGTCTTCCGGGTCCACCGCCCAATCCTCGCTAATTTTAGCGATTCGTCCCTCTCCGTCTCCCCGGAAAAGGGCGGCATACACCTCTTTCTTCCGGGCATCCAGAATGGGGCAAATCAAAGAAGAAGCGAACCGGACATTGTGAGCCAGGGCATCCAGCGTGGGAATCCCCGCCACCGGAACCCGCAGGGCGTAGGCCAGGCCTTTGACTGTGGAGACCCCTATGCGCAAGCCGGTGAAAGACCCGGGCCCCTGCGCCACGGCGATTCCCCGGAGGTCGCCGATGGATAAGGAAGCCTCTTGAAGAAGAAGGTCAATGGAGGGCATGAGCCTTTCGGAATGGGTGCCCGGAAGGTTCAGGGTGCGTTCTCCGAGGATTTTCTCCCCCCCGCATGAGCCATCCTCGCGGAGCGGAGCTTCCACAAGGGCCACGCTGCCGGTCAGCGTAGAAGTTTCGATGGCCAGGATGAGCATTCTTTTTATGGCGTTCCCACGATGCGTGAAAGGTCGTTGTAGAAGACCAGGAGCATAATGAGGATGATGATGAAAATGCCGACCTGCTGGGCCCTTTCCCGGAGCCTCAGACTGACCGGCTTGCGCGTGACCCCCTCGATGAGGAAAATAAGGATGTGCCACCCGTCCAGGACCGGGATCGGCAGCACGTTCAAAATAACCAAGTTGATGCTGATTACGGCCATGAAAATGACCAAGCTCAGGATACCGGCCTTGGCCTGCTGGCCGGCCAGTTGAGCGATGAGGATTGGCCCCCCGATGGTCTTGGCCGAAACCTTCCCCTCGAAGATCTTGACGATACTGACGGCGGTCAGCTCCGTGATGCGCCAGGATTGGACGCAAGCTCTGTAGGTGGCCGTGAAGGGGTCGAACCTCTCGATAAAGACGCTCCCCTCTGGTTTAATTCCAATCAAGCCGACCCGCACTTCTTCCCCAAAAATATCCTTCTGGATGGAGACCTGCGGGGTGACCGAAACCTGGAACATCTTTTTGTCTCTCTCCACCTTCAGGGATAGGGATCGGCCGCCGCTGTCATGGATGATCTTGGCCAGGTCTTCCCAGCGTTTGACCGGAATGCCATCTGCTTCCAGGATGCGATCCCCCTTCGCCAGCCCCGCCTGGTGAGCCGGATAACCCGGCGTCACTTCCCCCACCTCTGGAAGCAGAGTGGGCATGCCCACCATGAAGGCAGCCGCAAACGCTACGATGGCAAAGAGAAAATTGAAGAAGGGGCCGGCGAAGACGATTCCCAGGCGTTTGCCCACCGGCTGAGCGGAGAAAGACTTGGCCAATAGCTCTGGGGGAATTTTTTCTCCGGGCTCTTCCCCGACCATTTTCACGTACCCCCCCAGAGGAACCAAGGAGATCTGATATTGCGTCTCCCCGATCTTTTTCCCGAATAGCTTGGGCCCAAACCCCAGGGAGAAGGTGAGGACGCCGACCTTCGACTTTTTGGCCGCTAAAAAATGGCCCAGCTCGTGAACGAAGATCAAAACTCCCAAAACAAGGATAGTGGCGATGATCGTTGTGATCACAGGTTACCTCGGTCGATGAAATGTTGGGCTTCTTCTCTGGCCCAGGAATGTGCGCGCAGGATATCTTCCAAGCTGCACCGTTCCGCCGGATGGTGGAGGTTCATGGTTTTGTCGATCAGGCAGGAGATTTGCCGGAATCCCAGATGGCCCTGTAAAAAGGCCTCCACGGCCACTTCATTGGCGGCGTTGAGGACAGCTGGCATGGTCCCGCCTTTTTCCAAAGCCTGGTACGCCAAACTCAGGGCCGGGAATCGCTCCCGATCCACCGGATGGAAAGTCAGCTTGCTGATCTCAAAAAGGTTTAACGAAGGAAGTTGCAAATCCAGCCTTTCGGGATAGGAGAGGGCATAGGCGATGGGCCCGCGCATATCCGGAATGGCCATCTGGGCGATTACCGACCCATCGATATATTCTACCATGGAATGGACGATAGATTGCGGGTGAATATGTACTTCGATCTTTGAAGCGGGGATGCCGAAGAGCCAATGGGCCTCGATGACTTCGAGCCCTTTGTTCATCAGCGAAGCGCTGTCGATGGTGACCTTCTTTCCCATACGCCATTGGGGATGGTTCAACGCCTGCTGGGGGGTGACTTTGGCCAGTTCCTCCAGGGGGGTATGAAGAAAAGGGCCACCGGAGGCGGTGAGGATGATGCGTTTGATGTCCTCTTTTCGATGGCCGGCCAGAGCCTGGAAGATCGCGCTGTGCTCGCTGTCGATGGGCAAAATCCGGCCTCCGCTTTCTTGGGTTTCACGTACCAGAATCTCGCCGGCCATAACCAAAGATTCCTTGTTGGCCAGGGCCAGAGTTTTTTGGGCTTTTGCGGCGGCCAGGGCAGGCAAGAGACCCACGCTGCCCACCAGTGCGCAGACCACCATCTCTACTTCTGGATGGGAAGCGACGGCGATCAGACCTTCCAAGCCCGAAAGGATACGCGCAGTTTTCAGGGGCAGGCGTTCATGAAGTTGCCTGGCTGATTCCAAATCCATCACCGAGGCCAGTTCCGGGCCAAAACGCAGAATCTGCGCTTCCATCTTGGGAAGATTTCCACCCCCGGCTAGGGCAACTACCCGGAATTTATCCGGGTGCTGGGCGACGATCTCGAGGACGTTGATTCCGATCGAACCTGTGGAACCAAGAATCGACAACTTTTTCATTCGTTCACTTTATACGTTCGGAGTATTCAGTTAGGAGTTCGGGATGTTAGTCCGGAGTTAAGTTCGTTCCGACCTTTTAGCCCAGGACTCCGAATTCTGAACTCCCAACTCCTGGCTTATCGTTTACCCTAGCCCAGCCACCCACGCATAATAATACACAAAAGGGGCGGAGAAAAGCACGCTGTCGATGCGGTCCAGGAGCCCACCATGGCCGGGAATGAGCATCCCCGAATCCTTGACCTGGGCACTGCGCTTGATCAACGATTCAAAGAGGTCCCCCAATTGACCGATTACCCCTACCCCTAAGCCCAGAGCTAAAGCATGGAAAGTGGCCACCTGGGGAAAGAAAAGAAACTTGAAGAACAAGGAGCCGGCAATGCTGCCCCCGACCGCCCCCAGGCCCCCCTCCACGGTCTTACCCGGGCTAATCTGGGGAGCAAGTTTTTTTTTGCCCCAAGCCCGGCCTACATAAAAGGCCGTTGTGTCACCGAAGTAGATTGCGACGAGGGTGAAAAGAACCCAAGCTTTGCCCCGGTCCATTTTATGCATCAAAATGAAGTAAGCCAAGAGAAAGGGAACATAAAGAAGACCCAGAAGATATTTGCTCACGTGATCTACCCGGACAGAAAATTCCTCTTTTTGAAAGAGCGCCAGGATGAGCAGGAGAAGGAAAACGAGAGCCAGCGCGGCGATAAAACATCGGGGGTCTCGGGAGTAGAGAGAAAAGGGGAGCAAGAGGCCGAGAAGCATGCCCACCGTTCTTTCGCCGGTAGACACCCCTGGCAGAGACAGAGCGAAAAATTCCCGCAGACCTAAGAGGGTTAAAGAAAGAATGAACAGGAGGAAAAGCCAGAAGGGGGAATAGAGGATGAAAAGGATCAGGCTCGGGGCCAGGATCAAGCCGGAAAGCCAACGCTTCAGGTGCATGGGGTCACCGGTTCCCTGTTTTGATCTGGGCACTGGTCAGCCCGAACCTTCGTTCTCGCTCCTGGTAGCTCAGCAAAGCTTGGATGAGCTCCTGCTTGTTGAAGTCGGGCCAGAAAGTTGGGGTGACATAGATTTCCGTGTAGGCCAGTTGCCAGAGGAAAAAATTGCTGATGCGCATTTCGCCGCTGGTGCGGATGAGCAGGTCAGGGTCCGGCAGATTCGATGTCCAGAGGTATTTAGAGAAAAAGTCCTCGTTGATTTCTTCCGGAGAAAGGATTCCTTCCCGGCAGCTGACCATGATCCGGCGCATGGCCTGGAGAATATCATCCCTCCCCCCATAGCTCAGAGCCAGAGTCAAAGTCATCGCGTTGGCCTGGGAAGTCCGTTTGGTGGTTTCGTTGAGGACGCTGGCAACCTCTCTGGGCAGGCGGGCGAGGTCGCCGATGGCCTGGAGTCGGATGCCGTTGTCCAGCATTTCCTGGAGTTCGGAGGACAGGTATTCACTGAGGAGGATCATGAGGGCTTCCACCTCTCCTTGAGGGCGGCTCCAGTTTTCCGACGAGAAGGCAAAGAGGGTTAAGTAAGGAATGCCGATCTCCCGGGAGGCGCGGACGATATCCCGGACCGATTGGGCACCCTGATGGTGGCCGGCGATTCGGTCCAGGGATCGTCTGGCAGCCCAGCGCCCGTTTCCATCCATGATGATGGCCAGATGACGGGGGAGTTTTTCTTTGATTAAACGATGCATACCCTTCAGTCACTTCTTGGGGCTCAGCGGAAAGCTCCCTTCCCCTCATTGGGGGCCATGGGGACAGTCATGGTTCGTGAACCAAACACCTGCGACCAAAGAAAGAAAAGGGGGACGGCGGGGAAAGGGCGAAAGGCTTCAGACCTCCAGAATCTCTTTTTCCTTGGTTTTGATGATCTCCTCGGCTTTCTCGATGGATTTATCCATGAGGTTCTGGACCTCTTCCTGAAACTTGAACTGTTCATCCTCGGAGACGACCTTGTCCTTTTTGGCTGTTTTCAGCTGTTCGTTGGCGTCCCGGCGTATATTGCGCATGGCCACTTTGCACTCTTCTTCCATGCGCTTAATTATTTTGACAAGTTCCTTTCGTCTTTCTTCGGTGAGGGGAGGGATGTTGATGCGCACGATTTTTCCCTCCCCGATGGGAGTGAGGCCCAGGTCTGATTTTTGGATGGCTTTTTCGATTTCTCCGATGATTTTCGGGTCCCAGGGCTGAATAGAAATCGTCCGGCTTTCAGGGACCGAGAGAGAGGCCACCTGAGAAAGAGGCGTAGGGACCCCGTAATAGTTGACCCGGACCCCGTCCAGAAGGGCGAGGGAGGCTCGCCCGGTTCGAACCCGGCTCAGGTCTTTGCGCAGCGCCTCCAGGGATTTGTCCATCTTTGACTTCAGATCGCCTAAAAAAGCCTCTTTCTTAAACATGCGCTACCCCCGAATAATGGTGCCGATCTTCTGGCCCAGGACCACCCGCTTAATATTTCCTTTCTCATTGAGGTTAAATACAATGATCGGCAGATGATTATCCATACACAAGGAGATGGCCGGAGCGTCCATGATCTTGAGCCCCCGCTGCAAAACCTCGATGTAGGATAGTTTTTCGAACTTCTTCGCCTTTTTATGGATCAACGGATCCGTGTCGTAGACCCCGTCCACTCTTGTGGCTTTTAGGATCACCTGGGCCTTCACCTCCATGGCTCGGAGGGCGGCGGCA
>Ga0209253_10005779_pt1 | contig 10732 bp, 12 predicted proteins | sample FrelakmetBRP12BR_FD_187145 | JGI IMG/M metagenome (GOLD analysis project Ga0209253, IMG submission 187145) | Freshwater lake sediment microbial communities from the University of Notre Dame, USA, for methane emissions studies - BRP12 BR (SPAdes)... | ecosystem: Environmental > Aquatic >... | reverse complement strand
TTTCCAATTTAGCACCACTTTTTTGTTGGTATTGCTTTCGAGTATGATTTTTTGGCGCAATTTGTTGCCATTGTTGTTGGCTAAAATCGTGTAGGTTCCAGCAGGCAAATTTACATATAGAACAGGTTTTGCACCGACGATGCGGAATACTAAATTGCTGGCTTCGTCGTAAATGTTCACATTCACATTTGTCGCCCAGCGCCCTACCGTACCTTCTGAAAACAGCAAGTTAAGCGAAAAGTTTTTGGCATGACGTTTCATTTCGTCGACTTCTTCTTCGCCAATGCCGGCAGTAATAAATGCATAACCATGCGCGGAAGAACGCACTTTAGGCTGCTCTGCCAATGCAAGATTAGTTGCAAAAATTAAAGAGAATAAAATTGCAAATTTGATACAAATTTTTACCACGTAGAAGCCTGCTTTCTTTAGTTTAAATACAATACTGCGCGCAGTTTAGCAAATTTGCAGCATTTCCTCTAATGCGGCCACTCGGTTAAAATGGCGGCATGAGAAGAAATCGCAATAAATCGTATCAAAACCCTGCACAAAACCCCATTTTAACGGCAATTGTAGAATCGCTAGACCAAGAAGGTCGCGGCGTTGCACATGTGGATGGCAAAACCATTTTTATAGATGGTGCATTGCCGCAAGAAAAAGTTACCTATCAATCGCATCACATTAAATCAAGCTATGAAATTGCCAATGTGGTGGAAGTATTAAAGCAATCGAATCAACGTGTCACGCCTAAATGTCCGCATTTTGGTGTGTGCGGCGGTTGCAAGCTGCAACATCTGGATTTTGCTGCACAAGTCGCCGCCAAGCAGCGTTTATTGGAAAATGATTTGAAGCATATCGGCAAAGTGAAAGTGGAAAACATGTTGCCGCCGTTGTATGGACCAACATGGGGATATCGCCACAAAGCGCGTTTGAGCGTGAAATATGTCGAGAAAAAACAGCGAGTGTTGGTGGGCTTTAACGAGAAGGCCACGCGCTACGTGGCGGATATGAGTTCATGCGAAGTGTTGGCACCAGAAGTTTCGGCTTTGATCGTGCCATTGCAATTGTTGATTCTGCAGCTGAGCTTGCGTGACAAAATTCCGCAAATTGAGCTGGCAGTTGGGGAAGGGAAAGTTGTCGTACTAATTTTCCGTATTATGGATGCGCTGAATGCGAATGACGAAATGCTGCTGAGAGCTTTTGCAGATGCACACAGCGTGCAAATTTGGACGCAAACCAAAGGCCCGGATACAATAAAACCCTATTGGCCAGAAGCCGCACCAATATTGGCTTACAGCCTGCCAGAATTTGGGTTGAATTATCCTTTTAAGCCGAATGAATTTACACAAGTAAACCCTCAAATTAACCAAGTCATGATTCGCCGCGCCATGCAGTTGTTGAAACCGCAGGCTAGCGAAAAAGTTGCTGATTTCTTTTGTGGCATCGGTAATTTTACATTGCCAATCGCCCGCAGTGGTGCATCGGTGTTGGGTTTAGAAGGTTTGGAGAATTTGGTCGAACGTGCCAATGAAAGTGCAGTTTTAAACAAAATTAGCAACGTGAAATTTGGCGTGGCAGATTTATTTAAAATGACCGAAGCAAGTTTGGCAGGACTTGGGCTATTTGATAAGTGGCTGGTTGATCCGCCACGCGATGGCGCGTTTGAGCTGGTGAAAGCGATTACGCCACAAACTGCACCAAAACGCATAGTCTATGTATCTTGCAACCCTGCCACACTAGCGCGAGATGCGGGTATGCTGGTGAACGAAAAGAGCTACACGCTAAGTGCGGCGGGCGTCATCAATATGTTCCCGCATACTGCGCATGTGGAATCTATCGCATTGTTCCAAAAAAATTAACCAGCAAACTAGCCTTGCCTGGTGCCAAAAAAATCCGTTTTGCTCCTTCTATTATCCCAGCTGTAAGCCGTTCTGCCGCCTACTGCTAGCAACAACAAGCCGCCCGCGATGGCAAAGTCTTTTAAGAACATAATCATCTGCATCTGGTCGCCGAAATTGCGGTGAAATATTACTGCTGCAAGTATTGTAAAACCTGCCAGTAAGAATGATACCAAACATTTTTTGTAACCAACTGCAAGCGCGAGGCCGCCCAGCACTTCCAGTGCAATGGTTGGCCAAAGCAATATGCCCGGTACGCCCATCGATTGCATATAACCGGCTGTTCCGGTCGGATCTTGGATTTTGCCTAGCCCGGCCAAAATAAAAATTAGCGCCAGCATCACACGCCCAAGTAGTTGAATAATGCCCGTCATTGCGCTCTCCATAAAGTTAAATGTGCGTAGCTAAATATTGTAGCCATAATAAACTTATCAAACCCGCACCGCAATCCTGTGTAAAATTATGCTCATGCTGAGAAAAATTTTGCTGATGATGATTGTGTTGCTGCTGGCCGCGTGCGGAAAATCATCATCGGAAACTTCAGAAATTCGTTTTGCCATTGCACAAGCGTCGCTTAATCTTGATCCGCGCTATGCAACCGATGCCGCTTCAGAACGAGTAAATCGGCTGATTTACCAGCCTTTGGTCGATTTTGATACTGCCTCAAAACCCGCACCGGTATTGGCTTCCTGGAATGCTGTTAGTGATGCTGAATATCAATTTAATTTGAATAAGAATCTTGCGTTGTTTCATAACAAAACGCCTCTCACTGCCATGGATGTAAAAGCAACTTACGATTCATTGTTGCAGCTAAAAGATTCGCCGCATGCAGCAGAATTCACCAATATCGAAAGCATTAAAGTTCAAGATGAAAATACTGTTTTATTTGAATTAAAACAGGCAGATAAACATTTTCCCGCCAAATTGATTATTGGTATTTTGCCCAAAAGTCTGATTGATAAAAATCACGACTTTTCACACAATCCCGTGGGCAATGGACCGTTAAAATTTGTGAGTTGGCAAAATAAACTTACTTTGCAGCGCATTGGTGATGGTCAATTAATTAGCCTGCAGGAAGTAAAAGACCCTACCGTGCGTGTGCTCAAACTGTTGCGCGGCGAAGCGGATTTGATTCAAGGCGATTTGCCGCCAGAGTTGGTGAAATATCTACAAAGCAAGCCAGAAATCAGCGTTAAAACTAGTGTGGGTGCCAATTTTTCATATCTTGGTTTGAACATGCAAGATGCCACTTTTCAAAACCTGAAAGTGCGACAAGCGATTGCGCATGCCATTGACAGGCAGGCGATTATCGATAAGGTGATGGTCAAAAGTTCTCGCATTGCTGGCGCAATTTTGCCTCCGGAACATTACGCTGGCAACGACGATTTGACACCTTACAATTACAACCCGGCTTTAGCGAAGCAATTGCTGCAAGAGGCAAGTGTTAGGTTGCCGCTTAAATTGGTTTATAAAACCAGCACCGATGCCCAGCGCGTGCGCTTTGCCACCATTCTGCAAGCGCAGATGCAGCCGGCCGGTATTGATTTGGAAATTCGCAGCCTGGATTGGGGTACTTTTTTTGAGGATGTGAAGCAAGGCAATTTTCAGCTATTCGGCCTCACTTGGGTAGGCATCAAAACACCGGAAATATATGCAAATGCGTTTGGCTCACAAAATTTTCCACCTAGTGGTTTTAACCGTGGACGCTATGCGGATGCAGAGCTGGACAAATTGCTTGAAAATGAAGATTGGCCTGCTGTTACTAAGCGCATCCACGCACAATTGCCTTATATTCCGCTGTGGTACGAAGGACAATTTGTTGCGATGAATAAAAATATTACAGATTATTCGCCCAAACCTGACGGCAACTGGGACGATTTAGCAACCATAGCAAGCACAGCTACAAAAAGCTCGGCTACAATAAGCTATGCGCATTGAAATTTCTATCCAGCAACAAGCCTTGACGCTATTTGATGATTTAGGCGGAGTGAAAGCTAAATACAGTATTTCTACAGCTGCAAATGGCGTTGGCTGCGAAAAAGATAGCGGCTGCACGCCTTTGGGCGAACATATCGTTCGCGCTAAGATTGGCGAGGGTGCACAAGCCAACACAGTGTTCGTAGGCCGGCGACCAACGGGTGAAATTTGCACGTCAGCGTTAATGGAAGCTTTTCCTACCCGAGATTGGATTCTAACTCGTATTTTATGGCTTTCGGGTAAAGAAGTCGGCAAAAATAGGCTTGGGAATGTGGATACCATGCAGCGGTATATTTATATTCACGGCACGCCCGATACCACTGACATGGATAAAATCGGCTCGCATGGCTGCATTCGTATGAGGAATAGCGACGTTATTGAGCTGTTCGATTTAGTTACAGTTGGTACGCCAGTTTATATCCACAATGATAAATAAAATCTTCAGCTTTGCCGTCGTCATTTTTGGCGTTTTATTACTCACTTTTTTGCTCATTCATCTTGTGCCGGGCGACCCGGTAGAAGTGATGCTGGGCGAATCGGCAAGTACAGCAGACCGCGCAGAATTGCGAACAGATTTAGGGCTGGATCAGCCGTTAGTCAATCAATTTGGTAGTTATCTCACTAAGCTCGCCCATGGCGATTTAGGTCAATCCATACATACAAAAACGCCGATTATTGAGCTTATTAAAACGCGCTATCCCGCCACGCTAAAACTAGCGCTATTGTCGCTGCTGATAGGCTTAGTAATTGGCGTTCCGCTGGGAATTTATGCAGCGCTCAAGGCGAATCACTGGCAAGATTTTGTCGTCACAATTGTCTCAGTTCGTTTTTCTGCGATGCCGGCGTTTTGGCTGGGACCAATGTTGATGCTGGTTTTCGCTGTGTGGTTGGGCTGGTTGCCTGTCAGTGGTATGGAATCTCGCACTTCAATTATTTTACCTGCCGTGACTTTGGGTTTTGGCTTAAGCGCCATTCTCACGCGCATGACGCGTACGAGCTTGCTGGAAGTGCTGAATGAAGATTTCATCCGCACTGCACGCGCCAAAGGTTTGAGTGAAAAAACGGTGATTGTCCGCCATGCCTTGCGTGCAGCCTTGTTGCCGATTATCACCATTGTTGGTTTACAGATGGGCAGTTTGCTGGCGGGCACTGTCATTACCGAAACCATATTCAGTTGGGATGGCATCGGGCGGTTGTTGGTTGAGAGTATCGAAAAGCGTGATTATCCTGTGACACAAGCTTGCGTGTTGGTGGTAGCGTTAAGTTATGTGCTGGTGAATTTATTCACGGATGTTTTCTATCGATTCGCCGACCCGCGTGTGAGGTTAGGAGGATGAAAAAATTCGCATCTATCATTTTAATGTTTTGGATATGCGCCGTGCTGATTGGCAGGTTGCTAGGTTTACACGGCAACGGTATCGATTTAAACGCGATTCTCACCATGCCTAGCGCCCAGCATTGGTTTGGCGCAGATGACCTGGGTCGCGATATTTTGGCACGTATCTTACGTGGCGTGGAAATCTCGTTTACAGTTGCCGTTTTCGTTACGATGATAACTATGACAACTGGCGTGTTTATTGGCTTGCTGGCGGGTTTTTATGGCGGTAAAGTTGATCGATTATTGATGCAAATCACCGATGTATTTCTAGCATTCCCGGGTATTTTGCTGGCAATCGCGTTCGCAGCTGTATTGGGACCGGGTATGACCAATTTAATGATTGCATTATCCATTGTTGGTTGGGTGAGTTACGCTCGCCTTACGCGCGGCCAAACTCTGGCTTTGCGTAATCGTCAGCATGTGGTTGCGGCAGAATCACTTGGTGCCAGCGTGGGTCGTATTTTGTTTAAACATATTCTGCCATTGTTAGGTTCAATCTTAATTGTTGAGGCGACCTACAGTTTAGCGAGTATCATGATCGCCGAGGCGAGTTTGTCGTTTTTAGGCCTAGGCATACAAGCGCCAAATGCGAGTTGGGGGGCTATGTTACGCGACGGCGTGCGCTATATGTTAGTCGCGCCGCATTACGTGCTGATTGTGGGGTTGAGCTTAATGAGTTTGATTCTGGCAATTAACCTGCTGGGTGACCAATTGCGTGATAAATTGGATGTTCGCACCAGTTTTAATAAATAGGTTATTTTAAGGAATCATTTGAACAAAACTATATCTTGGCAAGAAAAAAACAAAACAATCCAAGCCTCTTGGCAATCTGAGGCTAATAATCCGGCGCCTAAAAACGTGGTGATTGCGGATGACACTACCAAAGCAGATGCCGCTTACAAATTGGCTTGTGAAGGTACAGGCTTGTTATATCGTGGCGATTTTCAAAATGCAAAACAGTTGCTGCAAGCAGTTACGCGACGCGTGGATAGAAAACCAATTAAGCCAGCCGCGACCATGCTGGAGGCATTTCATCAGCATCGCGCAAGGCAAATTCAGCGTGCAAATATTACTAATAAGATTTTGATTGAGCTGCAACATGGCAGCTGTAATTTATCCCGCGCGCCAGATGTAAAAGAGGCGGTTGCTCAAAGTATTGCAGATAAAATTCCAGAGAAATTGGTGCTTTCTCTGCGCGAACTGTTAGGCATGATTGGCGCCTACGAATGGCGCAAAAAAGGTGTTTATGTTGATGCCCTGCAAGCCAATATCCATGCGCATTATGGCGTGTATTCTCCGGTGCGTGGCGAGTATTTGGAATTGATCAATAGCACACCATTAAACAATGTGAAAACCGCGTTTGATATTGGCACCGGTACGGGTGTGATTGCAGCGATTTTGGTGACACGTGGTGTAAAAGCTGTCATGGCGACGGATAACAATATTCGTGCTTTGCAATGCGCATCTGAAAATATTAAGCAGCTAGGTTTAACGCAATATATTACTGTTGAGCAAGCGGACTTGTTTCCAAAGGGACACAAAAAAGCCGATTTAATTGTTTGTAACCCGCCATGGTTGCCAGCTAAAGCCAATGCGCCGATTGAACATGCGATTTACGACCCGCATAGTCAAATGTTGAAAGGTTTTTTAAATGGTGTAAAGGCACATTTGAATGAGAATGGCGAAGCATGGTTGATAATCTCGGATTTGGCAGAACATCTTGGGTTACGCAGTCGTGACGAGTTAATGAAATGGATTGCTGATGCGGATTTAAGCGTGATTGAAAAGATCGATATTACGCCAAAGCACGCAAAATCCACAGATCAATCTGACCCGCTTTATGCTGCAAGAAGCAAAGAAATTACCTCGCTTTATAGGCTAAAATAAGCAAAAAATTTGTAGAGATAATTATGTCATTAGGCCCTGTCATGTTAGATGTTGTCGGCACAGAATTAACTGCCGATGATGTGCGAAGACTGCAACACCCGTTGGTAGGAGGCGTGATTTTATTTGCGCGAAACTTCGAAAATTGCACGCAATTAGCTGCCCTGACATCCAGTATCCATGCGGTTCGCCAGCCACCTCTTTTGATAGCGGTTGACCATGAAGGCGGCCGTGTGCAGCGCTTCCGAGACGGCTTTACCAAAATTCCGCCGATGCGTGAGTTTGGAAAAATTTGGGACAAAAATCCTAAAAAGGCGCGTGAATTAGCCATAGAGGCTGGCTGGGTTTTAGCTGCAGAATTGCGTGCACATGGCGTGGACTTCAGCTTCACACCGGTGCTGGATATGGATTATGGCGATAGTTTGGTTATTGGCGACAGGGCGTTTCATCGTGACCCGCAGGCAATTAACGAACTGGCATTTAGCTTGATGCAGGGCCTTAAAAAAGGCGGCATGGCGGCCGTTGGCAAACATTTTCCGGGACATGGGTTTGTGGTGGCGGATTCACACGTGAGTATTCCTGTAGATGAGCGGGAGTTCGATCAGATTGCGCAAAATGACATGCAGCCTTTCAGACAAATGATAGATGAAGGTTTGCCGGGAATTATGCCTGCGCACGTAATTTACCCGAAGGTGGATGATAAGCCCGCTGGATTTTCATCAAAGTGGTTGCAAAAAGTGCTGCGTGAGCGATTGGGTTTTAACGGCGTAATTTTCAGCGACGATTTAAGCATGGAAGGTGCAAGCGTAGGAGGCGACGTGACCACACGCAGCCTTGCGGCGCTTAATGCAGGCTGCGATATGGTGCTGTTATGCAATCGCCCCGATCTGGCCGACGAATTGCTAGATAATTTAGTTTGGAAAATGTCCGCCCAAAGCATTATTCGCCTAGCGCATATGCACGGTGCGCGCTACCCAATGACCATGAATCATTTACATGAAAATGGTGTGTTTGTGGCGGCTGTAAAACGCGTTGGTATGGTTGGAAAGTCAGAATCAGATTTGTTTGCTTGAAGGGGTAAATGTGAGGTTTTGCATTGACCATAGCTTTGCATTGACCTAATTAAGGGTCACGCGTAGAATTCGCGCCAATTCTAAAGGCGTTTTAATGACCCAAAAGTCCGCTCAAAAATTAGTGGTTGCAAATTGGAAAATGCATGGCAGCCTCAAGCAAAATGAGGTTTTGCTGACCGATTTTGTCGCGACACTTTCCAATTTAAAGCACACACAAGTAGTTGTCTGTGCGCCATATCCTTATCTCGCACAACTACAAAATATGCTGCAACACACCGATATCGCTTGGGGTGCGCAGAATATTGCCAAATATGAAATTGGCGCATATACGGGTGAAGTGAGCGCGGCCATGCTGCGCGACTTTGGTGCTAGTTACGTGATTATTGGTCACTCGGAGCGCAGCACAGCGTATTGTGAATCGGATGAAAACATTGCACAAAAATTTATGGTAGCAAAAAAGCATGGTTTAACGCCGATTTTGTGTGTGGGTGAGACGCTAATTGAGCGCGAAGCAGGCGTGATGGAAATGGTGGTAAGTAAGCAGTTGGATACGATTATTAATATGTATGGCGCAGAAGTTTTTGCTGGCACAGTCATTTCATATGAACCGATTTGGGCAATAGGTACGGGCTTGGCAGCCACTCCGGCACAAGCACAAGCCATGCATAAATTTATCCGAAATAAAATCGCTGCGCTGAATAATGATGCTGCAAGTCGCTTAAAAATCCTCTATGGGGGCAGCGTAAACCCTCAAAATGCGGTACAATTATTTGTTGTAGAGAATATTGATGGTGGGCTGATTGGTAGATGCTCGCTTAATGTACAAGAGTTTGAAGGAATTTGTCATGCGGCTGAAGCATCTGCGCAATAAATTGACAAAAATAGGGTAAATATTAAGATGGAAAATTTAGTCACAATCATTCATATTTTGGCAGCGGCAGGCGTTATTGGCTTGGTATTGCTACAGCATGGTAAAGGCGCAGACATGGGCGCAGCGTTTGGTAGCGGTGCATCTGGCAGTTTGTTTGGTGTAAGCGGTTCATCCAATTTTATGAGCAAGGCCACGGCAATTTGCGTAGCAGTATTTTTTACTACTAGTTTAACGCTAGCTTATATGGCAAGTCATCGTGCGGGGGGTGGCAGCGTGGTAAAGGCAGCAGTAAAATCTGAGACAGTAAAGCCAGTTGAAAGTAAGCCAGCAGAAACCACACCAGCAGGCAATGCTGCAAAAGATATTCCTAACTAATTAGGCTAGAGCCTTTAAAATTGCCGTCGTGGTGGAATTGGTAGACACGCTATCTTGAGGGGGTAGTGGCGAAAGTCGTGAGAGTTCGAGTCTCTCCGACGGCACCAAAATAAATAAAAATAAATAATAAGTTAATTGTTATGTAAACTCAGAAATTTAGAGTAATTGATAAGTAAAGCCTTGAATTGAGTATGGATTCCAGTGGTGTTTGAAGTAACCACGTTATGAAATGCATGTAAAAATAACAATGATATTGTCAATTATGTTTATTGATTTCTAATTTAAGTAAATTGGTTTGGGGCTAGCTAGTGCTAGAAAATTATTTTCCTATATTGTTGTTTATCCTCGTTGGATTAGGGGTAGGTGTCGCCCCCCTCATACTTGGCAAGCTGGTTTCTCCACACAAACCTGATTCTGCAAAAAACTCACCTTACGAATGCGGCTTTGAAGCGTTTGAAGATGCGCGCATGAAGTTTGATGTGCGCTATTACCTTGTCGCCATTCTGTTTATCCTTTTCGATTTAGAAATCGCGTTTTTATTTCCATGGGCGGTTGTACTGAAAGAAATTGGCTTGGCTGGCTTTTTGGCCATGATGTTGTTTTTGGGCGTTCTGGTTGTGGGATTCATCTATGAATGGATGAAGGGCGCGCTGGAATGGGATTAGTTAAATGAGTATAGAAGGCGTTCTGGAAAAAGGCTTCGTTACCACCACGCTGGATACGGTGATTAACTATACCCGTACCGGCTCAATGTGGCCGATGACATTTGGCTTGGCTTGTTGCGCAGTAGAGATGATGCATGCCGGCGCATCCCGATATGATTTGGATCGTTTTGGCATTGTGTTTCGCCCAAGCCCACGTCAATCCGATGTGATGATTGTGGCAGGTACATTGGTGAATAAAATGGCACCAGCTTTACGTAAGGTTTACGATCAAATGGCCGAGCCGCGCTGGGTAATTTCCATGGGAAGTTGCGCCAATGGCGGCGGTTATTATCATTATTCCTATGCCGTAGTTCGTGGTTGTGATCGCATTGTACCGGTGGATGTTTATGTGCCAGGCTGTCCGCCGACCGCGGAGGCCCTGTTGTATGGCATTATCCAGCTGCAGAAAAAAATTAGACGCACCAATACCATTGCACGCTAACCAACAATAAAAATATATGTCAGCTAAATTAGATCATTTATCCGCGCAGTTAAAATTGGCTTTAGGCAGTTATCTTTCAAAGCACACAGTAGCTTTGGAGGAAGTCGCCATTGAATGTAAGGCAGAGCATCTG
>Ga0209253_10005778_pt1 | contig 10732 bp, 9 predicted proteins | sample FrelakmetBRP12BR_FD_187145 | JGI IMG/M metagenome (GOLD analysis project Ga0209253, IMG submission 187145) | Freshwater lake sediment microbial communities from the University of Notre Dame, USA, for methane emissions studies - BRP12 BR (SPAdes)... | ecosystem: Environmental > Aquatic >... | reverse complement strand
CAGCGAAGGCAACGCTCAGAAATCTGCTGGCCCGCAGGGAGCGCGGCGCGCTGAATGACGCCCGCCGCGACGGGCGCGGAGGGAGGTACCCCGCCGCCCGCTCAGGCGCAGGAGACGGCCCCTCGATCTTCGATCGAACCTAATCGAACACGATCGAGCCCGATCGCATGCCCCTCAGGCAACCGAAACGCTCGGTTGGTTACTCGTAGCTAAAACGACCGCCTGCCCAGTGCCATGATCCGCGCCAGGCGTGCCGGATTCTCCCGAGCGAACTGCGGATCCTTGCCGAGTTCGCTTTCCGCGCGTCGGAAGTACGCCGTCGCCGCCTCGGGCCGGCCGAGCGCCTCCAGGTTCTCCGCGATTTCCTCGAACACGTAGCCGTCGGCCTCGCCGGCCACTTGCCACTCCTGCTCCAGGCGCTGCTGCAGTTGCAGCGCTTCCTCGTATCGCTTCAGCGAACGCAGGCAGCGCGCGACCGACCACGTGGCGATGCGGCCCTGCGGCTGCTTGCCGGTCGCGAGCCACGCCGCCTCAGCCTCGCGGAACGCGAGCAGGGCCTCGTCGTAGCGGGCGTCGTCGTGCAGGTTCCAGGCGTGGTTGTTGAGCAGCGCCGGCAGCAGCCCGCGCGCCTTGCCATCGGTCGAAGCGCGCGCAAGGTCGACGCCGCGTTCGGTCCACGCGGCCGCGCTCCCCGGTGCCTCGACGATCGCGAGCATGTGCGCGGCGTCGACCGCGAGCCCGTCGAGGCGCGCGGCGCTCGCGGTCTCCCAGGCCTGCCGGAACAGGCCCGCCGCGCGCGCCTTGTCGCCCGCCGAGTTGAAGGTGCGGCCGCGCTCGAGCAGGTAGCGCGTGCGCGGCGCTGGACCCGCGCCACCCAGTTGCGGTTCGACTTCGTCGAGCAGCGCGTGCGCTTCGCCGAACTGGCGTCGCAGCGAGTGCGTGCGGGCGATCTGCGTCAGCAGTTCGAGCCGCTCATCGGCCGTCGCCTGCGGCAGCGCGGCACGAAAGCGCGCCTCGCTCGCCGCGGGATCGCTGTACTCCCAGTACGAATCGATGTTCATCGCGCTGCTCCCGATGGATACGAGCAACAGAACCGCAAGGGCTGCCGCACGGCTCACTTTGCCGCGGCGGGCTGGAAGTCGGGATGGCCGGCGCGCCACAGCAGGAAGCTCCAGCGATCCGCCGTGTGCGCCTGTCCCTGCTCGCGCGTCCGCCCCACGCCGTGGCCGGCGTCGTAGTCGAGGCGCAGCAGGATCGGATTGCCGCTGGTCGTGGCGGCCGCGAGGCGCGAGGCGAACTTCAGCGCCATCCAGACGTCGACGCGGCTGTCGTTGACGCCGTGCTCCAGCAGCACGGCCGGATAGGGCGTGCCCGGCTTCACGTTGGCGTACGGACTCATCGCGAGCAGCGCCTTGAACTCGTCTTCCTTCGTCACGGTGCCGTACTCCGGGATGTTGCCGACGCCGTTGGCGCGCGTTTCCGAGCGGACCTGGTCGACGTTGCCGACGCTGACGACCGCCGCGTCGAAGAGGTCGGGCCGCTCCGTGATCGCGCGGCCGACGAAGATCCCGCCGGCGCTGCCGCCGTACACGCTCAGGCGCTCGCGCGAGGTGTAGCCGTTGCGGATCAGCCACTCGGCGATCGCGATGCCGTCCTTCCAGGTGTTCGGCTTGGTCGTCTTCCAGCCTGCGCGATGCCAGGCGTCGCCGTACACGCCGCCACCGCGCACGTGGGCGACGACCATGATGCCGCCGCGCTCGAGCCAGGCGAGCAGGCGCGGGCCGAACCCCGGCTCCTCGACCGTGCCGTACGCGCCGTAGCCATAGAGCATCAGCGGATTGCGGCCATCGAGCTTCGTGCCCCTGGCCAGGATGATCGACGCCGGCACCTCGACACCGTCGTGGCTGGCGACCTTGATCTCGCGCGCCTCGATGCCTTCCGGCGCGTCGAAGCGGCCGGCGGGAACGAGTGCGAGCGGGCGCACCGACGCGCCATCGACCGCGTAGTGGCGCGCCACGCGGGTCCAACTGCCGAGCGTGACGATCGCGCCGTCCTGCTCGGGGTCGGCGTGCGCGAGCCCCACCGTGCCTTCGACGGGCAGCTTGACTGGAGCGAACTGCGGGACGCGCTCGTGCGTGAGGCGCTCGAGGCTCTCGACCACGCCGTCGCGGCGCGTCACGTAGACGCCGTCGCGCGCCGCGACGAATCCGGTCAGCACGCGGCCGGACTGTTCGACCACGGCCTGCGCCTCCGCCAGCGCTCCGTCGATCGGCAGGCGCAGCAGCTTGAAGCGCGGCGCGTCGTCCGCGCTGCGCAGGTACAGCCAGGGTCCGGCGAAGCCGATGCCGTGGACTTTTGCGCCGGCGTCGTACACCTTGGTCCAGCGCGCGGTGCCGGCCAGGACGTCCTTCAGGGAGGCGCGGTACAGCGACTGCTCCTTCTGGACGCCGTGATAGACGACCGCGAAGACGACGTCCCGCCCACGCACCGGAACGACGGCCGCTCCGTCGCTGCGGCCGAGCGGAGCCGCTTCGTGCACGCCGGGCCCGAACACGACGCGATCGGCGTCCGGCTGCGCGAGCCGCCGCAGATAGGTGCGATGGTCCATGAAGCGCTCGGCCCGCGGGCGCGCCTGCCAGTCCGGCGCGAGACGGCCGTGGAAGAAGCCGCTCGAATCCGGCAGCCACTGCATGCCGCCGCCGCGGATGCGATCGATCGCCGGCGTCGCCTCCTGGCCGCTGGCGGCGTCGATCACGTGCAGCGTGCCGATCTCGGCGCCCGAGGCAGACAGCGTGTAGGCGACCAGCGCGCCGTCGGGCGACGGCTCGAACGAGCCGATCGCGTGCGGCTTGCCGGTGGCCTTCGCGATCGCGTCCGGATCGACCAGCAACCGCTCCGCGCCGTCGAGCGTGTCGCGGCGGTACAGCTTCAGCTGGTTGTCCGCGGCGGTGCGCTTCAGGTAAGTCAGGCGACCGCGGGCGTCGCGGTGCACGCGACTGACGACGGCCGGGATCTCGGCGTCGATCTCGGCGAGGCGGGCGCGCAGGCGGTCACGCCCGGGCAGCTGCGCGAGGATCGACGCCGAGGCGTCGGCCTGCTTCTTCATCCACGCCTGCACCGCGGGATCGGCGGTGTTTTCGAGGAACCGGTACGGGTCTTCGACGGACACGCCCCAGTGCACGTCGACGACGGGCTGCGTCGGCAGCGGCGGCGGGACTTCGACGCCGGCGAAGGTCGCCGCCTGCGCCGACGGCAGCAGGACGAGCGCGCCGGCAAGCAGGGCGGTCCACATGCGGTCAGGTGGTCGAGCCGGACGCCGAATCGTCGCCGCGATGCGGGTTGCGGCGCGGTCCGAAGCCTTCGGGCGCCTTCTCGATGTCGAAGCTGAACTCGCGGATCAGCTGGCCGTCGATGTAGACCCGCATCTTGTGCGCTCCGATCGGGTCGCCCGACGCATAGCGCCACTCGTTGGCGATGAAGCCGAGCTTGGTCGGAATGATCCGCTCGGTGACTGCGGTCCGGCGATCGGGCGTCACCTGGAACACGCCCATCGCCTCGCCGGGACCCCACGTGGGCGGCGCGGTCGGCAACTCGAACTCCTCGCGCCACACCACCGTCGGCTTGTCGGTCTTGAAGACGATGAACCAGCCGAACGGCGCCGCGACGACGCCGGGGAACTTGTCGGTCTCGTACAGCATGCGGCGGCCCGCCTGATCGGCGCCGAAGACACCGAACTGCGCGGCCACGACCTCGATCGCGGCCGGGTGGAAGTCCGCCGCGCTCCGAGCCTGGACGCTGGCGGCCGGGTTCTTTGCCTGGGCGTGCGGCGCGCCCGGACCGGACGTGGCGCAGCCGGTCGCGAAGACGGCAATCGAACAGGCAAGCATCAGCGGCAGGCGAGGGGACATGGCGCGCTCCTGGCGGAGGGACAAATGGCAGTTGCTGTGATTAGACACAAGATCGTTGGTTCCCGCATCGTCCGTTGGTCGCGATCGAAGCATCGCGGCTTCACGGGGCGATGCTCGGCAAAACGCATGCGCACGGTGGGGTCGGAACATGGGGAGGTTCGTCCCTTAGAATTCCGCGGCTTCCGGCAAGGAACAGAAAATGAAGAAAGCACTCGGCGCGCTCGCGCTGGCAGGGTTGTTCGCCGTGCCGCCGGCGATGGCAGGCGTGGTGGTCGTGCTGAACTCGGGCGATGCGACGATCAGCCTGATCGACCAGGACACGCGCACGGAGATCAAGCGCTATCCGGTGGGCAAGGAACCGCACCACCTGATGGCGACGCCGGACGGCAAGTCGCTGATCGTGGCCAACTCCATGAGCAACGACCTGATGTTCCTCGATCCGAAGACGGGCGAGGTGAAGCGGCGCGTGCACGACATTCCCGATCCGTACCAGATCGGCTATTCACCGGACAAGAAATGGTTCGTCGTCGCCGGCAACCGCTTGAACCGCGTGGACATCTACGCGGCCAACGGCGACGACCTCAAGCTCGTCAAGTCGGTGTCGCAGTCGAAGACGCCCAGCCACATCGCCTTTTCCGCGGACAGCCAGAACGCGTTCGTCACGCTGCAGGACAGCGACGAGGTGGTCGCGATCCGGCTGCAAGATCAGGCTGTGCTTTGGAAGATGAAGATCGGCGCGATGCCGGCCGGCATCTGGATGACGCCGGACGACAAGCACCTGCTGGTCGGCATGACGGGCGCGGATTACGTCGACGTGATCGACTGGCGCGCGCAGAAGTCGGTGAAACGCATTCCCACCGCGAAGGGCGCGCACAACTTCCGCCCGCTCGGCGACGGGCGGCACCTGCTGGTGTCGAACCGCGTCGAGAATTCGATCAGCGTGATCGACCAGGCCACGCTCGAGAAGAAGTACGACATCCCGGTGCCGGGCGGTCCGGACTGCATGGAAGTGACCGCCGACGGCAAGTTCATCTGGGTAACGCAGCGCTGGATCAAGCAGGTCGGCGTGGTCGACATCGCCCAGCGCAAGGTGGTCGCGACGATTCCCGTCGGCCGCTCGCCGCACGGCATCTTCTTCGTCAACAACGCGCCCTGGAAGTAGGCGCGGCGGCCAATGAACCTCGGGCGACTCGCGCTGGCCTGGCTGATGGCGGTGCTGCCATCGGCCGCGTTCGCGCAGCCGTGTTCGGGCGTGGTCTACCTCACGTTCGACACCGGCAACATGCGGCACGCGGAGTCGATCGCCGACACGCTGCGCAGGCACGATGTGAAGGCGACGTTCTTCCTCGCGAACGAGAAGACCGCCCGCGGCGACTACTCCCTCGACGCGGCGTGGGCGGGCTACTGGAAACGACTGGCCGCCGAGGGCCACGCGTTCGGCAGCCACACCTGGCGCCACGGCCGCATCGGCCCCGACGCGGTCGATGGAGCGGTCAAGTACCGGCCAGCGTTCGGGCAGGACGAAGGCCGCACGGTCACGCTGTCGCCGCAGGACTTCTGCGCCGAACTGAAGCGGCCGGGCGCCGCCTTCCGCGAGCACACCGGCCAGTCGCTCGACGCTCTGTGGCGCGCTCCCGGCGGCAAGGCGACACCCGGCGCGCTGAACGCCGCGCAGCGCTGCGGATATGCGCACGTGCAGTGGGCGCCGGCCGGCTTCCTCGGCGATGAACTGCCCTCGGAGTCGCATCCGAACGACGCGCTGCTGGCCCAGGCGCTGCGCAACGTGCGCGACGGAGACGTCCTGATGGCGCACCTCGGGATCTGGTCGCGCCGCGATCCGTTCGCGCCGATGATCGATCCGCTGATCGCCGGCCTGAAGCAGCGCGGCTTCTGCTTCCGGACGCTGCGTGAGCATCCCGGCTACCGCGCCGAGCAGCCGCCGGCCACGCTCGCCGCGAGCCGTTCGCGGTGAACTCGCGATGATCGAAACCGTCTCCACCGCCTTCACCGTCGTGCAGGCGTGGCTGTTCGAGCACGCCGTGCAGCCTGTGCTCTACGTCTCCGGGCAGATGCGCTACCAGGAGCAGGGTTACGTCGCGACCGAGTGGTTCCTGCTCGGCGCGATCCAGGTGCTCGTGCTGTGGGCCGTGCTGCGTCCGATCGAAGCGCTGGCGCCCGCCGAGCGCTGGACCGACCGCCGCGCCACGCGGGTCGACGTCCTGTACACGCTGCTGCATCGCCTCGGCGTCATTCCGCTCGCGATCTTCCTGCTGGTGTCGCCGCTGTTCGACCTCGGTGCGCAGGCGCTGCGCTCGTTCGGCTTTACGCCGTTCAACCTCGACAGCCTGTGGCCGGGCGTCACCGACGCGCCGCTGGTGACGTTCGTGCTGTACCTGCTGGTGCTCGACTTCGTCGACTACTGGATCCACCGCGGGCAGCACGCCTACCGCTGGTGGTGGGAACTGCACGCGGTGCATCACGCGCAGCAGCAGATGTCGCTGTGGACCGACGACCGCAATCACCTGCTCGACGACGTGCTGCAGGCAGTCCTGAAGGCGGCCGTCGCGCTGGCCATCGGGGCGGAACCGGCGCAGTTCGTCATGCTGATCATCGCCACGCGCATGTGGCAGAGCCTGCAGCACGCGAACATCGGCTGGACCCTGGGCCCGGTGGGCCGCCTGGTCGTGAGCCCGATCTTCCACCGCCGGCACCACGCCATTGGCGTCGGCCACGAGGGCCGATTCCACGGCTGCAACTTCGCCGTGCTGTTCCCCGTGTGGGACATGCTGTTCGGCACCGCCGACTTCCGGCGCGCCATCGAACCGACCGGCATCCGCGACCAGCTGCCGCGGCCCGACGGCCGCTCGCGCGACTACGGGCGCGGTTTCTGGGCCCAGCAGTGGCTGGGCCTGCAGCGGATGTTCAACGTGGCGGGCGGATCATGAGCGAATCGGCGCCGCGTTTCGGTCTGGTGATCGTCGGCGACGAGATCCTGTCCGGCAAGCGCGAGGACAAGCACTTCGCCACGGTGATCCGGTTGTTCGCGCAGCGCGGGCTGGCGCTCGCCTGGGCGCGCTACGCGGGCGACGATCGCGACGCGCTGACGGCGCTGTACCGCGAGACGTTCGCGTCCGGCGACATCGTCTTCAGCTGCGGCGGCATCGGTTCGACGCCCGACGACCACACGCGGCAGTCGGCGGCCGCCGCGCTCGGCGTGCCGGTGGTGTTGCATCCCGAAGCCGAGTTGCTCATCGCGCAGCGCTGCGCCGACATGGCGCGCGAAGGCAAAGGCACGGCGGACATGAGCCACCCGGAGAATCGCCAGCGCCTGAAGATGGGCGAGTTCCCGGCCGGCGCCTCGATCATCCCGAATCCGTTCAACCGGATTCCCGGCTTCTCGATCCGCAAGCACTGGTTCGTGCCCGGCTTTCCGGTGATGGCCTGGCCGATGATCGAGTGGGCGCTCGACACCCACTATGCGCAGCATTTCAACCGGCAGGTCGTCGTCGAGCGTTCGATGCTCGTGTTCGAGACGCCGGAGTCCGCGCTCGTGCCGCTGATGGAAGCGATCGAACGCGAGTTCGCCGGCATCAAGGCGTTCAGCCTGCCTTCGATCGGCGACGGGCGCGACGGGCGGCCGGCGCGTCGTCACATCGAACTTGGCGTGAAGGGGGATGCCGCCCAAGTCGCGCCCGCGTTCGAGGCGATGGCGCACGGGGTGCGGCAACTCGACGCGCCGTTCGAGCTCCTCGGGACGTCGGGCTAGCGCCCTCACGACCTCGGCGCCCAGCGTGCCCCACCCGAAAGCACCGACCGCGCGTCGTCGCCCGCCCGGCTACTGGCGCAGACTGGCCGGGAAAGGGCTGGCCGTCGCGCTCGGGGTCGCCATGGCGATGAGCCTGCGTGGGCTGGTCGCGCCCTGGCTCGGCCCCGACTCCGCGCCGTTCGTCACGGCGTATCCAGCAGTCGCCGCGGTGGCCTTCTTCACGGGCGTGGGAACGGGGGCGGTCGCGGCCGTCGGCTGCGCCCTCTGGGTCGCGCTGCCCGGCCTTCCTCCCGACATCGGGACCAGCGAGGGATGGGTGCAGGTCGCGCTCTTTCTGCCCGCGTCGTTCCTGGTGGCCTTCTTCGCCGGCCAGGCCTCGCACGCCCAGCTGATGACGGAAGCGAAGGACATCGACGAAGGGCGGCCCGGCCTCGTTCGCTGGCTTCGCTGGTCGATGGTGATGGCGGCAGCGCTGCCCGCGCTGTTCTTCGCCGCCGCCGCGTGGACCACGTATCGCGACGCCGTCGCGGATGCCTGGACCCGCGTCGATCGCTCCGCCCGCGTGGGCGTGGAGCACGCGTCGAAGGTGCTGGAGACCAACGAGACGATCGCCCGGCACATCCTCAGCACCCTTGGCACCTCGACGCTGGCGCAGGCGCGCGGCCGCGAACGCGAGCTTCACGAAGTGCTGAAGGTGGTCGTCAAGGACATTCCGCAGATCCAGTCCGTGTGGATCGTCGGCAGCGACGGCCGTGCCGTCGCCACGAACCGAGTGTTTCCGGTGCCGCGCGACGTCGACTTCTCCGACCGCGAGGGGTTGACCGTCTACCGGGCCGGCGCGCCCGGGCCGTACGTCACGGCGCCGCAGATCGGCCGCATCACGAAGGAGCCGTTCTTCGACCTGACGGCGCGCTGGGACGGCCCGGATGGTGCGTGGCAGGGAGCGGTGTGGGTGTCGCTGCACCCCATGTACTTCTCGGACTTCTACGCGGGACTGGCGGAGGACGAGCCCGCGCTCGTCTTCGACCTCTTCCGCGGCGACGGCGTGATCCTCGCGGGCCGGCCGGCCCCGTCCGGGCCCGATGCGCGCCTGCCGCCGGCGAGTCCGATCCTGAGGATGGTCGCGGAAGGCCGCAGCGAGGGCCGCATCGACGGCCCGTCGACCGCCGATGGCGAGCCTCGCCTCGTCCTCTACCGCAAGCTCGAGCGCTATCCGGTGTACGTGGACGCCGGCGTGTCGCGCGCGACGATCCTGGAGGCCTGGCAGCGGCGCACCGCGCTGCTCGCCGCGTTCACGTTTCCCACGTCGATGGCGCTGATCTACATCGCGTGGGTCGCCCTGCGGCGGACCCAGCGCGAACTGGCCGCGGTGCGGAAACTTCACGAGGAGACCGAGCATCGCGCGCGCGCGGAGAACGCGCTGCGCCAGGTGCAGAAGCTCGAAGCGCTGGGCCGGCTGACCGGCGGCGTGGCGCACGACTTCAACAACCTGCTGATGGTCATCAGCAACAACCTGCACCTGCTGCGTCGCGTGGAGCCGTCGCTTGCGGGCAGCCGGCAGCTCGCTGCCATCGGGCGCGCCGTCACCTCGGGCGAGCGGCTGACGCGCCAGCTGCTCGCCTTCGCGCGCCGGCAGCCGCTGCACCCGGAAGTGCTGTCGCTGCGGGAGCGCCTGCCGGTGCTGCTGGCGCTGGTGGCGCCGACGCTCGGGCCGCGCATCGAAGGCGAGTGCATCGTCGAACCGGACACGCCGCCCATCGAAGTCGACGCCGCGGAGCTCGAACTCGCGATCATCAACCTCGCCGTCAACGCCAAGGACGCGATGCCGGACGGCGGCCGTTTTCGCCTCTCCGCGCGGAGCGCGCGCCGCGAGGAAGCCGGGCTGCCCGGCGACTTCGTCGTGATCGCGGTCGCGGACACCGGCGCCGGAATCGATCCCGACGTCATCGAGCGCGTATTCGACCCGTTCTTCACGACGAAGCCGCACGGGCAGGGCACCGGCCTCGGCCTCAGCCAGGTCTACGGCCTGTGCACGCAGGCGGGCGGCACGGCGCGCATCGAGTCGACCCCGGGTCGCGGCACCGAAGTAAAGCTCTACCTGCCGGCCGCCGCGGGTGTCCAGGCCAACGCGCCGGTCGCCGTGACGCCGGGGGAGGCCTCGCGCGACTGCGCGGTGCTGCTCGTCGAGGACAACGAAGACCTCGCAGGCGTGACGAGCGCGCTGCTGGAAGCCGTCGGCTGTCGCGTGCACTGGGCGAGCAGCGGCGATGCCGCGCGCGACCTGATCGACCGCGGTGCCGCGCACTTCGACGTCGTCGTGAGCGACATGGCGATGCCCGGCAAGCTCGACGGCCTCGGGCTCGCCGAGTGGCTCCGCGAACGCCATCCCGAGATGCTGATCGTCCTGATCACCGGCTACGCCAGCCAGCTGCACGACGCGTCGGCGCGGGGCTTCACCGTGCTGTCGAAGCCGTGCCAGCCCGACGCGTTGATCGCCGCCGTGCGTAACGCGTTGATTCATCAACGCGAACTCGATGTCGACGCCGCCGCGCGCCGCGCGGCGTCCTGACGCATCCTTCCTCACCCTGCACGCGCGGCTTCGAAGTCAAGGCGCGCAGCCCCTTCCGTAGTACCTCTCTAGAAATACGAGCAGCGCGAATAACCTTGCGCGCGATCAATAACGCAAATGCGGTAGCACCTACGGTGGATCTCAGCAGGAGGGGAAAGTTCAACAGGAACCGCCTCCCCTGCTCCGAAAAGCGTCGAGGCCGGCGGTGTAACGACCGCTGCGGGTTACTTCACGCTCTGTTCGGGGACTGACTGAAAGTGGTCGTTCTGGAGAGGAGTGAAGATGAAAAGCATCGTTCGGTTCTTCAAAGACGAAGAAGGCGTGACGGCGATCGAGTATGGATTGCTGGCTGCGTTGATCGCCCTTGGCATCGCTGTTGGTGCGACTGCTCTGGGCACAAACCTGGGTACGTTCTTCCAGGACATCGCGGACTACATCGGTGGAATCGCGATGCCGCCGGCGCCGTGAACGGAAAAGTTGGGTCATTCT
>Ga0209253_10005777_pt1 | contig 10734 bp, 11 predicted proteins | sample FrelakmetBRP12BR_FD_187145 | JGI IMG/M metagenome (GOLD analysis project Ga0209253, IMG submission 187145) | Freshwater lake sediment microbial communities from the University of Notre Dame, USA, for methane emissions studies - BRP12 BR (SPAdes)... | ecosystem: Environmental > Aquatic >... | reverse complement strand
CCCGCAAACCTGTATGAAGAAAAGCGCGTCCTGGTTCTAACGCCGGATGCGACAAGAAGCTGCCCTTTGCCGATGACGGTTCGTGCTGTCCGTGAGGTGATCGGCAAACGGTCTGCTAAATTGGATTTCATGGTAGCCGTGGGAACCCATCCCCCGTTGTCCGAAGAAAAGATTTTAGAACTTTACGGGATAACCACTCAAGACAGGAAGGAGAAGTTTGGGCGATCCGAATTTTTTTGCCACCGCTGGGATTTGCCGGAAACGTTTCTCCAAATTGGATATCTTTCCGAGGAAGAGGTCGAAAGTATTTCCGGGGGACTCTTAAAAGAAAAGGTATCGATCGACATCAACAGAAAGATTTATGACTATGACCTGATCCTCATTCTGGGTCCCGTTTTTCCCCATGAAGTCGTCGGATTCTCCGGAGGCGCAAAATACCTGTTCCCGGGCATTTCTGGCGGCGAACTATTACATTTTTTCCATTGGCTGTCCGCGGTGATGACCTGCAAGGAGATCATCGGGAAGAAAGAAACCCCGGTCCGGCAGGTGATCCATCGGGCCATGGAGAAAGTCAACTTACCCATCCATTGTTTGGCCATGGTCGTTAAGCCAGATGCCGGACTGTACGGTTTTTTTGCAGGCGACGTAAAAGAGGCATGGTCTGCGGCTGCGGATGTGTCGTCGAAAATTCACATTGTGGTCAAACAGAAACCCTATCGGGTCGTATTGGGCAAAGCCCCCGAAATGTATGACGAGATCTGGACAGGCGGAAAAGTGATGTACAAGCTGGAGCAGGTCGTGGCCGACAATGGCAAACTCATCATCTACGCTCCGCACATTGACAGGGTTTCCAGCACATGGGGAGACTATATTGAAAAGATAGGGTACCACGTGCGGGACTACTTTCTGCATCAGATGGAGAATTTCAAAGAGGTCCCGAGAGGCGTTCTCGCCCATTCCACCCATGTATGCGGGACCGGCATCTATCAAAATGGTATTGAGAAACCCCGCATTCAGGTCGTACTGGCGACTGCTATTCCAAAAGAAAAATGCCAGCAGATCAACCTGGGCTATATGAATCCGGCTGAGATCAGGATTGCGGATTACATGGGGAGGGAGGAGGAGGGCATCCTCTATGTCGACCACGCCGGTGAGATTCTTTACCGCCTGGAATAAGAATCCTCGAACCCTCAAGTGAGTCCGACTTGTCGAGATGGCAGTTGGTCTTGGTCCTGAATAAGGTGCGGAAAAAGACGATATGGTACTCATTCTGATGGGTCCGATGGGCTGTGGCAAGACAACCATCGGGAAAATGCTCGCTGAGAAACTGGGATGGCCTTTTTACGACGGGGATGATTTTCACCCGCAAAACAATGTCGAAAAGATGGGGGCTGGAATTGCTTTAACCGATGAGGATCGCAAACTCTGGTTGGAGATTTTGCATGGAAACATCCAACGCTGGTTGAAAGAAAAAGTGAGCACGATACTGGCTTGTTCAGCCCTCAAACAGGCTTACCGGGATAGGCTCGGAGTGGACCACAATGCCGTAAGGACGGTCTATTTAAGAGGCTCCTATGAATTGCTGCGCAAACGGGTTGAAGCGCGTCAACATCCTTATATGGATAAGAATTTGTTAAGAAGCCAGTTAGATGCTCTCGAAGAACCGAAAGACGGTTTGACGGTGGACATCTCCGCAACTCCCGAAATTGTCGTCCGTACCATTGTGAATTACCTCAACTTAAACGAATGATTGATATCAACGAAAGGATGTCCCCCTTCCCTCTTACCTCAGATCTGAACCACTGATAATTAACTTCAGGAATGCCTGGGCTTCTTCGAAACTATTCAGTTCGGAATGAATCACCTCATGAGTTCCATCTTGACTGATCTTAACCACGATGAAATAAGGGGTCCTAACGTCTCCCAGGGCTTGATGGATGGTGAAATCGTCGTCCGGGAAGAGGGGAAAGGGAGTATGGAATGTTTTCTTAAACACATCAACCTCATAATGCGAATTCCCCGCACCGATACCGATCAGTTTAATTTTGTTCTTTAGGTCTGGATTCGATTCAATCAGGTAATAAAGCTTTTCCACTTCGGGTGCTATTTTTTGGCATTTCGAGCAGTACAAACTGAAGATTTCAATGATCACGACTTTGGCTTTGATCTGGGGTATACTGAAAAAAGTGTTCCCAGAAAGCCTTAGGTATTCTTTCTCCTCTGGATCTTCTGGGACCGGAAGATTGATGGGCGGCAGGACGCCTCCTGTCATGGGCGTCAGATTGCTAGCCAGGTTCGAATTCCAAACCATGGAGCACAGCAATAAGGTCGCGATAAATGACGTTAAGAATTTTTTCATCCTTCTCCCAATACTTCTTGCAGAGAAAGAGCTTCTCGGATCCCTTCGTAAGGAAGGTGAAGCGTCAAGAGAGAAACGACGGTCAGCAAGACGATCGTCAGTAAAATAAGCACCCCATTTCGTTTCATCTTCCTTCTGAAAAAGGGAGCAAGCGTATGATCCAGCTCCCAAACGGTCCGCCCTGTGGAAACGGATTGCACTTCCCACTAATCTAATAGAATTCCCATGAGATGTAAAGAGGACAGGAATGCCGTGCGACACCGGCATTGAAGTGGTCTTAAAAGAGTGTTAGAAAGGAATGGTGAAGCGCGCAGAGATCAAGATTACCGGCATTGTTCAAGGAATCGGGTTCAGGCCCTTTATCTATGGTCTCGCTGAAACACATTCCATCTGCGGATGGGTCCTCAATAATGAACAAGGGGTTTTTATCGATGCCGAAGGCGAAGACGGGAACCTGGACGCCTTGGTTCAAAATATCCCCAGACTCGCGCCGCCCCTGGCCCGGATTGAATCGTTTGACATAAAACACGTTGATCCCCTGGGCTACACTCTTTTTGAAATAAGAAAGAGCGCAGAAGCTCAAGAGAAATTTGTCCTCATCTCTCCAGATGTCGCCACCTGCGACCTTCGCCTTTCCGAGCTGTTCTCGCCCGGGAATTTCTGATACCGATATCCCTTCGTCAACTGCACCCTCTGTAGCCCAAGATGTACGATCCTTCGGGACATCCCTTACGATCGCCACAAAACAACCATGGCTCCTTTCACGATGAGCTCCACGTGCTGGAAGGAGTATGGAGACCCGAGGGACCGACGATTTCACGCCCAACCCAATGCCTGCCCTGCCTGTGGTCCTATCCTTCGCTTAAAGGACGGCGTGGGGCAAGAGATCTCTGGAGATCCGATTGAGAAGACCCTGGATCTTCTCGCAGGCGGTAGGATTGTGGCCATCAAAGGTCTGGGAGGAATCCATCTGGCCTGTGACGCAACCAATGAAAACGCTGTCTCCTCTCTGCGGTCCCGGAAATTTAGGGAGGATAAACCTCTTGCCGTGATGTGCGAAAATATTGAGGAGGTGAAGAGACAATGCGAAGTCAACGAAGAAGAAGAGAAGCTCCTCTTGAGTGTGGAGAGACCCATCGTCATTCTGAAAAGGAGGAACATTTCTCCAGTCGCAAGTGGGGTCGCTCCCTACCAAGATACCCTGGGAGTGATGCTTCCCTACTCACCCCTCCACCACCTTCTCATGAACGGCCCCCTGAAGACGCTGGTGATGACGAGCGGGAATGTGAGTGACGAACCCATCTCCTATCGCAATGAGGAAGCAGCCCATCGTCTCTTCAAGATCGCCGACTATTTCCTCTTTCATGACCGGGAAATCCATATGAGGTGTGATGATTCGGTAACAAGGATTTTTGATGGGAAACCTTATATCCTTAGGCGATCAAGAGGCTATGTCCCCTTCCCTATCAAACTTCCCCTTCCTCTGGAAACAATCCTCGCCTGCGGAGGTGAATTGAAAAACACGTTTTGCCTAACCCGTGGCCAATATGCCTTCGTCAGTCACCCTATTGGCGATCTCGAAAATCTGGAGACACTGACTTCCTTTCAGGAATCCTTTCAGGAAGGGATTGAACATTTTAAGAGACTCTTTTACATTGAACCGAAGGCCGTCGCTCATGATCTCCATCCGGATTACCTTTCCACCCAGTATGCCATCTCGATTCCGAATATTCCCAGGATCGGCGTCCAGCATCACCACGCGCATATCGTGAGTGCCATGGTCGAGAACGGAATAGAGGGGGATGTCATCGGAGTCGGGCTGGATGGAACAGGCTTTGGGTCGGATGGCACCCTTTGGGGAGGGGAATTTCTTATCGCCAATTTAAGAGATTTTGTAAGGGCTGCTCATCTGAAGAAAATTCCCATGCCGGGCGGTTCGATGGCCACTAAAGAGCCCTGGCGGATGGCCATGGTCTATCTTTCAGAAGCCTTTGGGGAGGAAGTTACCCAATTGAGAATTGATTTCACGAAAAGGATTGACCTTCAGAAATGGGAGATCTTGAAAAAAGCGATCAGGAAGAAGCTCAACAGTCCGTTGACTTCGAGTATGGGCCGCCTCTTTGATGCTGTTTCATCCCTCTTATCCATAAGAGATGAGGTTTGCTATGAAGGCCAAGCCGCCTTTGAGATGGAGAGGACCGCTGATCACGGGGTGAAAGATGAATATCTTTTTTACCCCAAGGAAGATCAGAGGCCAATGGCGATTGATTCTGCAGAGATGATAAGAGTGATCGTTCGCGATTTGATGGACGGGGTCCCTCCGTCAAAAATCTCGGGGAAGTTCCATCGCACGATCGCACGTCTCATCCTTGCGACCTGCGAGGCCATTCGATCCAAGGATAGACTGAACCGTGTCGTTCTGAGTGGAGGTGTGTTCCAGAATATTTTTCTCCTCTCCATCGTTACAGAGGGCTTAAGAAGGTCAGGGTTTGATGTTTATACTCACCACCTTGTCCCCGCCAATGACGGTGGCATTTCATTGGGACAGGCAGTGATTGCCCACACGAGGTTATTCAAAAAAGGTGACTACCCTGCCTAAAATGATTTTTTAAATTTAGTCACTTTAGCTCACTTAGAATTTTAGACACTGATGTTGGAGTAATTATTATGGGCTTAGGGATACCCGGAAAAGTGATAGAGATTGAAAAGAACGTAGCACAGGTGGATGTGGAGGGCGTTTTGCGAGATGTTTCGCTCGACCTCTGCCCAGATGTTTCCGTAGGGGAATATGTTCTCATTCACGCGGGCTTTGCTATCCAAAAGATGGATGAAAAGGAGGCGGAAGAGACTTTAGATCTTTTGAGGCAAATGGCAGAAGCCCTATGAAGTTTATCGATGAATTCCGAGATAAAGAAATTGCGCAAGGGCTGATTCGGAAGATTCAAAACATCTACCCGCCCCATCCAGCTGATGGAGGTTTGCGGGACTCATACGGTCTCTATCTTTCGCTACGGAATCAGAGGAATCCTCCCAGAACAGATCCGGTTGATCTCCGGTCCGGGTTGCCCTGTTTGCGTTACTCCCAATCACGATATCGATCTCGCCGTCGCCGTCTCCAGGCAGAAGGATGTGATCATCGCAACCTTTGGCGATATGATGAGAGTCCCTGGTTCGACGTCAAGCCTGCAGAAGGAGAAGGCAGAGGGGAGGGATATCCGAATCGTTTACTCTTCTCTCGACGCGCTAAAAATAGCGAAGGAAAATCCTGGAAAGAGAGTGGTCTTCTTGTCCATTGGTTTCGAAACCACTTCCCCCACAATTGCCGTGGCGATCCTCCGGGCCAAAAAAGAAGGCTTCTGCAATCTTTTCTTCTTAAACAGCCAGAAACGAGTTCCTCCTGCTCTCATCGCCCTCTTGCAATCAAAGCAGGTGAAGATTGACGGCTTGATCCTTCCCGGCCATGTGAGCGCAATCCTTGGAACACATCCCTATCAATTCATCGCAAGCGAGTTCGGAAGACCCGCGGTGATCACCGGCTTTGAACCCTTGGACATTCTTCAGGGAATCTGGATGCTCATCCAACAGATCGAAGAAAACCGGGCGGCCGTCGAGATCCAGTACCGGAGGGTCGTCCATGAAGAAGGGAATCCGACCGCCCTCAAGAAAATCTACGAGGTGTTTGAAGAGGATGAGGCCCGTTGGAGAGGTCTTGGATTGATTCCCGACAGCGGGTACCGTTTCAGAGAATCTTACAAAGGGATGGATGCCAGGATATTTGACGTAGAGGGGGAACCGGTCAGAGAGCATCCGGAGTGCCTTTGCGGAAAGGTGCTTCAGGGGATTAAAACCCCTTTGGAATGTCGGTTGTTCAAAAGAGTCTGTCATCCCGAGAACCCGATCGGCCCCTACATGGTCTCTATCGAAGGGACCTGCCATACTTACTTTAAGTTTTCTTAAATCCCGGCATAACCCATCCATTTGGAGCGCCGTCATTGACCGGCGGCGAGGAGCAAAGGATTGGAATTTGTCGGTAGGGAATGCCGACGCAAAAATTGTACGGAAGGTGAAGAATTTATGAGCGACGAAAAGATCCTTTTGGCCCATGGAAGCGGGGGCAGGCTCTCGCACGACCTGGTGAAGCAAATCTTTCTCCCCCAATTCTCAAATCCTCTTCTGGAACCTTTGGATGACGGTGCAAGGATCACGAATCAACAAGGAAGAATCGGTTTCACGACCGACTCCTGTGTGGTCCATCCCATTTTTTTCCCCGGGGGGGATATCGGAAAGTTGGCCGTATGCGGAACGGTCAACGATCTGTCCATGATCGGAGCTATCCCGGCATACCTCAGTCTCTCGCTGATTATCGAAGAAGGATTCCCTATCGACCTTCTTAAACGGATCACATCTTCCATTCGCGATACGGCTGACCAAGCAAGGGTCACTATAGTAACGGGGGACACTAAAGTAGCGGAACACGGAGCTGTTGATCAACTGTTTATTAACACGGCAGGAATCGGATGGATCAGGCCAGGAGTCAACCTTTCGGGGGGCAACGCCAAGCCGGGAGATAAAATTCTCTTGAATGGCCCCCTGGGAGATCATGAGATGGCTGTCCTCACCCAAGGATTTGATCCATGTCCAATGAAATTCAAACCTCATTTGAAATTGATTCACCTCCGGTTCATCATGACATGCGAACTTTGACATTTGCCACTGGTTCACCTAAGTCTATTTCACCACCTGAATCTTTCTGAGAATACACTCCCGTCCTTTTTCAATATTGAACTGGAAAGAATTGCATTGAGGACACGTTGGAGGGCCTAAGTGTCTCAACGAGCTCTGTGGGTCAGATGGGATACCTCCTTTGTATCCGCACGATTCACATTTGATGCGAGCCTTCATCGTTCTTACCTTGACCTTTGCTCCCTCCGCTACCGAACCCTTGAATAATTCGTGGATCCAAAAAGTGACCTGCTCGGCATTGAGAAGGGCCAACTCGCCGATCTCTAATTGGATAGAGAGAACCTTCCTGCCTTTGTTCTCCTTTACCGCATCGAGGACATCCCTGACAATTTCGTCGGATATGGAAAATTCGTGCATGGTTAGGTTTTCAGCCCAAGGGCATGAATGATTTTAGGGATCCCTGTTCCTTTCAGCGCATTTGTTTTGATAAAGGGAGCAGAGGGGTTAATCTTTTTCGCATCCTTTTCTAATTTGGAAAGACTTATCTTCATGGGTTTTGCCAAATCCAATTTATTGACAACGATCACGTCGGCCTCTCTGAAGATATAGGGATGTTTTACGATCGTATAGGGTCCTTCGGTCACCGATGTCACCACCAGCCTCTTATGGGCGCCCAAAGGAAACTCTCCCGGACAGATGAGATTTCCCACATTCTCAATGAAGAGCACTCTGACATCGTCCAGTTTCATCCGATCGATAGCCCGGCGAATCAGAAGGGCATCAAGATGACACTCCTTCCCAGTATTGACCTGGATCACACGGGCGCCTTCCATTTCGATTCTTTCTGCATCGATGGTGGTCGTGAGGTCTCCCGCAACAACGGCCACTTTCCTGCCCATCCCAAGTTTTCTCAGAATGGCCTTGATCAAAGAGGTCTTCCCTGATCCGATCGAGCCCATAATATCAACAGCCAATATATTTGAAAGATCAAATTGCTTCCTGTTCTCTCTGGCTAAACCTCTGTTTTTGGCCAGGAGATCTTTCTCTAATTCAATATCGAATATTTCGGGTCCTTTGGGTCTGATGATCTTCATCACTCATCTCCTTGGGTTTCGGGTTGGCTACAGGGTTAGAATTATAACGGAATTCACTTTCGAATGGAAGCGATACCTCCTCCCACATCTTTGACCACATTTTCCTCTTGACAAAAAAATCCTTCGTGGTATCTTTCACAATACTTCCAGCAACCGTACGTCTATCCAATCTGATTCATATAGTTCTTGGGGAAGAACCGGGGGGGGCCTTAGGAAGATCAAAAGGTCAAGCGACCTCTCACATCTTTTAAGTGCAGGGGGTGAGCTTCGCTCTCACCCCCCAAATTTGAGAAAGGAGGCTAAGGAATATCTATGAAAATTAACCGAAGAACCTTTTTGAAGATCTCCGGAGCAACAGCAGCCGGGACGGTGATGGGCGGCCTGGGATTTGACCTATCTCCAGCCGAGGTCTATGCCCAGGAATTGCGAATCAAGGGGGCCAAGTCAACCCCCACAATCTGCTGCTATTGCTCGGTCGGCTGCGGCATTATCGTCCATACCGATGCCAAAGGGAAGGTAATCAATGCCGAGGGGGATCCTGACCATCCTATCAACGAAGGCGCTCTTTGCCCCAAGGGGGGGGCGAGCTTTCAAATCGCAGTCAACCCGAATCGTCTCCAGAAGGTCCGGTATCGTGCCCCTTACAGCACCGCCTGGAAGGACGTCACCTGGGAATGGGCCCTGAACAAGATCGCGGCCAATATCAAGAAGAGTCGCGATGAGAGCTTCATTTCGATGAATGCCGACGGTAAGGCGGTCAACCGGACAAAAGGGATTGCTTCCGTCGGAAGCGCAGCCCTGGACAATGAAGAATGCTGGCTCTACCAGAAGGTCCTCAGAGCACTGGGCCTCGTCTACATTGAACATCAGGCCCGTATCTGACACAGCGCCACGGTAGCGGCTCTGGGAGAGTCGTTCGGACGCGGTGCAATGACCAATCATTATGTCGATTTTCGAAATGCAGATGTCATTCTCAATATGGGTGGAAATGTGGCGGAAAACCATCCGGTCTCTTTCAAATGGATCCAGGCGGCAAAAGACAAGGAGGCCATCTTTATCCACGTCGATCCGCGCTTTACCCGGACTTCGGCAAAGGCTGACATCTTTGTCCGACTTCGTTCCGGCACGGATATCGCGTTCCTGGGCGGAATGATCAAATACATTCTCGACAACAATCTCTTTGATGAATTCTATATTAAGAACTACACGAACGCTTCGTTCATTGTCAGTCCCAGGTATGGTTTTGATGACGGGCTTTTCTCGGGATACAATCCAGCCTTGCGGGCCTATGACGCCTCCACCTGGGCATTGGAAAAAGACGAAAACGGGATCCCTAAAAGGGATATGACTCTTCAGGATCCCCGTTGTGTCTTCCAGGTTCTGAAAAAGCACTATTCCCGCTATACCCTGCAGAAAGTCACAGAGATCACCGGAACTTCAGGAACCGATCTCGAGAAGGTATACAAAGCCTACGCTTCCACCGGAGCCCCGGACAAAGCAGGGACAGTGCTCTATGCGATGGGATGGACCCAGCATACCGTGGGCGTTCAGAATATACGAGCCATGGGCATCATTCAAGATCTTCTCGCGAATATGGGAATTGCAGGAGGCGGCATCAATGCGCTGCGCGGCGAATCGAATGTTCAGGGTTCAACGGATCAGGCCCTCCTGTTTCATATTCTCCCAGGATATTTGCCCGCGATCAGAGCCCAGTGGCCAACCCTTGAAGCCTACAACAAGACCACCCCGGCAACAAAAGATCCGAGAAGTGTTAACTGGTGGAAGAACCGGCCCAAGTACGTGGCCAGCCTTCTTAAATCCTTTTTTGGAGAAAATGCCAAGAAGGAGAACGGCTTTGGGTATGATTGGCTACCCAAACTTGACCCGGACCAGGATGCTTCGTGGCTTAATCTCTTTGATGAGATGTTCAAGGGAAACTTTACGGGATTCTTTGCCTGGGGGATGAATCCAGCCTGCTCCGGAGCCCACGCAGGAAAGGTCCGGGAGGCCCTTGGCAAACTTGAATGGATGGTAAACGTCAACGTTTTTGACAGCGAGACCGGGTCCTTCTGGAAGGGACCGGGGATGGATCCTAAGAAGATCAAAACCGAGGTCTTCCAGCTCCCCTGTGCCGCTTTTATGGAGAAGGAAGGAAGCATCAGCAATAGCGGCCGCTGGATGCAATGGCGTTATAAGGCATCCGACCCGCCCGGTGAGGCCAAGCCCGATGGCGACATCATGTACGAATTGTTTAAAAAGGTTCAGGCCCTCTATAAGAAAGACAAAGGGGCTTTCCCTCAGCCGATCCTGAACTTGAAGTGGGACTATGAAACCAATGGCCACTTCGATATTCACAAAGTGGCTAAGGAGATCAATGGTTATTTCTTAGAAGATATCCCCGAACATCCGGTGGACAAGAAGGCATACAAGAAAGGGACGCTGGTTCCGAATTTTGTCTACCTCCTGGAGGATGGCCGGACCTCCTGTGGAAACTGGCTTTATTCGGCGAGCTATACCGAGGCGGGCAATATGGCTGCCAGGAGAAAGAAGACCGATCCTACGGGCTTGGGCCTTTTCCCCGAGTGGTCCTGGTGTTGG
>Ga0209253_10005776_pt1 | contig 10738 bp, 6 predicted proteins | sample FrelakmetBRP12BR_FD_187145 | JGI IMG/M metagenome (GOLD analysis project Ga0209253, IMG submission 187145) | Freshwater lake sediment microbial communities from the University of Notre Dame, USA, for methane emissions studies - BRP12 BR (SPAdes)... | ecosystem: Environmental > Aquatic >... | reverse complement strand
AGGGAGGGATTCGAACCCTCGATACAAGTTTAAGCTCGTATGCGCCCTTAGCAGGGGCGTGCCTTCGACCTCTCGGCCACCTCTCCGAAGGCCGCGCATAGTAATGTAACCGCCCAGAAAGGTCAAACGATTATGCGTCTTCCTGATCGAGGTCAAATGCCTTGTGCAATACGCGCACTGCCAGTTCCAGATATTTCTCGTCTATAACCACGGAAATCTTGATTTCAGACGTGGAAATCATCTGGATGTTAATACCCTCTTCCGCCAATGTACGGAACATCTTGCTGGCGATGCCGACGTGCGAGCGCATCCCGACCCCGACCACCGAAACCTTGGCCGCCTTGTTGTCGCCGACCACATCTCGTGCACCGATGTGCGGTTGTACCTTATTCCTCAGGATATCCATCGCCTTGGCGAATTCATTGCGATGCACGGTGAAGGAAAAGTCCGTCGTTCCGTCCACGCCGACGTTCTGGATGATGATATCGACATCGATATTGGCGTCGCTGACCGGCCCCAATATCTGGTAGGCAATACCGGGTTTGTCGGGAACGCCCAACACGGTGATCTTGGCTTCGTCGCGATTGAACGCGATTCCGGAAATGATTGCTTGTTCCATTTTGTCGTTGTCCTCAAAAGTAATCAGCGTGCCTTCACCCTCTTCTTCGAAACTTGAAAGCACGCGCAGCTTGACCTTGTATTTGCCGGCAAACTCCACCGAACGGATCTGCAACACCTTGGAGCCGAGGCTCGCCATCTCCAGCATTTCTTCGAAGGTGATGGTCTTCAGTCGGCGCGCTTCGGGAACCATGCGCGGGTCGGTGGTGTAAACCCCATCCACATCGGTGTATATCTGGCATTCGTCGGCACGTAATGCAGCCGCGATCGCCACACCCGTGGTATCCGAGCCACCACGCCCTAGTGTGGTAATGTTTCCAGCCTCGTCCATACCCTGAAAACCCGCCACCACCACCACAAAGTCATTTGCCAGGTCAGTGCGGATGTTTTGTTCGTCGATACTGACGATGCGCGCCTTGGTAAAGGCGCTGTCGGTGAGTATCTTCACCTGCGCACCGGTATAGCTCTTGGCGTTTATTCCAAGCTCCTTGAGCGCCATCGCAAGAAGCCCGATGGTAACCTGCTCGCCAGTGGAGATGATCACATCCAGCTCGCGGGGATCGGGATGTTTCTGGATTTCATGGGCGAGTGCAATCAGACGATTGGTCTCGCCGCTCATCGCGGAGACTACCACTACAACCTGATGTCCTTTTGCTTTGAACTGTGCAACGCGACGCGCCACGTTCTTGATGCGCTCCGGATTGCCGACCGATGTGCCGCCATACTTCTGGACTATCAATGCCACGATTTTTTGCCTAAATTAAAAAGGATGCAATTCTAACGTAATTGAACAAAATTACGAACTCCTGCGAACCAATATATCGGGGTTTCCAAAATATCAAGTTTCACGCATACCACGCCGCAGAGATTGTGTAATGGGCGCCATCAGGTAATCAAATAGAGTTCGCTCAGTTGTTTTAATATAAACCTCAGCCGGCATGCCGGCTACCAGCCTGATGTTTTCGGCTGATTTCAACGAAGCTGCATCAACCTTAATCTCTACTGAATAATATGGTATTCGACTCGCCTCATCAATTAATCTGTCTGCTGAAATATATGTTACCGTTCCTTTCAGCAGCGGCATTGCGCGCTGTTGATATGCACTCAATCGAATTTCCGCAAGCATATTCAAATGCAATTCATCGATATCCTCTACAGGCACTTTTGCTTCAATAACAAGCTCTTGATTGTCGGGCACAATTTCCATCAATGTCGCACCGGCAGCAATTACCCCACCAGTGGTATGCACCTTCAAATCAACAATTTGACCGGCAACCGATGCCCGTACAATTTTCCTGTTCTGTGCGTCAATGTTGGGCCTGAGGCGTTCTTTTAGTTGACCAAGCTTTCGCGTCGAATCTTCAAGTTCTGATGCGCTATTTTGCATATAATTCGCTCGCAGCTTAACAATCTGCAATTCCATATCCAGTTTTTTTTGTCTGGCGCGGGACTGTTCAGCAACATAACTCTCCAGCCGCGTTTGATACTCGGTTACCTGTCGCTGTAATCCGATCACACGGGTCTTGCTTACATAATTTTTCTCTAATAACTGCTCATTGGTTTTCATCTCTTGCTGCATCAATTCCAAGCCGCGTAGTCCCGCTTTATACTGACCGTTCCAACCTTCGATTTCCTGGCTGGCTTCTTCAATTTGGTGGTTCAGAATTGCAATTTGCTGATCCAAACTGGCACGACGACTGTTGAATAAATGCTGCTCCGCACGGACCAATTCAACGACTTCTGGAGAATCAATGCGCTCCTTCAATTCCACCGGCAAGGCTATCGTATTTGCACCATCGCGCTCTGCGAGCAGACGTGCATTACGCATCAATTCCGCATCCAATTCATGACGCAAAGCATCAACGCTGGCATCCACTCTGGTATCAGCAATTACCAATAGGGGCTGATCTTGTTTAACATACTGACCATCCGCCACCAAGATTTCCTGCACGATACCGCCTTCCAGGTGTTGCACCAGCTTCCGCTCTTTATCCACCTTCACCGCGCCATGCGCCACCAGTGCACCGGATAAGGGAGCAAGTGCGGCCCACAAAATCACCAGCGTTACCAAAACAGCAATGCCTAACACGCCACGCTTGATCAAGTGATTAACTGAAAGTGGCGATACCAATTGGGGATTTGAAGTTTTCATAGACTTAGTTTTGTTTGATCTGCGCCTGGCTGAAAAGCGCCATCACTTCACCTCTCGCACCAAACTTTTCAATCACGCCGGCTCGCAACACCATGATTTTATCTACACTGGACAATATGCTGGGGCGATGGCTAATTATCACGACTGTCATCCTCGCATCCCTCATACGCTGAAGTGACTGGGCTAGCGCCAGCTCACCATCATGATCAAGATTGGCATTAGGCTCGTCTAGAACAATCAGCTTGGGTGAACCAAAAACGGTTCGCGCCAGCCCGACTCGTTGCCGTTGACCTGCGGATAAGTTCATTCCATTTTCACCAACATCGGTTTGATAACCTTGTGGCAATGCCAAGATAAGCTCATGTACGCCAGCCATTTGAGCTGCGATAATGACTGCCGCGCTATCCACGCGTTGTAAACGCGCAATATTCTCGGCGACACTTCCCGGAAACAGCTCTACATCTTGCGGCAAATACCCGATGTGCTTGCCGAGATCATCGCGCGGCCATTGCGCCAAATCCGCACCATCCAGGCGCACCGTTCCGGAAAAAGGTTTCCATACACCAGTCAACAACCGCGCCAAAGTGGACTTGCCGGCACCGCTCGGCCCAATCAATCCAAGGCTTTCGCCGGCCGCCAAATGAAAGGAGATGCCCTTCAAAACCGGGCGTTCGCCCCAACCCATCACTAACTTTTCAGCGCTGACTTGACCCAACGGCGCTGGTAAATTCAGCGATTGTCCCGTCGATGGTCGATCCAATAACTCGGTAATTCGTCGGTAAGCTTCCCGTGTTTCGACAAACCCTTTCCAGCTGGATACCGCGCTTTCAACCGGTGCAAACGCGCGCGCCAAAATCATTCCGGAAGCCACCATGGCACCAGCACCCATTTCGTTGTGCAATACCAGCCAGGCACCGACACCGGTCTGCGTTAACTGCGCCGCCAGCCTGACAAAACGAATCACCCCGTTTAAAGCTGTTGACTGCAAACCAAGCTGGGTCTGTGCCCCGATCACCTGTTCATTGCCACCTTCCCAGCGGCGAATTATGTCGCCGCTCATCCCCATTGCCCGTGCCACTTCAGCGTTTCGTACCGCACCGTCAATGAAACGCGCCGAGATGCGCGCCTGCTGCATCATCTCTTGTGTCGGGGCACGGGTGATCTTTTCGTTCAACCAGGCAAGGCCAAACAAAATAACGCTGCTGAGCAGGCCCAACACCCCCAATAGCGGGTGAAACATGAAGATCAAAAGCATGAAAATCGGCACCCAGGGTGCATCAAACAGGGCAACAATACCGTTACCCGTCAAGAACCCGCGCAGTGTCGCCACATCACGCAAATTGGCTACGTCATTGCGGTGCCCTCGGCCCACTTCATCCAGCAATACCGACAATACCTGATGCCCGATCGCCTTATCCAGATCCATCCCTGCGGCAAGCAACAAACGCGCGCGTATGGTTTCAAAATAAGTCATTGCCACAATCGCGATGACGGTCACTGCCGCAAGCATCAGCAATGTTTCGACACTGCGGCTGCCGAACACGCGATCGAATACCTGCAAGGTAAATAGCGGGACAGCCAGCATGAGCAGATTGGAAATCAAACTCAGGACCAGCGCAAAACGCAGATGATTTTTACAGACTGAAAGAAAACCCTGCATAGTGTTAGTTTTGCTTGAAATTTTGGTAAAACTTTCCCACGAAAAAAAGGCAAGCATTTTTCAATGCTTGCCTCAAGAGTCAACTTAAAGCTTCTGTGTTTACGCCACCATGAAATCCGTGTTCAACAAGGCAGGCGTTGCACCTGCAAAATTTGCAAACGCAATGGAAGCCGAACCGCCGGCACCATCGGCATCGTAGTAGCACGTGCCGGATGTAGTGTCATACACAATATGTTGATCAACCGTTAAAGCTGCGGTCATTCCGGCACCAGATAAAAACGCGGCTGAAGCCAAAGCACCCGTAGCGCCAATACCACTGAAAGCCGCCAAAGCCAGCTCGATGTGGTCGCCGGCCGAGTAGTCGCCAATCTTATCGGCACCCCCCCCTATCAATCCGCCGACTGGAGTCGTGTTGAACACGAATGTATCATTACCCAAACCGCCGTATAGCGAGTCAGCTCCCGCACCACCAGCCAAACGATCATTACCCGCCCCGCCATCAAGAGAATCAGCCGCGACCGTGCCGGTTATTGCGTTATCGCCGGCATTACCGGTACCGAACAAACCAGTATTACCGGTCAGGGTGAGGTTTTCAAGGTTTGCACCCAATGCATAGCTCACCGAACTGCTAACGGTATCGATACCCTCTCCTGGATTCTCAATTGCCACGTCTCCCGCACCCACTATGTATGTGTCATTACCCCCGAGACCATACAGATTGTTGGCCGAGCTGTTATTGAAACTCTTCAACACGTTGCCAAGAGCGTTACCAGTGCCATCAATCGCTGCAGAACCCATCAAGTTCAAAACTTCGAAATTTGCCCCCAATGTCCAAGATACATCAGTCCTAACAGCGTCGTAACCTTCATTGGCATTTTCCACAACCGTGTCGCCAGCACTCACAACATAAATGTCGTTACCCGCGCCACCTGTCAAGGTGTTGATTCCGCTGTTACCTGTCAGCCAGTTGTCCTGTGCATTACCAGTTCCATTAATATTGGCTGCGCCTGTCAAGACTAGGTTTTCAACGCCCGTGCCCGTAGACAAGTCGTAGCTTACGGATGACATTACAGTATCGGTGTTATAGAGCATTGCAGTAGTAGCAGGAGCGATATCAATAACCACGTCGCCGAGATTGTCCACAATATAGGTGTCACCACCGGTTCCGCCCATCATCGTGTCTGCACCCAAGCCGCCATCAATATAGTCACTGCCACCAGAACCCGTAATGACGTTATTACCATCATTACCGATTGCAGTCAGGCCAACATTTCCGGACAGCGTGAGGTTCTCAAGGTTTGTACCAACCAGGGAATAGCTCACTGAACTCACTACGGTATCGGTACCACCACCTACAGCTTCAACAATCGTGTCGCCCGCACCCACATAGTAGGTATCGTTACCCAAGCCACCTGTCAAGAAGTTAGCTCCGCTGTTGCCTCTCAGCACATTGTCAAGCTCGTTACCGGTCGCATTGACACTTGCAGAACCTGTCAGTGTGAGGTTCTCAATGTTGCTGCTCGCTGCCAGTGTGTAACCAAATGCGCTTTTCACTGTGTCCGTACCCGCGTTGAGTCCGTCAGTAAACACATCAAGCGCGTTGTTCACTGTGAAAGTATTGTTCAAGGCATTGCCATGACCCGTCAAAGCAGAACCGCCGGTGAATGTGAGATTCTCTACGCCAGTGGCAGCAGACAAATCATAATTTACCGATGCAAGCACGGTATCCGTGTTGTAAAGCATGGCCGTATTGACATCAATAACCACGTCGCCAGCGTTATCCACGACATAGGTGTCACTACCAAATCCACCCATCATCGTGTCTGCGCCCGCACCACCATCGATATAGTCATTGCTGCTTGTGCCTGAAATAGTGTTATCCAGCGCATTACCGATACCGCTTAGGCCCACACCACCCAACAGCACGAGGTTCTCAAGGCCTGCACCCAAGGCATAGCTCACAGTGCTCTTGACGGTATCGACACCCGACCCGCCTGTTTCATCAGCCACGTCACCGGCACCCACTACGTATGTGTCATTGCCCGCAAGACCCTGCAGAACGTTGGCGGCGCTGTTAGTAGATCCATAGAGTACATTGTCCAAACTGTTGCCCGTTCCATTTATAGCAGCAGAGCCTGTCAAAGTCAGAATTTCAAGATTCGCGCCCAGCGTATAACTGATTGAACTCCTAACGTTATCTGTGCCTGCGCCTGCAGTTTCCACGACTTGGTCGCCGGTATTGTCCACCACATATGTATCATCTCCCAAGCCACCTTCCATGCGATCCGCACCCAAGCCACCGTTAATGTAATCGTTTAGCGATGTGCCAAGCAGCGAGTCGTTTCCCGAGGTACCAGTTATAAAATTAAAATACATGATGAATTCCCTTCCATTGGTTAATGAAACTACAGTTTAAAAATGGATTCCCAGCCAATCCTTTAGTGCAACATTTCCTAAACTATCAAGTGCGATAAACTGAAACAGGGCAATTATAGTCTATTTGAAAAATACGCAAAGTTGCGCCCATCAATCAAATAATGCCCAGCATTAAGTAAATAATCGCTTAAGCAGTGTAGACTTGCCATTCAAAAAATTATTGATTTAGCGCAAAGACAATGAATTACCGCAATAAGTTCATATGCGCGTTCAAATTAACAGAAGAAAATTAGCGGATAATTAGCGATCGTTAGTGCGGCGAATGTAGAAAATCTACAGGCAGCAAGATAATATCTTTTATATTCAGTATATTGCACTGCAATATATTATAATTTACTTATCAATCTCGGTTTGACCAAATATTTTCTTCTTTTGCCGGGCATTATATAGTGACAGAAATCATTCCGCGCAGCGTTCCCGCTGCAGCCATGCAAAGTTTGCTTGATAGCGGATATTCGCCAGCGTTGGCGAAGATTTTCGCGTCGCGCGGCATCAAGGAAAACAAGCAGCTGGACACTTCACTTGCAGGACTTTTGCCGTTCAATAGCCTTAAAAACGCGGGCGAAATGGCCAGTTTGCTGGCTGATGCGATCACCGCACAGAAAAAGCTCATGGTGATCGCAGACTATGATGCCGACGGTGCGACCGCTTGTGCTGTGGCGGTACGCGGATTGCGCGCCTTCGGTGCGCATATCGATTTCATCGTACCGAACCGCTTCGAATATGGCTATGGCCTGACACCTGAAATAGTCCAGTTCGCAGCAAAAGAGCATCCTGACATCCTGATCACCGTGGACAACGGCATTGCCAGCGTCGAAGGCGTGGCAGAGGCCAACCGGCTTGGTATGCAGGTATTCGTCACCGACCATCACCTGCCCGGCGAGACGCTGCCGGACGCGGCCTGCATCGTCAATCCCAACCAGCCCGGCTGCGCATTTCCCAGCAAGAACCTGGCCGGTGTCGGCGTGATGTTCTATGTGCTGCTGGCGTTGCGTGCAGAGTTGCGTTCCAGAGGACTGGGGACTGAGGACATAACCAGCGACTTGGCTGGCATCGTTGGCCAACCTAGTCGAATGGCTAGTAGTTCCATCAAAGGACTGAGGCTCGTTGACCTGCTCGACCTGGTCGCATTGGGTACCGTCGCCGACGTGGTGAAGCTGGATCAGAACAATCGCATCCTTGTGCAACAAGGTTTGCAACGTATCCGTGCCGGACGCGGAAGTGCAGGCATCAACGCGCTGTTGCAAGTGGCAAAAAAAGACCCGGCGCGCACCTCCAGCCAGGACTTGGGCTTTACCGTCGGGCCGCGCCTGAATGCTGCAGGCAGGCTGGATGACATGAGCTTGGGCATCAACTGTCTGCTCACCGACGATTCCAAAACTGCGTTGCAGATCGCCGCAAAACTGGATGCGCTGAACCGCGAGCGGCGCAGCATCGAAACCGACATGCAAGACAGCGCACTGGCCGCACTGGAAAGCGTCGACCCCTCCGTCAACCACACATTGACTGTGTTCGACGGGACCTGGCATCAAGGCGTGATCGGCATCCTCGCCTCGCGCCTCAAGGATCGATTCCATAGGCCGACCATCGCTTTCGCCCGCGCCAGTAACGGAGAAATAAAAGGCTCGGGGCGATCCATCGCAGGATTGCATCTGCGCGATGCGCTGGACTTGGTCAGCAAACGCCATCCGACACTGATCAAGAAATTCGGCGGGCATGCCGCTGCAGCAGGCTTGAGCATCACCGAAACCGACTTCGGTAGTTTTGTAGCGGCCTTCGAACAGGTATGCAGCGAACTGCTCAACGCAAACGAACTGGCACAGCGCATCGAAACCGATGGCGCGCTGGACAATGCCGAGATGAATCTGGACGTAGCGAGATCATTGGACGCGCAAGTGTGGGGACAAGGGTTCCCCGCACCGCAATTCAATGACGACTTCGTCGTGCAGAATCAGCGTGTAGTCGGCGAAAAACATCTCAAGCTGCAGTTGCGACACGTTACTGGCGCAGCCAGCCGATTGCGGGAGCAACTGCCAAGCGACCCCACCCACACCCAAAAGCCTGACTCCGCCGTATCGGGGTCGCTTCTGGAGAGGAATAGCAAAATCATCGAAGCGATATTGTTCGGGCACAACGAACCATTGCCCGAGAATATACATGCCGTGTACAGTCTGAGCGTCAATGAATACAATGGCACGCAGAGTGTGCAACTAATCGTTCGGCATTGGGAATGAGAAGCAGGATTCAGGATTTAGAAAAAACCAAATCCCTCCCAGCCTCCCCTTGCCAAGGGGGGAGCCGCTTTACTCTCCCCCTAAAGCGGGTCAAGCAGGCAATCCGCGCACCGGATGCTCGCGCAAGCGGGAGTTGGAGGGGGTTTCAGGGCATCGCATAAAAAGATAAAGCAATGGAAACCATCATTCTGCAAGCCAACGGCATCGAAGCACTGCCGCAATTCCTCACCAGTCTGGCCATCGGTCTGCTGATCGGGTTGGAACGCGAGCGCACCCCATCGGCCAAGGCAGGACTGCGCACCTTTGCTCTGGTCGCCATGTTCGGCACACTGTGCGCATTGCTTTCCACGAAACTCGGTTCACCCTGGCTGATGATCGCCGGGTTGCTTGCCGTGGCCAGCATGATCATCGCGGCATACCTCAACAGATCCAACGGGCATGACCGGATCACAGATGCCGAGCGCCGTGGATTGAGTTCCCTCTCTTCCACCATTTCACCCGACGCGGAAAATATTAAAGTGCCGCCTCGCGAAGTTCGTGCTGATAAAGAAAGCGACCCAGGGACCACTACTGTCATCGCCTTGCTGCTGTGTTACGGACTGGGCGCAATGGTCTGGTATGGCCTCGCCAAGCTGGCCGTGATGCTGGCGATAGGGGTCACCATCCTGCTCTATTTTAAACCTGAATTGCGTGGAATTTCACAGCGGCTGACGCGCCGTGATCTGGTAGCAGTGCTGCAATTTTCCGTGCTGACCTTCATCGTATTGCCGATCCTGCCTAATCAGAATTACGGCCCCTACGATGCTTTCAATCCATACCAGGCCTGGTTGATGGTAGTACTGATCTCCGGCATCAGTTTGGCGGGGTATACCGCGCTGCATACGGTGGGTACCAAGTATGGCGCACCACTGCTCGGTTTTCTCGGAGGTCTCGTTTCCAGTACCGCGACCACTTTGCTCTATGCAAAAAACAGCAAGGGCAATCCAACCATGGCTCACCTTGCCGCCTCGATAATTGTAATCGCCGGCATGGTGGTGTTGCTGCGTCTGCTGGTGGTCAGCGCCGTGGTTGCCTATGGTGCGTTGCCTGACCTGCTCCCGGTACTAGCGGGCGGCTTCCTGTTCGGCCTGGTCGTCGCGTTGTATAACTGGCGCAAGATGGACAAGACAACCGCACTCAATATCCCGGAAACTTCCAACCCCGCCGAGCTGCATACGGCCGTCGGCTTTGGCTTGCTATATGTAGCCGTGTTGCTGGGATCAGCATGGATGGAAGATCTTGCGGGTAATCGGGGTTTGTATGTCGTGGCACTGGTGTCGGGATTGACCGATGTTGATGCGATTGCCCTTTCCAGCCTGCGTCTGTTCAATCTCGGGCAATTGAGCGAACACCAGACCGTCACCGCGATAGCCATCGCCTTCCTTTCCAACCTCGCCTTCAAGTTCGGTCTGGTGATATTCATCGGCGGATGGCATCTCGCCAGATATGTCGCGACCGGCTTTGGCGCGATCGCGCTGGGAATGCTGGCGGGACTGATTGCGCTATAATCGCGCCCCTTTTAGCAAGCAACAACGACAAAACAATGGAAGCCGAACAACTCAACGCCCTCTCCAATCAACTGCAGGATTTGGCGTCACG
>Ga0209253_10005775_pt1 | contig 10738 bp, 7 predicted proteins | sample FrelakmetBRP12BR_FD_187145 | JGI IMG/M metagenome (GOLD analysis project Ga0209253, IMG submission 187145) | Freshwater lake sediment microbial communities from the University of Notre Dame, USA, for methane emissions studies - BRP12 BR (SPAdes)... | ecosystem: Environmental > Aquatic >... | reverse complement strand
GGAATTCACGTTCACCACGGCATTCCGCCCCGAGCGTGTGGACGTGGATCCCGACCGATGGATACTCCGGGAGGTGGTCGATCCAAACCCGTATTTGCCATCGGTTGCCCGGCTTGAGCAAAACTATCCGAATCCCTTTAATGCGGGCACGACCATCATCTTCCACCTGCCCCAGCGCTCCAGCACAACGCTCACGGTCCACAATACGATCGGCCAGACTGTTGCAACACTCGTGCAGGAAGTGCGCGAACCCGGATCCCACACCGTATTGTGGTCAGGGACCGATGACCGGGGGCTCCCTCTGGCAAGCGGCTTCTACTACACCCGTCTCTCCGCAGGGTCTTCTATCGTAACCAAACCCCTTGTTTTTCTCAAGTGAGTGAAGCATATGACATCACAAGGCACCGCCTGCATCACAGGCGCATCCTCAGGCATCGGTGAAGGATTCGCACGTCGCCTGGCCGGAGACGGGTACAACCTTCTGCTGCACGGCCGGCGTGAGGAACGCCTGATTGCTCTTTGCGATAGTCTGCGTCAGCAGTTTGGCATTCGCGCGGAGTATCTGCTGGCGGAGTTGTCCCACCCGGACGAGCTGCGGGCGTTCGAAGATCGCATCAGGCGCATTCCCGACTTAAGCCTGCTGGTGAATAACGCCGGGTACGCCACCATCCGGCATTTTTGTGATGAGGAGATAGATGGACAGGAGGCATTGATTCGCACTCACGTCACGGCCACGGTGCGGCTCACCCATGCCGTATTGAGCGGCATGCTCGCCCGCGGAGCCGGCGCGATCATCAATGTCTCCTCTGTTGCCGGATTTCTCAACGGCCCGGGGAGTGTGACCTACTGCGCCACGAAAGCGTATCTCATCAGTTTCACAGAGTCATTGCACCTCGAGGTTGGCAGACGCGGTATACGTCTCCAGGCTCTCTGCCCGGGGTTCACACGCTCTGATTTCCATTCACGACTGGGTCATGATACATCGGGGAAGTTCTTCAAACATTTCGTGAGTGCTGAAGAAGTCGTGGAGAGGTCTTTGCGCGACCTCGAAAGGGGAAAAATCATATCTATCCCGGGGTTGCGTTATAAAGCAGCGGCCTTTTTGCCGCATTTTCTCCCCAGGAGGCTGTATTACTGGATTGTTCTGAAGAGGCGTGAGTACAGGGGAAACACGACAGGGCAGTCCAGTGGACAGCCCACCGGGCAGGCCAGATGACGCCCAGTGGACACGCCCGGCGGGCAGCACCCGGAGCAGCGCAGGTGAAACCCGGGTGGAGAGCCGAAATGACTGGATGATGAACGTCTGATGGCCGGGGACTGCGGGAGAAGGGGCTGCGGAATGAGACGTGGCGGCCAGGGTCTGGTGCACGAACATCCCGGATAATCGGACAGAAGGGGGAGGCAGCATAGCCTCCCCCTTCGCAGATTGCTCTTCACCCAACACGCACCGCTATTTCGCAGGTTTCTCGAACGTCTTGTCGTCTATGCCGGTGTTAAACACGCATTTTTCAAGCGTAAACGTCATCGACTGCCCCATGACACTCTGTTCATACCTTGTGGGGACTAGATACCCCTGGAAATCCTTGTAGTCGAACAGATCGGTGGATTGTTCCATCGGTCCGCGCGGCGTGGTACTGACATTCACTTCACGGAATTTCAGGAAGTCCTTCGTGTCAAAGTAGTGCCTCATCTGCGGGCCGCTCTGGGCGGTGAAGCTGACCTCGTAGAATTCCTTCCCCTTGATCTCCTTCACGCCGGTAACCTCAGCCTTGTACCCGAGCGCCTTGTACGCCGAATAGAACTCGATCGGCGCTTCCACCTTCATCGATTCCAGCTGTCCGGCTTCAAGATCCTGGATGCCCTGCGGGGACGCCGTCCATCCCTTGGTCCCGTCATATCCGGTCCGCTGGACCATGCCCATCATGGACATTTCCTGGTACAGCTTGGCGGGCGCTTTCTGGACGGTCTTCAGCTTCATGTCCATCCCCTGCATCTTCCCGCTGAGTTCGAGCGTCTTGTCTTTGAGGGCTGCGTACTTCGCCTTGCCTCCGGTCTTCTGGAGGAAGCCGGCAAAGATCTGATCTACGGAAACCTTTACCACCGTGGCCGGCTTTGCGACAACAACGTTTCCTTCCTCGTCATACATCGTGACCGGACCGAATGCAGCAAGTTTCTCTTTGACATCTTTTGAAGAACCCACCACTGCAACCAGCATCTTGTCGGGCTGGAGGTACTGCGTGGCAACCCGTTTGACTTCTTTCGCGTCGACTGCTGCTAGACGCTTCAGATAGGTCTTGTAGTAATCCTTGGGCAGGCTATAGCGTTCGATTTCCAGGGCATAATTCGCGACGGTATTGGCAACCTCGAGGCTCGCCACGAATGAGCCGCTCATGAAGCTTTTGGCCCGGTCCAGTTCGACCGATTCCACCGGTTCATCGCGCATGCGCCGGATCTCGTAAAAGATCTCCTTGAGCGCGCTGTCGGTCACGCTGTTGCGCACGGACGTGTATGCCGTAAATGCACCGATCAACTCATCCGGGCCCATCGAGCTGTACGCGCCGTATGTGTAGGAGTGTTTTTCACGCAGATTCGTGAAGAGCCGGAACACACCGCCACCAAGCACACTATTCATCACGCTGACCGGCATGACATCCGGAGAGGTGCGTGGAAGTTCCACTCCCTGGGCCACACGGATGACGGACTGCACAGAACTCGGGCGGTCGACAAGGGCCACCTGCAGCTTCTCGAACCCTTGAGGATCGGCGAACACCGGTTTCGGCAGCTCTCCTTTTTTCCAGCCGCCGAAGTACTTCTCCACCAGCGCGAGGATGGTCTTTGTGTCGACGTCCCCCACCACGGCCATAATGGCAGCATTTGGCTTGAAGAATGTCCTGTACATCTCCACGCATTTCTCACGCGTGATGCGGCCGACGGTTTCTTCCGTCTCCACCTCGCCGTACGGATGTGCGGAGCCGTACAGGACCTTCTTGCGCAGCACTTCCACGATCTGGTCGGGCTCGGATTTCCGCGCCTTCAATCCGGACGTGGTCTGCATCACCAGCTTCTCGAGCTCATCCTTGGGGAACGACGGATGGAGCGTGATGTCCGACACGAGTTCGATCAGTTTCTCGCTGTTGCGCGAGAGGCCGTTCGCGAAAATGCTTGTGCCGCCGGCGCCGATGCTGGCACCGAGCATGTCGATCTCTTCGTCCAGCTGGTCCTTTGTCCGCGTCGCTGTTCCGCTCCGCATCAGCTGACCGGCGATGTCGACATATCCCGCATGCTCTTTTTCCAGTACCGGTTCACGGTCAATCACCAAACGGATCGTGATGGTCGGCAGTTCGGTGTTGCGTACCACGATGATGCGCATCCCGTTCGACGTGGTCAGCAGGTCGTAATCCGGGAAGGAGACGGCGGGTGCCGGTCCGGGAGGCGGAATTTTCGAACGGTCCAGCTGGGCCTGAACGGCAGTGGTCATCACCGCGGCGCAGGCGAACAGAATCAACAGAAAACGTTTCATGGTTATGGCTCCTTGTCCTTACTGTCCCTGCTGCGCTTTGGGAAGATAGTACAACACGGTCCGGTTTACATTTGCGAGGTACTGCTGTGCGACCCGCTGCACATCCTCGCGTGTCACCTGCATCAGTCGGTCGATTTCCTTGTTGATCAGGTTGGCGTCGCCGAAAAAGAGGTGGTAGTTGGCGAGTTGCAGCGCCTTTCCCTGCACGGTCGAGTTCTTCTGAATGAATTCCGACTCGCGCTGATTGCGGATCTTGGTGAATTCCGACTCGCGCATTTGTTCCTTTTTCACGAGCTCGATCTCTTCCTGGATCACATTTTCCACTTCGCGCGGCGTCTTTCCGAAATTGGATACTGCGAACATCAGGAACAATCCGGGATCTTCAAGGCTGAGTGGAATGCTCTGCACGGCGACGGCCAGCTTGTCCTTGTCGACGAGCCGTTTGGTCATCCGTGAACTCTCGCCGCCGGAGAGCAACGTGGTGAGCATGTCCAGCGCATAGTTGTCCTTTGTTCCCTGCGCCGGCATATGGTAGGCCATAATCACCGCGGGAAGCTGGATGTTGTCATAGACTGTATCCCGCACTTCCGTGGTCTGTGGCGGCTCGACTTCTTTCGGCCGGTAGATATCCCCGCTTCCGCGGGGGATATCACCGTAGTATTTGGCGACAAGCGTCTTCGTCTTCTCGATATCGATATCCCCGGCAATGACGAGGCATGCATTGTTGGGAACATAGAAAGCCTTGTAGAACGTGGAGAACTCGTCAATCGCCGCGCGGTCAATATACTGCGCGGAGCCGATGGGAGTCCATCTGTATGGATGGACTTTGAACGCGTTCACCATTGTTTTTTCAAGCACGCTCCCGTACGGCCGGTTCTCCAGCCCCTGTTTGCGTTCCTCCTTTACCACGCCCCGCTGCGTTTCCACACCCGTGGAGTCGACTTTGAGCTGCAGCATGCGCTCCGACTCCATCCACATTGCCAGTTCGATCTGGTTCGAGGGAACGGTGATAAAATAGACCGTCTGATCGAAGCTGGTGAACGCATTCAGATTTCCACCGGCATTCTGGACCATCTTGGTAAACTCGCCCCGGGCGATATTCGGCGACCCTTCGAACATCAGGTGTTCGAAAAAGTGGGCAAAACCGGTCCGGTCGGGCTTTTCGTTCTTTGAGCCCACGTGGTAGGCCACGACCTGCGCCACGATCGGCGCCGAGCGGTCCTGGTGCAGGATCACGTGGAGACCGTTGGGCAGATCGTACTCCACGAAGGTGATGTTCACCTGCGCCACCGCCCCAGCGGCAAAAAGCGCGGTAAACAGAAGTGACAACAGAGTTCTCACGGTGTATCTCCTTCCGTAGTGGTGGGAAATTTGCGTTCCGGCTCCTCCACACATGGTCAACAGAAGAACCTACTCGACGGGCTTCAAGTTCCTGCCGGGGGTATTCACCCGGATCGTATCCTTGCGCACAACTATTGTCCGTGACCTCACGATGGTGAGATCCCTCTCGATCTTCACAGGCGACGCAAGTCTGTCGTATGTCAATTCGACGGTTTCGGTGACTTCCTGCCGGGGTTGGAGAGCCAAAGACACGGGAACAACAAGGGTACTGTCCGGAAATGCATACCAGCTCATCACCTTCACTCGGTCGGAGTTGCTGACCCCTGTGCGGCGGCCGCCGACGGCCCAGGATGAGGTCAGCGTAAAGGGATCAGAGGAGCGATACACAACCTGGACTGCCAGCGGCCGGCTCACGCTCTCAACGGTGAGCAGACGGTCGAGGTGGTCCAGTGTGTCCGAGGCTGAGGTGTCCGGCTTGAGCGAGGTGGACGAACGGAATGCCGCCCATTCCACGCGGGAAGGCTCCGGAAGATCCGGAGCACACGTATTGATACGTGATGTGAGAGTCGTTTCCTTGCCGGCAATATTCACGTGCAACCCCTGCAAATACTCTCCGCCGGTGATCTTCAACGTGCTCTCCTCAGCCCCCACAGTGTACCGTTGCTCGGCACGAACCTGTTTTTGCCAGCGAGTATCGTAGACCGTTTGAGCGGACAGGTAAACGCCGCAGGCAACGAGTGCGAGCAAAAGTCCGGCAAGCGCGGGTGCGGTCCGGAATCGCCTGAGCCAGAAGAGATCCTTCCCGGTCCCGCGGTACACCGCGGCAAAGCCGTAGACAAGCGGCAGGGACAGGAGGCTGAAGATGAGGATGAACCCGGTCTCATACAGCGCCTGTTCCCACCAGGCGGTCATCACCGTCTGTGCCAGGAGGCGCTGCAAAAGACCCGGGGGCTCGACAAAGACCAGGCGAAGCGGCAGGTAGAGCGCCAGAAGGAAGAAGGCGCTCCTGAAAATCGGCCGGCGGATAAGCAACCCAAGGGCGAGGAAGAAGAGCGATGAGGCCGGATAGAGAGCCAGTTCCGGGTTCAGGACAGACATGCCGGCTATCGCGCCAACAAACAGCACAAACGCACGGAGATAGTAGACGTACGGGTCGGGTGAAAGCCGGAACCGCCGCGCCTGCCGGAGCACAATCCAGACTCCTATCCCGCCGCTGATGAATGCGAACAGCACATAGCCGGAGTAGTTGTTCACCCATGGGAAGCGGTACCCCAGCAGTTCGCCGAGGGGAATTTCGGCCAGCCATATGAATGCCTGAACAACCAGCGTAGCAAGGAAGAGTTTCGACGTCGACCAGCGCGGCAGGCCGCTCCGGTCGACGCGCCGCCGCCGGCGAAGATGCACCAGCGCGGTCGCGCCAAGCCCCAACGCCACACCGATGCCAATCCAGAGCATCCAGTGGTCAATGAAGAACAGGTGCGTGCTGAATTGCACAAGGTAGTACGACTCTGTTAAGCGCGACGGAACGCCGGCATCAAACCGGCCGACGAGCTGTTCCACGAGGCGGCCCGAACGGGCCAGCCCGGAAGAGTCGAACAACGCAAGATTGTCCAGCGGGGTGTGGATTGGATACGAGACATCCGAGGTCAGATCCAACGCCGGGATCCCCTTCTCGAGGAACGGAATGTGGTCAGATCCGGTTGCTCCATCTGAAGAGGAGTTGAGCGTTGACCAGTGTGTCAGATAGTGAAGCCCGGTATACCCGAGCTCATTATAGTACAGATCGATGGCGGCTTCGGGCAGCCACCGCGGCGCACTCACCTGGTGGGGCCCGTCCGGATCAAGTTCGAGGAAGCTGTGTCCGTCCGCCATGTCGATCTGCAGCATCATCACCACGCTGTCGATCCCGTCGAAGTGATCAATGAAGAACTCCGAGCCGCACAGCCCTTCTTCTTCTCCGCCGAAGCAGCAGAACATGATCGTGGAGGCGCGGGGGCGCTGCGCGAGAACGCGGGCCAGTTCGATGACACACGCTGTCCCGGAGCCGTTGTCGTTGGCGCCGGGGATATCCGGCCCGGACGAATCGAGATGGCTTCCCAGCACGATGATCCGGCCGCTTGCGCCCCGGAGGATGCCCACGGCGACCCCGCTGGCGGTGTTCACGCCACCGGCAACGGTGACGGGCAGAACGTAGGCAGTGTCACAGCCATAGGCACGGAACCGTTCGACGGCGAATGCGAGCGCACGTTGTTCAGCGGGCGAGCCCATGGGACGCGGACCGATATCTCCGGCCAGGACGCGAAGGACGGCATAGGCGTTTGCCGCCGAAAAGAGACTATCGGGACCCGCGGTTGCGCCCGGGGCAAGGCAGAAGAAGAGGAGAACCTGGCAGAGGGAAACCCGGCACAGACGGAGCATGCGAGACACCCCGCTCAAAGGATTCACGGTTTCCACTTCACTTCGGGAACTCGCGCAGCGTGGTTTGCGTAACGTGCGAGGACGAACAACAGATCGGACAGACGGTTAAGGTAGATCGTGATGTCATCACCAATATCCTCATTCCGCGAGAGACGCACGACAATGCGTTCGGCGCGCCGGCAGACTGTTCGGGCAAAGTGCATTCGTGCGGCAACGGGAGATCCACCCGGCAAAATGAAACTCTTGAGGGGTTTCAGATCCGCTTCAAAACGATCGATCTCCTGTTCGAGACGGTCTGCGTCAGTATGCGAGATCCGGCGGACCCCTTTTTTTTCAAGCGATCTGGGTGTGGCCAGATCGGCTCCCAGGACGAAGAGCTCGTCCTGAATACGCTCGAGTGTTGCATCAAGGGCCGGCTCGGCATTGTCGGCGCGGACAATCCCGATCACGGAGTTCAGCTCGTCCACGGTGCCATACGCTTCGATGCGCAATGCATCTTTGGGGACACGCTGTCCTCCAAAGAGGGAGGTGTCTCCCCTGTCGCCCGTCCGGGTGTAAATTTTCATGGATCGAATGTACTCAAAAGGGGAATCATTGTAAAGAAGCGGCTCCGGGAACCTCCCCGGAGCCGCTCCAAGCCGCCGTTGTGGTCTAACAGTCGGAACTATGGAGAAACCGTCATACCGACCATCATGCCATCAACCCATCATGCCGAGCGCGCCCACACCCAGCACGGCAAATACGATTGCCGTGAGGATGGCACCGAGAATCATATAGATAACAAGGAGCGCGATAATGGCGACAATCAGATAGATGATGATCTTGTCCTGAGGGGTCTTCATCGTGTGCGGGAAGCCGAGGTACATCAGGTAGAGTCCGTAGAGTCCGGCCAGCGAAGCGAGTATGCCGATCGCGGGGACGATATTCAGAATGCCGGCGACCCAGGCAGGGGTGTAGGCATACGCGACGAGCTGCATTGCGCGGCCGAAATTCTTCTGGGAGCCGAAGTTGGGAGCAAGAAAATCCACGACGAAGGCGGTCAGATACACACCCAGCACAGTGGACACGAACGAGATGATCCCCATCCCAATACCCCAGGTAAGCGAGGTTCCCATACCGCTGCCGATCACGCCGTAGCCGATGATACTCGCAACTGCTGGGATGAGTGCGAGGGGGATGACGTATCCCGTGAGGATCTGCGTCGCATTCGGTTCTTCCGCGGCAATGACGGCCCATTCCGTCTTCGGCGTCATGATGATGTTCTTGGCGCGTTCAACAAGATTCATAGCACCTCCTGAAGTAGTGATGTGGGAGAGAGCGAACCACTGCTGTGAACCGCAACAGCGGTGGGCATGGATGATCCTGGAATTCCGGTGCCGGTGGATGGAAACATGGAAGCCGTGGTAATATAGCACAACAACCCGGTTTCCGCAAGAAGAATACACACACTGCAGGTCATATTCAGGCAGTTTTTTCACCCCAGTTCGTGATACCCCTTTTCGCCGTGCTCGACAAGGTCCAGGCCGTCATCCTGGTCTTGCTCGTGGCTTTTGATCCCCATCGTATGCTTGAGAAGCGTGATGAGAAGAAACGTCACACCGCCTGCAAAGGCGGCTGTGGCCGCGGTGGCCACCAGCTGGATGAGAAAGAGCTTCGGATTGCCGTAGAAGAGGCCGTCCGCGCCTGCCGGGTTGACGCTGGTCGTGGCCAACAGGCCCGTGGCCAGTGCCCCGAATATGCCCCCGACCCCGTGGACAGAAAAGGCGTCAAGGGTGTCATCCAGCTTCCACTTGATACGCTGGTTCAGCGCCCAGTAGCAGATGCCGGAAACCCCGAAACCGATGGCCATCGCACCCAGAGGGGTGACAAAACCGCAGGCGGGAGTGATGGCAACCAGCCCCGCAACGGCACCGGTAATGGCTCCCACACCGGTCGGCTTTCCCTTCAAAAAGACCTCCAGCAGCATCCATCCCACCATACCGGCGGCCGCTGCGGTGTTGGTGGCGACGAAAGCCGTTGTCGCCGTGGCACCCGCGGACAGGGCGCTTCCGGCGTTGAACCCGAACCAACCGAACCAGAGCATGCCCCCCCCGAGCAGCGCAAGTGTGACGTTGTGTGGCGGGGACGAACGGTGGGGAAAACCCATGCGCGGCCCGAGCATCATGGTCGCGACGAGCGCAGAAACACCTGCGTTGATGTGCACCACCGTTCCACCGGCAAAATCCAAAGCACCCATCATCCGTAACCATCCGCCAACCCCCCAGACCCAATGGGCGACGAGGTCATACGAGATGGTGGACCAGAGGAGGATGAACACCATGTACGTCTTGAATTTCATCCGTTCAACGATCGCACCCGAAATGAGCGCGGGGGTGATAATCGCGAACATCCCCTGATACATCATGAAGAGCTGGTGCGGAATCGTCCCGGCATAGTCGGGATTGGGCGCCAGGCCGACACCACCGAGCCCCAGCCACGCAAACGAGCCGGCAACTCCGCTCAGCCACCCGGTACTCGGCCCGAACGCCAGGCTGTAGCCGGCGAGAATCCACTGCACGGCGATGATGCCCATTGCCGCATAACTCATCATCATGGTATTCACGACGTTCTTGCTCCGCACCAATCCGCCGTAGAAGAAGGCCAGCCCCGGCGTCATGAACAACACCAGCGCGGAACAGAGCAACATGAAGGTGGTGTCTCCGGTATTGATCTCTGGCATATCCCCTCCCTGATGTGTCCTGGTGTGTCCTGTTCCGCTAGAATGAAATCCGGCAGGCACCATCACCTAAATAACTAATAGAATCGTCTCAATTGTCCGAACAATGTAAGGTTCTTTGCACTCATTATCAACATCTCTCATTCCACCCGGGGAAGACGTGCGGCGCCCCCGGAATGAGGCGACGCCTTGGGGGAAGGATAAGCGAAGGAAAGAGAGCGAAAGGGATGTCAGCCGATGTGGTCGAACAGGATACGCAGGGCGATGCCCAGAAGGATCAAGCCGCCGACCGCTTCCGCCCACCGGCCAAGGCGCGCATCAAGACGGCTGCCGAGGAGAATGGCCAGCAGACAGACACCGGCCGTGATCGTACCGATGAGGACGCTCGGCCACAAGATGTTGATGTGCAGGATGGCCATGCTGAATCCCACCGCCATTGCATCAATGCTTGTGGCAAGCGCGAGCGCCAGCATTGTGAGCCCCCGGGAAGGGTCGCCGGCCCGCTCGGGCGGCGTTCCCACAATGGACGATCGGAGCATCCGGAACGCAATGACGCACAGGAGCCCGAAGGCCACCCAGTGATCAAACGCTGCAATGACCGGCTCAAGGGTCTCTCCCGCCGTCCAGCCGAGTACGGGCATCATGAATTGAAAGAGTCCGAAGTGGAACGCAAGCCGGAAACCCGCGCGGCCTCCGTTGAGCCGGCCTGTGGCGGCAGCCACGAGCGATACGGCAAAGGCATC
>Ga0209253_10005773_pt1 | contig 10741 bp, 10 predicted proteins | sample FrelakmetBRP12BR_FD_187145 | JGI IMG/M metagenome (GOLD analysis project Ga0209253, IMG submission 187145) | Freshwater lake sediment microbial communities from the University of Notre Dame, USA, for methane emissions studies - BRP12 BR (SPAdes)... | ecosystem: Environmental > Aquatic >... | reverse complement strand
TGCACCGGCACGCCGGTGCTGACGCAGGCGTGCACGTACGTCCCGCCGCTCGACGGGGCCACGCTGTACGGCAACAACTGCAGTACGTGCCACGGTCCCCTGGCCACGAGCTCCAAGCGCGGCACCACCGCCGCGAAGATCCAGGGCGCCATCGACGGCAACCGGGGCGGGATGGGGTCTCTCTCGACCCTGACGGGCCCACAGGTGCAGGCCATCGCGGATGCGCTGAAGTAGTAGCGGGCTGCAGACGCGAGGCAAGCACCGGGGGCATCTCGTCTCGACGTCAACGAGACGGGGTGCCCCCGTTCCTCTCCCGAGCCGCGTCGACGCTGCACCTGGACGGGTCAAGGCGGGCGCGGGGAAGGGTCAAGGCGAGCTCGGGGATCGAGCGTCGGGCGGGAGGGGAAGCCTAGCGCTTCTGGTAGGTCCCCATGAGCTCCACGCTGGCGAGCACGTGCCCCTCCATGGCCTTCTCCAGCCTGGCCTTCGTCGGGGTGCCGAGGTCGGGAAGGACGGTGTCGAGCGCGTAGAGCTTGAAGAAGTAGCGATGTCGGCCAACGGGCGGACAGGGACCGCCGTAGCCGGTCCGCTTCCAGTCGTTCAGTCCCTCGCGCGTACCCGACGGGAGGTCTCTCGCCGCGACCGCATCCGGCAGTCCCGTGGCCGCGGGCGGGATGCCGCAGAGCACCCAGTGAACCCAGGTCATCCTGGGGGCCCTGGGATCGGGGGCGTCGGGATCGTCCATGACGAGCGCCAGGCTCCGCGTGCCGGCAGGGACGCCGGACCAGCGAAGTGGGGGCGACGTGTCCTTTCCCTCGCAGGTGTGGACGGAAGGGATCTCGGCTCCTGGCCCGAAGGCCGGTGAAACCAGCGTCAGTGCCATGTCTCCCCCTTGGCCGGCCGCCGGCGGCGAGGCGCCGAGCCATGCGAGCCCGGCGGCGGCGAGGCATGCAACCCAAGCCATCGTTTCATCATAGGAGTGTCGGAATCCGGACGAGCCAACCCGTGGGGGTCGCGGGCTCGAATGGGGCGGCGCCGCAGGGGGGAGGAGGACCTAACTTCTTTCATGGGGGGGAGAGCGCCGGAAGGCGCTTGTCGCCAGTTGACCCGGAGGTAGAGCATGGCCACGCCAATCAAGAGGGAGCAGTCCAAGGTCGAAGAGACGAGGAAGCTGGAGCCGAAGAAGACGGGCGCCGGGGCGATGGTTCCGGTGCGCCTCATCCCGCCGGTCTTCCCGAACCTGGCCGAGCGCGTCGAGGAGTTCCTGGGAGAGCCGTGGGGCTTCCGGTGGCCGATCCGCTGGCCGGAAGTCGGCTGGCCGCAGGAGATGGTCAAGCTGCCGGTGATGGACATCTACGAGGAGGGCGAGACGCTGGTGGTCAAGGCGGAGGTGCCCGGCCTCGCCAAGGAGGAGCTGGAGGTCAAGATCGAGGGCGACCTGCTGACGCTGTCGGGGAAGAAGGAGAAGGAGGAGAGGGTCGAGCGCAAGGACTACCACCGCTACGAGCGGTCCTCCGGCGAGTTCACCCGGTCGGTCCGGCTTCCGGCCGAGGTCCAGCTGGAGAAGGTGACGGCCCAGCTGAAGGAAGGCGTGCTGGAGATCCGCGCGCCCAAGAGCGAGGCCGCGAAGGCGAAGAGCCGCAAGGTCGAGGTGTCGTAGCTTCCCAGGCGTCGGGGCGCCGCAGCATTCCTATGCCGGCGCCTCGGCCGTCCGCCTCGGTTCCGGGATCTCCGTCAGCGTCGCCTCGGTGAGCAGGAGCGTGCTCGCCACCGACACGGCGTTCTCCAGTGCCAGCCGCAGAACCTTGGTGGCGTCGATGATCCCCGCCTCGACGAGGTCCACGAACTTCCCGCTGGCGGCGTCGAAGCCCTGGTTCCCGCTTCCCTGACGCATCGCCTCCACCACCACCGCGCCGTCGGCGCCGGAGTTCACGGCGATCTGGCGCGTCGGCACCGTCAGTGCGTGCTTGAGGATCCCGAGCCCGGTGCGCTCGTCGCCCTCGGTGGCCCCCTCCTCCCGCTCCAGCGCTGCGATGCAGCGCAGCAGGGGCAGGCCGGCGCCGGGCACCAGGCCCTCGGCCACCGCTGCCTTGGTGGCGCTGATGGCGTCCTCGAAGGCCTCCTTGCGGCTCTTCAGCTCCGCCTCGGTGGGCGCGCCGACGCGGATCACCGCCACGCCGCCGGCCAGCTTGCCGAGCCGCTCCTCGAGCTTCTCCCGGTCGTAGTCCGACTTCGACTCGGCGATCTGCTTGCGAAGCTGTTCCATTCGCGCGGCGATGCCGGCCTTGTCGCCGGCGCCGCCGATGAGGGTGGTCGTCTCGCGCCCCACCACCACCCTCCGGGCGCGGCCGAGGTGCTCCGCCGCCACGTGCTCCAGCTTCACGCCCAGCTCCTCGGCCGCGACCTGCCCGCCGGTGAGCACGGCCACGTCCTCCAGGAGCGCCTTGCGCCGGTCGCCGAACCCGGGCGCCTTCACCGCGACGCAGGGCAGGGTGCCGCGCACCCGGTTCAGCACCAGCGTCGCCAGCGCCTCCCCCTCGACGTCCTCGGCCACCACCAGGATGGGACGGCCCAGCTTCACCACCTGCTCGAGGAGCGGCAGGAGGTCCTTCATCGAGGAGATGCGCTTCTCCGAGAGCAGCACCAGGCAGTCCTCGAGCACGCACTCCATCCGCTCGGCGTCGGTGATGAAGTAGGGGGAGAGGTAGCCGCGGTCGAACTGCAGGCCCTCCACGACCTCGAGCGTCGTCTCGGTTCCCTTCGCCTCCTCCACCGAGATGACCCCCTCGCCACCCACCTTCTCCACCGCGTCGGCGACCAGCTCGCCGATGGTGGCGTCGTTGTGGGCGGAGATGGTCGCGACCTGGGCCTTCTCCTTGCGGGTCCGCACCGGGCGGGACTGCGCCCGGAGGCTGGTCACCGCGACCCGCAGGCCGCGGTCGATGCCGCGCTTGAGGTCGATGGCGCTCGCTCCCGCGGCGACGTTCTTCACGCCCTCGGCGAAGATGGCGTGGGCCAGCAGCGTGGAGGTCGTGGTGCCGTCGCCCACCGCCTCCCCGGTGCGCTCCGCCGCCTGGCGGATCATGCGCACGCCCAGGTCCTCCTCCGGATCGGCCAGCTCCATCTCCTTGGCGATGGTGACGCCGTCGTTGCACACCAGCGGGTGGTCCCACTTCCTCCCGATGAGGACGCACTTCGACTTCGGACCCAGGGTGACCCGGACGGCGTTGGCGAGCGCGGTCGCGCCGCGCAGCACGGCATCCCGGGCCGACGACTCGAACAGCAAGTGCTTGGCGGTCATGCCACATGGATAGGTCCTCGCGGCCGCGGGCGAAAGCCGGCCGCGATGGGGCGCCTGGCCGGGGCGCGGCGGAGGCCCGACCCTCTCGGGTCGCATTGGCAGGGTGCACACCCGGAAGGGCACTGGCCGACCCAACACGGCGCTTGCCGGGGGCGCGCAGGCGGAGCGTCCTGATGGCGATGAGGCGTCGAAGGGGACCGAGCCGAAGGGCTGGAATGGAAGGAGGGAGGCCATGAGCGCAGCACGGATGCTCGTCGCCTGCTACTCGAGGACCGGCCGGACCCGGCAGGTCGCCGGGGAGATCGCAGCGGCCCTGGGGGCCGACCTCGAGGAGATCGGCGACACCACGGACCGGAGCGGGATCCTCGGGTACCTGCAGAGTGCCATCGAGGCCCTGCTCGGCGCCTCGACCGAGATCGAACGGCCCCGACGCGACCCGGCGACCTACGACGTGGTGGTGGTCGGCACTCCCGTCTGGTTCTCCGCCGTCTCGACGCCGGTGCGAACCTACCTGTGGCTGGAGCGGGATCGCCTGCCCCAGGTCGCGTTCTTCCTCACGCACGGCGGGTCGGGCAGCGCTCGGGCCCTCGCCCAGATGGGCGCGCTGGCCGGGAAGCGACCGATCGGGCGGCTCGTCCTCCGAGAGGACGAGATCGAGAGTGGGGCGTATCAGGAGAAGGTGGCGGGTTTCGCCAGGGCGCTGCGGGCGCGCCCGGCGCGAGCCGGGAGCAAGGGCAGGCGCCGCCGCGCGCCGTCGACGAAGGCGCGGTCGCCCACCTGAGGGCGCCGTCCTCACCCGCTCCTCGGTACCCAGCCCCCATCCCGCTTCACGTAGAGCCGCTTGACCGCCGCCCAGGCGACGCGGTGCGCGGTGGCCTCGTGCTGGCCGTACTGGTTCCAGGCGTGATTGAAGGCCTCGCGGTAGATGTCCTGCGCGTGCGGCGGCAGGTGAACACGCACGGATGGTGGAAGGTGCTCGTTCGTCGGGTACGGCATGCTCGCGCCTCCTCCCGTCGGGCGCCGGCGGGCCAGCCCGGCCCCATCGGCGTCACCCGGGCGGATCGTGCCCCAGGAGCCGTTCCAGCTCCTCGAGCAACGCCACCTGGCCCGACAGGATCTTCTCCCTGGCCCGGTCCAGCGGGAACCAGGCGGCTCGGTCCACCTCGGGAAACTCGACCCGGCGCCCCGAGCGCGGCGGCCACTCCATGGAGAAGGTGCGGCTGCGGAGGGCCGATGCATCGCAGTCGCCCGGGAAGCACCAGGCCGCGACCTCCTTGCCGCCACGCTGCCGGACCGGCGTGAGCGGATGGAACGGCCCGCTCGGTGCCAGGCCGGTCTCCTCCTGGAACTCCCGGCGAGCCGCGTCGAGCGCGTCCTCCCCGGAGTCGTGCTCGCCCTTCGGGATCGACCAGGCGCCGAGGTCCTTCGTCGCCCAGAGCGGTCCGCCGGGGTGGACGAGGAGCACCTGCGTGGTCCCGTCGTGGACCCGATACATGAGGAGCCCGGCGCTTCGCCTCGGCACGGCAAGAGAGGCTCCCACGTTCGCCGCCGGGCGTCGACCTCGGCTTCCCGTTCGCGCCCGCCCGCCGATCCGTGCTCTCCTCCCGGGGGCGGATCGGCGCCGTCGGCCGGCGCGCCTCCGGGAGGGCACGCGTGGACACCTGGGACGCCATCCTCGTCGGCGGTGGGCACAACGGCCTCGTCACCGCCGCCTACCTGGCGCGGGCCGGGCAGAAGGTGCTGGTGCTCGAGGCGCGCGACCGCGTCGGGGGCACCGCCGTGACCGAGGAGCCGTGGCCGGGCTTCAAGGTCTCGACCGCCGCCTACGTGGTGAGCCTCTTCCGTCCGGAGATCGTGCGCGACCTCGAGCTGGGTCGGCACGGCTACGCGCTGCTCCCCCGCAGCCCCTCGTCCTTCACGCCATTCCCGGACGGCCGGTCCCTGATGATGGGGCCGGACCCGGAGCTCAACCGGCGCGAGGTGTCGAAGTTCTCGCCGCGCGACGCCGGGCGGCTCCCGGCCTACGAGGCGATGCTGGAGCGGATCGCGCGGGCCATCGAGCCGACGCTGCTCGAGACCCCGGGCGACCCGTTCTCGGGCCGGCCGGGCGACCTGTGGCGGCTCGCGAGGACCGGCTGGCGGTTCCTCCGGCTCGGCAAGGACGGACCCCGAGCGCTGGAGATCATGGCCGGGCCGGCGCGCGCCGTCCTCGACCGCTGGTTCGAGTCGGACGAGGTGAAGGCGACGCTCGCCACCGACGCCATCATCGGCGCCATGGCGGCGCCGTCGACGCCCGGCACGGCCTACGTGCTCTTCCACCACGTCATGGGGGAGTGCAACGGGGCCCGGGGCGTCTGGGGCTACGTGAAGGGTGGCATGGGCTCGCTCTCCGAGGCGCTCGCCGCGGCGGCGCGTGCCCACGGCGCAGAGGTGCGCACCGGCGCGCGGGTGGCGAGGGTGCGGGTCCGGGACGGGCGCGCCACCGGGGTGGTCCTCGACGGCGGCGCCGAGCTCGCGGCCCGGCGGGTGGTCTCGAACGCCGACGCCACCGTGACGCTGCTCGGGCTCGTCGGCGCGGAGCACCTGCCGGCCGAGGCGGCCGAGGCCATCCGCGCCATCGACTACTCGAGCGCCTCGCTCAAGATCAACCTGGCGCTGTCGGAGGTGCCGAGCTTCGCGGCGCTCCCCGGCCGGACGCCCGGCCCCCAGCACCGCGGGACGATCCACCTCTGCCCGAGCCTGGACTACATCGAGCGCGCCTACGACGACGCTCGCGCCGGCCGCCCCTCCGCGTCGCCCGTGCTCGAGTGCACCATCCCCTCGGTGGTGGACCCGAGCGTCGCGCCGCCCGGGCGGCACGTCATGCAGATGTTCGTCCAGTACGCTCCCTGGCGGCTCGCCGAGGGGAGCTGGGACGACCGGAAGGAGGCCTTCGCCGACCGGTGCGTCGAGCTGGTCGATGAGTACGCCCCGGGCTTCGGGAAGAGCATCCTGGCGCGCCAGGTCCTCACGCCGCCCGACCTCGAGCGGCGCTTCGGGCTCACCGGGGGGAACATCTTCCAGGGAGCGATGGGGCTCTCACAGCTCCACTTCATGCGACCCATCCCCGGCTACGCCGACTACCGCACTCCGGTCCGCGGGCTCTACCTGTGCGGCGCCGCCACCCACCCCGGAGGCGGCGTCATGGGGGCGTGTGGCTACAACGCCGCGCGAGAGATCCTGCGCGACGTGCGCCGCGGACGGTGAGTGGCGCAAGGCGGCGCCGGGTCGCGCCGGGACGCCCCCCGCGTGGGGCGTCCCCGGGCGGGAGGACCCCTTTGGCAGGATACCGGGTTCCCGGCGGGTACCTAGCTTCAAGGATGAGCGCGAGGCGCGGAGGGAAGGGTGCGCCAGGAGTCCATCGACAAGCAGGGAAGCTGGTCCAAGGTCCCGAACCTGCTCGACTACGAGCGGAGCTGCCGGGAGTTCTCCTGGGAGGCGGCGCGCCGGGAGCTCGACGGCCTCCCCGGTGGAAGGGGTCTCAACATCGCGCACGAGGCGGTCGATCGCCACGCCGCCGGTGCGCGCCGCGACCAGGTGGCGCTGCGGTTCCTGGGGAAGGAGGGCCAGGCCAGGGACCTGACCTACGCGGGCCTCGCCGAGCAGACGAGCCGCTTCGCCAACGCGCTGCGCGCCCTGGGGATCCGCCGGGGCGATCGGGTCTACTCGCTCTGCGGGCGCACCCCCGAGCTCTACGTGGCGGCGCTCGGCACGTTGAAGGCCGGCGCGGTGTTCTGCCCGCTGTTCTCCGCCTTCGGGCCGGAGCCCATCCGCGCCCGCCTGGAGCTGGGCGGCGGCAAGGTGCTCGTCACCACCCCGGCGCTCTACCGGAAGAAGGTGGAGGGCATCCGCGCCGCGGTCCCCCAGCTCCAGCACGTGCTCCTCGCCGGCGACGAAGCCCCGCCCGCGCTCGCCGGCGTCCGGGCCCTCGGGCCGCTCCTGGAGGCCGCGTCGCCGCGCTTCGAGATCGAGGCCACCGCCCCCGAGGACATGGCCATCCTCCACTTCACCAGCGGTACCACCGGCCGGCCCAAGGGGGCGGTCCACGTGCACGCGGCGGTGGTGGCCCACCACGTGACCGGGAGGCTGGCCCTCGACTTCCACGAGGGGGACGTCTTCTGGTGCACCGCCGATCCGGGCTGGGTGACCGGCACCTCCTACGGCATCGTCTCGCCGCTCACGAACGGCGTGACCAGCATCGTGGACGAGGCCGAGTTCGACGCGGAGCGCTGGTACCGCATCCTCCAGGCGGAGCGGGTCGACGTCTGGTACACCGCCCCCACCGCGGTCCGGATGCTCATGAAGGCCGGGGCGGAGCTGGCCAGGCCGTACGACCTCTCGCGGCTGCGCTTCATCGCCAGCGTGGGCGAGCCGCTGAACCCCGAGGCGGTGCGGTGGGGTCTCCAGGCGCTCGGCAAGCCCATCCACGACAACTGGTGGCAGACCGAGACGGGCGGGATCATGATCGCGAACTTCGCCGCCCTGCCGGTGAAGCCGGGCTCCATGGGGCGCCCGCTGCCCGGGGTGACGGCGGCCGTGGTGCGGCGCGAGGAGGACGGCCGCGTCGCCGAGGTGGGCGACGGCGTCGAAGGCGAGCTCGCGCTCCGCCCCGGGTGGCCGTCGATGTTCCGCGGCTACCTGGGCGACGAGGAGCGCTACCGCGCCTGCTTCGCGGGCGGGTGGTACCTCACCGGCGACCTGGCGCGGCGCGACCCGGACGGCTACTTCTGGTTCGTCGGCCGCAAGGACGACGTCATCAAGTCCGCCGGCCACCTCATCGGCCCCTTCGAGGTGGAGAGCGCGCTGCTCGAGCACCCGGCCGTGGCCGAGGCCGCCGCCATCGGCAAGCCCGACCCGGTGGCGCTCGAGTCGGTGAAGGCCTTCGTGTCGCTGAAGCCCGGCTTCGCGCCCTCCGAGGCGCTGCGCCTCGAGCTCATCGGCTTCGCGCGCAGCCGGCTCGGCAAGGCCGTGGCCCCGAAGGAGATCGACTTCCTGCCCGGCCTCCCGCGCACCCGCAGCGGCAAGCTCATGCGCCGCCTGCTCAAGGCGCGGGAGCTGGGCCTGCCCGAAGGGGACACCTCTACGCTGGAGGGCTCGACGTGACCGGACCGACCCCGTCGCCGACCAAGGAGCACGGGCTCCACCTGCTCCGCGAGATGATCCGCATCCGCCGCTTCGAGGAGAAGTGCGCCGAGCTCTACGGGTCGGGGAAGATCCGCGGCTTCCTCCACCTCTACATCGGCGAGGAGGCCGTGGCGGTCGGCGCGCTGCAGGCCCTGCGGCCGGACGACGCCATCGTCGCCACCTACCGGGAGCACGGCCAGGCGCTCGTCCGCGGCATCCCCGCCACCTCGATCATGGCCGAGATGTACGGCAAGTCGGGCGGCTGCAGCCGCGGCCGCGGGGGCTCGATGCACCTCTTCGACGCGGCCACCCGCTTCTACGGAGGGAACGCCATCGTGGGAGGGGGCCTGCCGCTGGCCGTGGGGCTGGCGCTCGCCGACCAGCTGCGGGGCGAGCGGCGCGTCACCGCCTGCTTCTTCGGGGATGGGGCGGTCGCGGAGGGGGAGTTCCACGAGTCGCTGAACCTCGCGGCCCTGTGGCGCCTCCCGGTGCTCTTCCTCTGCGAGAACAACCTCTACGCCATGGGAACGGCCATCGAGCGGCACCAGGCCCAGCTCGACCTCATGCTCAAGGCCCGCGGCTACCGCGTCGCCGGCGAGAGCGTGGATGGCATGGACGTGCTCGCGGTCCAGGCGGCGGCGGAGCACGCGGTCGCCCATGTGCGGGCCGGCGAGGGTCCCTTCTTCCTCGAGGCGAAGACCTACCGGTTCCGCGCCCACTCGGCCTACGACCCCGAGCTCTATCGCCCCAAGGAGGAGGTGGAGCGATGGAAGAAGCGGGACCCCATCGAGCTGCTCCTGGCGCGGCTCCGGGAGTCCCGGCTCCTGGAGCCGGCGGATCTCGAGCGCATCGAGGCCGAGGCGGCGAGGGAGGTCGCCGAGGCGGTGGCCTTCGCCGAGGCCTCCCCCTGGGAGCCGGTCGAGGACCTGCTCCGGGACGTCAGCGCCGAGGCCCCGCGCGCCGGCGGGGCCACGCCTGCGGCGGCGACGGCCGCGGTGGCGGGGGCGACGCCATGAAGACCACCTACCGCGACGCCATCCGTGCCGCGCTGCGCGAGGCCCTGCAGAAGGACCCGCGGGTCTTCCTCATGGGAGAGGACGTGGGCCGCTACGGCGGCACCTACGCGGTGAGCCGGGGGCTCCTCGAGGAGTTCGGGCCCGAGCGCATCCGCGACACGCCGCTCTCCGAGTCCACCTTCGTCGGCGCCGGCATCGGCGCGGCCATGGCGGGGATGCGTCCCATCGTCGAGGTCATGACGGTGAACTTCAGCCTGCTCTGCCTGGATCAGATCGTGAACAACGCCGCCACCCTGCGCCACATGTCGGGCGGCCAGGTCTCGGTGCCGCTGGTGGTGCGCATGGCGACCGGGGCGGGCCGCCAGGTGGCGGCGCAGCACTCCCACAGCTGGGAGGGCTGGTACGCCCACGTCCCCGGCCTCAAGGTGGTGGCTCCGGCGACGCTCGCGGACGCGCGCGGGATGCTGTGGAGCGCGCTCCAGGACCCGGATCCGGTGCTGGTCTTCGAGCACGCCACCCTCTACGGCCTGGAGGGGGAGCTCCCGGACGACGCCGGCGCCGTGGACATCGCGCGCGCGGCGGTGCGCCGGCCGGGCCGCGACGTCTCCCTCGTCACCTACGGCGGAACCCTCGGGAAGACCCTGCAAGCGGCCGAGGCCCTCGCCAAGGAGGGCATCGAGGCCGAGGTGCTCGACCTGCGCGTGCTGCGCCCGCTCGACACGGCAGCCATCCTGGCTTCGGTGGCGAAGACGCGGCGCGCGGTGATCGTGGACGAGGGCTGGCGCAGCGGCAGCCTGTCGGCCGAGGTCAGCGCCCGGATCATGGAGGGAGCCTTCTACGACCTGGACGCCCCGGTGGCGCGGGTCTGCTCCGCCGAGGTCCCCATTCCCTACCCACGGCATCTCGAGGAGGCGGCGCTCCCCCAGCCGGCCGCCATCGCCGAGGCCGCCCGGAACGTGGTGAGGGCCCATGGCTGAGTTCCGCATGCCGTCGCTCGGGGCCGACATGGAGGCCGGGACGCTCGTCGAGTGGAAGGTGAAGCCCGGCGACCGGGTGAAGCGCGGCGACGTGGTGGCGGTGGTCGAGACCGACAAGGGAGCCATCGAGATCGAGATCTGGGAAGCCGGGGCGGTCGAGGAGCTCCGGGTCCAGCCCGGGTCGGTGGTGCCGGTGGGGACGGTGCTGGCAACGCTCCGCGGCGAGGGCGAGGCGGCCGGAGCGCCGGCGGCCAAGGCGCCGCCGCCGGAGGCGCCCGGGCCGG
>Ga0209253_10005772_pt1 | contig 10741 bp, 11 predicted proteins | sample FrelakmetBRP12BR_FD_187145 | JGI IMG/M metagenome (GOLD analysis project Ga0209253, IMG submission 187145) | Freshwater lake sediment microbial communities from the University of Notre Dame, USA, for methane emissions studies - BRP12 BR (SPAdes)... | ecosystem: Environmental > Aquatic >... | reverse complement strand
GGGATCGTTCGGCCTCTTCCTGACGCTGTTCCTTCTTTTCCTCCGCTTCGGTCCGATGATCGCGATGGCCGAGGTCAAGAGCGTCATGCCCGCGGCTGGCCTGGAGCGCGGGCCTCACCACGGTCACGGCCAGTACTGGGGTGAGATCCCCCGCCAGCACGAGCGCCGGACGGAGGACAGCCAGCCATGAGCGAGCCGACGGTCGCCGCGGCGGTGCGAACCCCTCGGACCTGGGGCCTGCTGGCCGAGTTCGACACGGTGGACTCCCTCCTTGCCGCCCTCGAGAAGGTTCGGGACGCGGGGTACGTGGCCTTCGACGCGTTCGCCCCGTTCCCGATCCACGGGCTCGACGAGAGCATGGGGATCAGGATGAGCAAGCTGCCCTGGCTCGTGCTGGGCGGGGGTGCGACCGGGGCCGCCGCCGGGCTGCTGCTGCAGTGGTGGACCAACGCGTTCGACTACCGGTACCTGGTCAGCGGGAAGCCGTTCTTCGGGCTGCCCGCCGCCATCCCGATCACCTTCGAGCTCACGATTCTGCTCTCGGCCATCGGGGCGTTCGTCGGCCTGCTGGTGGCCAACCGGTTGCCACAGCTACACCACCCCGTCTTCCCCAGCAGGGGTTTCGCCAGGGCCACCACCGACGGTTTCTTCGTCGCCATCGAGGCAGACGACCCCACGTTCGACCGGGCCAGGACGAGGGTGTTCCTGGAAGGCCTGGGGGCCAAGCAGGTGGAAGAGGTGGAGGACTGACGTGGCGCCCCGCTGGCTCGTGTACGCCCTCGTGCTGCTCGCCGCCCTGGCGTTGGTGCCGTTCGCGCTCATCGCGCGCTCGCGCGCCACGACCTCGGGTCGGCCGCGCGTCCACCCGATCCTCGACATGGCCAAACAGCCCAAGCTCAAGACGCAGACGGCCAACCCGCTGTTCGCTGATGGGCGCAGCATGAGGCCCCCGGTGCCGGGCACGGTGGCGCGCGGCGATCTGGAGGGGAGCGCAGCGTACCGGACCGGCCGCACGGGCGACGGCTGGGTCGCCGCCTTCCCGGTCCCCGTCACCGAGCAGCTGATGCGGCGTGGGCAGGAGCGCTACGACATCTTCTGCTCGCCGTGCCATGGCCTCGCCGGCTACGGCGACGGCGTGGTTGCGAAGCGGGCCGACGCGCTGCAGGAGGGCACCTGGACTCCGCCGTCCTCGTACCACACGGACCTGGTGCGGAGCCGGCCGGCGGGTCAGCTGTTCAACACGATCACGAACGGCATCCGCAACATGGCGGCGTACGGGGCGCAGATCCCGGTGGCCGACCGCTGGGCGATCGTGGCCTACGTGCGCGCCCTGCAGCGCAGCCAGGCCGCGAGCGTTGCCGACGTGCCGCCGGAGCTGCGGAGGCAGCTCCGCTAGGGGCAGGTGAGATGGAGCGGATCACGGACATCTTCGCGGAGAGGCGGCACCTGGGCGCGCAGGGGGACAGGCTCTGGCGGGTCCTCGCGCTGGTCGGTGCCGCGGCCCTCGTCCTCAGTGTCGCTCTGGCGGTGGCAAGCCCCGACGGCTGGCGGCGCTTCTTCTTCGCGTACCTCCTGAACTTCGCGTTCGTGTTGAGCCTGGCGCTCGGGGCGCTCTATTTCGTGATACTCCACCACCTCACCCACGCCGGGTGGAGCGTGGTCGTGCGCCGGGTCAGCGAGGCCGTATCCGCCACGCTGCCTTTCCTCGTGCTGCTCTTCATCCCCGTCCTGCTGGGGTTGCACGAGCTCTACCCCTGGTCGCAGGCCGCCGTCGTGGCGCGGGACCATGCCCTGCAGGGCAAGGCGGCATACCTCAACGTGCCGTTCTTCGTGGCGCGCTGGGTGGTGTACTTCGCCGTCTGGAGCGTCACGGTTCGCTATTTCTTCCGGCGCTCGCTGCAGCAGGACTCCTCCGGTGACGCGATGCTCACGGTCCGGATGCAGCGGCGCGCGGCGCCCGCAATGGTTCTCTTCGGCGTCACCCTGACCTTCGCCTCGATTGATTTGCTGATGTCGCTCGACCCTCACTGGTACAGCACGATCTTCGGGGTCTACTACTTCGCGGGGGGCGTGGTGGGGATCTACGCGCTGCTGACCGTTCTCCTCTTTGCACTGCAGCGCTCCGGTTTCCTGCGCAGGGCGGTGACGGTGGAGCACTACCACGACCTGGGCAAGCTGCTCTTCGGTTTCGTGGTGTTCTGGGCCTACATCGGCTTTTCACAGTACATGCTGATCTGGTACGCGAACATCCCGGAGGAGACCCGTTGGCTCGCGCAGCGGCAGGAGAACGGCTGGGGGTGGGTCGGTCTCGTGCTGGTCTTCGGCCACTTCCTGCTGCCGTTCGTGGTTCTCATCTCTCGCGGGCCCAAACGCCGGCCGAGGATCCTGGCGGTCGCGGCGGCGTGGCTGCTGCTGATGCACTGGGTGGACCTTTACTGGCTCGTGGCGCCGGCCGGCAGCCCGGGCAGCCCGCTGCCGCATCTTCTGGATCTGACTTTGCTCGTAGGCCTCGGCTCGTTGCTGCTGGCCGCAGCCGCGTTCGCCCTGCGCGGGCGCTCGCTGGTGCCCGAGAGAGACCCGCGCATCGAAGAGTCGCTGGCTTTCGAGAACGCATGATGCGTCGTTATCTTCGGAGGCGGCCGTGAGAGAGGGTGGCGAACCCAACGCACCGCTGACCGCACTGGTCGGGATCGTGTTCGCGATCGGGCTGTTCGTGGTGGTCGTGCTGCTGCAGGCGTTCTTCTACCGAGCGGAGCAGGAGGAGAACGTGCGTAAGGTGGTGGCGGTCGCCCCCCAGGAGCTCTCGCAGCTGCGGGCGCAGCAGCAGGAGCTGCTGCACTCCTACAAGGTCGTGGACCAGCAGAAGGGGGTTGTCGCGATTCCGATCGACCTGGCGATGAAGCTGGTCGTGCAGGAGGCGGGCAGGAGCGCCCCGGCGCCGCTGCCCTCGGCCTCCGCCGCGAAGGGGCACTGAGCCGGAATGGGCTCTGCCGGGGAACGCTTTCCGCTTCTGAAGGGATGGGCCGGGCGCGACGGGTGGGTGCGAGCGTGCCACCCCTCAGGAGCCGGAGGATGGAGATGGGTCTCATGAAGCGCCGCGTGCGGCTCTGGCTGGTCGCGCTTCTGCTCGCCATGGTGGGCACCGGGCCTTCGGCCGCCCAGCGCAAGGAGCCCCTGCCGAAGGACCTCGAGGGCATCGGGATCACCGAGCACACCGGGGCGCGGCTGCCCCTCGACCTCGAGTTCACCGACGAGGACGGCAGGCAGGTGCGGCTGGGAAAGTTCTTCTCGGGCCAACGGCCCGTTGTCCTGACGCTGGGGTACTACCGCTGCCCGATGCTGTGCACCCTGGTCCTCAACAGCCTTGTGGAAGGCATCAAGGACCTCCCGTGGACGCCCGGCCGAGAGTTCGAGATGGTGACCGTCAGCATCGACCCGCTCGAGACGCCCACGCTCGCAAAGCTGAAGAAGCAGAACTACCTGGAGGAGTATGCGCGACCGGGCGCGGCGGCGGGCTGGCACTTCCTCACCGGTCGCGAGGAGAACATCAGGAAGCTGGCCGACGCCGTCGGCTTCGGCTACCGCTACGTCGAGGAGCGCCAGCAGTACGCTCACCCCGCGGCGATCTTCGTGGCGACCCCCGACGGGAGACTGGCGCGATACCTGTACGGCGTCGTGTACCAGCCAAAGACGATGCGGCTGGCGCTGACCGAGGCGGGGGAGGGCAAGATCGGGACGACGACCGATCAACTGCTCCTCTACTGCTTCCACTACGACGCGCAGGAGGGGCGCTACGTGCTGGCTGCCACCAACATCATGCGCTTCGGAGGAGCCACGACGGCCCTCGTCGTGGGGCTCTGGCTGGTCGCGTCGTGGCGGCGGGGGGCGCGAAAGAAAGCGAACGCACGCCCGGACGAGCAGTTACCCGGGCGTTGAAGGTAGAGGTCTGCAAACCGCTCGAGCCCGAGCCCGCGATGGGCGAAGGCCGCGGTGCAGGTGGGGAGTGGCACATTGAGCCTTGGACATGATCTCGTAGCGGCGCTGTTCGGCCGGGCGGCAACGCAGGCCGGCGGTGGGTTCTGGATGCCGGTGCAGGGCTCCACGGGCGCGGCGGCGGTGGACCGCATCTTCGACTTGATCTTGTGGATCGCGGTCTTCTTCTTCGTCCTGATTGTGGGCCTCATGGTGCTCTTCGTGGTCCGCTACAGGCGCCGGGAGGGCCGCGAGGATGCGGAAAAGAGCGCGTCGCACAACACTGCGCTTGAGATCACGTGGACCGTGATCCCGATCCTCATCGTGATCGCTATCTTCGCCTGGGGCTTCAAGGCGTACCTGGACATGAACGTCGCTCCGGCCAACTCGTACGAGGTGCTGGTCACGGGCCAGAAGTGGAAGTGGTTGTTCACATACGCGAACGGGCATGTGGACGAGAACCTTCACGTTCCGGTGGATGTTCCGGTGCGCCTCGTGATGACCTCGGAGGACGTGATACACGGCTTCTACATCCCCGCGTTCCGTCTCAAGCGGGACGTCGTGCCCGGCCGCTACGTGAGGATCTGGTTCCGTGCGGTCAAGACGGGCGAGTACCAGATCTACTGCACTCAGTACTGCGGCACCGGGCACTCCGACATGTGGGCAAAGGTCGTCGTGCACGAACCGGGTGGCTTCGAGAGGTGGCTGCAGGAGGCGAGCGACTTCCTCAAGAATATGCCGCCCGCCGAGGCCGGGGAGCGCCTGTACCGCACCCGCGGCTGCGCGCAGTGCCACACGGTGAACGGCGCGGTGGGCACCGGCCCGACGCTCTCCAAGCTGTTCGGGCACCAGGTGGCGCTCGAGGGCGGAAAGACGGTGGTGGCGGACGAGAACTACGTCCGTGAGTCGATCCTGGAGCCGCAGGCAAAGATGGTGCTCGGTTTCCAGCCGGTGATGCCGACGTTCAAGGGGCATCTCACCGACCAGGAGATCACCGCGATCATCGAGTACCTCAAGACGTTGGAGTAGGCGGAAAGGCGGCAAGGTGATGGCGACCAACGATCCGGTGTTTGGCGCAGGCGGGCTGGGGGCGGGTCAGAACGCGCTCGGCGGCGACAACTACCTCTCGCACGGGCACGGGCTCAAGTCGTGGCTCCTGACCCTCGACCACAAGCGCATCGGCGTGATGTACCTGGTTTCGATCCTGGCCTCGTTCTTTCTCGGTGGGATCTTCGCGCTGCTGATCAGGACGAAGCTGCTCACCCCGGGCAGCAGCGCGCTCATGGACGCCAACACCTACAACCAGATGTTCACGCTGCACGGCGCCGTGATGATCTTCCTGTTCATCATCCCGGGGATCCCCGCGGCGCTCGGGAACTTCGTGTTGCCGCTGATGCTGGGAGCGAAGGACGTGGCGTTCCCGCGGCTGAACCTGGCCAGCTACTACATGTGGGTCGCGGGCGCTCTGCTCGCCCTCCTCTCCATCGCAACGGGGGCAGTGGACACCGGCTGGACCTTCTACACGCCCTACAGCACAACCACTAACGCCAGCGTGATCACGATGGTGGCCGGCGTCTTCGTCCTGGGTTTCTCGTCCATCTTCACGGGGCTCAACTTCGTCGTGAGCATCCACAAGCTGCGCCCCGAGGGCATGAGCTGGTTCCGGATGCCGCTGTTCCTGTGGGGGCTCTACGGCACGGCCATCATCCAGATCATGGCCACCCCGGTGCTGGGGATCACGTTGCTGCTCCTGATCGCCGAGCGGGCCCTCGGGGTCGGCATCTTCGACCCCTCGCTCGGAGGCGACCCGATCCTGTTCCAGCACTTCTTCTGGTTCTACTCGCACCCGGCCGTGTACATCATGATCCTTCCCGCGATGGGGGTGATCAGCGAGCTGGTGTCGGTCTTCTCCCGCAAGCACATCTTCGGTTACACGTTCATCGCGCTCTCCTCGATCGCGATCGCGGTGATCAGCTTCCTGGTGTGGGGCCACCACATGTTCGTCGCGGGGCAATCGAACCTGGCCAGCATGATCTTCAGCGCTCTCACGTTCATGGTCGCGATCCCCTCTGCCGTCAAGGTCTTCAACTGGGTGGCCACGATGTACAAGGGCTCGATCTGGCTCGCCACCCCGATGCTCTACGTGCTTTCTTTCCTCTTCCTGTTCGGCATCGGCGGGCTCACCGGTCTCTTCCTGGGCGCCCTCGCGGTCGACGTCCACCTGCACGACACCTACTTCGTGGTGGCGCACTTCCACTACGTCATGTTCGGCGGCACGGTGATAGCGTTCCTCGGCGGGCTGCACTACTGGTGGCCAAAGATGTTCGGCCGCATGTACAGCGAGCTCTGGGGGAGGGTCGGCGCCCTGCTGGTCTTCGTGGGGTTCAACACCACGTTCTTCACGCAGTTCGTGATGGGCAGCCACGGCGCACCGCGGCGCTCGTACCACTACCTGCCCGAGTTCCAGACGTACCACCAGCTCTCCACCATCGGGTCGTACCTGCTTGGGATGGGCTTCCTGGTCATCGCCGTGAACCTCGTCCACGCCCTGTTTCGCGGCCGCCCCGCCCCTGCCAACCCCTGGGGAGGCGCGACCCTGGAGTGGCGCACGAGCTCACCGCCGCCGCACGACAACTTCGCCGCCACGCCGGTGGCCGGCGACCCCTACGACGTCGAGGCCTGGGCCTTCGACCGTCAGCTGGGCGGGTTCGTCCCCAGAGCCGGGGGCTCGGGCTCGTGACGAACAGCAAGGGAGAGAGCGTGGCCGAGGCTCACGGGGGGCACCTGGCGCACCACTTCGACACCGCCGAGCAGCAGTTCGAGTCGGGCAAGCTCGGGATGTGGATCTTCCTGGCCACCGAGATCCTCCTCTTTGGGGGCCTCTTCTGCGCGTACGCCGTCTACCGCTCCAGCCACCCCGAGATCTTCCTGTATGCCCACCGGTACCTGGACAAGACCCTCGGCGCGATCAACACGGCGGTGCTGATCTGCTCGAGCTTCACGATGGCGTGGGCGGTGCGCTGTGCACAGCTCGGCCGGAGGAAGGCGCTGGTGCGCCTGCTCGCGGCAACGATTGCGCTGGCCGGTTGCTTCCTCGGGATCAAGTACGTCGAGTACGAGCACAAGTGGAAGGAGGGGCTCCTCTGGGGCAAGCGCTTCCACGCCAAGCTCGAGCAGCCTGCGGCACCCGTTGTCGCGTCGCCGGTCCCGACACCTTCCGTCAACCCCGAGGAGCGCTCCCTGATCGCGCCCGCCGCCGAGGGACCGAAGGGGCTCGCGAAGCCCGGGCAGCGGCCGCTCTGGGAGACTGGGACCGGAGGCCCCCCGAAAAACCTGCAGACCTTCTTCGCTGTCTACTTCACGATGACAGGGCTGCACGGCATCCACGTCATAGCGGGGATGGTCCTGCTGACCCTGATGCTGCTCAGGGCGAGGAGGGGGGAGTTCGGTCCCGCCTACTTCACGCCCGTGGACCTGGCGGGGCTGTACTGGCACCTCGTGGATCTGGTCTGGATCTACCTGTTCCCGCTGCTGTACCTGATCCGCTGAGAGGTGAACGATGGCTGAGACGACTCACGCAGAGGCGCGGGCGAGCGACCACCCGACCGTCGGGCACGTCGTGCCGTTCCGGGTGCTGGCCACGGTCTGGCTTGCCCTGCTGGCGCTCACCGTGGTCACGGTGGAAGTGGCAGGGGTGGACATCGGCAACTTCAACCTGGGTGTTGCAATGGCGATCGCCACCGTCAAGGCCACGCTCGTCCTGCTCTACTTCATGCACATGCGCTACGACCGCCCGATGAACGCGATTGTGTTCGTCGCGGCGCTGCTGTTTGTGGCTCTCTTCGTCTCCATCGCGCTCCTGGACACGCGGGCGTACAAGCCCGACCTGATCCCGGGCTACGCGCCGGGGATAACGAGATGAGCGAACGCGCCGCTCCACCCGACGACCGCGCGGCACCGGCCCCGCTCGGGGCCGGCGTGCTGGGCATGAGGCTCCTGGTTCTGGCGCTCTCCATGCTCTTCGCCGCTTCCATCATGGGGTACCTGGTGATCCGCTCCAGGGCGGCGGTCTGGCCGCCGCCCGGGATGCCGCAGCTCCCATCTGCCTTGTGGATCAGCACCGTGATCATCGTGATCTCGAGCTTCACGATGCAGGCCGCCGTTCGCGCCGCGAAGGGTGGCCGCCAGCGCGCGCTCAGGGCGGGGATGCTGCTGACCACGCTCCTGGGCGTGGCGTTTCTCATCTCGCAGACGCTCAACTGGTTTGCGCTGGTGGCCGTGAACCTCACGGCCAGGACCAACCTCTACGGTTTCACGTTCTACATGCTCACCGGTCTGCACGCGGCCCACGTCGTGGGTGGGGTGATACCGCTCGCGGTGGTGACGGCTCGGGCCTGGCGCGGACGCTACTCGGCCGCCTTCCACCCGGGTGTGCAGTACTGTGCCATCTACTGGCACTTCCTCGCCGCTGTGTGGCTGGTGCTCTTCACGCTGCTCGTAATCGTCGCCTGAGCGTGGACGTGCGCCGCGGATAGCGGACCATCTGCGTTGTCGAGCTTCGGCGGGTCTTACAGGCGGGGGGGCCCGCACGCACTCCGCCAGACCACCCGCGTGCTTTCGGCCCCGACGCCCCCCGCTCGCCGGGAGTGAATCCCGGCTCGCCGGTCCTCACATAGCCTTCGGCTATGCTTCGTTCGAACGCCTTGCGCTCCTTGCATCTGGCTCCACGGCGGCGGCGCGGCTACACGCCGTTCGCGGCAGTCCCGCGCAGGCGCTACGAAGGTTCGAGCCCCTGTTGCTTCGGACGACGGACCACTGTCTGCCGGTGCCCGGACCCGGGTGCCCATCGAAACCGGAGCGAGGCGGAAGCGTAGAAGAACCTGGAGGTGTTCCCATGGTCCGGAATTCCGTGTGCGCTGTGCTCATCTTCTTGCTTGCCGGTGCCGTGCATGCCGGCGACCCCAACGAGATCCTGGCCAAGGTCAAAGCCGCGAGCGGTGGAGCGGCCTGGGACGCGATCCGCACGGCGCGGGCCACGATGACGATCTCCATCGGAGGGCTCACCGGTACAGTCGAGGCGCTCGATGACGTGACCCTTGGCCGCTATGTGGACCGTTTCAAGATCGGTGCGATCAGCGGCGCCGAGGGGTTCGACGGCACCATCCTTTGGTCGCAGGACGCCTCGGGCCAGTCGCGCGTGGAGGAGGGTGGCGACGGCCGCCTCGGGGCGGCGAACGAGTCGTACCGGCGAGCCTACGGGTTCTGGAACCCCGAACGCTGGCCGGCCCAGGTCGAGGATGCGGGTACGCAGGAGGAGAACGGCAGGCACTGCCTCGTCGTCAGGATCACGCCCAAGGGCGGCAGGCCGTTCGACCTGTGGATCGATGCCGCGACGATGCTCATTGACAGGACCGTCGAGAAGACGGCAATCGAGACGCGAACGACGTTCGAGACCGACTACAGGACCGTCGGCGGCGTGAAGATGGCGTTCGCGGCGCGGTCCACCAACGGCGACCCGCGCTACGACCAGCGGACCACGGTCGAGAGCGTCGAGTTCAACGTGCCGGTGGAGGACGCCGCGTTCAAACTCCCGGCCCCGCCTCCGCCCGACTTCTCGCTTGCCGGAGGCAAGACCTCCACGACCGTCCCGTTCGAGCTGCTCAACAACCACATCTACGTGGACGTCAAGCTGAACGGCAAGGGCCCCTACCGCCTGATGTGCGACACCGGGGGCGCCAACGTCGTCACGCCGGAGCTGGCCAAGGAGCTGGGCCTTTCGAGCGAGGGCGCGTTCGAGGGACGGGGCGTGGGCGAGAAGTCGGAAGACATGGGGGTCACAAAGGTCGAGAAGCTCCAGATCGGCGATGCCACGATCGCGAACCAGGTCTTCCTGGTGTTCGCGCTCGGGCCGTTTGCGGCGGTCGAGGGCGTGCCGCAGTTCGGCCTCGTCGGCTACGAGGTGTTCAAGCGCTTCGTAGCCAGGGTGGATTACGAGAAGAAGCTCCTGACGCTTGCGCTTCCCTCGGCCTTCGAGTACCGCGGAACGGGGACGATCGTTCCGTTCACCTTCAACGAGCACATCCCGCAGGTCGAAGGTTCCCTTGACGGTATCTCCGGGAAGTTCGACATCGACACCGGCGCGCGTGGCTCGGTGACGATCCTGGCGCCGTTCGCCGAGAAGAACGGGCTCACGGAGCACTACGGGGCCAAGGTGGCGGCCGTGACGGGGTGGGGCGTAGGCGGGCCAGCGCGCGGGCTGGTGACCCGCGCCAGGACCCTCCGGCTGGGAACGCTCGAGGTGGTCGGTCCGGTCATGGACCTCTCGCAGCAGAAGAAGGGGGCGTTCATCGACCCGTACGTGGCCGGCAACGTGGGTGCCGGCGTGCTCAAGCGGTTCAACGTCACGTTCGATTACGGCCGCCAGCGGCTGATCTTCGAGCGCAACGCGAACTACGCCCGGCCCGACGCCTACGACCGGGCCGGCATGTGGATCAACCGCGGCCCCGAGGGGTTCGAGGTGGTCGACGTCGTGGCAGGCGGGCCGGCGGACGCTGCGGGCCTCAGGGTGGGCGATCGGATCACGGCGATCGGCGGGACGCCTGCCGCGCAGCTGTCGTTGCCGGTCGTTCGCGAGCGCCTCCGCACCGAGCCTGTCGGCACAACGATCAAGCTGGCTGTGACGAGGAACGGCAAGCCGCGCAACATGAAGCTCGTTTTGCGCGACCTCGTGCCGGGGTTACCTGGAGAACCGGGCAAGCCCATCTCGTAG
>Ga0209253_10005771_pt1 | contig 10741 bp, 10 predicted proteins | sample FrelakmetBRP12BR_FD_187145 | JGI IMG/M metagenome (GOLD analysis project Ga0209253, IMG submission 187145) | Freshwater lake sediment microbial communities from the University of Notre Dame, USA, for methane emissions studies - BRP12 BR (SPAdes)... | ecosystem: Environmental > Aquatic >... | reverse complement strand
CGCCGCGCTCGAACAGGACCTCGTCTCGGGCGACATCGAGGTGGCGATCGGCACGCACGCCCTGTTCCAGGAAGGCGTGGCGTTCAAGCGGCTCGCCGTCGTCGTCGTGGACGAGCAGCATCGCTTCGGCGTGCACCAGCGCCTGCAGCTGCGCGAGAAGGGGCTCGCCGACGGCCGCTATCCGCACCAGATCGTGATGACCGCGACGCCGATTCCGCGCACGCTCGCGATGACGGCCTATGCGGATCTCGACGTGTCGGTGATCGACGAGCTGCCGCCGGGACGCACGCCGATCAAGACCGTCGTGCTGCAGGACAACCGGCGCGACGAAGTCGTGGCGCGCATCGATGCCGCGTGCCGCGCGGGCCGGCAGGCCTACTGGGTCTGCCCGCTGATCGAGGAATCCGAGGAGTTGCGTTACCAGGCCGCGGAGGAAACCGCGGCGGTGCTCGCGTCCGCCCTGCCCGACGTGCGCGTCGGCCTCGTGCACGGCCGCATGACCGGCAAAAAGAAGGACGCGGTCATGGTGTCGTTCAAGGCCGGCAAGCTCGACCTGCTCGTCGCCACGACCGTCATCGAAGTGGGCGTGGACGTGCCGAACGCCAGCCTCATGGTGATCGAGAACGCGGAGCGCATGGGGCTCGCGCAGCTGCATCAGCTCCGGGGGCGCGTCGGCCGCGGTTCGGTCGAAAGCACCTGCGTGCTGCTGTACCACGCCCCGTTGTCGCCCATCGCCCGCGAAAGGCTGGGGGTCATGCGCGACACCAACGACGGTTTCGAGGTGGCGCGGCGCGACCTCGAGCTGCGCGGGCCGGGCGAACTGCTCGGCACCCGCCAGACGGGCCTGATGCAGCTCAAGGTGGCCGACCTGGTCCGGGACGCTGACCTCCTGCCGGGGGTGCAGAAGGCGGCGGCATTGATGCTGGGCGATCCAAAGTCCAACATAGCGCCCCTCGTCGCCCGGTGGGTCGGCGAGGGCGAAAGGTTTCGCAAGGTCTGAGGCATTCGGCAGTCACGCGCGATGGGCAACCGGACGGAAATTGGCCAGGGCGAGCCGGCGGCAATCCCCGCCTGGCGCAGCCGGCTGCGCGAGTACATGCGCCTGATGCGGCTCGACCGCCCCATCGGCATCTGGCTGCTGCTGTGGCCCGTGCTCTGGGCGTTGTGGATCTCGGCCAACGGCCATCCCGACGAGAAGATCTTCGTGCTGTTCGTGATCGGCACCTTCGTCATGCGCTCGGCGGGCTGCGTGATGAACGATTTCGCAGACCGCGAGTTCGACCCGCACGTGCGCCGCACCGCCGACCGGCCGCTCGCGAAGCAGTCGGTGTCGCCGGCTGAAGCGCTCGCCCTGTTCGGCGTGCTGGGCATCATCGCGCTTGCGCTGCTCATCCCGCTCAATCGCCCGACGCAGGTGCTGGCGCTGATCGGCGGCGTGCTGGCCGTCACCTATCCGTTCCTCAAGCGCTTCTTCGCGCTGCCGCAGGCGTACCTCGGGCTCGCGTTCAGCTGGTCCGTGCCGATGGCGTTTGCCGCGCAGACGGGCGAGCTGCCGCCCATCGCCTGGGTGCTGTTCGTCGCGGGCGTGATGTGGACGACGGCCTACGACACGATCTACGCGATGGTCGATCGCGAGGACGACCTCGTCATCGGCATCCGCTCGTCCGCCATCCTGTTCGGCCGGGCGGATCGCGGCATCATCGCGCTGCTGCAGGCGGGGGCGCTGGGCGGGCTCGCACTGGTGGGGCACCTGGCGCATCTCGGGCGCTGGTACTGGGCGAGCCTCGCCGTCGCCGGGGCTCTCGCCATCTACCAGCAGTACCTGATCCGCGGCCGCAATCCATCGGATTGCTTCCGCGCGTTCCTCAACAACAACCTGTTCGGCCTCTCGGTCTTCGGCGGGATCCTGCTCGATTACCTGTTCCGCGCCTGAGCGATCGCGTCAGGCGTGCGGCGTCGGCTGCTTCGGCAGCACGAAGTTCAGCACGAGATACCCGGCCAGCGCCGAGACGAGCGTGCCGGCGAGGATGCCCAGCCGGTAGCTCACGATCACTTCGCCCGTCGCGTTGTTCTCGAACGCGAGCGAGCCGATGAACAGGCTCATCGTGAAGCCGATGCCGCACAGGATGGACGCGCCGTAGACGTGCTTGAACTCGACGCCCTTGGGCAGGCGCGCGATGCCGGCTTTCACGGCCAGCCACGAGAACGTCAACACGCCCAGCTGCTTGCCGACGACGAGGCCGAGTGCGATGCCGAGCGGGATGGGCTGCAGAAGGTCCTGCAAGCTGATGCCCGCGAGATTCACGCCGGCATTGGCGAATGCAAAGAGCGGCACGATGCCGAAAGCCACCCAGGGGTGCAGCGCGTGCTCGAGGACCTTGAGCGGAGCGTGCTCGGGATGCTTCGGGTCCTTCGCGGGGATGCAGAGCGCCGTGACGACACCCGCGAGCGTCGCGTGCACGCCGGACTTCAGCACGCATATCCACAGCACGGTGCCGACGAGGATGTAGGGCGCGATGCGCATCACACGGAGGCGATTCAGCGCCACGAGCGCGAGCAGGGCCGCGCCCGCGCCCGAGAGCGCCGTCACGGACAGCGAACTGGTATAGAAGAGCGCGATGATGACGATGGCGCCAAAGTCGTCGAGCACGGCGAGCGTCATCAGGAAGACCTTGAGGCCGAGCGGCACGCGCGGGCCGAACAGCGACAGCACGCCGAGCGCAAACGCGATGTCCGTCGCCGACGGAATCGCCCAGCCGCGGATGCCGACCGGATCGTTCCAGTTGATCCACGCATAGATGGCGGCCGGCACGACCATGCCGCCGATCGCCGCGATGCCCGACAGCGCCACCTTCGCGCTGTCGGACAGTTCGCCCATCACGACTTCGCGCTTGATCTCGAGTCCGACCAGCAGGAAGAAGATCGCCATCAGCAGGTCGTTGATCCAGATGAGCAGCGACTTGTCGAGCGTGAAGCTGCCCACCTGGATCTTGATGGGCACCTCGAACAGGGCGTGGTACCACGGCGCGAGCGCGCTGTTGGCCGTGACCATGGCGGCCACGCCGGCGGCGACGAGCACGATGCCGCCCGCGGATTCCATCTTGAGGAACTCGCGCAGGGCCGCGAGCGGTCTGAATTCGTCCGTCAGGTTCATGCCGGTCCGTGCTCCCTTCGACTGGCGGCGAGTGTACCTGCTTCACCCGGGCGTTCGCGCCAGGCACCAGACGTCGATCGTGCCGGCCCCGGCCCGGCGCAACGCGCACGCAATCTCTCGCACCGTGCTGCCGGTCGTCATCACGTCGTCGATCACCGCCACGCGACGGTCACGGACGAAACCCGGAACCTCGAACGCGCCCTGCAGGTTCGCGACGCGCTCCCCGAGCGGCAGGCCGACCTGCGGACGCGTCGGACGGCAGCGCGCGAGCGTTCGCGTCTCGAAGGGTCGAAGCGTCTCGCGCGCCACCCACCGCGCGATCTCGATGGACTGGTTGAAGCCGCGCTCGACCAGCTTGTCCGGGTGCAGCGGCACCGGCAGCAGCACGTCGATTTCCCGATGCAAGCCGGCTGCGAGCAGCGAGCGGCCGAGCAACGTGCCCAGCACCCTCGCGTGGGCGAGGTGACCGTCGTACTTGAGCGCCCGGACGAGTCCGTCGAGCGGAAACTCGTATCGGAAAGGGACGTGACAACGGTCGAAGGGAGGCGGATCGGCGCGACAACGGGGGCACTCGCTGAGAGCCTCGTCGGGATCCATCGGCAGCGCACAGCGCGGGCAGCAGCCGGTCTGCGCCGGCAGGTCGCGCTCGCAGGCGGCGCAAAGGTCGAGGGCCGGTCGCTGTCCCCGGCCCTGGCACAGGATGCAGCGGGGCGGCAGGAGCCAGCCCCCGAGCCGATCCAGGACTCTGTCAACTTGAATACCCATGGTCGGTTGACAAGGAGCGGTTCGGCTTTGAATACTGCCGCCCGCCGCTGTGGCCAGCTTCCGCGGCAACCCGCCCGTCTGCACGGGCCATTTCTCGCCGGAACGACCACTTCCGGCGCGCAGCCAGGAATCCCGATGCCGATCCTCGATCCGAACCGCCTTGGCGAAGTGCGCAATGACTGGACGCTCGCCGAGGCGCGGGCCGTTTTCAGCCTGCCGTTCAACGACTTGATGTTCCATGCGCAGCGCGTGCACCGGTCGAACTTCGACCCGAACAAGGTGCAGGTCAGCACGCTCATTTCGATCAAGACCGGCGCGTGCCCCGAGGACTGTGCCTACTGCCCGCAGAGCATTCGCTACGACACCGGCCTCGAGCGCGAGGAACTGATGGAAGTCTGCGAGGTGGTGGAGCGTGCGCAGGCCGCGAAGGCCAACGGCGCGACGCGCTTCTGCATGGGCGCTGCCTACCGCAACCCGAAGCCGCACCAGCTGCAGAAGGTCAAGGCGATGGTGAGCGAGGTCCGCGCGCTCGGCCTCGAGACCTGCGCGACGCTCGGCATGCTGACGCCGCAGCAGGCGACGGAGCTGAAGGAAGCGGGGCTCGACTACTACAACCACAACCTCGACACGTCCGAGAAGTTCTACGGCGAGATCATCACGACGCGCACGTACCAGGACCGCCTCGACACGCTGCAGGCCGTGCGGGATGCGGGCCTGAACGTCTGCTGCGGCGGCATCCTCGGCATGGGCGAGACCGACCAGGATCGCGTCGCGCTGCTGCACACGCTCGCGACACTGCCGCAGCACCCCGAGAGCGTGCCGATCAACCAGCTGGTGCAGGTCGAAGGCACGCCGCTGCACGGCCTGCCGCCCCTCGATCCGCTCGACTTCGTGCGCGCGATCGCCACGGCGCGGCTGCTGATGCCGAAATCGTACGTGCGCCTCTCCGCCGGGCGCACCGACATGAGCGATGCGGTGCAGGCGCTGTGCTTCCTCGCGGGCGCCAATTCGATCTTCTATGGCGAGAAGCTGCTCACGACGCCGAATCCCGGCGAGACCCACGACCAGGCGCTGTTCGCCCGCCTCGGCCTCGCGCCGGAAAATGCCGCGGCTCGATGAGGTCCTCGCCGCCGAACTGACGGCGCTCGAGGGCGCGCATCGCTACCGGCGGCGGCGCACGGTCGAGTCGCGCGTCGCCGGCACGGCGCGCGTGCAGGTGGACGGTCGCGACGTCGTCGCGTTCTGCAGCAACGATTACCTCGGCCTCGCCGATCATCCGCTCGTGACCGAAGCGTTCGTCGATGCTGCGCGCCGCTGGGGCGTGGGCAGCGGCGCGTCGCACCTCGTGAGCGGCCACTGCTCTGAGCATCACGCGCTCGAAGAGGAACTCGCGGCTTTCACCGGTCGCCCGCGCGCGCTGCTGTTCTCGACCGGATACATGGCGAACCTCGCCGTCGGCTCGACGCTGCTGACGCGCGGCGATCGCGTGCTGGAGGACCGGCTCAATCACGCCTCGCTGCTCGATGCGGGCCTCGCGACCGGCGCGGACTTTGCTCGCTACCGGCATGGCGATGCGGCGGAGTTGCGACGCCGGCTGGCCGCGCACCACGCAGGGCATACGCTGGTGGCGACGGATGGCGTCTTCAGCATGGATGGTGATGTTGCGCCGTTGTCCGAGGTCGCGCGGCAGTGCGCAGAATTCGGCGCATGGCTGTTCGTCGACGACGCGCACGGGTTCGGCGTGCTCGGCGCGAACGGCGGCGGCTCGGTGGAGGCTGCCGGCCTGCGTCTCGACGACGTGCCCGTGCTGATGTGCACGCTCGGCAAGGCGCTCGGCACGTTCGGCGCGTTCGTGGCTGGCTCCGAGACGCTGATCGAAAGCCTGATCCAGCACGGACGCACCTACATCTACACCACCGCCTTGCCGCCGGCGGTGGCGGCCGCAACGCGCGCGGCCTTGCGCGTGATGCAGGACGAGTCGTGGCGTCGTGCACGCGTGCTGGGCCTCGCGCAGACCTTTGCCGTGGCCGCGCGCGATCTCGGGATGAACGTGATGCCGTCGCTGACGCCGATCCAGCCAATCGTGCTCGGCAGCGAGTCCGCTGCGCTCGACGCGAGCCACGCACTGCTCGAGCAGGGGCTGTGGGTTCCCGCCATCCGCCCGCCGACGGTGCCGGCGGGCAGCTCGCGACTGCGCGTGACCTTCTCCGCCGCGCATTCGGACCAGGACGTCGCGCGACTGGTCGAAGCGTTGCGCGTGCTAGCCATGCAAGGCGTGATCGCGTGAGCGCCCTGCACGTCGAGAGGCTCGGCTTCGGCCCGGACGTGGTGATGCTGCACGGCTGGGCGCTGCACGGCGGCATGTGGGGGCCGTGGCTGGATTCGCTCGCCGAGCACGCGCGCCTGCACGTCGTCGACCTGCCGGGGCACGGGCACAGCGCGTGGCGCAACGGGATCACGGATGTCGCAGGCCTTGCCACGAGCGTGTTCCCGGCGATCCCGCGCGGCGCCACGGTGCTCGGCTGGTCGCTCGGCGGCATGGTGGCGCTCGAGCTCGCGCGCCGGCATCCGCAGCACATCGGCTCGCTGGTGCTGATCGCGACGACGCCGCGCTTCGTCGCGGGCGACGGCTGGCAACACGGCATGCGCAGCGACGTGCTGGACGGCTTCGCCCGCGGCCTCGCCGACGACTACCGTGCGACGGTGCGCAACTTCCTCGCCCTGCAGGCCCTCGGTGACGAGAATGCGGCGCAGGCGCTGCGTGCCTTGCGCAGCAAACTCGCGACGCATGGCGAACCCGACCCCCGCGCGCTGGTCGCCGGGCTCGGAGTCCTGCGCAACGTGGACCTGCGCGACGACCTGCCGCGCATCGCGACGCCCACGCTCGTGATCGTCGGCGAGCGCGATCGCCTGACGCCGCCCGAAGCGGGGCGGGAACTGGCGATGCGGCTGCCGTCGGCGCGCTTTCACGTCGTTGAGCGCGCCGGGCATGCGCCGTTCCTTTCACACCCCGACGAGGTGCTGCGGGAGGTCGTGCCGTTCCTCAAGAGGCCCTCACCCGCGCTCTGCGCGACCTCTCCCGCAGGCGGGAGAGGTAAAGAACCCTCACCCGGCCTGCGGCCGACCTCTCCCGCAAGCGGGAGAGGTAAAGAGCCCTCACCCGCGCTTTGCGCGACCTCTCCCGCAAGCGGGAGAGGTGAGGACGCGACATGACGCCCCCGCCTGTCGACACACTGGGCCTGGACCACGACGTCGTCCGCGACTCTTTCAGTCGTGCGGCAGCTTCCTACGACGCGGCGGCCGTTCTCCAGGCCCAGGTGCGCAACGAACTGCTCGACCGGCTGGACCTGGTGAAGCTCGAGCCCGAGGTGGTGATGGATCTCGGCGCGGGCACGGGCCACGCCACTTTGGAGTTGAAGCGCCGGTATCGCGGCAGCCGCGTCGTCGCCGCGGATCTCGCCGAGGGCATGCTGCGCGAGGCGGGCCGCCGCCAGTCCCTGCTGCGCCGTTTCGACCGCGTCGGCGCCGATGCGGCGGCACTCCCTTTGCGCGACGGCAGCGTCGATCTCATCTTCAGCAGCCTGATGCTGCAGTGGTGCCCGGACCCGGACGCCGTCCTCCGGGAGTGCCGGCGCGTGCTGAAGCCGGGCGGCCTCCTCACGTTCACGACCCTCGGCCCAGACACGCTGGTCGAGCTACGCCGCGCCTGGCTCGCGGCCGACGCCAGCCATCCGCACGTGAACACCTTCCTCGACATGCACGACCTCGGCGATGCCCTCGTCCGGGCGGGGCTCGCCGAACCAGTGATGGACGTCGAGCGCTACACGCTGACCTACGACGAGGTGCGGGGGTTGATGCGCGACCTCAAGGCGATCGGCGCGCACAACGCCGCGACCGGCCGGCCGAAGGGACTGACCGGCAAGCGCACCCTCGGGCGGATGATCGAGGCCTACGAAACCTTCCGGCGCGAGGACGGAAGACTGCCCGCGACCTACGAGGTGGTGTTCGGCCAGGCCTGGGGTCCGGTCGGCCCTGTCCGGACGAAGATGGCGGGCATGGGAGAGACGCGCATCCCCGTGGGGAGCATTGGCCGCCGATTGCCGCCCGGACGCTCCTGAACCCGCCGCCCGTTCGGATCAGGATGCAGAAAGCGCTCCGCGATTATTCAATTTGCACTCACAGTACATATGCAGGTAAATCGCCAGAATACCGACTGTGAACTCCAGGTAGACGATATGCAGTGCGTCTCATGACCCCCGGAATCTTCATCACGGGCACCAACACCGGCGTCGGCAAGACCGTCGTGGCGGCCGCCTGGACCCGCGCCATCGCCGAGGCTGGCCATCGGGTCGTGGGCCTGAAACCCCTGGCAAGCGGCTCGGCGCGGAACGCTGAAGGCAGGCTCCGGAACACCGACGCGCTCGCGCTCCTGGCCGCCGCCTCTGTCCACCTGCCGTACGAACTCGTGAACCCCTATTGCTTCGAACCAGCGATCGCCCCGCATCTTGCCGCCGAGGAAGCTCGGCAGGTAATCACCGCCGACGACCTGGTTGCCTGGTACGGCAAGGCCACCGCCCAGGCGGAACTCGCCATCGTGGAGGGAGCCGGCGGCTGGCGCGTCCCCCTGCACCCGCTCGGATTCCTGAGCGACCTGCCGGAGCGCCTCGGCCTGGGGGTCGTGGTGGTGGTCGGCCTCACGCTCGGCTGCCTCAACCACGCCCGGCTGACGGTCGAAGCGATCCAGCACGCCGGCCGGTCCCCCTTCCTCGGCTGGATCGGCAACCAGGTCGATCCGGGCTTCGAGCGTCTCGACGCCAACCTCCACTCGCTCGGGCGGCTGTTGGGCGGCCCACCCATCGCGCTCGTACCGCCCCTCGGGCCGAATCCGGATCCAGCCGCCGCGGCCGGGCACCTGTCCGGACCGATCGCCCGCTCGGTCGTGAGCCGCATGCTGGACGCCGCGGCCCCGGCCTGACGAAAAAGCTCAATCTTTCCTTAGGTTGCGCGTTGTCGACGGGCCGCAACCTAGCTACATTGCGACCTTTGCGCTGCCGGTCCCGCGATGGTCGTTGCCTCACACCACCCCCCGCCGCACGAACTCGAGCACCGCATCGAGCTCGCGCCGAACTGTTCCCTCACGCCGCAGGGCGCGCGGCTGTTCGTGGGGAGCCTGGCCGCGCTCACGTTCGCCGTGGCGCTGTTCTTCGCTTTTCGCGGCCTCTGGCCGATACTTCCGTTCGCCGGCCTCGAAATCGGGCTGCTCGCGTGGGCCGTCCGCGCGAGCATGCGCAGCGGCGCCCAGCGCGAGGTGATCGTCGTTTCGGATGAAACCGTGACGATCGAGCGAGGCGTCGGCAATAGATTGAGTCTGGTGGTATTTCCTCGCCATTGGGCGAGGGTTAAACTGCGCGACCCGCAAAGGTCGCAACACCCGAGCCGGCTCGTCATCGAGTCGCACGGCCGCGCCTGCGAAGTGGGACGGTTTCTCACGGAGGAGGAGCGGCGCGATCTCGCGTTGCGCCTCCAGCAACTGGTGGGGAAGACGAGCGAATCACCCGCGCTCAGGCCCTGACGGGTCGACGCGGGTCCGGAGGCTGTCCGCGGTGGCAAGTGCCGGTAAACAAATGGGAGTCCTGGTGACAATGAAGATGGTGAAGCGTGCCCTCGCGGCCGGTGCAGCACTCTCGGTGCTCGCTTCCGGTCCGGCCCTGGCTGCCTGGTCCGACGTGAACCTGCGCGTCGGCGTCACCGAACTGAGCCGCGAGATCTACGGCCTGCACATGCTGATCCTCTGGGTCTGCGTGGCGATCGCCGTCGCGGTGTTCGGCGTGATGATCTACTCGATCGCCACCTTCCGGAAATCGAAGGGCGCCGTGCCGGCCACCTTCGACCACAGCACGACGGCCGAGATCGTGTGGACCGTCATCCCGGTGCTGATCCTCGTCGCCATGGCCGTGCCGGCCGCGCGCACGCTGGTGAAGATCGACGACACGAGCAATTCCGACATCACCGTGAAGGCGACCGGTTACCAGTGGAAGTGGCAGTACGAGTACGTCGACGAAGGCGTGTCGTTCTTCTCCGCGCTCGCGAGCGCGAGCAACGAGGCCCGCCAGCTCGATTCGGGCGTCAGCCCCTTCACGGTGGACAATTACCTGCTCGACGTCGACAACCCGCTCGTCGTGCCCGTCGGCAAGAAGGTGCGCATGCTGATCACGTCGGCCGACGTCATCCACTCCTGGTGGGTCCCGGACTTCGCGATCAAGAAGGACGCCATCCCGGGCTACATCAACGAGATGTGGTTCACCGCAACGAAGGAAGGCGTCTTCCGCGGCCAGTGCGTCGAACTCTGCGGCCGCGACCACGGCTTCATGCCGATCGTGGTCGTAGTGATGCCGCAGGCGGGCTACGACAAGTGGCTGGCCGCTCAGAAGGCGTCGCGCCAGGCCGCCGCGACCGCCGCCGCCAAGACGGCGCAGGCCGCTGCCCCGGTTGCACAACAGACTGAGTCGGCCCTCCGGGTCGCGAACGCGGAGTAATCGCACGATGAGCGCTTCCCACTCTCACGACCACGCTGCGCACGGGCACGAGCACGACGATCACGGCCCGGCCAAGGGCATGATGCGCTGGCTGACGACCACCAATCACAAGGACATCGGCACGATGTACCTGGTGTTCAGCCTGCTCATGTTCCTGATCGGCGGCTCGATGGCGCTCGTCATCCGCGCCGAGTTGTTCATGCCCGGCATGCAGCTCGTCGACCCGGGCTTCTTCAACACGATGACGACGGTGCACGCGCTGATCATGGTGTTCGGCGCGGTGATG
>Ga0209253_10005770_pt1 | contig 10743 bp, 9 predicted proteins | sample FrelakmetBRP12BR_FD_187145 | JGI IMG/M metagenome (GOLD analysis project Ga0209253, IMG submission 187145) | Freshwater lake sediment microbial communities from the University of Notre Dame, USA, for methane emissions studies - BRP12 BR (SPAdes)... | ecosystem: Environmental > Aquatic >... | reverse complement strand
TCGGGATCAGACTTTTAGACCTGGAGGAGGGATATTCTAAGGTCGAAATGAAATTGACTTCCGATATGGAAAACCTTTTCGGCATGGCCCATGGCGGAGCATTATTTGCCTTGATTGACGAGGCGTTTGAGACCGCTTCCAATTCCCATGGCACCGTGGCCGTGGCCTTGAATATGAATATTACCTATATCTCTCCCCCTTCTCTAGGAAGCGGGCTCATCGCCGAGGCGCGAGAATTTAGCCGGACCCAAAGGACGGCTGTCTATGATATCAAGTTGATCGATGACCAGAACAATCTGATCGCCTCCTGTGAAGCTCTGGTCTACCGAAAGGGGGGAGCTCTTCCCTTTCTTAAGGAGTAAATAAACTAGGCGAATTTGAGAAAAAAATGAATGAGGTTATATCTCAACGGTTTTCCCGCTCCTTAACGATTCAAGATCTTTGATACTTCGACGGCGCCAAACCCCACCCTTTAGGACGGGGTGAAGAGCGCCGCTCAGTATCAACCCTGAGCCCTCGACCTGAGCTCGGGCCGAAGGGTAAACCCCGGGCTTTAGATCGGGGAAAGTCGAAGGGCTGATTGACACTTTTCTTGGGTTTTGTTCGGATGGTTTAGAAATATCGGGGTTCTAAATGAATGACAAGGGTTCTCTCCGGATAAGATTTTAGTCGTAGCAAATGCTTTTATTCTTTCGTTGTGATATAATTTTAATAGATGAAACTGACCATATTTTCGAGGCTTCTCACGGGGCACCTGATTATCTTTACGTTGGTGATAGGAATGAGTGCATACGCCATTGTCCAAATTGGCCGGATCAACGAGGTGACACAATCTGTTCTAACGGTCAATAACCGAATGAGTGACAATGCTGAGAGACTTTCGGACGTCGTTTTCTCCCAGGTCCGTTACGAGAGAAAGTTTATCATTTCTAAAGACGAGGTATTTTACAATCAGTTCCTGCAACTGAAGGCTGATTTTGATCGATCTCTCGGAGAAATGATGTCCATCGCGGACTCCCCCCAGACAAAAGGGATCTTAGGCACCGTCAAGGAATCTTATCAAAATTACCAATTTTTGTTCCAGGAAGAATTGAAATTTCTGAGGACGGGCCGTAGCTATTCTCGCGATGGGTTCAACCGGGAGAAGGAAAAGGCGACACGATCGATCATCGACGAGCTTGAAAAACTGAGAACCTACACCGCGAAGAATGCCACCGATAAAATTAAGAGTTTACACGAGATCGGAACCGAATTGCGCCGAATCGCAGTGATGATGACCGGGGCCTTCCTGATATTTGGCATTGTTATTTCTTTATTGATTAACAGAAGCATTACCCGACCCCTCTCGATACTGGAAAAAAAGACCAAGGATATCGGGAAAGGAAATTTCAAAGAGGATCTCGATATTTCCTCTCCTCCGGAATTAGCGGGGTTGGCAGGTGCTTTTAATCTCATGTGTAACAAGTTAAGCGAATTGGACACTATGAAGTCCGATTTTTTCTCTTCCGTGACGCACGAACTCCGTACTCCCCTCTCGACCATAAAGATGGGGATCGTCCTCCTCAAGGAAGGCATAGAAGGACCGCTCACAGAAGGGCAACGAGGTCTCTTGAAAGTCCTCGAAAAGGAGACTCATCTCTTGATAGGTCTGGTCAATTCATTATTAGATCTTTCTAAGATGGAAGCGGGAATGATGCGTTTTCAGCTTGAACCCAAACCTATTCGCCCTCTGATTGATCAAACCCTCGAGGAGATCGGGCCTTTGGTGGAAGCCAAGAAAATCAACCTAGAGGTATTGGTCACGGAGGCGTTGCCAATCGTAAAGATTGACAGTGAGAGGATTCTTCAAGCCCTAAGAAATATTGTCGGAAACGCCGTTAAGTTCACCCCCGAGAAGGGTCGGGTGAGGGTTTCCGCTCGCCGTGCTGACCATGGGGTGGAAGTCTCTGTGGCCGACACAGGTCCTGGTATCCCGGCAGGGAATCTCATCACTATTTTCGAGAAGTTTCAACAGGCGACACCTGAAGGATCACATCCAGTCAAGGGGACGGGCTTGGGATTAGCTATTGCCAAGCAGATTATAACCCACCATGGTGGCAAGATATGGGCAGAGAGCGAATTAGGGCACGGAAGTACGTTTATTTTTGTGTTGCCAGCCTGATTTTTCTTTCTCTTTCGAGCTGTGCAGTCATTCAGGAGCACAGGGAGAACAAGGAACTCCGAGCATATCTCGTGCGCGGTCAAAAACTTCTGGCTCAGAGGAATTACGATGCTGCCCTGGAGGCGTACCAGAAGGTTCTTTCTCTTTCTCCCCAGAAACCTCCGGAAGACGAAGCCCTTTTCAACATGGGTTTAGCTTACGCTCATTTCGGAAATCCCAAAAAAGATTATAAGAAGTCTATCGATTTTTTCCTGAGAGTTTTGAATGATTACCCTCGAAGCCCTCTCGAGGTGCAGGCCAAAATATGGGTGGGCGTGTTACTGGAGAGCACGGAATCAATCAAAAAAGTTGAAAAATTGAAAGAGACGATCAAGGACCTTGAGAGGGAAAAGCAGACATGGAAGGGGTCAGAAAAAGCAAAACAGCCGGAAGCAAGATGGGAGGAATATGGAGAGGCTCGAGAGCATCTCATTCGTAGCCAGAAGTTTCTTGCCCAGGGAAATTACGAAGGCGCCCTGAGTGAAAACAAGAAGATCTTGTCTCTATCTGATTCCCGATCTCCGAAGGACGAGGCCCTTTTTAATTTGGGGCTTATCTATGCTCATTTCGGGAATCCTCAGCAGGACCTTGAAAAATCGATCGAGTTTTTCAAGACCCTCATCAAGAACAACCCCAAAAGCCCTCTGGCCGAACAGGCAAAGATCTGGGTAGAGATTCTTAAGGAAAACGAGGGACTCAACCATCTCCTCCAGAAGCTAAAGCAGGTGGATATTGAGATCGAGGAAATGAAGAGGAAGAAAACACAATAACTGAAAGAGGTGCAGATGTATCTTTCAGAGCAGGAGAGGGACCGACGATATGGGCTCGTAAGAAAGGCCATGAATGAGGAAGGGATAGATTCCCTTCTGGTGGTGGGAAACAACCATGCTTCAGGCAGTGCTCTTTTTTCCACGGGAAGTTTCCGTTACCTGACTGACTTTTTCATCTTTTCCCTATATGGCCTTTTACTTTTCTTTCGGGAAGACGAGCCCATGATGCTCGTCCCGATGGAATTACAGGAGGCCATGGCAAAAAAATATTCCTGGATCAAGGATATTCGTATCAGCTTCAACTATGCTGAAACAGTAGCTCAGGTTCTCCAAGAAAAACGACTCCATGACCGTAAGATAGGCATGATCAGTATGGAGAGCATTCCAGCTAGCACTTATCTTTGCCTTCAGGAAAGGCTGCCGAAGGCCATTTTTTCCGAGGCCACCTCTTTGGTTCTTAACTTTCGCTTCATCAAAGGGGAGGAAGAAAGGCGTCTGATGGAAAAAGCGGGGGAACTGAACGATGGGGCGTATCAGGAGGTGTTGAAGCAGCTAACGCCTGGAATGAGAGAATATGAAGTCGCAGGGATCATCGAGGGATATCATCGAGGAAAGGGTGCGGATAAAACCTTCAACCTTGTTTTTTCCGGCCCCTTCCCGGCAACAAAAGATGGGATCCCCTTCCAGGGTCTTCCATGGTGTCCGGGTCAACGGGCCATTGAAAAAGGGGATTGCGTCCATCTGGAGATGACGACGGTCTATGGAGGATACTGGAATCAGTTGGTGCGGATGATCGCTGTAGGCCTCAGGAACACCGAGTTGGAGAAATTTCATCAGGCCGCAGTGGCAACAACACAGTCCGGTCTCAAAACAATGAAGGCCGGGATGAAAATGTCCGAGGTGATTCCCTCCATGTCCAAAACCGCAAAAGGGTATGGGTTTGGACTGACGACCCCCATGGGTCACTTTGTGGGTCTCGATTTGATTGAAGCCCGCGTTGATGCGGATAGCCAGGTGATTCTTGAACCCGGCGTCGCCATGATTCTTCACCCCAGACTTGATGACTTCAAAGGGAGACGAATCATTCTATGGGGAGAGACCTATATCATGACCGAAACAGGGCCGATCCGGTTGACTCAAACCGATGATACACTCCACACGGTCTGAGCCCTCTCAGACCACAAGGATCTCTTTTGGAAACGGATGGAGGCATTGGTATTCCCGTGCCTCTGTTACCAGATAGCGGTCCGTTACCGGAGCCCATACGTTTTGAGACCCGTCTTTCCTCTTTCCGTCGTGACAGTCATTTGCCCAAACCCAATTTGACGGCGATCGATTTGGCGGTCTCATAATCATTGATAATTAATCGCCTCTGTTCTTCCGGAGACTTATATTCGACCGCATAGCCCACTTTCTCGATCTTGGCTTTCGTCTCAGGCTGTTTGACCGCCTTCTCGACAGCGGGGATCAGAACCTTCTTCACATCCTCGGGCAGGCCGGCAGGACCAAACATGCCATGCCATCCCGAGAGGAGCTCCCGTTTATAGCCCAATTCCGTGATCGTGGGAATATTGGGAAGAAAAGAGATCTTCCTGCTGACCAATAGAATTCGCACCTTCCCTGCATCCACATGCGGCATGAACTTCCCAACGATGTCATAACTCACCTCGACATGGCCTCCCAGAAGGGCGGTCACAACAGCTTCCCCCCCTTTAAAAGGCACATGAGTGAATTCGGCGCCTGTCAAAGTCTGAGTAATTTCCACATCGAAGTTGGCCGTGCTTCCGACGCCGGCTGTACTGACACGAAGTTTTCCGGGATTCTTCTTGGCATAGTCGATTAAATCATTAAATGTCTTCCAGGGTGAGCCGGCCTGCACCGCAACGGCCAGCGGGAAAAAGGTGTGTGAACCCAGGGGATCGAAGTCTTTGACCGGATCATAAGGAACGCTCTCCGGGTTGGTCACTCTCGCAAAGACCATGGCCGCCGAGCTTGTATAGCCCAGGGTATACCCATCCTTTTTGCTCTTGGACAGCGCATCGGTTCCCAGAGTATCGGAGGCCCCTGGTTTATTGACCACCATGATCTGCTGCCCGAGAATTTTTGTCAGCTCCTCCACAAGCAACCTTCCATTGACATCCCCTCCCCCGCCTGCCGGAATAGGAATGATCAGTTGAATGGGTCGATTGGGAAAGGGCTGAGCCTGAAGAGTCGGAATTCCAATACTGATTCCGTAAACCATCAGAAGCAAAACAGTGATAAAAACTACCCTTTTCATAACTCCCTCCTTTAAATAAATTTTAGATCCGGTCTCTATTAGATTCGCATTCCGTATCTGAATTCGCCAACTTTTTCTCTTGGCAGAAAGAATATCACATGTCCCCCTCTCTTTTACATAACATCTACGCGCGAAACGGATCACCACTGGCGGAGTTCGATACTCAGCCCATCAGGATCCTTGATCTCGGCACGTTTCGATGTCCCGAGCGTGACCGGCCCCCATGACACCTCGACGCCTTTGCCTTTCAGGTATTGGACTGCCCGATCCATGTCATCGACTTCAATCGCCATTGTCCGGAAACCTACCTGCGGGCCTTTCGGAAGTGGCGCAGAATTCTTGATCGCCAATAGCTCGAGCATCGTATCCCCGAGAGTGAGGAACGCAATCTCCTCTATCTCCGGCGATGACGGTTTTATCCTCTCCTTGAGAGCGAAGCCAAACACCTCTTTATAGAATCGGATGCTCCTCTCGAGATCGCCTGATGTGATCTCCACATGGTCAATTCTTTTGAACATAACCGCCTCCTTTGGATTGACTTATCTTGTCGAACAGACTGCCCCTAAGCTTAACCCAAAACTCTTCCAAAATCTTCTTACTTGCTGTATCCAAAACACACTCTACTAAAACTGTCATGCCGAACCAGGTCCTGAACTTGATTCAGGATCTACAATTTCGGCATCTAATGAATTCAGCAAATTAGGAGACCCTGAAATCGTAGACCCTGATCCGTAAATAAATTCAGGATGACATTACTTGAATCAGGACGGGGTGACAAAAAAGAGTCTTTCCACAACCTGTCAAGCCACGCAGCCCCCTCTATTTTCTGTAATAAACCCGGAGCTTGTATTCCGGCTGTGACGATTATATGATTAAGGATGTAATCCTTATTAAGGAGAACTTCTATGGGCTATGGGTATCGAGGTAAGATTCTTCATGTGGATTTGAACAATCGAAAGATCGAGGTGGAAGAGAAAGACGATACGTTCTACCGGACTTATCTGGGTGGACGAGGAATTGGCTACCACTATCTCATCAAAGAGGTTTCACCTCGGATCGACCCTTTTTCACCCGAAAATCTTTTGGTTTTTGCCACCGGTGTGATGACTGGTTCACCGATCGCAGCCTCCTGTCGATTCACTGCCGCAGGAAAATCACCCCTGACGGGGACCGCGGCTGAATCAGAGGCAGCAGGCTTTTTCGGCCCCGAACTGAAGATGGCAGGCTTTGACGCCATTCTGTTTCGCGGAAAAGCGGACAAGCCCGTCTATCTCTGGATCACTGAAGGAAAGGCCGAGGTCAAGGATGCCTCTCATCTGGCAAGTCAAGGAGCCAGAGAGGTTGAAGATACGATCCGTCAGGAGATGGGAAGCAAGAGGATACGGGTTGCCCAGACGGGGCTTGCCGGAATGAATCTGGTTCGTTTTGCCAACATCACAAACAATCTTGGTCATTTCAACGGTCGAGATGGATTCGGGGCCCTGATGGGTTCAAAGAATCTCCGGGCAGTTGCAGCCCTAGGGACAGAAAAGATCGAATTCTTCGATCCTGAGTTCTTGCGCAAGACCGCCCAGGACTACGCGAAAACCTTCAAAGATAATCCCCAGGGCAAAACCCTATTTGTTTACGGGACCACCATCTTTTGCGAAGTCCTGTCTGAGGCAGGTGCTTTGCCTGTTAACAACTTCCGACGGACCAAACTCGACGACTCCAAACCTGTCAGCGGCGACACCTATAACGAGCTTCTTCTAAAAGAGAGAAAAGGATGTTACTCCTGTCCCATTCGATGTAAGCGCGGCATTGCTCTCGAGGATTCAAAGTATGGCGTTGACTCCCGCTACGGGGGACCCGAATATGAGACGATTGCCGCTCTCGGAACCAATCTTAACATTCTGGACCTTAAAGCCATCGCCAAGGCCAATGAGATCTGTAATCGATACTGCATGGATACGATCTCTGCCGGTTTGGTCATCGCCTTTGCCTGCGAATGTTTCGAGAAAGGGGTAATCACAAAGGCGGACACGGATGGGCTGGAGCTTCGCTTCGGGGATCCGGATCTGGTAATTCAATTGCTGGAGATGATTGCGAAACGGGAGGGCTTCGGCGATCTTTTGGCAGAAGGGGTTACACGGCTCGCACATCGATGGAAGGTCTCAGACCAGCCCTATCATCTGGCAGTCAAGGGCATGGAACTCCCCATGCACGACCCTCGTGTGAAGGTAGGAGTGGGGATCGGATATGCTGCCTGCCCCTACGGGCCAGACCATATGAATGCCCCTCACGACACTTTATTTTTTGATGAAAAATTCTATTCCTTTCAATCCGTCAAGCCGCTGGGCATTTATAAGGCGATGCATCCGACACAAATCACCAATGACAAGGTGAGGGCTTATGCATTGCTTGACCATCTCTGGAAGATGATGGATGCCCTGGGACTCTGTGTTTTCGGATTTGCACCCCGCGGCGTGATGTCTCTGGATTTGATGATTCAGTGTTTGAATGCGGTGACCGGTTGGAATACCAACCTGTTTGAGCTGATGAAAGCTGCGGAGCGGAGCACAATGATGGCCAGGGCCTTTAACAGTCTCGAAGGATTTGCGATGAAGGACGATCAATTGCCGGGACGGCTATTCGATCCAAAACCCGATGGGCCACGTGCCGGCGAGAAGATTTTCACAGAAAATGAATTTCAAAAAGGCATCGAGATGCTCTATGACGTGATCGGCTGCGATCCCAAAACAGGCCGTCCCAGCCGGGGCAAGCTGATTGAACTCGGTTTGGACTGGGTGGAAGAGTTGTTAAGAGAAAGACAGGGGCCGTAACGTGAGCCTCCAGCTCATTTGCAATCATCCGGTGGCCGGCATCCCGTCAGCTTACTCACTCGGAATTCTTGCCAAGTCGACGTGAAATAGCCCTTCTCCCTTTTCTCACCCATCCTCCCACTCAATAACCCAATCACTTGCTTTGAGCTTTCAGCGACCCGTCAGAGTTCATCGAAGCCTTGTTAACTTATTTCCTTCTTAATAAATTGCCAAAAAACAATGAATGGCTGCTAATAACCTCAATTGGGCTTCCTCGTCATGCCTTAATTCTGGATAGCTATAAAAAAAATTGCAGAAAGCGACAAAACGTCATTCCTACCAGATCTGGCAAATGAAGTAATGGTCGTACCTTTTGCTGTCCAAGAGGATAACTTCTAAGAAAATACAGCTTGGATAGGTGTAACAAAAATTGTTTCTAACAGTTCTGGAATCCGTTTCGCACGTAATGGGGGATGAGAGGAAAAACCCTATATATTTAACATGTTCTGAGCCACAGGTTACCTCGCAAGTGTTGGTATGAAAGTTGCTGCTTCCAATCAGGTAAACACTTGAATCATGCTCTTGATACGAATCAACCCCATTTATGTACACTGAGCCGTCCAGGATAGGCGGCTTAACACCAGAAAGGAGAAATCACCATGGGTATGATTAGCAATAGATGGATAGCTTTCATTATGGTGTTGTTGGCGTTGACCGTCACCCCGGCGACGGGTTTCGCCGAAAACTACAGGGAATCGCCGGTCATCACACACACAGACATCGATTATTCCAAGATGACAATCGGTGTGTATGGCAGTGACTTTGGAACAAGAAAGCCGATCGTGAAGCTCGGCGATACTCAACTGGTAGTATTGAGCTCGCATCCGGAGTGGATCACTGCGCAGCTTCCTTCGGATATTGTTGCAGGTAGTTATAGCTTGACCCTCTTCTGGCCCTTCCGTCATCATCATAAAATGATCGAGGCATCCCTGAGCGTTGCCGTTGGCGCCGAAGGTCCTCAGGGGGAACCTGGTCTCCAGGGACCGATGGGTTTAACCGGACCCGAAGGGCCGCAGGGACCCCAGGGGCCGCAGGGACCTGCTGGAACTCCAGGGGCGCCGGGCCCAATTGGGGCTCAAGGTCCTCAAGGACAGATTGGTCCAACCGGACCCGAAGGTCCACAAGGACCCCAGGGACCGCAGGGACCAGCCGGCCCGGCCGGTTCGTTTGTTTCAACTAAGTTCCGCTCTGTCAAGTGCGCTGGTCAATTCTTTTGCACTTGCTCGTCCGGAGAAATCTTGATATCGGGTGGAGCCCAGTGTCCCTTAGAGGGGTCGACACCATTCCTTCTGTCTTCCTACCCCGCCCCTGCAACTAAACCAAACATGTGGATCGCATCGTGCGGTGGGTTGAATAGCACCACCGGCACCGCTCCGTCTAGTATCTCCATCTTTTGTCTTTCGCCGTAAACCAGCTGGACCCCTGCGACATGGTGAAACCTCCACGGCGCAGGGGGCTTCCGTGTCAGGATGTGCCTGTTTGCCCATAGTCGCGCTTGCCGCGAGACGCTCCCCAACAATGGCAAGAAGGCGATGGGTGTTAATAGGTGCCTCCTGAAGCCCGATTGGATCAATCGTAAGAGTCCATATTTGACCTGTGAATTAAGTTTACGGCATGCGGACATATAACCTTTTTGTTGAGCCCGCGTTCACTCACCCGACCTGCCCCACGGAAATTGGTACGGATTTAGTCCGTCAATAACTCAATGACCTATCGGTCCGATCTTTATGAACTCGGCAATCCACACTCCTCTCCCCAGTGCCAGAAGGTAGAGGCCTCGGATTGACATTCAAAAGGAAATTTTGATATAGGTTGCGAGAACAAATCCGAAGGTGCAAAATAGAAAGATGCAGGATTGTCGTAAAACAGTCATCCGGAGGGTAGATCTATGAAGAAGAAGGTTTATCCCCTCTTCTATGCGGGTAAGAAACAGAAGTTCGCACGGTCTGTCGTATCGGGAGGATTTATCTTCCTTTCAGGCTCAAGTGGTCGAACGATTGAGACGGGAGAGGTCTCATCGAACGATGTGGCTGAGCAGACAAGAGTCGCCTTGGATAAGATCCGGCTGGCACTGGAGGAAGCAGGAAGCAGTCTCGAACATATTGTTAAGATGACAATCTACCTTCGAGAGATGAATGACTATCAAGCCATGCGGGATGCTGAGTTCCGCTATTACCAAAATTACTGTCCTTCTCTGGTGGAGGACCCTCCTGCCAGCACAGTGGTTCAGGTGGTCTCTCTTTCAAAACCGAATATGCTGGTCGAATTCGATGCGATTGCCCTCTTGCCCGACTCCTAAATTCTTATTAATACAGACGCATTTTATTCCATTACAACCTTGTAGGGCGTGATCCCCGATCACGCCGATCAGACGGTGCGTTCGCGGAACGCACCCTACAGGAACGGTAAAATTATTTATTACGTTTGCATTAGTTCAAAAACAGATCTTTCCTTTTCTTCTCTTACCCCTTCAGTGGGGGTGATCTTTGGGCTGCCACCCGAAAACGATTGTGACTAAATCGACATCTCTCTTTTATCCCTATGTGATCGTTCTATTTGCGTAGGCCGATTTTAGTGGCGATCTCGTATATTTTTTGGTATTCCTCTTCCCACATCTTTCTCTGTTCTGAGGGA
>Ga0209253_10005769_pt1 | contig 10743 bp, 10 predicted proteins | sample FrelakmetBRP12BR_FD_187145 | JGI IMG/M metagenome (GOLD analysis project Ga0209253, IMG submission 187145) | Freshwater lake sediment microbial communities from the University of Notre Dame, USA, for methane emissions studies - BRP12 BR (SPAdes)... | ecosystem: Environmental > Aquatic >... | reverse complement strand
CCTCGTCCGGCTTCCCCGGCCGATGCAGCCTGGATGGCCGCATTCAAGGCCAGCACGTTGGTCTGCTCGGTGATATCCGAGATCAGATCCACGATCTCGCCGATCTCCTGCGAGCTCTCGCCCAGCCGCTTGATACGTTTGGCGGTGTCCTGGATCTGCTCGCGTATACCGTCCATGCCGCTGATCGTGTTGCGCACCGCTTGTGCGCCTTGCTGGGTCGCCGCCAAAGTACGGCGTGCCACATCGGCAGATTGTGCCGCGCTGGAGTCCACCTCCTTGATCGATTGGGACATCAACTGCACCGCATCGCCGGCACCCTGAATTTCCTGCGCCTGTTGTTGTGCGGCATCGAGCAGCCCCTTGGAGATATCCTCGGCATCCTTGGTCGCACGTTCCATCTGCTCCGCGGCAACCTTGATCCGCGCCACCAGTTTACGAAACTCTTCGGTCGTGTAATTCACCGAATCGGCAATCGCACCGGTAATGTCTTCCGACACGGTGGCACGCACTGTCAGATCACCTTCCGCAAGATCGTTCAGTTCGTTCATCAAGCGCAATATCCCGTCCTGATTCTGGCGATTGATGCGCATCGCATCCTCTGTGCGGCGGCGGGAATTGTCCATATACGCCCTGGCCAACATCAGCAGCGACATCAGCATCAGCAATCCGAACGCGACAACGGCAAGAGATGCAGGCCGCGTGGTCGACGACAACTGATAGGCGTCCACCAAACGCTGCGCTCCTGACAGCAAAGAACCGGAATCCTCAATGATCGCCTTGGCGGCTTTCTTGGCTGCCACAAGATTGCGCACTTGGGAGATCACGATCTGAACGCTATTGCGGTAGGTATCGAACAAATCCCTTGCTCGCGCCACACCCGGATCGCCGGCAGGCAGGGAGGCCAGACTCTCTTCCGCCGCCAGACTGTCAACCCCGAGCCGGTTCATCTGATCTATCGTTACATCCAGCCCCATGGCAAGGCTCACATCCTTGCCAATGCGCTCAGTTGCCAGGGCAAATCGAGTCGCCTGCTCTTTTTGCGCACCCTTATAATTGTCCATCATGCTTTGCGTCAGATTCCGGAATTCCGCGCTCACCGTATTGATCGACGCCACGGTGTTGCCCAGCGTGACCATTCCGGCACGACCTGCTTCCAGTGCCTGGACGTCCTGCAATGTTTTGCTTGATATCTTCATCAACCCATCCAATACGACCCGTGCCTCACCCGAGCTCGCAGGCAGCGTTCCGTCGCCCTGATCAAGCTTGTTCAGGATGTTCGACAGACTGGTCTTGGTTTCCGTCAGCGCGGCGAATGCGGCCGGGCTTCCGGATAAAGTCTGCTGAGTGTCTTTGGCCAGCCGCTGCGACAACATCAGCAACTGGCTAGAAAACCCCACGTAACGGACATTGTGACGTTCCTCCAAATTGCTCATAAAGGCGGCAATCACTGTCAGCACCAGAAAGATTGCCGCGAATACGCCAAACACCGTCAATTTGGATTTGGGTAATGTCAGTTTTGATGCCATGTTGTTCCTCTCCCTAAGGGAATCGCTAAACGCCTATTTGCAAAAATTCCGCCTGCTCCAGCAATCCGTGCACATCCAGCTTGCGCCAGGACGCGCCCTGCTCATCGCAATACTCGGTTTGCCCGTCGATTACGATCTGATTCCATTTCTGTGCATCGCGCAGCCCCAGCACCCGATCGATCAGGAGCGCGGCATTGAAAGCAAATTTCTCAGCAACCAGCAATATGCGATTGTTTGCATCTCCCGATGCCTGTCCTGAGCTTGTCGAAGCGGCCTGCCCTGAGCCTCCTGAGGTATCGAAGGACGAAGCAGCCGCGCCGCTGTGCGCATAGGCCGCCACGTCGACCACGCCGTAAAGATTGCCGCGCACATTGGCAACTCCGCGAAACCACGGTTTGGTGAACGGAACCGGGGTCAGCCTTGGCAGCGGCAACACCTCGCTGATGTCAACCATGTCCACCAGGCAATTCCGTCCGGCCACCTGTACGCCCAGCGTAGTCACCCGGGCTGCGGACAGATCGTTATCCTGCAGACGGTCGATCAGGTTTTGCTGGAATTCACGCAGATTAAGACGCTTTGACATGGATGCCCTGGCCCTTAATCCAAGGCAGCGATCTTGCTCAACAGATCAGCCGCATCTATCGGCTTGACCACGTAGTCTTTGGCACCCTGACGCACACCCCAAACCTTGTCGGTCTCCTGGTTTTTGGTAGTGCAAATGATCACCGGGATATGTTTGGTTTCAGGATCGCTGGTAATCGCCCGTGTCGCCTGAAAGCCATTCATCCCGGGCATCACCACATCCATGATGATCAAATCCGGTTTGCTCAGTTTGGCTTGAGCCACACCCTTTTCGCCATCCTCGGCAAAAAAGACCTCGAAACCTTTCTTGCTCAATATTCCATTCAGGATATGGCGTTCGGTTGCCGAGTCGTCCACTACCAGTATTCTTTTAATTGCCATAATCCAATTCCTTCTTCTCTTGGGTATGAAGAATGACGGTCTCAATCAGACTCTTTTTGTTGAAAGGCTTGAGAAGATATTGATCAGCGCCGACCAGTTTGCCGCGGGCGCGGTCAAACAACGTATCTTTGCTGGTGAGCATGACCACGGGAGTGTTTCTGAAATGCTGGTGCTTTTTGATCAGCGCGCAGGTTTGATAACCATCCAGACGCGGCATCATCACGTCCACGAAAATGATGTCAGGCTGGTTATCGACCACCTTGGCCAAACCGTCAAATCCGTCTTCGGCAAGAATGACCTGACACCCTGCCTGAGACAGGAATATCTCTCCACTGCGCCTTATGGTGTTGCTGTCGTCGATCAGCAATACCTTTACCCCCGACAATGGCAGGTCTTCGCTCATCTAGCTCCCTCTTGCTTGGGCACGTTCGTGCTCATCATCCGTTTTGAACGGTTTCGATGCGGCAATGCTAACGTATCTCGCCGCCGCTGTCATGGCGATTTTAGCGCCTCCAGAAATGCGGGGTGAACAGAATCAGCACGGTGAAAATTTCCAGACGTCCAATCAGCATCGCGAACGTGCATACCCAGGTCTGAAAATCAGTCAATCCGGAATAATTGCTTGCTGGTCCAACCGTCCCCAACCCGGGACCGCAATTATTTATCGAAGCCAGCACGGCGGTAAGCGCCGAGATGAAGTCCATGCCGGTGATCAGCAGCACGAATGTCAGCGTCACGATGCTCATGAAATAGAGGAAGATGAAACCCAGCACCGCAAACACGATATTGTTGGCGATCACTTGGCCGCCGATCTTCATCGGGTTGACCGCTGCCGGGTGCAACAGCTTGACGAACTCGCGTCCGGCCTGTTTGACCAATACCAGAGTACGGATCATCTTGATGCCGCCGCCGGTAGAGCCTGAACTTGCAGCAATCGCTGTCAGGAACATCATCCACAACGGAGCGAAGATCGGCCATTGCGCGTAATCAACACTGGCAAAGCCCGAACTGGTTGCAATCGATACCAGGTTGAAACTGGCATGGCGCAGCGCCGTCCAGAAATCCTGATAAACGTGTTGCCAGAGTAGAAACAAAGCGATCACTATGCAGCTTGCCAAGATCAACCCGAGTGATGCCACCGCTTCGGCATCGCGCAGATATATGTTCAGCGATCTGCCGCGCCAAGCCAGGAAATGCGTGGCGAAATTAAGCACCGAGACCAGCATGAACACGATCAGCACGAATTCGATCAATGGCGAGTTGAAATAGCCAACGCTGGCATCGTGCGTGGAGAATCCGCCCAATCCCATTGCCGCAAAAGCATGGCAGATCGCATCCAGCCAGTTCATGCCTGCCCATTTCAGTGCCGCGATGCAAATCAAGGTGATAGCCAGATACACCACCCACAGGTTGCGCGCGGTCTCGGCAATGCGTGGCGTGAGCGCAGCATCTTTCATCGGGCCCGGCGTCTCGGCCTTGAACAATTGGCGTCCGCCCACACCGAGCAGCGGCAGCACCGCCACCGCCAGCACGATGATGCCCAGGCCGCCCAGCCAGTTCAGTTCGTGCCGCCACAGGTTGATGGCAGGCGGCAGCATGTCCAGCCCAGTAAGTACCGTTGCCCCGGTGGTAGTGATGCCTGACATGGCCTCGAAATACGCATCGGTAAACGACAAACCGTCTATGGCAAGCAATAGCGGCAATGTCGCCACGGCAGGCATCGCCGTCCACATCGCCACCACCAGAAGGTAGCCGTGGCGTATCGACAATTCGCCTTTATAACGGCGCGTCAGCAGCCACAACAGCAAACCGATGCCGGCAGTCCATATCATCGCCAGAAGAAAATCGATCAACGTGCCATCGTCATAGACAAGAGAAGCTATGACTGGAATCAGGTAGCTAATGCTGAACACCACCAGCATCAGACCCAAAGCATGGAAGACGGTCAATGCGCGGCGCATCAGAAGAAGCCGAGATTAACCTGGAATAGTTTTTCGACCTTGCGCACCATGCTCTTGTCGTTGACGAACACGATGATGTGATCCTCCGCTTCGATCACCGTGTCATGGTGCGCGATGATGACCTGCTCGCCGCGCACGATGGCGCCTATCGTCGCACCTTTGGGTGAGTCAATCTCGTCGATCCTCCGCCCCACCACTTTGGATGACTGACGATCCCCATGTGCCACCAGCTCGAGTGCTTCAGCCGCACCGCGCCGCAGGGAATGAACCGCGGCCACGTCCCCCTGGCGCACATAGGCCAGCAATGAGCCTATCGTCACCTGAGCCGGGGAAAGAGCGATATCGATCTTGCCGCCTTGCACCAGACCGACGTAAGCACTGCGGTTGATCAGCGAGATCACTTTGCGCGCGCCGCCCTGCTTGGCGAGCAGCGAGGACATGATGTTGTTCTCGTCGTCGTTGGTGAGCGCACAGAACACATCCACCTCCCTGACGTTCTCCTGCTGCATCAGCTTCTCATCCGTGCCGTCACCGTTGAGCACCAGTGTATTGGTCAGATCAGCGGCAAGACTCGCACAGGATTTTTTGTTGAATTCGATCAGCTTGACCTGATAACTGCGCTCCAGCCTCCTGGCCAGGCGCCGCCCGATGTTGCCGCCGCCGACTATCATCACCCGCTTGGCAGGTTTGTCCATACGCCGCAGTTCTTGCATCACGGTGCGGATATGCTCGGTCGCGGCGATGAAGAACACTTCGTCGCCCGCTTCCACCACCGTGTCACCGCTCATGTTGATCGAGCGATCCTGGCGGAAGATAGCCGCCACGCGTGTATCGATCTGTGGCATATCGGTGCGCAAAAAACGCAGCGGGCGGCCGACCAGCGGTCCGCCTTCAATGGCTCGCACCGCCACCAGCGATACTCTGCCGCCGGCGAACTCGAGCACCTGCAAAGCCTCGGGGAACTCTATCAGCTTGACGATATACTCGGTCAGAATCCGCTCTGGGCAAATCGAAAAATCCACGCAGAAATTATCCGTGCTGAACAACTCCTGTCGCTCCAGATAATCCGTGGCGCGTATCCGGGCGATGCGTGTCGGAGTGTTGTACAGGCTGGCGGCCAGCTTGCATGCCACCATATTGACCTCATCGCTCTGGGTGACCGCCAGCAGGATATCGGTGTCGGCGATGCCTGCCTGTTCAAGTATCGAGGGATGCGCGGCATTTCCTACCAGGGTGCGCAAATCCAGCCTGTCCTGCAACTGGCGCAGCTTCTCAGCATCAAAATCCACTACGGTGATGTCATTGGCCTCGCCAACCAGACTTTCCGCGACTGTCGACCCGACCTGTCCGGCCCCTAGTATCAATATTTTCACGCAGCCCCCATAGCCCAACTAACGGTAAATCACTGCTGCTTCCTGATCCAGCTTTTCCATTGCTCGAAAAGCTTTTTATCGCGCGCAGCAATCACCGAACGCTGCCAGATGTCGCACTGTGCAAAATCGTCATTTTCGATGCAGCAGGCGTAACCGCCGGACTCCGACAGGATCAACGAGCCCGCGGCATAATCCCAGAGCTTTTGTCCGCCATGCAAATACATGTCGAAGCGGCCTGCGGCGGTGTAGCACCAGTCCAGCGCGCTTGCGCCAAAGTCGCGCTGGGAAGAGTATGGCGGCTCGTTCGCCAGTTGCATGACCAATTTCTTCTTGAGCCGCTTCATATCCACACAGGCCAGCGTTTGCGACATTTCGCCCACCGCTTCGCGGCCGACCAGCTTTTCACCATTCAGGAACGCACCGCGCTCGCGCTCGGCAGCAAACATCTCATTGGCCACCGGGTCATACACCACACCCATGACGCTTACGCCCGAGCGAACCAGCGCGACAGACACCGCAAAATACGGCAGGCCGCGCACGAAGTTGGATGTCCCATCGATCGGGTCGATACACCACAGGCCGTCATGGCCGGCCTTCCACAACGCGCGCTGCTCGGCTGACGGCATCTCTTCGCCCAGCACCGGAACATTGAGGATAGCCTGCAATTTTTTGGTCAATGCACCCTGTGCGGCAATATCCGCCTCGGTGCACAGGCTGCCATCGCTTTTGTGCTGATGCGCCACCTTGAGATAACGCGGCATGATCTCTTCCGCCGTCACCAGCTTGACGGCCGCGATCACCGCCTTGAGCATAGCGCTCATGCTGCCCGGTGTTGAATTGCTCATGCCTCTTTCCACTTTATCGAACAGCCCATGCTGGCAATCTGCTCGCGCGGTCCCTGCCCGGTACGTGCCACCTGAACCATCGCGTTGAACATATCGCGCGGCGCATCGGCGATCGCCTCCTTGCGCGATGCATCCAGTCGGCCGCGGTATTGCAGTTCAAGATTGGCATTGAAACCGAAGAAATCCGGGGTGCAGACCGCGCCGTAATCCTTGGCGATCTGCTGGCTTTCGTCCCACACATAAGGGAATGGGTAGCCGTATTGCTGCGCCACCAGCTTCATGTTGGCGAAGGAATCCTCCGCATATTCGGCCGGATCGTTGGACATGATGGCGATGCTGTTGATGCCATGCTGTTGCAGCTCGCGCGTGTCGCGCACGATGCGATCGCGGATGGACTTCACGTACGGGCAGTGATTGCAGATGAACATCACCAGCAGGCCGTTCTTGCCCCGCGCGCTGGCCAGGTTGTATCTTTTGCCGTCCACACCGGGCAAATCGAAATCACGGGCTTTCCAGCCAAAATCACAGATAGGGGGTTGCAGGCTGACCATTTCATATTCCTGACAATATGTTTAAGGGCGTTATATTATCACGCCCATCTTGACGACTTGTCCGGTTCAGCATGCCGCGTTTCTATTGCCCACCACCACTGCCATCCGGCGGCTCTTTCGAATTGCCGCCGGATGCGGCGCACCATGCCGCGCGCGTGCTGCGTTTGCGCGAGGGCGATAACGTGCAGATTTTCGACGGCTTGGGCAATGAGCGCCACGGGGCGATAGCCGAGCTCGGCGGCAAGCGCGTCGTCGTAGGCAACATCATCGCCGTTGACTGCGACCGCGAATCCCCTCTCAAAGTGCTGCTGGCACAAGCTTTGTCCAGCAGCGAGAAAATGGACTGGGTGATACAGAAGGCGACCGAGCTGGGCGTCGCCGAAATTCAACCGATCGACACCGAGCGCAGCGTCGCCAGGCTGTCTGCCGAGCGCACCGCGAAACGGCTAGAACACTGGCAGCAAGTCGCCATTTCCGCCTGCGAACAATGCGGGCGCAATATTCTGCCGCAGATACACGCACCGCTGGACATCATGGTGTGGCTGCAACAGATGCAAAAGCTGCCGGATGCAAAATTCATCCTGCTGCCGCAAGGCGCGGCTTTGCTGCACGCGCAGACCAAACCGCAGGCACGCGTAGTGCTGCTGATCGGTGCGGAGGGCGGCTTCACCCAGGCGGAAAGCGATACCGCTCTGCGTTGTGGATTCACTTCGATAAGAATGGGCGCGCGCGTGCTGCGCACCGAGACTGCGGCGATTGCGGGGCTAGCTGCGTTGCAGACGCTGTGGGGCGATTTCCAATAGCTGAAACGCTAATAACAATTTAAACAACGGAATACACGGAAGAGGCAAAACCAATACAAAGTAAAAACGAACGCCGGTTATTTTGCAGTGTTGTTTCCGTGTGTTCCGTGCATTCCGTGGTCAAGCCTTTTTACAGCAGTAAATACATCACTACAGGAGCCAACCATGCCGTACGTCAACATCCGCATTGCCGGTACCTTGAGCCGCGAGCAGAAGAAGCAGATCGCCGCCGAGGTCACCGACACGCTGGAGCGCATAGCGCTGAAACCGAAAAGCTATACGTATATCGCCTTCGACGAGCTGCCCGATGAAAACTGGGCTATCGCCGGACAGTTGCTGGACGAATCTTAGCCAGATGTTGAAAAGCTACTGCGCTTGCCAATATTGCGTTAAAAATGTGCTCGAAATCCTCGTGTACTTTTGTGTACACTTCGGTTTCTCGTACATTTTCGCCTTGTCTTGGCTGCGCTCGTTACGTTTTTCAACATCCGGCTAGCGCAGCATGATGCACGCATTACACCAGTGAGGATTGCCATGCCCATCACCACCACCCCTACCGAATTCGTTGCCTGGTTCCGTTCCGTCGCGCCTTACATCAACGCGTTCCGTGGCCGCACCTTCGTCATCGCATTCGGCGGCGAAGTGGTTGCGGACGGCAAGTTTGTCGAATTGACGCATGACTTCAATCTGCTGGCCAGCCTCGGCATCCGTTTGGTGCTGGTGCATGGCGCCCGTCCGCAGATCGAACAGCATCTGGCGAAGAACAGTCTGGAAGGCACCTACCATCACGGCATCCGGCTGACCGATGCCGAGACCATGCAGTGCGTCAAGGAAGCGGTAGGGCGGGTGCGTGTCGAGATCGAGGCGCTGCTGTCGATGGGGCTGCCGAATTCGCCGATGGCCAATGCCGACATCCGCGTGGCGGGCGGCAACTTCATCACCGCGCAACCCATCGGCATCATCAACGGCGTGGACTTGCAGCACACCGGAGCCGTGCGCAAGGTGGATGTCGCGGCGCTGAACGACCGCATGGAATTCGGCGAGGTCGTGCTGCTTTCGCCACTCGGCTATTCCCCCACCGGTGAAGTATTCAACGTCACGCTGGAAGATGTGGCGACCGCCACCGCGATCGCGCTGGATGCCGACAAACTGATGTTCCTGATGGACACCGACGGCGTTCAGGACAAGAAAGGCAATCTGCTCAAGGAGCTCACCATCGCTCAAGCCCAGGAGATTTTGTCTGCGAAACGCAAACTGCCGGACGATGTCACGCTGTTCCTGCCCTGCGCGATACGCGCCTGCGAAGCCGGCGTGGCACGCACCCACCTGATCAGCCGCCACACCGACGGCGCGGTGTTGCAGGAGTTGTTCAGCGATGAAGGCATAGGCACGATGGTGGTGGAAAGCACGCTCAACACCTTGCGCGATGCCAGCATCGAAGATGTCGGCGGCATCCTGAAATTGTTACGGCCATTGGAAGAAGAAGGCATCCTGGTGCGGCGCAACCGCGAATTGCTGGAGCAGGAGATTGACCGTTTCGTGGTGCTGGAACACGACCACCGCATCGTCGGTTGCGCCGCGTTGTATCCATTCCCGGATGAAGACGCCGCAGAGCTCGCCGCGCTTGCAGTGGAAAAGCAAAACCGTGATCGTGGTTATGGCGAAGCCATCCTCAGCCACATGATCGCCGTCGCCAAATCGCAGGGCATCAAGAAGTTGTTCGTGCTCACTACACGAACTGCACACTGGTTCATCGAGCGCGGCTTTGTCGAGAGCGACGTCTCCGCGCTGCCAGCACAAAAGAAGTCGCTGTATAACTATCAGCGCAAATCCAAAGTATTTGTGCGGAAGATTTGATGCAATTGCAGAGTCGCCGGGGGTTGCCCGGCAGCAAGTTACCTTTCTTGTCTTGCCAAGAAAGGTAACCCAAAGAAATCGCCCCCGGTTTGCCGCCCCTGCGGGGTGCCCTGCGTTGCTCGACTGGTCTGGCGGCTGCGGAACTCGCACTGCGTGCTCAAACAGTCCTCGCCGACATCTCCTGACCAGCCTCCGCTGCTCGGCGGCGCACAGGGGAAGAAAACCGAAAACCGCAAGGTGTACACAAGGTGCTCACCCTGCTCTAAAGTGTGTGAACGGTGACAGGACTTGAACCTGTGCCTCTCTGCCTATATCATGTTGGTGTCGACCTACCTGATATATCGTAAACATAGCACTCTATCCTCCTGAGCTACACCGTGGGGCGAATTGTAAGCGAGCACTCACTCTTTGTCAAGCTGTTGTAGGGTGCGCCATGCGCACCATGGTGCGTGGAACGCACCCTACATTTTTAAGTTGGTTTCTTCACCCCACGGCGCGACCTTCAGCAGCAACAGCATCCCCGGTATCGCCAACACCGCGCACAGCAGGAAGAATTCCGTCCAGCCCATCATCTCCACCAGCCAGCCGGTCGCTGCATTGGCAAAGGTGCGCGGTACCGCCATCAGACTGGTGAACAGTGCGAACTGCGTGGCGGTGTAGGCAGGGTGGGTGGAACGCGCGATGAAGGCGACGAAGGCAACGGTACCCAGCCCCACGCCCAGGGCTTCGAGACTGATCACGATGGCAAGCTGGGCGAGTTCCACCGGGGTGATCTCGGCGTGGTGTCCCACCGATGCCAGCCAGACGAAGCCGAAGATGGAGACCACCTGCACCACGCCGAACAGCCACAGCGCACGGTTGATG
>Ga0209253_10005768_pt1 | contig 10745 bp, 8 predicted proteins | sample FrelakmetBRP12BR_FD_187145 | JGI IMG/M metagenome (GOLD analysis project Ga0209253, IMG submission 187145) | Freshwater lake sediment microbial communities from the University of Notre Dame, USA, for methane emissions studies - BRP12 BR (SPAdes)... | ecosystem: Environmental > Aquatic >... | reverse complement strand
ATCACCGGCACGCTGACCATCAATGGGGCAGGCTCAACCGCTACGGTCGTAGACGCTCATGGTATTGATCGGGTATTCGATATTCTCAATTCCGCCAAAGCCACACTGACGCAAATGACGATCCAGGGAGGGGATGAAAAACAAGTTTTGGGAGGTGGAGGCATCCGCAACAGTGGAAACCTGACGTTGAGCAACGCCCTCCTCATCGCCAACCACACTTACGTCCACGGTGGAGGGCTACTTAATGACTCTGGCGCGGCGGCGACGCTCAGCAACGTGTCCCTCGGCAACAACCAGGCCCTTGAGGGCGCTGGCATTGCAAACTCCGGTGTAATTACCCTGACCCACGCCAGCCTGACTTTTGGTACAGCGAGTCTAAGAGGTGGTGGAATGATCAACGAGGGTACTGCTTCCTTGAGCCAGGTGAGGAAGTTATCCAACATACTCCTTGCTTTGGTATTTACAAGCTAAGGGGTACTATCCTGGGTGGAAAAGTAGTCTCTGTGCCCATGATCTACAAGGATCATTGCCTGCATTATGATGCTCCAGGGATCATCAAGGCAATCACTGATCAAACAAAGATTATTGTGGTTGCCAATCCAAACAACCCAACTGGAAACTTCATGGATGCCAAAGATTTCATACTCATCGCTGAGACAGGTATCCCCTTCATTATTGATGAGGCATATGTTGAATACGCTGGATTGAAGCTTTCCCAGGTTGAGCTGACCAAGAAGTATAAAAATGTGTTAGTGACCCGAACCCTATCCAAAGCATATGGACTGGCGGGATTACGATTTGGTTATGCAATGGCCGATAAAGATGTAATTGGTCAAATCTCTGCTGCTCTAATACCCTGGAATGTAGGTACGATCCCGATGTGGGCAGCTTTGGCTGCGTTGGAAGATACAGAAGCCCTTGACTTCCGGGTGAAGTTCAACAATAGCGAGGTGGATTACATTACAGAATCACTCAGCGAAATACCAAACCTGGTGGTGTTCCCTTCGAAAGCAAATTACATCCTTTTTGACTGTGGTGCTACCGGTAAGAAGGGAAAAGATGTGGTTGCTTATGCTGAGTTAAAAGGTCTAATTTTCCGTCCAGAAAGTGAAAAATATGGCAGCGATGGATGGTTCCGCATCACGATTGGTACAAAGGAAGAGAACCGTATGGCCGTCGAAACGGTCCGGGAATTTTTAACCAAATAAACTAGTTAATCCCCAGGATCCATTTAACACAAATTTTTTTTAGGAAGAGGAGGCAATAAATGGAAAAAATTAAAGCTGTTTTCTTCGATCAAGATGGGGTGATTATAGACACTGAACGGGATGGCCACCGAGTTTCATTCAATATGACCTTTAAAGAATTTGGATTTACCGACGAGTGGAGTGTGGATTATTATCACGAATTGCTTCAGGTTGCTGGAGGCAAGGAGCGCATGAAGCATCACCTGCAAACCCAGGGATTTAGCAAACCTGTGCCACCTGAAAAGGTAGACGACCTCATCAAGGATATGCACAAGCGCAAAACCGCCATATTCGTTGAGCTAATTGAAACCGGAAAGTTGCCTCTACGACCAGGAATCCACCGCTTCATGAAAGAAGCCATGGAAGCCGGGTTATTAATCGGAGTATGCACAACATCCAATGAACAGGCGGCAAAAGCGATCACCGAAAAAATTCTGGCAGACATTAAATTTGATATCGTGCTGGCAGGGGATGTGGTGAGTAAGAAGAAGCCTGATCCAGAGATCTATAACCTTGCACTCACCCGTACCGGGCTTAAACCCGATGAAGTCATCGTTGTTGAGGATTCCAAGAATGGTGTGTTAGCTGGAAAAGCTGCCGGTGCGAATGTGGTTGTGACCACCAATTATTATACCGAGAAGGAGGATGTTAGCAGCGGTGATATTATCGTTACCTGTCTGGGCGATCCTGATGGAGAAAAAGGGAAGCTGATTAAGGGCGATAAAAAAATAAATTACGATGGAGTCCTCCACATCAAACAGGTAGTAGATTTCTTCTCTAAATAGCCATTAGTAGATCGAGGTACAGCAGAAAGGACGCAATTAATAAATGCGTCCTTCATTATTTTTTATATGGAAAACGAATGCTTGATGAAATTCTTGATGTTGTAAGCGATGATGATATGGTTATCGGACAGGAATCTAGGTTCCTTGTCCACCAGAATGGTCTCCAACACCGAGGTGTCCACGTTTTTTTGGTCACTCCAGACTCTCGATTGCTGGTGCAGCGACGCGGTAAACACAAAGAAGCCTACCCGCTTGCCTTGGATTGCTCAATTTCGGAGCATGTAAAAGCTGGAGAGGATTATTTCCAGGCAGCGGAACGCGGTTTGCAGGAGGAGCTTGGAATCGGTGATGCACAAATACAAGCGCTTGTTAAATTTAGAATGGTATACGGTCCCAATGACTACGAGATATGCATTCTATACGAAGGCAAGATGGATACAGAACGGATATATTTCGATCCTCTGGAGGTAGAAGGAATTACCTACCACACCCTGGCTGAGTTGGATGCTCTAATCGAACATGGAGAGGTAGCTTTAAGCTCTTGGTTTGTGGAGCTCATTCGGTGGTATGGGGATAAACGCTCAGGGCTCGATATTATAGAAACCTTTCCGCACGAGCATCTTCTTTTTCGAACAGACCATCTTAAATCGCATCGATGAAATCCAGTTTGTTTTGATTTCCTTGCGCGCCATAGCTGTGTTGACCTGATTATGTGATTTTATGTATCACTGTCATATCGAACAGTTCCCAATTGTATAAAAGATGAATTGAGCGGATTGTCCTGCTGCCTGACCATCAACCTGGTCGGTACATGCTCTCTCCGATGTAGAATCCATAATTCAATTGATTTCATGGGAATTCTCACCAGCATAGTCTGTACGTATATACATTGGTATTTTATAATTAGATATTGCAGGTTCTTCCAACCCATTTTCAGAAAACCAAATAGGAGGGTCCGATCATGTTGGAAGGTAGGCGTTCGAATGAGTGCGTCCTCGTTATTGACCTGGGCACTGGTGGTCCGAAGGTAGGCCTGGTCGATCAGGTGGGCTCAGTAGTTACCTGCGCCTCCGCACCAGTTCAATTATTCTTTCTGCCGAATGGCGGAGCTGAACACGACCCCGCTGAATGGTGGTCGGGTATCAGGACCTGTGTTAAGCAAGTGATGCAGGCTTCCGGTGTGTCCCCTAATTTGATAATTGCCGTCGCTGTTACCAGCATGTGGTCAGTCACGGTTCCGGTGGATGATCAGGGTAAACCGTTGATGAATGTCATGTCCTGGATGGATTTGCGCGGTGCACCCTACAACCGGGAGCTCGTCAAGGGCTTTCCCAATGTTAAGGGATATAAGTTAACCACGCTCCTCAAGTATCTTCATCGGCATGGATTTCCTCCCTCACCTAGCGATGCATTGGGTCATATGCTATTTATCAAGCATGAGCGTCCAAAAATCTACCAGCGGACCTACAAGTTCTTTGAACCGATGGATTATGTCAACATGCGTCTGACGGGCAAGTTTGCTGCCACACAGAACACTGTCTTACCCATGCTGGTGGTCGATAACCGCCGGCTCGACAGGCTGGACTATGATGCGTGGCTGGTCAAGATGAGTACTATTGAGCGGGAGAAATTACCCGATCTGCTTCCAATTGATGGCATCCTGGGTCACTTAACGCCCGCGGTGGCTGCGGAATTTGGTCTCTCTCCAGAAACGCTGGTCGTCTGCGGTGTCAATGACAACAGCACGTCTGCGGTCGGCGCTGGTTCCATTGGAAATGCTGAACCAGCTGCAGTGATGGGCAATTCAGGACACATGGCCTTTCATCTCCCCTTTAAGAAAAGCGATCTTACCCATACCATCAGCACCATCCCCAGTGGAATCAAAGGCAGCTACTTGTTTTGGGCAGATCTTGCAAACAACGGGAAAGTCTTAGAAACATGTTTGAAGAATTTGTTCTATACCGAGGATAATCTGGATTCAGGTGCAGTGCCCGCTGCTGTTTACGCCCGCGCCGACCAGATCGCAAGATCCGTACCACCAGGTAGCGGAGGAGTTCTCTTCCTGCCCTGGTTCAATGGCAGCCTTTCACCAGGAGAGGATGAATACATGCGCGGTGGTTTCTTGAATCTTTCACATAGCATCAGCCGAAGCCACCTCATGCGTGCGGTTTTTGAAGGCCTGGCGATGAACTGGCGTTGGCTGCGCAATCCAGCAGAAAAGCTGGCTGGACGGACTTTCAAATATTGGCGGCTCACCGGTGGTGGCGCGCTTTCGGACATGTGGGCACAGATCATGGCGGACGTGGTTGGCCTTCCCATGCACCGACAGGCCAACCCGCGTGTCCACAACCTGATCGGCATGGGACTGTTGGCATTCAGCCGTCTGGGACGCGTGAAAGTGGAAGAAATTCCAGCTATGATCAAGTTCGATCGAGTGTTCGAACCGGACCCGAAGAACCACCTTATCTACGATCGAATGTTCGCGCAATTCCTTGAAGCTAAGGACAGAATTCGTCCAGTCTTCCATAAAATGAATAAATGATATAGATTTTAATTATCAAACCGATAAAGGATAAAAATATGTCTGAAGAACAAGAATCATTGAATTTATTTGGCGATATGCATCCCTATAATAAGCTGTTCAAAGTATTCTCCGAACTGCCTGAAAGGAGTCGGGACGAGCAAGAGATCATGAAGGAGATCGCCTTTATGTCAGGAGAAGAGAACAAGCTATGGCAAGGCGGGCAATGTTCTGGCACAATGTACCATGGAGGCATGGAGCATTATGCTTTCCTGAACAAGGTCTTCTCCATGTTCTCCTACGTTAATATGCTTCAACGGGACCTTTGTCCGAGCATGACAAAATTTGAAGCGGAAGTGCTGTCTATGATTGGGAAGATGTTGCATGGTGACGAGGTGAGCAAGGCCAATTCATTCGATGAAGTAGCCGGTGCTGTCACATCGGGTGGAACCGACAGCATCTTCAACGCTTTGTTCGCTTACCGTGAATGGGGGCGAGAAACCAAGGGTATCACTGCACCGGAGATTATCGCACCGGTAACCATCCACCCTGCCCATGTGAAAGCTGCACATTATCTGGGTTTAAAAATCGTGCATGTTCCAGTCAACGCTGATATGGAAGCCGATGTCGAAGCCATGCGAGCGCAGATTAATTCCAATACGGTAGCCCTGGCAGGCTCTGCAGGTACCTATCCTCATGGCGTGGTCGACCCCATCAGTGAGCTCTCAGACCTTGCACTGGAGCACAATCTGGGTTTGCATGTCGATGGTTGCCTGGGCGGCTTTATCCTGCCCTGGATCGAAAAGTTGGGTTATGATGTGCCGGTCTTCGATTTCCGCCTGCCAGGCGTCACATCCATCTCTTGCGACACCCACAAGTACGGCTATTCGCTCAAAGGTACCTCCACCGTCATGTTTCGCAACAAGGATTGGCGACACTATATCTACTTTGCGCAGGAAGACTGGCCTGGTGGAGCTTATTGCTCACCTACCAACCAGGGCAGTCGCTCGGGGGGTCTTGCTGCAGCGATGTGGGCAGCCATGGTGAGCATGGGCGAGGATGGCTATCTTAAGGCTGCCAAAGCCATCATGGATACCTCCGACCGCATTCGCGAAGGGATTGCCCATATTCCTGAAATGGACATCATAGGAAGGTCTACTTTCCTCATCGCCCTGACCTCGGATGTGGTCGATCCATATTTTGTGAACGACTATCTACAAATGAAAGGTTGGCGTATGAACGGAACCCAGAACCCCCCCGGCTTCCATTTCTGTATAACGTTGCTTCAAGCTCAGCCCGGGATCGCTGAGCGTTTCGTTAAAGACCTGGAGGACGGCGTCAAATTCGCTAAGGATCCGCCATATGAGATATCTAAGACAGGTTTCTTATATGGGATGGGAGGCTCGATGGATGGACGTGAAATTCTACGTCTTGGCCTGCGGGCTTACATCGACTCTGGCTACGAATATGAATAAAACTGCGAGATGCAACCATCGCAGGTCCATTGCAATCTTCTATCCTAGGGAAAGGAAATAAGTGACGTGAGCATTAAATTTCCATCTGATGAATGGATCAAAGAACTCTGTGCCCGATTGAATGCCAGTGAGACCTACGCCCATGCTGCCGCTAACTGGGAGGGTGACATTATCTTTATCATCTTACCGGATGCCGATTATCCAAATACGACTTACGTTTATATTAATCTGCAGCATGGCGAGGCTTCCGATGCCAGGCTCTTGAGTAGTTTGGATGAGCAGAAAGCTCTTTATACCTTCTCGTCACCCTATAGTACATGGCGCCGGGTTCTCGAAGGCAGATTGGACGTCCTTCAGGGCATTTTCTCTGGCAAGCTTAAACTGGTTGGCAACATGGCACAAGTTCAACGTAACCCCAAGGCCGCTTATGAGCTGGTTAAGGTCGCAGCACAAATCGATTCTGATTTTGTGTCATAACCCAACATGAATGGCAAATTGGCATCCAAGCCAATAGCGACGTGGCAATCGATGTGATTCTTCGGCTGAACGAGCGATTACAAAGGGAATACCCACATATCGACCACCGATTCCGAATCGAATACTTTTCCGTTTTGAACGATTCCCTTATTCATTGAATCAATGTATTGAACGCCATTCCAACACCATTTTTTACTTATGTTTATTATCGTGGTGAAATCATGCCAGAATATGGTGAGGAAAGAATCGAGAAAATTATTGCTTTACGCAGTCTTCTAGATGCTGGTATCATAGTCGCACCAGGTTCTGAATACCCAATAGGTCCTTACGAATCGATTATATTTTTACTGGCTGCTGTAAACCGAGAAAATAATTCAAGTAAGGCTTGGGGTACATGACAGAAAATTTCAGTTAGCGAGACTATTCGTATAGGCACCCTGAATGGTGCATATGCTTCGTATGATGAAAGGATAAAAGGTTCTTTAGAACCAGGTAAACTAGCTGATCTGGTAGTAGTTGGAGCTAATATTGAAACTACTGATCCGGGTGAACTAATAAATATTCCCGTAGAACGAACCTTGGTGAGTGGTCAGTAGATGTAAGAGGTGTAGATATATAGTTTTGGTTGAAAATCCCAATGTAGATATCTCAATCAAAAAATCCAAATTATGAATAAAGGAGATCATTATGACCAAACTTACAACACAAGAGATTATAGACTTAAGTAAACAATACACATTTTTTTCATGGTCTGTCCAAGGACAGGTTAATCCTATCCCGGTCGGCAAAGCCGAGGGGATTTATTTCTGGGATACTGATGGAAAACGCTATATAGATTTTTCATCACAGCTGATGAACACGAATATTGGCCACCAGCATCCCAAAGTTGTCAAGGCAATCCAGGATCAGGCTGCGGAATTATGCTTTGTACATCCTGGAAATACCACCGAAGTTCGAGCTCTACTAGGAAAGAAGCTTGCTGAGGTGACGCCCGGTAATTTAACAAAAACCTTTTTCGCCTTGGGTGGTGCAGAAGCGAATGAGAATGCCATAAAGATCGCCCGTTTTTATACTGGCCGGCATAAAATATTAGCTCGTTATCGATCTTATCATGGCGCAACACATGGTTCAATTGCCTTGACTGGTGATTATCGCCGCCTGGCTGTGGAACCGACGATGCCGGGTGGAGTTCACTTTCTGGACCCATTTTGTTATCGATGCCCTTTCGGGCAAAAGAAAGAGACCTGTAAACGTGAGTGCATAGCCCACCTGGAGGAAGTAATCAAATATGAGGGAGCGGACAAGATTGCTGCAATCATTATGGAAGGTGTGGTTGGTTCGAATGGGTTAATTGTTCCTCCGGATGATTATTGGCCGCGTGTCCGCGGAATTTGCGACAAGTACGGCATCTTACTCATATCGGATGAAGTCATGAGCGGTTGGGGACGCACAGGTAAGTGGTTTGCTGTAGATAATTGGGGAGTTGTACCTGATATCATCACAACAGCAAAAGGAATCACGAGTGGATACGCTCCATTGGGTGCTGTGATCGTCTCGGATAAAATTGGACAATATTTTGATGATAAGTACCTCTACGCTGGCTTGACTTATAATGGTCATGCATTATCATGTGCCGCAGCACTTGCAACGATTGAAGTATATGATGATGATAATTTGATCGAAAATGCTGCTAACGTTGGAAAGTATCTGGGTGAGTGCCTTGAAGGTATAAAGACTCGCCATGTTTCAGTGGGGGATGTGCGCTATATTGGTTTATTCACCGCGATTGAATTGGTAATGAATCGCGAGACAAAGGAAGTGTTTTCCCCAGCTGTGATGGGTGAAATTGGTAAAATGTTGCGCCAGAACGGATTATTTACATTCATAATGGCGAGTAACATGGGGAGTATCATTTTTGTTGTCCCTCCTCTGTGTATCAATAAAGAACAACTTGATGAAGGATTGGCAATCATCGAGAAGTCATTGGAAATAAGTGATCGGGAAGTGAAACTTTAGATCGTTAATAACATCAGGAGAAAATAATGGAAATATTGAATTACATCAATGGTAAGTGGATTAAACCTCATGCAACAGAATATGTGGAAGTTATCAATCCAGCGACGGGAGTAGGAATAGCAAAGACGCCACTCAGTGGAAAGGATGCCATCGACGATGCAGCAAAAGCTGGCGTTGACGCATTTCCAGACTGGCGGCGAACACCAACCCAAGAGCGGATTCAGTATCTCTTCAAATTACGTGACCTGCTAAAAGCGAATGGTGATGAAATTGCTCGTACGATCACCAATGAAAGTGGAAAGACTTTCGAGGAAGCTAAAGCTGAGATAGTGCGGATGATTGAGAATGTTGAAGTAGCCTGTGGTATGCCTATGATTGCAAAAGGTGAAATAAGTGAAGATATAGCCCCAGGTATTGATGAAATCATGTTGCGCCAACCGGTTGGAGTAAGTGCCACAATTGCGCCTTTCAACTTCCCAGGTATGGTCCCATTTTGGTTTCTACCTTATGCCTTGGCATTAGGAAATCCATTTATTGTTAAGCCATCGGAAAAAGTGTCGATGACTATGCAATCTATCTTTAGGCTTGTCGAGCAGGTAGGTTTTCCGAAGGGTGTTGTGAACATGGTGAATGGCGCAAAGGAAGCAGTGGATGGAATTCTTGACCATCCGGCGATACGCGCAATCACATTTGTCGGATCTACAAATGTAGCCCGGTATATTTACCGCAGGTCAGCGGAGAATGGCAAGCGTGTTCAAGCTCAAGGTGGGGCGAAGAATCCAGTAGTGGTTTTACCTGATGCAGATATGGAAATGGCTGTGAAAATAATTGCCGATTCAGCATTTGGCTGTGCAGGACAGCGTTGCCTTGCAGTGTCTTGGGCGGTAACTGTGGGTGATGCTCGTAATCAGTTTGATGAAGCGATATGTGATGCAGCTGCGAACCGGAAAGTTGGCTATGGACTGGATGAAGGTGTCCAAATGGGCCCGGTTATCAACCAGCAGAGTCGTTCTCGCATCGAGGAATTGATCAATCTTGGAACGTCTGAAGGAGCATCAGTTCCAGTTGATGGACGCAATACGATTATTAAAGGATACGAGGGCGGTTCATTTGTCCGGCCAACCATCCTAATGAACATGAAACCAGGCAGTGATGTTTGGAAGACAGAGATTTTTGGACCGGTATTAGGAATAATGAATGTCAGGACGATCGATGAAGCGATTACCTTGGCGAATAGTGGTCAGTACGGAAACCAGGCTAGCTTATTCACGGCAAGTGGTTCTGCAGCACGAAAATTCCGTTATGAAGCAGAAGCCGGAAACATTGGCATCAATATTGGAGTGGCGGCTCCGATGGCATTCTTTCCCTTCAGCGGTTGGAAGGAATCTTTCTTTGGTGATAACCATGGTCAAGGCATGGATGCAGTGGATTTCTTTTCCCAGAAAAAGGTAGTCATTGAACGTTGGCCGAAAGAGTGGAGTCGAAAATTTTAAGGCAAGGTTCAATAAAACCTGAAACAATACCCAACATCGTACAGTTTAAGCTGGTTACCGCATATTTACGCATGGGTAACCAGCTTTTTTCCTTTTCGATACCAAAGTGATTGAAATGTTAGTAAAGAGATATAGAAAATTCATCAAAATAAATATAAACGAATAACTTCATCCGGGGAATATTTAATACCTATGAAGCTCAATCAATCTAATTTCATAGGATTGCATAAGAGAAAATAACCTTACAGAATCCTTACAAACACATCTGTAAACAGAAAAATAGTAATAGCGATGTAAAATATTGTTAGATAGGAACCATGATACTGATCGAGTTAGCAATGAAAGATAATAGCCATTTTTGATCCAAAATGAGATACCTAGTATCTGTCATTGTGAAGCGCTCTCAATGCGGAGAATGGGTTATTAAGAAGAATAAAGGTACGTTTTTCAGAGCAATAGGATGAATAAGATCAAGAGGTGATAATGAATAGAAGTATCTCTCATATAAGTATTACAGTATTCTTTATACTAAGCATTGTTATATTGGCAGCTACAACCGTGAGCACCGCATACGCCGATGGTACTGTCTATTGGGATGGTAATGATGATAAAAATCTACCCTGCCCTTCTGGAGCAAGATGGAATATGGCTCCGGGGAATGGAATAGACAGTGCTTTTATCCATGTAAATGGCACAATGTATGATATGGCTTGGCAAGGAAATAGTTCATT
>Ga0209253_10005767_pt1 | contig 10745 bp, 7 predicted proteins | sample FrelakmetBRP12BR_FD_187145 | JGI IMG/M metagenome (GOLD analysis project Ga0209253, IMG submission 187145) | Freshwater lake sediment microbial communities from the University of Notre Dame, USA, for methane emissions studies - BRP12 BR (SPAdes)... | ecosystem: Environmental > Aquatic >... | reverse complement strand
GGCGTGCCGGTCACGATGTCGCCGTTGGCCGGGATCGGCACCCCATTGGAGTCTTTCGCGTAGACGTTCGGGTAATCGACGATGCCGTCGTTGTTGATCATGCCGGCTGAGACGCGGAACGCGACCGTGTCGCCCAGCGGGACGTTCAGCATCACGTCCGGATTGAAGTTGTATCCGCCCGAGCCGTCGGTGACGCCCATGTTGAGGCTTGCATAGCCGCTCACGGCGCTGGTATCCGGCTTGTTCATGATGTAGCGGACGTTGCCCGCCAGCGAACCCGAGCCATACAGTGTGCCCTGCGGCCCGCGCAATACTTCGATGCGCTCGATGTCCTTCAATACGAAATTGCTGTTGAGCGCCGTGTCGTCGATATAGACCGCGACAGCCGTCGGCGCGGCCAGCGGCACGTCGCCGTTCGCGGCCGCGTCGACGTTGATGCCGCGGATCACGATGCTGCCTGCCATGCCGGAGTTGCGGTAGCCGCGATCCAGCATCGAGACGCCGGGCAGCATGCGCAGCGCTTCGACCGGGTCACTGATGTTTCCGGCGTCGAGCACGTCCCCGCTCATGGCCGAGATGTTGAACGGGATCTCCTGCACCGTCTGCTCGCGCCGGGTCGCGGTCACCACGATCTCCTCGAGCCCCTGGTCGCTGGCAGCGGCGGCGATGGCCGACCCGACGCCGGCGCACTGCAGGCCCGCCGCGGCGACCGTGAGCGCAATGGCGCTGCGCCCGGGACGGCTGTTACGCAGGCATTCCCTCACCGCAGCGGCCAGCACGGTGGCCCTGCCAAGATCGCGATTGCTCATCTGAGACCCCCTCTCGTTTTATCGATGGCCGGCGACGCCGCCGTCATTGCCGGAAAATATTCGATGCCCCACGCGCTCCATAGATCCAGTCGGCCGAGACGACTTGGTCCAGTTCAGGAGATTTCCTCGTCGTCCTCCCCCGCACGGGCTGGTACGACCAACGGTCCCAACTTCCGCAGGGACGGCGACTGGTCGTGGCCCTGGAGATAGGGCGGGAATTTCACCTTGCTGTCGCGAAAACTCTTCAACACCTGGCCGAGCCCCAGCAGGCCGCGCCGCCGGCTGCGCCGTACGAGTCCGAGGTCGAGCTCGACCGGTATGATCTCGTAGCCAATTCCCGCCTGATGGATGACGCTCCCGTCGGGGCCGACGACGATGGAGCGGCCGTTGCCAAGCCGCCCCGCGCAGTTGACGTCGACGACGTAGCACTGGTTCACCGCCGCGCTGGTCCGGGCGATGGCGAGCTCGAGGTCGCGGTCGATGGTGTTGGTCATTGTCGGGTGGATGATGACTTCGGCACCCATCCACGCGAGCGTGCGCGTCGTCTCCGGGAACCACATGTCGTAGCAGATGGACACGCCGAACCTGCCTACTTTCGGCACGTCGAAGACCACGAAATCGCTGCCCGCCGTGACGCCCTTCTCGTAGGGCAGGAACGGGAACATCTTCCGGTAGCGCGCCACCACTTCGCCGCGCGGGTTGATCACCGGGGTCGTGTTGTAGATCCGTCCACCGTCGCTCTCGTGCAGCGAACCCGGGATCAGCCACAGGTCGAGGTCGCGCGCCATGGCGCGCAGCGCTTCCTCGACCCTGCCTGGCATCGGCTGGGCATTGGCGGTGTTCGGCCCGAACAGAGAGAGCTCGGCCAGCACCACCATGTCGACCCAGGGAAATCGCAGCTTGACCCGCTCGAGCTCGGCGCGTGCGAGATGCAGGTTGTCCTGCGCCGAGAGCTCGAGTTGTATGCCCGCCACGGCGAAATGCGACATCGACGGCTCCAACGACTCTTGGGGCCAGGGACCCCGGTCGGAGCAGGCTAGGTGACGCCGTCGGGCGCGAGTAGCGCCAGTTTCAGGAGCCGACTTGGTCCAGTTCGGAGTCCCGCCCCAGCTCGCCGGCGCGAGGATGGAACGTCAGCGTGTCCTCGATATGCCCGGACTCGAGGTAGAACTTGAGCCGCGAGCCATCGAGCACCAGGGCATAGGACGCGATTTCCCCGTAGGACCAGCGGCTCCACTGGCGGACATAGCGGTCCCCGTCGAGCCACCATCGCCCGGAGTCATGGTCTTCGCCGTTGAATCCGGCACGCCCGGTCATGACGCCGTCGGCGCCCCAGCGAATCTCGAGGGGTTCGCCATAGACCCGCTTCGTGGTCATCGACGCTCCGGGCAGCATCGAGTACAGGTCTTCGCCCAGCAACCTCCGGCCATGGCAGTTGTCGAGGTGCTCGGTGGCGCCTTCGGTGAGCGAACGCACGACCGCGGCCAGCTCTGCGACCCCGGTCCGGATCCGGTCGACCGGGATCGCCGACACGCCCATGCGGAAGCAGTTCAACGGCCGGCGCGACAGCGCGTAGAAGTGGTCGACGGGCTCGACCAGCACTCCGCGTCGTGCCGCCTCCGCCACTACGCGGGAAACGTCGAGCGCCGCGGAGCCCTGCACCCACAGGACCGTGCCCCCGTGGCTCGGGGCGAGCGCCACCCAGGGCGGCAGATAGAAGTTGAGCGCGGTGCGCAACGCCTCCCAGCGCCGCCCGAAGGTCTCGTGCAGGCTGCGCGTGAGCGCCTCGTAATGGCCGAGGCGGATGAAGTGCGCCATGGCGCGCTGGTTGTTGCGCGGCGGGTGACCGACCATGAGGCCGCGCAGCTTGCGTGCTTCTGCGATGAGTTCGGGCGCGGCCACCATGAATCCCAGGCGCAGCCCCGGCGCGAGGACCTTGGTGAGCGTCGAGACGTAGATCACCCGGTTCTCCCGGTCCATGCCACGCAGCGCCGCGTGTGGATAGCCCTTGTAGTTGCTCTCGCAGTCGAAGTCGTCCTCGATGACCAGCATGTCCCGCTGCGCGGCCTTCTCGAGCAGGGCCCGCCGGCGCGGGAGCGACATCGTCACGCCGGTTGCCACCTGGTGGCTCGGCGTGACGTAGACGATGCGGCAGCCGTCGAGCGTGTTGTCGACGACCAGGCCGTCGCCGTCGATGGGCTGGTGCACGACCGGGGCGCCGCGGCGATTAAGCAGGTGACGCATCGCCGGATAACCCGGCTCCTCGATCGCGACCGAGACACTGGAATCGACCAGCAGTTCGGCGAGCAGGTACAGGGCCTGCTGCGCGCCGACCGTGATCAGGATCTCGTCGGCGCGCGCGTTGATGCCGCGCATCGGCAGGATCTTGCTGCGCAGTTCCTCGACCAGCATCGGGTCGTCGAGGCCGCCCGCCGCCGACCACGACTCGATGTCGCTGCTCGCGAGCGCGTAGCGGCAGGCCTCGCGCCACTCGCTCACCGGGAACAGCGAGGCGTCGAACTGGCCCTCGAGGAAGCAGTACGGATAGTCGCGCGCATCCGCCGGCACGGAGCGGGTCGTGTCCGGGTTCGCGCGGGCCTTGAGCCACTGCTGCCAGCGCCCGGTGATGCTCACGCGTTCGCGCGAGTCGGCGCTGCCCAGGGCGGGCCACGCAACACGTTGCGCGACGTACAGGCCGCTGCGCGGTCGACCGGTCAGCAGCCCCTCGGCCACGAGCTGCTGGCAGGCCAGCACCACCGTGTTCCTCGCCACGCCGAGTTGTTGTGCCAGCTGGCGGGACGAAGGAAGCCTTGCACCAGGCTTGAAGACCCCGAGATGAATCGCCTCGACCAGCCGGTGCCGGATCTGGGCCTGGAGGCTCAGCTTGCTGTCGGGGTCGAGATAGAGGAGCCGGTCCTGCATGGGCGGGAGTATAGGCAGGCGCGCCGCAGTGGTGGTGGCCCGCGCAGGGTCGCGCGAGACCAGCCTGTGCCGGTACTGTCGATCAGCGTGCTGCAGGGAACGGCGCGAACAGCGAATCTCCACGAGACGACGAACGGGGCTCCCGTGTCAGTCCGATGCGCGAACGTGCCTGGAGAGGATGGTGGGCCGTGGAGGACTCGAACCTCCGACCTACTGATTAAGAGTCAGCAGCTCTACCAACTGAGCTAACGGCCCAACCTGAAACCTGGGGTGGACGATGGGGCTCGAACCCACGACCGCCGGGACCACAACCCGGAGCTCTACCAGCTGAGCTACGTCCACCATCGTCCGGCGGAATCTCCCGAAGCGTGGCGCGCCCGGCAGGACTCGAACCTGCGACCCTCGGCTTAGAAGGCCGATGCTCTATCCAACTGAGCTACGGGCGCCTCGTCCGAGACCGCGGTCCGGTTGGTCGGGGCAGAGGGATTCGAACCCCCGACCCTCTGCTCCCAAAGCAGATGCGCTACCAGACTGCGCCATGCCCCGCCCTGCATCGACCCGCGGTCGCCGCCTTGGCCGGTCCGCAACCGGATCGCGCCTGCACGGGAGCGCGAATCATACGGAGGGAGGGGGTAAGCGTCAATTTCGCGACAGCCCGGCCTCGTGGCGCGATCTCAGCTCATGCCAGAATGCGCGCCCCGACAGCGAGGGATCGACCGCATGGCTGGCAGGATCATCGACGGCAAGGCCATCGCGGCGGACATCCGGCGCGAGGTTCGCGAGGAAAGCGACCGGCTCGCCGCGGGCGGCAAGCGCCGGCCCGGGCTCGCCGTGGTGCTCGTCGGCGACGACCCGGCCTCGCACATCTACGTGCGCAACAAGCGCATGGCCTGCGAGGAGTGCGGGTTCGTGTCGGTGAGCCACGACCTGCCCCACTCCGCCACGCAGACCGAGCTCCTGAGCCTCATCCAGCGGCTCAATTCCGATCCCGCGATCGACGGCCTCCTGGTGCAGGTGCCGCTGCCCGATCACATCGACGAGCGCGTGATCATCGAGGCGATCTCGCCGGAGAAGGACGTGGACGGGTTCCATCCCTACAACGTCGGCCGGCTCGCGCTGCGCCATCCGCTGATGCGGCCGTGCACGCCCCTGGGGGTCGTGCGGATGCTCGAGCGCTGCGGACTCTCGACCAAGGGCCTGCACGCCGTCGTGGTCGGGGCGTCGAACCTCGTCGGGCGCCCGATGGCGCTCGAGCTGCTGCTCGATGGCGCGACGGTCACGGTCTGCCACCGGTTCACGCCGAACCTGCGCGACCATGTCGAGCGCGCGGACCTGCTGGTCGTAGCCGTCGGGCGGCCCGGGATCGTCCCCGGCGAATGGGTGAAACCGGGTGCCATCGTCGTGGACGTGGGTATCAATCGCCTGCCGGACGGGAAGCTCGTGGGCGACGTCGATTTCGAGCCGGCGCGCGAGCGCGCCAGCTGGATCACGCCCGTACCGGGCGGCGTGGGTCCGATGACCGTCGCGATCCTGATGAAGAACACGCTGGAGTCTGCCCTGCGGAAATAGGGGACATTCTCCTTTTCCGAAAATAGGGGACATTCCCCATTTTCGGCCACCGTCCGGAAGGCGCGCCCCGGCGCAACAGGGGAATGTCCCCTATTTTCGGAAAAGGAGAATGTCCCCTATTTCCGGCGCCAGAGGGTCTTGCCGCCAGGCTGGTCCTCGAGCAGGACGCCCGAATCCGCGAGCAGGTCGCGGATGCGGTCTGACTCCTTGAAATTCTTTCCCTTGCGCGCCGCCATGCGCTCCTCGATCAGGCGCTCGATGTCGGCATCGCTGAGCGAGCCCGCGGCACTCTCGTCGCCCGCCTCCGCGCCTGCTTCACCCGGACGATCGCCCGCCACGCGGCGCGGACGCTTGCGCAGGAAGGCCTCTGGATCCTGGCCCAGGAGCCCGAGGCGCGAGGCCAGCGAGCGCAGCTCTCCCGCGGCATTCGCCGCATCCTCCGCGCGGCCGGCGGCCTTCGCGGTGTTGACCGCCCGCGCGAGCGACTGCAGCTCCGCGAGCGCCTCGGGCGTGTTGAAGTCGTCGTCCATGGCAGCGACGAACCTCTCCGTCGCGGCGGTCGCGGGTGCGGCGGCGACGGGCTTCACGCCGCGCAGCGCGAGGTAGAGCCGCTCGAGCGTGGCATCGGACTGCGCCAGGCTGTCCGAGGTGTAGTTGATCGGCCCGCGGTAATGGCTGCCGATCATCAGGTAGCGCACGACCTCCGGATCGCGCACCCACTCGAGCACGTCGCGAACCGTGAAGAAGTTGCCGAGCGACTTCGACATCTTCTCGTCGTCCACGCGCACGAAGCCGTTGTGCATCCACACGTTCACGAACTGCGAGCCGCAGGCCGCGCAGGTCTGCGCGATCTCGTTCTCGTGGTGCGGGAACTTGAGGTCCATGCCGCCGCCGTGGATGTCGAAGTGGGACCCGAGCAGGTCCACCGACATGGCCGAGCACTCGATGTGCCAGCCCGGGCGCCCGGGGCCCCACGGCGACTCCCACGAAGGCTCGCCCGGCTTTGCCGCCTTCCAGAGCACGAAGTCGAGCGGGTCGCGCTTCGCCTCGTCGACCTCGATGCGCGCGCCGGCGCGGAGGTCTGCCAGCCGCTTGCCCGAAAGCTGCCCGTACGGCTCGAAGCTCGACACGGAGTAGTACACGTCCCCGTTGCCGCCGACGTATGCATACCCCTTCTCGACCAGCGTTCGCACCATCGCGATGATCTGCGGCAGGTATTCCGTCGCACGCGGCTCGTGGTCGGCGCGCGCCACGCCGAGCGCCTCGCAGTCCTCGTGGTACGCGCGGATGAACCGCTCGGTGAGCGCGCCCATCGGCTCGCCGTTCTCCTGCGCGCGCTTGATGATCTTGTCGTCGATGTCCGTGATGTTGCGCACGAACGTGACGCGGTATCCCGAGGCCTCGAGGTGCCGGCGCGCGACGTCGAACGCGATCAGCATGCGTGCGTGACCGAGGTGGCAATAGTCGTACACGGTCATGCCGCAGACGTACATGCGGACCTCGCCCGGCACGATCGGGCGGAACGCCTCCTTGCGACCGGTCAACGAATTGTGGATCTGCAGCATCGTCCAGTGTCTCCCGAGTCCCGTCCCGTCACGCCTTCGAAGCGGCCCGGCGCGCGGCCTCTGCGAGCCTGGCGGCGACCCGCTCCCGTCCCATGAGCGCGGCCAGGGGCGCGAGCTCGGGCCCGTGGGTCATGCCGGTCAGCGCCGATCGCAGCGGCTGGTAGAGCGCTGCGCCCTTGCGGCCGGTGGCCACCCCGACCGCACGCGTCCAGGCCTTGAATTCTCCCGCGCTCGACGCCCATTCGTCGGCGGCTCGGGCGAAGAATTCGGTGCCCGCCTCCACGATGGCCGACAGGGCCGCGTCTTCCGTCGTCACGCCGTGCTCGCACACGACCACCACCAGCGGATCGGCGTCGGCCGGGAACAGCAGGTTTCCGCGCACGGCCGCCACGAATTCCGCCTTGCGCGCGGCGTCCCCGACTGTGTCGAGCCTCGCGCCCAGCCACGCAACCAGTTCATCGACAGTCGCATGCGTCACGGCTTCGCGCTGCCAGTGCCTGAGCTGCGCCTCGTCGTAGCGCGCCGCCGAGCGGCCGCTGCGCCCGAGGTCGAAGTGCGCCGCCATGTCGCCGGCCTCGAGCCAGTCGTCGGTGCGGCAGGCGTGGCCCAGCCGCACGAGATAGTTCCTGAGCGCCCCCGGCAGGTAGCCCTGCTCGCGCAGCTCGTGCAGCCCGGCCGCACCGTCGCGCTTGGAGAGCGGCGTGCCCGCAGGCCCGAGGACCAGCGGCAAGTGCCCGTAGCGCGGCACGGGCAGGCCGAGCGCCTCGAGCAGCAGGACCTGGCGCGGCGTGTTGGCGAGGTGATCGTCGCCGCGCAGCACCAGCGTGATGCCCATGGCGTTGTCGTCCAGCGCGTTCGACAGGAAGAAGGCTGCCGAGCCGTCCGCGCGACTCACGACGAAATCCCCGATGTCGTCCGTCGCGAAACGCTGCGGGCCGTGGACCACGTCGTCAAACTCGACCACGCGCCCGGGCGGCACACGGAAGCGGGTGGCGTGCGCTCTGCCCTGGCCGATGCGCTTCGCCACTTCGTCGGCCGGCAGTGCCGCGCAGGTCCCTGCATAGCGCGGGGGCCGGCCCGCGGCCAGCTGCGCACGGCGCGAGAGCGCGAGTTCCTCGGGCGTGCAGAAACACGGATACACGAGCCCTGCGGCGCGCAGGCGGGCGATGGCGTCTGCATAGCCCGGGCCGCGTTCGCTCTGCCGATAGGAGCCGTGCGGCCCGCCCACGTCCGGCCCCTCGTCCCACTCGACACCCAGCCAGCGCAGGTCCGCGAGCAGCTGCTCCAGGTGGCGCTCCTCGCTCCGCTCCGCGTCCGTGTCCTCGACGCGCAGGATCATGCGCCCGCCACTCCCACGGGCGGCGAGGTGGTTGAAGAGCGCGGTCCTGGCGTTACCGAGGTGCAGGCTGCCCGTCGGGCTCGGCGCGAATCGCGTAATGTGGGGTGCATTCGACATGGCCGCGCATCTTACCGGATCGCGCGCCACGGGCCCCGAGGCTGGCCGGCACGCGCCCCGACGCCGTAACATTCCGCAACGCCAGGCGCGAAACGACGTGACGACACTCTTCATCTCCGACCTGCACCTCGACCCTGGTTCGCCCGGCATCACGCGGCAGTTCCTGGCCTTCCTGGAGGGCGAGGCGCGATCGGCCGAGGCGCTCTACATCCTGGGCGACCTGTTCGAAGTGTGGCTGGGCGACGACGACCCCGATCCCGCCGCCCGGCAGGTCGTGTCGGCACTGCGCGGGCTGACCGATTCCGGCGTGCCCTGCTTCGTGATGCACGGCAATCGCGACTTCCTGGTCGGGCGGCGCTTCTGTGCCGAGACCGGAGCGAGGCTGATCGAGGACGGCACGATCGTCGACCTGCAGGGCGAGCGCGTGCTGCTCTTGCACGGCGACGTGCTCTGCACCGACGACACGAGCTACCAGCGACTGCGGCGCATCGTGCGCAACCCGGTCGTGCAGTGGGTCATCCGCCGACTGAGCCTTGCACGACGACGCGCGCTCGCTTCGAGGATGCGCGAGGGCAGTCGCATGCACACGGGCACGGCGACCCCGGAAATCATGGACGTAAATGCCGGGGCAGTTGCCGACGCATTCCGCGCAAGCGGCGTGCGCACGATGGTGCACGGCCACACGCACCGCCCCGCAGTTCATGAACTCGTAGTGGACGGAAAACCGGTTCGCCGCATCGTCCTCGGCGACTGGCACGCGCAGGGCAGCGTCCTCGAGTGGTCCTCGAGCGGGTTCGCATTGCGCTCGCTACCGCGCTGACATTGCCTGCGGCGCTCCCTGGCTGCCGGGCACGGGGTTGCCTGGGGCCGGGGCGTCGCGCGGCATGGACGCCGCGCGCGAGCCCCCATGGATGGGTTTACGGCGTCCCCGGCTCCAGGCAACCCCGCGCCCGGCAGGCATTCAATCCGCCCGAGGCCCCATGGATGGGCTCACGCGTCCCTTGCGGTGGTCGGGTCGGACGGGACCGGCGCCGCACCTCCGCACGCGTGCACCCGCATAGCGGGCGTCACGCCCGACGACGATCTACGCCGGCGTTCCGGAGTGAAACCGGAACTGCGGGTCGGGCGAGGTCGCGAGCTCGGCCTCGACCGCCGCGAGTTCCTCGAGCCGCGGCCGTGCGTCCGGCCCGCGCCGGTCGGCCAGCCTGAGGTACAGCCCCGCATGACGCGACTCGGCCGCGGCCAGGGACGCATAGAACTCCGCGAGCGGCGCGCGCAGCCGCGCGACGAGCCCGACGAAGCGCTCGTGCGAGCGCGCCTCGATCAGTGCCCCGCAGAGCAGCAGGTCCACGCAGCGTCCCGGTTCCGCCCGGCGCAGCGCGCGCCGGAGGCCCTCGGCGTAGCGTGCCGGACTCAGTCGTCGGAACGCGACGCCGAGCTCCGTCATCTTTTCCTGTACCAGCTCGAAGTGGCGCAGCTCCTCGCGCGCAAGCCGCGACATGCGCGAGGCGAGCTCGAAGTCCTCCGGGTAGGCGAACATGAGCGAGAGCGCCGTGGACGCGGCCTTCTTCTCGCAGTTCGCGTGATCGATGAGCAGCTCGTCCTCGCGCTGGACGGCGGCGGCGAACCACGCCGGGTCCGTCGGCGCGCGCAGCATGTCGCCGGGGCCGGCCATCACGCCGCCGCGCGGGCGAGGATTTCGTCGATGCGCGCGACGATCTCGGCGGCCGACGCCGGCCGGTCGGACGCCTGCTTCGCGAGCAGCGCGTCGTGCAGCGGCTGCAGGTGCGCAACCTCGTGGGGCAGGACCGGCAAGGGCGCATTGGCGTGCAGGTAGATCACGGCGAGCGGCGTCTCGGCACGGAACGGCTTCTCGCCGGTGAGCATCTCGTGGAGGACGATGCCCAGGCTGTAGAGGTCGCTGCGCCCGTCGAGGGTAAGCCCGTGCCCCTGCTCCGGGCTCATGTAGTGCGGCGTGCCGAAGATCGCGCCGTTGCCAGTGATGTCGCTCTCGAGCCCGAGCTGGCGCGCGAGCCCGAAATCTATGAAGGCGACGCTGCCATCGCCGCGCAGCAGCACGTTGCCGGGCTTCACGTCCCGGTGCAGGACGCCGACCGCGTGCAGCACGCCGAGCGCGGCCGCAAGCTGTCGCAGGTAGCCGAGCGCCTCGCGCCAGGGCAAGGGGCCACGCATGCGCGAGCGCAGGTCGCCGCCCGCGAAATACTCCATCGCGAGGTAGACGTGGTCGTCGGCCACGCCGAGGTCGAAGATGCGCGCGATGTTGGGGTGGTCGAGGCGTGCCGCGAGGTCGTACTCGCGCAGGAAGCGGTCGAAGGTCGTGCTGCCCTCCGCCACGTCGGGCACCTGGCGGAACACCTTGAGGACGCGCGGTTCACCGGTGCGCTCGAGCTCGGCGAGAAAGAC
>Ga0209253_10005766_pt1 | contig 10746 bp, 10 predicted proteins | sample FrelakmetBRP12BR_FD_187145 | JGI IMG/M metagenome (GOLD analysis project Ga0209253, IMG submission 187145) | Freshwater lake sediment microbial communities from the University of Notre Dame, USA, for methane emissions studies - BRP12 BR (SPAdes)... | ecosystem: Environmental > Aquatic >... | reverse complement strand
CGACGGACACGAAGGACACAAAGGGAAAAGCTTTTCATATTAAAATCCGTTGTGTACTTAGTGACCTTTGTGGTGAAAGATCTTTTTTCAGTAAAGCCACATATAGTAAAGAAATAGAATAAGGTTGTACCAAATCTTCAGTCTGTTTAAACCGCCTTCCAAATGGAAGACGGTTTTCTTTTCGAAATTTACCGGTAGAACCTGCCATTTCCTGTCAAATCAATGTTACAGTTGAAAGACAATATGTAAACTTTACTTGACATAATGTAAATTATATGTTACTATATGTCTATAAAATTTTACTATTCAAAAGGAGTGTTTTATCATGTACTACCAGGAGAAGAAAACCATCACTAGCATTATTACCGGAATCGCAGTTCTGACAGCGTATTGCATTTATGCCTTCAGCCGTTATCAATCAGGCGCGGTTACCCCGGGTGATTTGAAATTCTGGGCAACCACCATGTTGATCTTCATTGGTATCGGTGTTGCCGCCTCCATCGTTATCCAGATCATCTTTCACATTTTACTTTCGATGTCCATTGCCTATCACGAAAAAGTGAAAAACAGTCAATGTGACGACAAGGAAATTGAGAAGGCAGTTGACAAAACAATGAGCACGGATATGGTTGAAGATGAGATGGATAAACTGATCGAACTCAAATCTGCCAGGATCGGCTATGTTTTTGCCGGGATTGGAGTTGTCGGGGGGCTGGTCTCACTGGTCTTGAATTATTCGCCGGCCGTCATGCTCAACATTATGTTCATATCTTTCTGCGCCGGTTCTCTCCTTGAAGGGTTCGCCCAACTACACTTCTACAGGAGTGGGATCAAGAATGCGTAATAAAATCGAAATTACCAACAACATTCGCAAGTTGCGCTTCTTTGCGAATGAAATGACCCAGCAAGAACTTGCTGAAAAGATCGGTGCTTCAAGGCAGACCATCATTGCCATCGAGGCCGGCAAGTACTCCCCCTCCTTGGAACTCGCCTTCCGTATCGCGGATGCTTTCGGTATCACGATCGGCGAAGTTTTTGATCATGAAGTTTAAGAAGATGCGTAGAAAGCCCAAAGTGAAATCAATACAAGCATTTCTTGACTTTGGAAATCACATATAATACAATAAAGGCAATATTAGTATGTAATATCATGCCCTCTGCTGTTATTTGGTCCATCTGGCAGTTTTCGCGGAGATTCTATGCAAAAGATCACCCCATTCTTGTGGTTTGACGACCAGGCCGAAGAGGCCATGAAATTTTATGTATCCCTCTTCAAGGATTCAAAGATCCTGAGTATTTCCCGCTATGGCGAAGGTGAGCCGGGACGCCCGGGACAGGTAAGGACCGGTACATTCAGGCTGAATGGACAGGAATTCATGGCATTGAACGGCGGCCCGATATTCAAATTCACCGAAGCAGTTTCGTTTTTTGTGGATTGCGAGACCCAGCAGGAAGTGGATACCCTATGGGAAAAGCTTTCTGAAGGCGGTGAAGAAGGGCAGTGCGGCTGGCTGAAGGACAGGTTCGGTCTTTCATGGCAGATCGTCCCCTCCATCCTGGGCAAATTGTTGAACGATCCGGATGCCGTGAAAGCCGGCCGGGTCATGCAGGCCATGCTTCAAATGCGTAAGCTCGACATCGCCAAATTAATGCAGGCATATGAGCAGGGATGATCTATTTCTGTCAAAACAACTACCTACCGGACAGTTTCAAAGAATTGGACGCGGACGAGCGCGGAAAACGCAGAAAAGAGCATTTTCAAACCGTTTTTTTTGAAATATCCGCGTTCATCCGCGTTTTTCCGCGTCCTATCCAAAATTGTCAGGTAGCTAGCAAAATAATTTCCAGGTGTTTGCAAAAATACCTAGAAGTTGTTCAAACATGCCGCGCTTCTTTTACCTTGGAATTATCTTGCTGGAAGCCACCTCCACCATCAGCCCGTTGGCGGGATTTAACATAGACAGGCTGCTCGGACATCCGGAAGTACACTTTCGCAGCAGGATGTCGTCAATATAAGCACCCTCCGGGTAATTCCAAATCACATCGCTGGAGAAAGTCAAGGCGATCCACACCTGCGGCTGGCCCATCAAGTTGCCCAGTATGTCTACGCTGCCCAGGTCGAGCACCCGTTCGATCCAGCCGCCAGTATTTCCAGAGCTGCAGATCCCTTGATAATTAACGTTGTCGATCGAAGCGTAACGGCACATCTTATCAAAGGTTATTTCACTATTCAGCCACAGTTGGAACGACAGGTCGGCTGCCTGAGCGTCTGACAGGCTGAATGGGCCGTAAACCATCCAGGTATCCAACCCATTGGGATAGTTGCTGCCACAACCCAGCGATGAGCCGTTTGATCCTCCCCCGCCCCCCCAGCCGCTGTAACTTCCCGCGAATGGTTTGCAATCGCGCTGGCCCCAAATGTAACCCGTGCTATTCGCGTCATCCACTTCCCATATGCCGGGGAAACTGCCCTCGAAATCTTCATTGATGATCGTGATCCACTCGGAAGGACTGGCGGTGGTGAAGGACCACCAGGTCCCCGCATCTGCGGATGTGGAACCTCCGCTGTTATTAGCGCGCACCTGCCAGAAGTAACTAGTTGAAGGGCTCAACCCACTCAACGCAGCGCTGGTGCTGGTTGCGGCGGAAGCCCAGCTTGCATCGCAGGCGTCGTTATTAATGGTATCGTAACAGTATTCATACTCTGTGGCGTTGCTGCTGGCACCCCAGCTCAATTTGGGGCTGGTTGATTGGCTGGTGGCGGCATTGGCCGGTGCGGTCTTTTCGAAGGCACCTGGAGGCACGGCAAGCTTGTACACCAGCGGCAGGTAGGTACTCTTTGGTGGTACTACTGTGAAGGACCACCACGTCCCGCCGTTCGCCTCTGTATTGCCATAGCTATTGACCGCCCGCACCTGCCAGGAATGGTTGCCGGTGACCAGGCCGGTCAGCCGGATGCTCGTGTTGGTGCCGCTGGAGACCCAGCTGGTATCGCAGGTGTTGTTGCTGCTGTCATCAATGCAGTATTCGTAACTGGTGGCGCCGCGGCTGGCTTCCCAGCGCAAGCTCAAGTTGGGGATCTGATCGGCGGGGGTATTGGCGGGGCTGGTCTTATTAAATGCAGCCGGCGGTGTCGTAGACTGTTGCAGATTCACAATACTGACGGACTGCATCAGCATGCCTGAATAGCTTCCCCCCCAGGGCATAGTGTGATCGAGATAATCCCAGGTGTCATGGATATAGATCGTGCTGGAGGCATCATCATAGCCAATCCCCACGATGGTATGACCTAGAAGGTTGATCATCACTGGCCGGCCCGCGTCGATCTCAGCCTTGTACATGGCCAAAGTAAAGCCTCCCCCGTTATTATCGGTCTTCTGGCTGTAACAATCGGTTACGGTGTATCCGCGCGCCTCGTAGAATAATTTTCTCCCGTATGTCCCATCCCGTGTGGATATTTGCGTTCCATTGCTGTAAGACGTTTCCATGGTGGCGCAGGTTAATGGGCCTGGCAGGCTGGTATAGGTGTAGAAGGTGGTTGATCCATCCGAATTGCTGAAGGCGGATTGGCTGGTTTTCATATAGTCGCCGATCGCCTCCCCCCAGGTATGTTGTGTCCAGCTGTTGGTGATATAGGGATCCAGGGCGGCGCTGTTATATGAAACCCAGTAATCGTCGATGGAGCCGCGCTCAACCCGGCCATCCACCCCGTTATGCGTGGCAGCCAGCGGTAGGTTGGGATAGGTGTCAATTCCATCCGACCAGGTTGGCCAGACGCTGTTATTCAACGGCATCACCCCGCCATCCGTGATCCCGGTATACATGTCCGGGAAGCCGTTGCGGTCATAATAACCGGCGATCATTGCACCGGAGACCGAGGAACAACCGAAAACCCAGTTATAAGCCGGGACGGTCAGCATGTGGAGCACCATCGCCTGGATCGGTTCGGTCAGGTCAACTGCGGCGCGCTCACGCTCGTACCCGGGCGGCGGGCTGGGAGGGCCGTTGATGATATTTTCATCTATGCTTATCCCATCACTGATGAACGTGTTGACCGTAAAATAGCCGTTTCCTGTCTCCTGGGCATGCACGGGTTGCAGCAGATTGCCTGCGATGAAGGCAAAAAAAGCCGCTTCAAAAAGAACGATAATAAACATGATCTTGCGAAAACTGGTTCTCCGTTCGATGGTCATCTATTTTTCCTTATCGTTTGGATTGTCTACATGATAAATCTTGGCAGGAATTTCGTTTCCATGCGCTGCATGGATTTCGAAGACCGCCTGCCATCCTGGAATCAATCAATGCTCTTATCTGTTCGAACTGTGAACAGATATTTTGCCACTTTACTATTCACCAGCCATTGCCCGGGAAATTGCGGGTAATTGTGCTGATTATAAAATATCGTCGCCAGCATTGTAGGGAATTAAAATCCTGCTGTCAATAGCACTGTGGAATATATTCAGGTTGTTTTTAAAGTTCGCTTTCTCAGCCCTACCCCCCCATGTCTGGGGGCTTGCCCCAACCCCGCCTACTCTTTGAACTGGGGGAACAATCATTCTACTGGGGTAGTTTAGCCAACTCCTGGTTGATTGCTTCAAGGACTTTATCCGGATCCGTCATTGGAATGGTTTGATCGCAGGTTTCACAAATGATATGTGTGCTGTTGGTGGATAGACCTGCCAGTTCCACCTGCAGTTCCTGAAAAGTCCGCTTGATCTGTTCCACCGGGAAACTTGCTGGCAACCTGGAAAGATCCGGCGAACCGGACAACACCACCAGGGGCAGATCCCCCAGGTCTCCCGTGGCTGCCACCTGCGCCTTGCTTTCGTTGAGCGCGGAGATTTCCGCGTAGGCCGTGCTCCAATACTGGGTACGATAGAAGGTCAGGGCGATGAACTCCGTTCGAAGTACTTGCGGAAACTTGGTCAGCACGCTGGTATAGGCGGAGAGCAGACCTGCATTTCCAGCCAGTCGCGTGATGCCGAAGCGTGTCAACGTGATCAATAAACGGTCTGCTTGCATGTTGCTTTCTTCTATCTTTCTATACTCGGGTGGCATGCGGGCAGCCTCATGCTCGTTCCCGCTGGCAACCAGGACGATGCCGGCCGTTTCGTCTGGATACTCGTGGGCGAAAAGTCGTACATTGAAGCCGCCCAGCGAATGCCCTACCAGTACATACGGGCCCTGGATCCCGCCGTTGCCCAGCAGCGCATGCAGTTCGTTCACCATCTCCAGGCTGGTACGCACCGCCGGCCCGGCCTCACTCCACCCCAGGCCGGCACGATCATACGAACAGACCCGCGTGATTTTTTCGAGTTTCTGTTGGACCAATGCCCACTCGAGCGCCGGCCCCGCCAGGCCGCTCTCCAATATCACCGTCGGGCTTCCTTCTCCTGTGCAATACAAGTGCAGTCGATAGCCGTCCATATCGACCATTTGCCCGGGTGGTGGATACTGCTGTTGATCTTTCGCTTCCGCGGCGGACTGGTAAACCCGGCCAATACCACCTAACAAGATGGCTACGATGATGATCACACCAGCGGTCTGAAATATCCTGCGCAGGATGGTTTTCAGCTTGTTGGTAGATCGTTTGGCTTGGCTGTTCATTTTTGACTCCGAAGGTCCGATCCGGTACAAACTAACGCGGTCGCCATTGACGGCTCATTTCAACATTATCACACAACTCGTACACCTTTTTTGTTATTCCCTAGCTGGGCAGGGTTTGAGGGATATATTAAATCAGATTCTTTACCATGCGATAAGAACCGCCATAACCGATGCGTCTTCTCAGCGACTCAGCTCCTATTGTTTGAACCACCTCGAAACCAGTCCGGCAATACAATGACAACGCCCGCTCGTTTTCTATATCCACCGTCAGGGAAATCTTTTGGTAACCTTGTTGCCTGGCTTTCTTCTCAACCCACCGAAGCATCTGGCTTCCCAAGCCATAGCCTTGTTGTTCTGGCAGGACGGCAATGTTGCTGATGTAATATTCATCCGGCGCGGCTTCTTTTACATTGAGCAAAGGCAATGCCTGCCGCACGAATCGGAAAAATCCGAATATGCCAATGGCTTGAACTACTCGTAAAGCAGTTGGTAGTTCTAGTTTTCTCATCAATTGCCCGGGATAAGAGACTACCAGGCCGGCTATTTTTCCAGAAGGATTGATAACCTCACTGAACTGGTGACTAAAGCGATTGGATTTCATCTCAAAGAGACGCGATAAAGTCGGTTGGGCATTGTCGCTCCCAAATAAATAATCAGCCGTTTGACGCATTGTCAGGTAAATGAGACCGGAAGCGACCAGAGCCATATTAGGAGTGGCTGGTTGAAGGGCTGAATGCATTTGTTTCTCGATTGCATCGCCAGGGATAGCCTGTCTTTGCAGATACTCTCTGTAATCTCCAATTTTCATGCTATTACCTCCTTTGACCTCCAAAACAAACGAGACAAATGGTGCATGTCTTGACCGAGCTTTGGAACTTAAAAATTAGTTCCATTGATTGTTACTAATCGATATTATTCACTACCACAGATGTGAATTTCATCCACATCAAACCATGTAAAGTAATAATTGTCATTGTATGATGAAAATTGAAGCTCGTAACTTCCTCCAGCAAATGCTGAAATATCAACTATATCTTGTTGCCATATATTCTCTATATCCTGGTCGTCGTGATAGGCTAGTGTGGCAACGCTGGTACCATCCGATAGCATTAACCTGACTACAAAGTTGTCATGGTGGGGCAGGTTTTCGTATGTGCCCATCTTCCACCAATAGGAAAGATGCCCCTGGGGCGGAATCGTAATAGTTTGAGTGATATCATCCCATACTCCTTCATACCCACCCAACTTGGCTGCATATGCCCCTTTATAAGGGGAGAACCCTTCAGAAACAGAACCAATCAGATCGTGTACCTTCGGGCCTATGCCGGAAGAATGTAATGACCAGCCATAGTCATCTTGTTCAAAATCGCCATTTATCAGCGCATCCACGCCACAAGTAGATTTGACAATAATGGGCAGATACACACTCCAGGATTGAATCGTAGCTCTAGATGTGATATGGTTTTTCGATATCGAGATAGTTGAAATTAAAATGATCAAAAGGTTTATTGGGATATACATTGCCTTTTGTTTCATGTTGAATTCCTTTAAGGATTATTTTCCAATATTAGGTTCAGGGGTTTGCCGATTGAATCATCCATAACGATATGCGGAAAACCGGGATCTTTCTCAGGCGATCCGCCAGAAGCGCGAAACATTTCCACGAACTCGGGAACACCGAAAACCACCTCGTGCATGTAAGTACGCTGTTGAGCTTCCGCCATCCGGGCAGCTTCCTGAACCGAGATGATGCCATCCTCGTTGCTGTCGGCCTCTGGATTCGTCAGCGCCTGGGTGAAGTAAAACGTGAAAACTCCACCTATGATTGGTAATCCTTCCTGCTCCAGTCCTCTCCAGCCCAACTCGTCACCGGAGACAGCCGCCACCGACAGGTGCGGTGATGGATCGCCAGCGACTGTATCGGTGAAATTGGCAGCATGGCATGCATCGACCACTAAAACCCGTCGCTGGCTTGGGATTTGCTGCCACTCTTCAGCAAAAAAGTCACTCCACCGTATCACGTCACTCAGGTACTTGCCATGGGCGGAGACAAACAGGATGACAATATCATTCCCATCGGCACTTTTTTCCAACCAGTCCAATTCGTACTGAAGGGTCTGCCGGTTGAATTCGCGTAGATCGTGAATTTGATCGGTACGCCAACCCGAATTCTCCAGAGCTTTGCGCATCCGGACTATGTCAATGAAGTCAACCAGCATGTTGGTCATATCCACGTCATCATAATTATCTTTCTCAGCCAGTACCGCCCATCCTTCCACCGGGTTGTCAACGACGGGAGTTGCCTGGTCACTCTCGGGTGTCTCAATCTTTTTACATCCGATTGGCATGGCCAGGACGAAGATCAACAAGATGATTGTCCTAAGAGGAGAGATCTTTTTCATGCTTTACCTCCAATCCACTCAATCCGATCAAAACCGGAATATTGATTGGCCTCAGCCCATTTGGAAATCTGCTGGGGTGGCCCAATCCGTCTTTGAGCGGATCATATACCACTTCGTAACGGCTTATGAATGTGATGGCATATTGTAATGAATGTGCTCTGTTGTTACGGTACTCCCTGCAAATTGTCCATGACGCAGCGAAAACCCACGTTATGGCGGCTATAGTCCGGTGGATCCCCGCCGCGATTGGCGCTGCGGATGAGGCAGGGCAGGTCCAGCCATGAGCCGCCGTGCGGGATGACGGTTTCGCCGCTGGGCGGACCGGTCGGGTTCACCTGCGGATCGGCTGTATAGAATCCATACCAATCTGCCACCCACTCCCGCACGTTGCCGGCCATATCCAGCGCCCCGACCCAACTGGCACCGGATGGGAAGCTGCCCACTGGTGCAGTTTCAGGGTAGCCATCGTTGTAAGATGTATCATTCCGTCCGGCTTCGCAGTTACCATCACAAAAATTCAAGCGGGTCCCGTCAAAACTGTCGCCCCATGGAAAGATCCGGCTTTCAGGGCCTCTTGCAGCATATTCCCATTCTGCTTCAGTAGGCAGCCGGCCGCCTGACCAAATGCAATATTCGCTGGCTTGATCCCGGGTGATCCAGATGACAGGATAATCCGAGTATTCAGGATCTCCATAATAAGAGGAGCGGTAGTAAGAGCCTTTTTCTAATGGCGGGCTGCAGGCGTTGGCTTGCTCGCATTTTTGATACTGCTCATTGGTCACTTCGGTCCTGTCAATCCAGTAGCTATTTAACGTGACGGCATGGGCGGGTGATTCGTCCCCAAAATTAGCTGCCGTGCACGCTGCAGAGGCATCCTTGCCATAATATTGTCGGCACAATTTACGGGCGTAAGCGGTGGCCTGGTAATTACTACCCATCAGAAATTGCCCTGCTGGGACATAAAGCATGCCCATTCCGTCGCTAACCCTTACTCGCATATCTCCTAGGGCAGGATCGGCAGTTGGGGTCGCTGGTGTTACCGGCGGACTATTTTGGCCTTCAATGCTTGAACATCCCGGGCAGCCCAGGATCAGCCAAACCAGGATGAGGATGAGTATCTTTTGATGTTTCATCTCTTGCACTTTGTACTACACCGGTATCCGGGTGGATAAGTTAATTTTAATACAACGGCTTTGCCATTATCGCACACTTTGCGAAAAAACGCCCGGAGAGAGAGCCCCTCCGGATGTTCTGTATTCAGGGGGACGAAATCTGTCTGCCGCGAGTCGCTGGGTGCCATAGCGCATCTGCATGCGCTCTTAAGTAATAACGATCAAACCAATGATTACGCTGACCGCCCACAATATGCCGGGCAGGCGCAGGTCTTTCCAGGCTAGCTTGACGGTCCCGCTGCGCAGCCAGGCCGGCAACCGGGGGGATAGTTTGCGGAACAGGCTGACATAGAGCACAGCCAGAATAAAAAAGATCAGCGTAAAAGCGAATCCCAGGCTGGCCGAGGAGAGGATCTCCCGTCCCAGAAAGTACTCGCGGTTGATCGGCGAACCGGGCACGAACAGGTGCGCCACCAGGAAGGAGAGCGCGCTTGCCAGGAACACCGCCGCCGGCAGGACGAACAGGGTTTTAAGATCGCCTGGATCCAGGCCGACCAGGGGCAGCAGCGAGAATAGGCAGATGATCCCGATGCAGAAGATCAAGGCGCCCAGGATCAGGAACAGGGCGGCCGGCAGCCCGCTGGACTGCACCACGTTCCGGAAGTCGCCCATCATCCCCATAACATTGAAGCCGTCGTTCAGCGCAATGAAGGGGAAGAGCATCAGCAATGGCAGCCGGGCAGTCAAACGGCGCTTCCAGAACAGCATGGAGATCAACAAGCCCACCGGGAGGGCGATGGCGGAACCCAGGATGTCATACCAGAGGCTGGCACCGACGATCCTCGGCCTGGAATATCCAGCAAACATGAAGGGATGGACATACAACGTGGTGGGCACGCCGAGTACCAGGGTATACAACGAGTGACCGCCTTCATGGATCAGCACCTGCAAAAACTTGAGCAGCATGAATAGGAAGAACAACAGAATCATGGATCGCAGCGCCGGCAGCCTCCCGGCCGGGCGCTTGCGGACCAGCAGCCAGAACCCCAACAGCAGGACCAGGGCAATGGCTGACGCCGTGCCGAGTCCTGAGATCAGGAGCGGCCTGGTATCCAACGGTTGGGGCGCCGTGCAGGACAGGCGGATGCGCACCGGCCCGCTCAAATTGCCGGCCCCATCCCGGATGCGGCCCTCGTATTCCAGCTCCAATTTCTGCCAGCACGCGATCGTCTCGGTGAAGAGCGCCTCAACCCTTTGCTTCTCAGCGGAGGCTTCGATGGGGGTATCCGGGAAATTCAAAGGATAGGCCAACGTGGATGAAGTCACAGCATAGGTCATTGCGGCAGCATCTCCATCCGGATCCACAAAATAAATATCTTCATGGCGATAGAAAAAACCATCCACGACCTGCTGGCGTTCCACCACCCGCAGGATGACCGGTGCATGGCTGCCCGCCTGCGGCTGAACAGCCTCCCCGGGCGGTTGGGATGGGAGCGCCGCGGAGCTGCAGGCTGTCTGCAGCAGGGTGAGCAGGCAGAAGAAGCCCAGAATTCGAGCCTTGCGGGGATTTCCATTGGTAGCAACAGGCTGCGTTTTCATTCTTTTCACCCTTCGGCGGCTTTCTC
>Ga0209253_10005765_pt1 | contig 10746 bp, 8 predicted proteins | sample FrelakmetBRP12BR_FD_187145 | JGI IMG/M metagenome (GOLD analysis project Ga0209253, IMG submission 187145) | Freshwater lake sediment microbial communities from the University of Notre Dame, USA, for methane emissions studies - BRP12 BR (SPAdes)... | ecosystem: Environmental > Aquatic >... | reverse complement strand
TTGGTTGGATTATTGTTATAATCTGGTTTCTGTTGGCTTTAGGTCTAGGGTATTTTCGTTTCTTAAAACCAGCCAGTACTTAAACAGAATCCTTTATCTGGTTAATCCATTTAAGCTCCTGAATCAGGAGCAAGATAAAACTATGCCCTGGTTGATAGAAAATCCTTCGTTCACTTACATATGTTTTAAACGGATAAACAGATGTTATTGAGATATGAGGGATATGTCTGTCAATGTTATATTTCCCCATCCCTGACTCATAATCAGGGGGTCGCTGGTTCGATCCTAACTGGGCCCACTCAAAATCAAGAAGTTACAACCTCAAAAATTGTAACTTTTTTTTTGGTGCCAGTTTGGTGCCAGGATTTGGAATTTTTCAATGAAAAATGGACTTCCTTTAGAGTGTCCATTCCTGTCATAATCAATACTTAAAATAACAAATAATAAGTTCAGTGAAGTCGGCAATTATTGTTTAAATTGCTTAAGAATACCTGATTTTATATTTGTAGTGATTGTAGTAGAAAAACTAGCCAATAGAAGATCTTTTAACTTTATTAAATAGACTCGATTCTGTGGAAAAAAATGATGCTGAACCAAAGACTTTAGTAAGAGAATTTGGCTTAATAACTGTAACACTTCTTGTGGTCGGAATGCTCGTAGGAAGCGGAATATTTCAAAAGATAATTCCCATGGCCAAGACCAACCTTAACGAATACTGGATACTTATGGCTTGGCTTATTGGAGGTGTTATAAGTATTTTAGGGGCATTTACTGTTGGTGGACTTGCATCACTCACTGAAGAATCAGGTGGGACCTATGAATATTTTAAAATCGCTTTTGGAAAATTTTTCTCATTTATTTCGGGCTGGGCTGATTTCATGATTATCGGGACGGGAGCGAGTGCCGCAATCGCATTTTTATTTGCTGACTCAGTCAATCATGTAATCCCGATACCGAATCCATTACATTCGTTGGAAGCATTTTCAATTGGGAGTCAGATTTTCCCTTTCAGGGATTTTGGGATCAAAATAGTTGCCATAATAACGGTTGTCTTCCTTACATTAATCAATGCGATTGGTACGAAGGAAAGCGGTATGACCAATAACATAATAACTTCAGTAAAGATTTTGGGGATCTTATTAATAATTTTATTAGGATTTATTTTACCAGGTCAAAGTTATAGTACAACACCAGAAATAGTTTTTGAAGCTACCACAGACAATGGGTTTTCTTTTATTAGTAATTTTTTCTTCCTTTTAATCGCCGCTCTATGGGCGTATGAAGGTTGGACTTATGCTGCCAATGTCACTGGGGAGGTCATTAATCCAAAAAGGAATATGCCTCTTGCTTTGTCATTTGGGATTGGATTAACTATAATTATCTATATTCTTATAAATTTTATCTTTATTCATGTATTATCTCTTCCTGCAATAGCTTTACTCAACGATAATGATGTTGCTGCATTAAGAGTGGCCGAAGTTTTATTAGGAAAAGCTGGAATAAATTTTGTATTAATACTTGTTATGGTCTGCACTCTGGGTGCAATTAACAGTAATATAATAAGCTTGCCCAGAAAATATTTCAGAATGGCTCAGGAAGGATTCTTTTTCAGAAGTGCGTCAAGAGTAAACAGTCGTTTTAAAACTCCAGTAAATGCACTAATTTATTCCATGGTCTGGACTTGCATTCTAATTTTTTCAGGATCTTTTAATCAGCTGACAGACCTGGTCATCTTTATTGGATATATATTTTATGGCATGTTAGGAGTGGCACTTATTAAACTAAAAATTAATGGAACTATCAAAGAAAAGGTTTTTGGATATCCATTTGCTCCAATTATTTTCGTTGTTTGTGCCATTGCCCTGACAATTATTCAAATCTGGAATTATCCAGAACAATCCTTAATAGGACTTTCACTGACAATAATGGGAATTCCTTTTTATTTCTATTTTAAAAATAGTTTTTCAAAAATGCCATTAAATTCAACAAATATTTAGTCAAGTTTCAAGTTTGAACCAAATCAAACACTTACAACCTCAAATTGTAGGTGTTTTTTATTTGGTGCCAGTTTGGTGCCAGGATTTGGATGAAAATGGGGTGTTTTGATAGAATGTCTGGAAGATTCTTTAAGTGAAATACTACTATACTATTCATCCCTAATATCATTCTAGCACTATCCACTCACCCACTCTTAAATCTTGATATTCCTTTGAAAAGGTTGTTTTAAATGCTTCAACAGCTGTTGGTGAACTATCATGCGTTGATAGGCCAACTAATTTTAAATTTCGTTTTTTAATTAATCCGATTTTTTTATTTACATCGTTCAGGGTAAAAGGTACCCAGGGTAGCTTGCCAGTAATATAATAACCCATATATTTTTCTGAATCACCATCAACAGGGAAATGCAATCCCCCAAGAAGACCGTATATTGGTATATTTGATATTCTTTCGCATCGTAAAAGTATTTTTTCAACAGTCTGATGTCCGCAACCTGAAACGATTACAATTCCTTTATCTTTAACATTAATCATTAATCCTTGTTCCTGAGAGAATGAAAAGAACATTGGTGCCCCAATAATCCCCGTTGTGTAAACTCCTTCACTTAGTTTAACAGGGTCTTTTAAAAAAATAGTAGGTATTTTAAGATTAAGATCGTTCCTGGGTACATATATTTTTATACTTTGAAGAATGTTCTCATTTTCTGTTGTTACAAAAGTCTTGTCATTAATCCACTTCCAGTTATTTTGATGATCTCCGTGGTTATGTGATATAAAAATGGCATCTATTTTGCTGATTTCAATACCCAGTTTATCAAGATTGTAGCGAAGGATACACATTGTAGAATCATCATCAATACCTGTATCAAAAAGTATTGTCGAATGATCAGTTTGGATTAGGTAAGATACTCCTTCGGCTTTTCTGAAGGTTGTATCTCCATATAAATTCTCGACAAGAGGAATTAATTCAAATTTACTTGTATAGCCAAAATCATCTATTTTTTTTAATCTCTGTTGATCACTTTCCCATAAGGAATCTGACTTCATAACATTGACCTTATATTGCTTATATATTTTAATGGCATTAGAAGTATCCTCGACCCATGATGCAAATAAAGTATCGTTTTTGATAGCTTGTCGCAAAGCTGACTCTTCCTGACCTGTCAAACTATTAGAAGTTTTGGTAGTACATGATGCAACGGACACAAATAATAATAAAAGGAATAGTTTTGTTTTCATAATAATCACTAATTATATGAAAGACCTAAATCATTTTATGTCAAATAATAATCTTAACAATTATCAAAGTTACACCAGCAAAGAGTCAAAGTCAAATAAATCCTTACAAACAGGAATGTATACTGTAAAAGTCCTGATCTTGACGATATTAAGCCAAGTCAAATTGATCACCCCCACAAGATTCAACTCCTCATTGTTTACTTATATATGTTTATTGTTTTCAGACCTTCTTTTGAAGTGGTCAATGAAGGACGGAATTTTGAAGAAAATCAATCAAATATCTTTTCTCTTGGCATTAAACCCTTACTGCAGGCTGACACCTTGGCTAAAATAGCTCACAAGGCTGTTTCTTAACGCTCAGGACTATTTGGAGCCAGTTTTACGCCAGGTTTTGGATGAAAATTGGATATTTTTACCCTTATCAAAAGAAACAGTACTTGTAAAAGCATATAACTACCCTATAAGTCAGCCAATTCCTAGAATACCTAATAAAATAAGAATCCATAAAATTGTATTCGGAATACCATGTATGAATAGAGATACCCAGGTATTTCTTGTCTTCTGAGCAATAAATGGTGTAATTAACATACTTGGTAAAAAACTTATGAAATTCCATTTCATACCAAAATGAACAAGATATCCCCACTGTAGTCCATTTACCAGCCATGCTGATTTTCCATAATTCTTCTCTTGCCTTGGTAAAATATAACCCCGCCACATAAATTCTTCTGAAAGCATTGCTGTAGAATGAAGAATTATTGTGAGAATTAGAAAAGTCCAGTTTCCCCTTAAAGATATGCCGAGGAATTCATTTAATGGGAGATTTATTTCTTTCAACGGATTTATAAAGATTGGAAGATATTCAGGAGGAGAAAATAGAGGAATCGTGGCCATCCATTTTGAAATAGGATTCATTATGACAAAGTCAGATAATAGTACAAACAATACACCACCAACAATCCATATCCAATCTTTCTTAGTAATTCTATTTAGTCGGAATCGTTCTTTAAGTGTTAACTCTGGCTGGACTTTTTTTTCTCGTTTGTATAATATTATCGAAAGTGGTAATAAAGGCAGGATTGGCAGCCACATAAAAAATGGGAACAAAAAAATGTCAGGAAGTCCCATTTTTTGAAATATTGGAATCGCGTAATATGTCCCGAGGTAAAGAGTTAATCCTGGAATACCAAATAGCAGGATACTTGAATAAAGTGGAATCGGTTTAATAATCACGTCCCTTTTCATTAGGTAAGCCAATGTTTTTAAATGTTCAAATTATGCATTATTCTTATTAATTGTAAGAATAAAGCTACCTATTTGTAAATTTGGAGAAGCTGTCTGACATATTAAAGTGGGTCGGATAAATTGACAAAGCCCAGTTATACATATTTTACTGTTATTTTGGTATGTATGTTAGAAGATGTCAGGCCGTCTTTTGAAGTGGTCAAGAAGGACGGATTTTGAAGAAAATAAAACTCTTAAAATTTAAATTTGGTGGGATTTTTCGCCGTTTCGTTTAAATTTAAACAAACGGTGGAGTTAATTTTCTCCATTCTTCTTACTTCAAATCATGATTCTCAATGGGATCTTCCTTACAGGTTATGCCATTTCCCAAGTTGTTATTGAAACCCATGTCATAAATTTCTATTCTGGGTAATTCTCGTCGGTTCTGGGACATTTTATTAAATAAGATGGGCAATTGTTCAGTAAATGATGATCTCCTGTAAAAAGCCTTACAGATATTTACCAGATACCTGATATTAATCGATATTTTACTCTTTCAGCATATTCCTTATAGCCTTCAAGCTTATTTTTCAGAGTATCATCCTCAAATGATGTACGTATTATGAATAGAATAACCGTCATAATTGCTGGTATTAAAGCCCAAAAGGATCCAAGAAGTATCGGGGTTGATAAAAGAAAAATGATCATCCCAAGATATCCTGGATGACGCACATAGCGGTAAGGCCCACCACTTGAAACTGTATGACCTCTATCATATTGAATACGAACTTTTGTTGAAAAGTAGTTATTAGTTATCATAGCCCAACTTACTAAAGCATTTCCTAATATAAAAGTAATTAATGCGGCGATATGAACCCATAAAGCTAACTCAGGAGACCATCCAAAGCGGATATCCAATCCTGCTATTATATAAAGTGTATACCAGGGAATTATAATAATTCCAGTAATGATTTTATCCCATTTCTCAACATTTTCTTTCTTTCGACCTCTTTCAGAGATTAATTCAGTGGGAAAAATAAATGCATTTGTAATTATGACCAACAGAGATGCTAAAGTATATATCCATGCATAAATCCATTTAATTATCCCAGCAGAGACAAGTAGAATAATTAAAGTTATAATTATTGACATCAAGACCTGTATTAGCCGTCTTAAAATGTTTTTCACGGTATCAGGTCTTCTTTTATCCTGTTCTATTTGATCTGTCATTTTTTGATGCCTCCTTAATTTATTTAAATTTCCCTGGCTTTAATTCGACTTAATTGGGTTATTTGCAGTCTTATTTCAGTATCCACATTAAAGGTAAGAATAAAATATAATAGCACTTATTAATTGGTAAAGCCAGTGACCCTTACCATGATTTGCCATATCAACCTGATCACCTGAAGCCAGAGTTAAATCCTTGTTGTTTAATAATGTATGTTTTGAGTTCTCAGACCTTCTTTTGAAGTGGTCAAAGAAGGACGGATTTTACATTTGAGTTTGACTTTTACTCATGCCTTTTCAACCAATATGTTCTATATCGGTTCAGAATTATAAAATGATCGGCGACAGTTTTCTCCATTCTTTTCTTAATATAAGCATAGTCAGTATTGGAGGTTATGCAATCTTAATTATTAAAGCTAATATCCCCATTTGCCAACTCTAAAATAATTTCATATACTAACTGACAGTCCTTTTGTAAGAACTCATAATCAATCTTTTCAGGATCATCGGCTGGAGTATGATAGTCAGGATAAAAACCATCAAAGAACCAAACAGTTGGAATCTTTTTTACATGAAATGAGTAATCATCGCTCCTTGAGAAGATAGTGCTAGTTGTATCGGCATATGCCCAATCAAGTAATATATTCTGGGTTTTATTACTAACTTTTAAAATTAACTCTTTTAACTTAGGTGTTATCATTGAGGCACCTACAGGGGCAAGTCCAACTGCCTCAGTCTTTGACCTGCCAATCATATCAAGATTAATATTAACAATAATGTTTTTCAATAGAACTGGTGAATTTTCAATAAAGTAATAGGAACCCAACAATCCGAGTTCCTCACCAGTATAGAGAATGCAAATCACGGATCGTTTTAGTTGTGATTTTGCCAAAGCCTCGGCAATTTCCAATACACCCGCACTCCCGCTGGCATTATCATCTGCTCCGTTCATTACTTCACTTTGTTGGATTCCCAAATGATCGATGTGTGCGCCTAATGTTATAAATTCATTCCTGAGAATTGGGTCAGAGCCTTCAATTAAGGCTACAACATTAGCTGTATGAATAGTTGATTGATTGTATTCTTTCCGAAGTTTAAGTTCAGAATTCCTGAGCATAAAAGTCGTATATGATTCCTTATCCCTAATGGGATTATATTTCTCTCCCTTGAACAGATAATCAACCATAGAGGAATCTATATAAATAAAAGGGAGTGTGATGTCATAAGAAATCTGGCTGACCACAGGCAAGGCATATAAATCATGGTATGCTGTTGCACTTCTTTTCATAGAATTAAAACGATAATTGCTTGATATGCTTATTATTCCAATGGCGCCTGCATCCTTAGCATTCTGTTCTATTATTTTCCGTTTATCTCTGAGACTATTCTGATATTTCTGTAAAATATCCAAGGGTAATTTCTTTTTAATGGTTATGGGAAGTTCTTCTAATGGAGCAATTACAACAGCCCATTTCCTCTTTACATCAATATTTTTATAATCATCAATCCCATAATCTGGCTCTCTGATCCCTGCGCCGACAAATGCTAATTCTCCAGATATTTCATCTGTTTCAAAAGGGCCCATGCCATACACATTTAAGAAATTTTCCTCAAAAATGAAAGTGCGTTCAATTTTATCTTTGATTATAGTGATTCTGTTATCTGGACCTGGTGAATACTTGTTAAGCATTATATCCTGATGAAAAGATATTTTGGAATCATTGGTCTTGTAAATCGTGGATAATCCAGCCTGTCGAAATTGCGTAACAACATATTCCAAAGATTTTGTAAAACCAGGAGTCCCTGGTAAGCGCCCTTCCAATTCATCTGAGGCCAAATAATAGATGTGATCACGAAGTTCATCAATAGTTATTGTCTCTGCTCCTTTTGATTTTGTTCTTTCCTGGGCTAATAAGGAAGTTGAGAGCAGCCCAAACAAATATAGTATAGTTAGTTTATTCATATAAAATTGTGATTTTGATTGAATCTTACTTTTCTATCAAATTTACATCTTGTTCAGACTAAAGTCAATACTATTGTTTCAATTGAATGTCAGCTCTTCCAATTCTATGGGGGTTTTTATGGAAGGATGAGTAATTGCAAAAGTCAGTGATCCTACCATGTAGCCTATTCAAATTGACCACCGATAGAGAGAATTAATTCCTTGTTGCTTGCTAATGTATGTTAAATCTTATCAGACCTTCTTTTGAAGTGGTCAAAGAAGGACGGATTTTTCACTTCGTTTCATGTTACAGGAAGTTTGTGGTTAACGGTGGAATTTTAATAAGGATTATAAATCAATTTTGTTTATAAAACCAGAACATTGCTTTTCATAGCATTGTTAGTATTTACTGGGGCTATCTGTTTTTTCAAGAGCTTTGTCAAGCCACTCTTTATATTTTTGTTCCAGAAATTGAATTCCGTTGTTTCTGTATTCATCTGTAAAGACGGTAAAATGATCTCCAGGGTAATAGTCGAACAAGATATTAGAATTCATCTTATTCATTTCATCTTCAAGTAATTGTATAGAGTGATTTAAAAACCAATTATCGTTATTACCAACTGAAATTCTTATTTTCCCTTCCAGATACTGTCTTAGAGTGTCCCAATTAGTCCTCAGATATAATGACAGGTCATAATCCTTCCAATGAGTTATGGCTAAAGTATCTATCTCACCAGTATTTGGATTGCATAGTCTTTCAGGATTGCCATCTTTGGCTTTTTTGCTGAATACAGCTTCAAATGAGCGCATTTGCTCTCCCCGTGAAATGACATTTTCCATCTGGTAAACATCCTTTATATATAACCATGGAAATCTGCCTGCAAGAGTTGCACAAGGTCTTAATTCTTCGTCTTTATCATAAAAAATATTCTTGTCAGAGTATAAATTAATTTTTAAGAAACTACGAAAGTCTACAGGATCGGGCGAGCTTGCCCAACATCCTGCGAATACTGTCGGATAATGTGTTTGCAGCCATAATGTTGACCATCCTCCGCTGCTATGGCCTGTAATAAACCTTGCACCGTTACATCTGTATTGTTTTTCGAGTGCAGGTATAAATTCCTTAATAAGAGCATCACCCCATGGGCCATTGTTTTCGCTATTAGCATATACTGAATGTCCTAGTGGACAATTTCCATCCATAAAAACTCTGATTATTGCAGTAGTGTCAAATGGTTGAACTTTTGAAATAGTAATTCCAGAATATGAGTGGTAATCACCCCCATAACCAAAAACGATAAAACATACTGGAAATCTTCTTTCCAGTTGTTTGAAGTATTCTGCGGGAAGCAAGACTGCTGCATCAATTGTAATAGGTTTATTATGAAAATCCGTTAATAGAGTGGAAGAGACTTTTATTTCTTTTGCAGTTTCAGTTTCAACAAAGGTTTGTTCAGGTATTATCTGGTCACAGTTTATTTTGAAGATCTTGCTGGTGTCTTTAGTAAATGTAACTTTTACAGGTTGAGAATAAATATTCCCAGGACTGGTTCCAATAGAACGACCTCCAAGATTTCTGTCCCAGACAGCCTGCACAAAATATTCCCCTTTTTCCATGTCTGACAGCTTAACAGGGTAAGATGTTGCTTTATCATCAATAATCACGAGGCTTTCAGGTTTTGCATTATTAATATATATTGAATGACATGGCAACAACATTAATTCTGTTTCCGCTTTCATTGGAATTTTATGATACTTGGATAGTAGAAGAAATACATTCCCTTTAAATGTCTCATTTAAAACTGAGGAGGAAAAACTTACACGGAATTGTTGACTGAATAAAGTCGAGTAGGTGAAAAGTATAATGAAGAAAGGCGTAAATAGTTTTTTCATATTTAATTGTAATTTCTTTATGAATTCTACTTATTACCAAAGGTATACCTTGTTTATGCCAAAATCAATTTTATTTATTTCAAATATAAAAGCGCTTTCCCAATTCAATGGAGCTTTGGATGGACTGATGATTAAGTCTAAATGCGAGTAACAGTGAACATGGTTGGCCGAATAAGTTGATCAACAATATCCAGAGTAAAATCCTTAATGTCTATCTATGTATGTTAAATATTTTCAGACCTTCTTTTGAAGTGGTCAGAGAAGGACGGATTTTGAAGAAAATCAAATAATTATAAACCCTGATTTAAGGTGTTTTTATTTGTTGTCAGGTTTTGATTGTAAATTGGGTGAACATTTATGTTTACTTTTATTAACATAAAAAAGTTGGCGGTAATTGACCTACTTTAGTACAAACATCAAAGTGCCATGACTATAAACAAAACTCTTTATGTGACAACAAGAAAAGAATGGCGAGACTGGCTTCGTGAAAACTTTAACAAAACAACAGAAATTTGGTTAGTCTATCCCAAAAAAAATACTGGGAAAATCCGTATTCTCTACAACGACGCTGTCGAGGAAGCTCTTTGCTTTGGATGGATTGATAGTACTGTCAAAGCACTTGATAATAACAGTACTATTCAACGATTTACTCCTAGAAATCCTAAAAGTGATTTTTCACAAGCCAACAAAGAAAGATTAAAATGGCTTTACGATAAAAAAATGATCCATCCTTCACTTGAAAAAATTGTAAGACAAACCATTAATTACAAATTCCTCCCCCCTTCTGATATCATTGAAACGATAAAAAAAGATAGAATTGCATGGAGAAATTATCAAACGTTTTCAGATTCTTATAAAAGAATTCGTATTGCCTATATTGACCGTGCTCGTAACCGACCTGAGGAGTTCAAAAAACGACTTTCCAGCTTTATTGAAAAAACACGAAAAAATAAACTTATTAAAGGTTATGGAGGAATTGAAAAATATTATTAAAAAACAATCCCTGCCAACATGGACATTTTAGAAAGGTTGGCGATCCTAACCATTGCTGATTGGGTAAAAATGACCATCCAAATCCAGATTAGCATCCTGGTTGTTTCCAAATGTATGTTAATTGTTTTCAGACCTCCGTTTGAAGTGGTCAAAGAAGGACGGATTTTGAAGAAAATCAAACAATTAAATTCCAGTTTTGAGCATTATTTGAAATGTATTTTCTGATACGGG
>Ga0209253_10005764_pt1 | contig 10747 bp, 8 predicted proteins | sample FrelakmetBRP12BR_FD_187145 | JGI IMG/M metagenome (GOLD analysis project Ga0209253, IMG submission 187145) | Freshwater lake sediment microbial communities from the University of Notre Dame, USA, for methane emissions studies - BRP12 BR (SPAdes)... | ecosystem: Environmental > Aquatic >... | reverse complement strand
GCTGGCCCGCCTCCCGGAGGTGGACCCGCAGGTCGAGCTGCGGTTCTACGCGCACACCTTTGGCGCTCCGGACGAGCCCCCGCCGCCGTTGCTGCCGACCACCGTGCGGAGCCGGTTCCGCTTTCATCACATGCCACGGGGTTTCCTGCTGCCCGTGCGGCCGACCATGCGCCTCTTGCGCCTGATCGCGGAGCCGGCGCTGCTGTTCCTGGACGGCAACGACGTGTTCTTCGCCCCCAACTTCTTCGTGCCGCGGCGCCACCTGGCCGCGGTGCGTTCGCTGGTCCCGACCGTTCACGACCTGGCTTTCCTCCGCCTGCCGCACACCGTCCAGCGTGAGACCCTGGACAACCTCCACCGTCACTTCCCGGGCGTGCTGTTTGCAGCCGACGCGCTGATCGCGGTTTCGGCGGCGACGGCCGGCGACCTCGCGGGGTTGGCCGGGGTCAACCCACGGCGCGTGCACGTGATCCACGAGGGTGTGGACCCTTCTTTCTTCGCCGGTGGCTCGAACCCGCCCTACGGCCTGCCGCCCCGCTACCTGCTGTTCGTGTCCACCCTCGAGCCGCGCAAGAACGTGGTCAACCTCCTGGAGGGTTTCGCCCGGGCAGTCGCCCAGGGGTACCCCGGGGAGCTTCTGCTGGTCGGTCGCTGGGGGTGGCACGCGGAGGCCGCCCAGCAGGCCCTGGAGCGCTCGCCGGTCCGCGGGCGCATCCGCCACCTGGACTACCTCGCACGCAAGGCGCTGTCGGACGTGATGCGCGGGGCGGAGGCGCTGGTGTTTCCTTCGCTGCTGGAGGGGTTCGGGCTCCCGGTGGTGGAGGCGATGGCCTGCGGCGTGCCGGTAATCGTCTCGAGGGCCTCCTCGCTGCCGGAGGTGGCAGGGGAGGCTGGGCTGTACGTGGACCCGGCGAGCCCGGCCGAGATCGCCTCGGCCATCATGCGGCTCGCCACTGACCCGCTTCTGCGTGACTGCCTGTCGAATGCCGGGCGGGAGCGTGCCCAGCGCTTCCGCTGGGAGGAGACGGCGCGCGCGACCGCGGCGGTGCTGCGCCGGGCAGGGGGCCTGCCGGAGCGGTTTGCCGATGCGTATCGCGTTTGATGCCCGCTCGCTGATCGGCCCCCGCACCGGGGTGGGGGTCTGGCTTGAGGGGTTGCTGCGCGGGCTGGCGGCCACGACGGACTGGCGTTTCCTGCTCTGCCTCCCGCGCCGGGTCGCCCGGCTCGGCCTCGAGGACCTGGGGGACAGAACGGCCGTGCTCGCCCCCGCGGTTGGGCTCCCCGGCACGCTCTGGCTGCACACCGTGGCTGCGCCAATGCTGGTCGGGCGCGCGGACGCCTACGTGGGCACCCTGGGGGTGCTCCCCCGGCGCCTCGCCACTCCGAACGTGCTGGTGGTGCACGACCTGACGCCGCGCTCCCACCCTGGCCGGCACACGCTTGCCAACCGCTTCTGCTTCAACGCGTACTTCGAAGAATCGCTGGGCCGGGCGGCGACGCTGGTCTGCATCTCGCAGGCGACCCGCTCCGCGATCGACCGCGTTGAGCCGCGGGCGGCGCAGCGGGCTCTTGTGATTCCCGCGGCGGTGGACTCGTTCTTCTCGCCGGGCGCAGGGGACGGCGAGGGGGAGGCCACGCGCCGACGTTTTGCGGGGGGCAGGCCATACCTGGTGCAGCTCGGGACGCTGGAGCCCCGCAAGGGCATCGCCACCCTGCTGGCCGCCCACGGGATGCTGCTCGGGCAGCACCCCGGCGCTCCAGAGCTGGTGCTCGCCGGCGGCCGGGGCTGGGGCGGAGGGTGGCTGGAGCAGGCGCTGGCCCGCCACCCCCGCCGGGCAAGCGTCCACCTGCCGGGGTACGTGGGCCGTGAAGACGCCCGCGACCTGCTGCGCCACGCCGAGCTCGTGGTCCTGGCCTCCGACGAGGAGGGGTTCGGCCTGCCGCTCGCGGAGGCACTCGGGTGCGGGGCCGCGTGTGTCGCCTCTGACGCGCCGGCCCTGGTGGAAGTGGCCGGTGGCGCCGCCCGGCACTTTCCGCGCGGGGATGCCGCCGCCCTGGCGGCGCTGCTGGACGAAGCACTCGAGCCCGAGGTGCGGCGGGAGCTGCGCGAGGCGGCCTGCACGCGGGCCGCGGCTCTCGGGTGGGACGGGCCGCTTTCCGCATGGCGGGAGCTGCTCTCTCGGGTGGCGGGTGGGCACTCCGGGCCGGGCGAGCTTAGAATGCCGGGCGATGGGGCGGCTCGGGATTGACGCGCGCAAGCTCGACGACTACGGGATCGGGTCCTACCTGCAGGGACTCCTCGGAGAGCTGGTGCTTCTCGACCCGCCCGGGGGGATCGTGCTGCTGGTCGCGGGCGAGAACCGCGACCTCCTCCCCGAGGTTCCCGAGACCTGGCGCCTGATCGAGGTGGATGCCCCCGGCTACTCGCTCCGGGAGCAGGCCACCGTGCTCGCCGCTGCGGTGCGGGCCCACGTCGACCTGCTCCACGTTCCCCACTACGTGCTGCCGTGGCTCTTCCCGCGCCGAATGGTCGTCACGGTCCACGACATCATCCACGTGCTCTTTCCCGAGTTCCTCCCGAGTTCGCTGGGGTTCGCCTACGCGCGGATGTCGATCCGCGCCGCGGTTCGGCGCGCCCGACGCGTGATCACGGGTTCACGCACCACGGCCGAAGACCTCAAACGCCTGTTCGGGGCGAGCGAGAGCCGCCTGCGGGTGATCCCCCACGGTGTGCACGCCGAGTTCCTGGCTTCCGGCGACCCGGCCGTGGACGATGCGGCTCGCGCTCGGCTCGGGGTCGCCCAGCCCTACCTGCTGCACGTGGGCAACCACAAGCCCCACAAGAACGCCGAAGGGCTTCTCAAGGCCTACCAGTTGCTGGTGAACGACGGACGGGGGCCGGTGCCCCCCCTGTTCATGGTGGGCGGTTTTTCCCCGGACGGTCAGCTGGCCGCGCGCGCCCGTGCCATGGGGCTCGCGGAGCGGGTCCGCTGCCTCGGGCACGTCGAGCGCGGGGAGTTGGCGGCTCTCTTCCGCGGAGCCGCGGCCTTCGTCTACCCCACGCTCTACGAGGGGTTCGGGCTGCCGGTGCTGGAGGCGATGGCGTGTGGCGTTCCCGTGGTGGCCGGGGACATCCCCGCGGTCCGCGAGGTGGCAGGAGACAGCGTCGTGCGGGTCAACCCGCGAGACGTGGTGGAGCTGGTCGCGGCGGTGCGTCGTCTCCTCGAGCAACCCGAGCTGCAGCACCAGCTGCGCGAGCGCGGGCGGGCGCGAGCACTCGACTTCTCGTGGCGGCGAGCGGCGGAGGCAACGCTCGATGTGTACAGGGCGGTTCGGGAGGAGTCGTGATGCGGGTAGCGCTTGTGCACGATTGGCTCACCGGGATGCGAGGCGGCGAGGCCGTGCTGGCCGAGATCGCGAGCTTCTTCCCCGGGGCGCCCATCTTCACGCTTTTCCACCGACAAGGAGCGATCGAGGGGGAGGTGACGGCCCACCAGATCCGGACCTCCAGTCTCCAGCGCCTCTCGCTGGGCGGCAGATTCTACAGGCCGCTCCTGCCCCTAATGCCCCAGGCGGTCTCGGGATTCAGGCTTTCCGGCTACGACCTCATCATCTCGTCCAGCCACTGCGTCGCCAAGGGCGTGATCCCGCCGCCCGGCGCGGCGCACGTCTGCTACTGCCACACACCGATGCGGTACCTGTGGGACCAGCGTGACGACTACATCCGTCGCGTGCCTGGGATCCTGCGGCCGATACTGCGGTCGCAGCTGGAGCGGCTGCGAACGTGGGATGTCGTCTCGTCGGCCCGTGTCGACCACTTCGTCGCCAACTCCCGGTTGGTCGCCCGCAGGATCGAGCGCTACTGGCGCCGGGAAGCGGAGGTCATCCCACCGCCGGTCGACACCGAGTTCTTCTCCCCGGGCGGAGAGCACGGCTCGCACCTGCTGATGGTGGCCGCCCTTGTTCCGTACAAGAGGGTGGAGGTCGGCATCGCGGTCGCCAAGGAGCTGGGGTTGCCGCTGCACATCGTGGGCGAGGGGCCGCTGCGGCGGACGCTCGCGTGGAACGCGCCGGGGTCGGTGCGCTTCCTCGGGCGTGTCACACGTGAGCGGCTTCGTGAAGAGTTCCGCTCGGCGGCCCTGCTGCTGGTGCCCAACGTCGAGGACTTCGGCATGGCTACCGTCGAGGCGCTGGCGTGCGGGACGCCGGTCGTCGGTCTCGAGCAGTCGGGCACGGCCGACATCGTGATCAGCGGCGAACACGGCGAGCTGGCCGCCGACGGTTCGGTCGCCGCGCTCGTCTCGGCCTGCGGCACCGTGATGGCCAAGAGCTTCGACGCGGCGGCGCTGCGCTCGCGCGCGGAGAGCTTCTCCCGGCAGCGTTTTCGCCGCCGGTTCACCTACCTGCTCGATCGCGTGCTGCCAGCACGAGGCACCTCATGATCGGCGAGAAGCTCCGCATCAACCGCTCCGGCCTCGTGGCCGTGGACCTGGTGGCCACGTACCTGGCGCTCTTCCTCGCCTACCACCTGCGCTTCAACGTCGAGGTGTACCCGATCACCAAGGGCATACCTCCCTTCGAACCCTACCTGGCACTGTTCCCGATCATCACGCTGATCTGGCCGGTGGTCTTCTACTTCCGTGGCCTCCTGCAGGGACGGCCCCAGCGCTCCCGGGTGGAGGAGGCGTTCGCGGTCACCGTGGCGGTGGTGGTGGCGGTGCTGGTGCTCAACGCCGGGCTCGCCTTCTACCGAGAGTTTACCTACTCCCGTCTCGTCCTCGGCATGTTTGCCGTGCTCGACGTCGTGTTCGTCGTGATCGCGCGCATCGTGTTCTGGGGCGTGATGGCACGCATCTGGGCCTCCTCCCGGCACCGCCGGAGGGCCCTCGTGGTGGGCGCCGGGGAGCTCGGCCGCACGGTGGCGGAGAAGCTCGCGGAGCACCGGGAGCTCGGCCTGGACGTGGTCGGGTTCCTGGACGACGACCCCGGCAAGGCCAACGCGCGCTTTGCCGGCTTTCCGGTGCTCGGGGCGCTGGATCAGCTGGAGGAGGTGGCGCGCAGACACAAGGTCGAACTGCTGTACGTGGCTCTGCCGCTCGGGTCGCAGCACAAGACCGTGCGCGTGCTCAAGAGCGCCGAGCCGCTGCTGCTCGCCGTGAGGGTCGTCCCCGACCTCCTGCAGTACTACACCCTGCACGCAGGGGTCGAGGATCTGGACGGCATCCCGGTCATCAACCTGACCCAGATCCCGCTCGCCGGTTGGAACACCTTCCTGAAGTGGTTGGTGGATCTGCTTCTCTCGGCGCTCGCGGTGCTCGTGCTCTGGCCGTTGATGGCGGTGATCGCGTTGTTGATCTACCTGGAGGACCGCGGGCCGGTCTTCTACCGACAGCTGCGCATGGGGCTCGACGGCAAGCCTTTCCGCATCATCAAGTTCCGCACCATGATCCCGAACGCGGAGGAGTCCACAGGGCCGCGCTTCGCGGTCCCCAACGACCCCCGAACCACGCGGGTCGGCATCTGGCTTCGGCGCACCTCTCTCGACGAGCTGGCGCAGCTCCTCAACGTGGTGCGCGGCGACATGTCGCTGGTGGGCCCGCGGCCGGAGCGACCGGAGTTCGTCGAGCGCTTCCGCAAGCGCTTTCCCGAGTACATGTCGCGCCACCGCGTGCGCGCCGGGATCACCGGTTGGGCGCAGGTCCATGATCTGCGCGGGCAGACCTCGATTCGCAAGCGCATCGCGTACGATCTCTACTACATCGACAACTGGTCGCTGGCGCTGGACTTCAAGATCATGTGGCTGACGATGGTGCGCTTCCTGCGCCACCGCCACGCGTACTAGGCGCCGCCGATAGCGGACCATCTGCGTTGTCGGGCTTCGGCGGTTCAGATCCTCACATAGCTTCCAGCTATGCTCCGGTCCGACCGCCTCGCCCTCCTAGCATCTGGCCCACTCTCGGCGGCGCGGCTACACGCCGTTCCCCGCGCCGCCGTACCTGGGACCGACTATCATCGCCGCCTTGGGGGGAGTGCCGATGGAGCAGGCACCGCCGGTCTGGACCGAGAGCTTCCGGGTGCGGGCGTACGAGGTGGATGTCTCGGGACGAGCCTCGGTAGCTACGGTGTGTAACTGGCTGCAGGAGACCGCGGGCAGCCACGTCACCGCGCTTGGCTGGGCGGTCGATGACCTGGCGCCAAGGGGGCTCACCTGGGTGCTGTCGCGCCTCCACCTCAGGCTGCATCGCCTGCCTGGGTGGCGCGACGATGTGCGTATCGTGACGTGGCACGCCGGAGTCCTCAGGCTGTACGGGGTTCGCGAGTTCCGCCTCACGGACGTGCAAGGACGCGAACTGGGCACCGCAACCTCTGCGTGGCTCCTGATCGACCTTGAAAGCCGGCGGCCGACGCGCCCGCTCGAGGCGCTGCCGGCGCTGGACCACCGTGCGGCGGCGCGCATTCTGGTGGACCCTTTCGACAAGATCCCGGGACCGGCGAGCCCCGAGCGGGAGACCACGCTGGTGGTGCGCCTTGCTGACCTAGACATGAACCGGCACGCCAACAACGTGAGCGTAATCGCGTGGGCGCTCGAGGTCCTCCCCGACGAGGTCGTGCTCGACGCCGCGCTGGCCGAACTGGAGATCGAGTTTCGCGCCGAGGCGGTTCGCGGCGATCACATCCTCGTCCAGACGCAGCGAGCCCCGGAGGGATCCACGGCCTTCCTGCACCGCCTGCTGCGCGAGAGCGACGGCCGCGAGATCGCCCGGGCGCGCACCGTGTGGCGGTCGGGCTGACGCAGTTGCGTGCACGCGGGCGCGACACGGCGGATCAGTCGCCGGCTCTCGCCGCTCGACACGTCTCGCAGGCGCAGCTCGCTCGGAGGTCGTCGAGGGTATAGATCCCGTGGTCGTGGCCGTCGCCCCAGGTCACCTTGAGACCGTAGTTGCCGACCAGGTGGGTCGCGACAGGCACGAAGGTCTCCGGCTTCAGCGGCTTGAGGATCGGCAACGACGCGCGGTCGAAGAGGTGCCGCTCACCTTTGCAGGCGGCGCAACTGCACGCCTTGCGCAGGGTCGCGCCAGGGTAGTAGGACTCGTGACCGTCGCCCCACACCACGACGACCTCATCGCCGACCAGCAGAGCCTGCGACACCCTCGTTCGCTCGGTGGAAGACATCGCCCCCCGGTTTGGCTAAGGCTGGAGGGGGCGGTTCAATTCCACCGCGAGCCCGGTCGGTGCTCCTCCGTCGGCGCTGTTCGCGTGTAGCATGGGCCGATGCGAGCAACGGTCGTGGTTGCCAATGCGCCGTGGCGCTGGCGTACTTCGTTCGTCGAAATGGTGCGCGGGGCGGAGTGCGTGCTCGCGGCCGACGGCGGCGCCAACCACCTCGCCAGGATCGGCGTGCGACCCGAAGCCGTCGTGGGGGACCTCGACTCGATCCGCCCCGGGGTGCGGAGCTGGATCGGCGAGGAGCGCATGGTGCTGCGCGCCGACCAGGAGTTCACCGACCTTCACAAGACGCTCGAATTCGCCTTTGACGAGCGCGGCGCCCGGCAGGTGATCGTGCTGGCCGCCACCGGCGGGAGGCTCGACCACGCGCTGGAGAACCTGGCGCTCCTGGCGCGCTGGGCGTCGCGAGGCTCACTCGAGCTTCGCGATGAGCGGCACCGCGTCGTGCCGGTGCTCGGGAGGACGGAGTTCGCGACCGCCCCCGGGCAAGGGATCTCGCTCATGCCTGTAGGGCGGTGCGAGCGGGTGTGGACGAATGGACTGCACTGGGAGCTGGCCGGCGAGCCCCTCGACCTGGCCGGCAGGACCGGCGTCTCCAACCTCGCCCAGGGCCACCGCACGGAGATCCGGGTGGAGGGCGGCGCACTGCTGGTTTTCCTCTCCGACCCCGTCACGCACTGATAGAATCCCCGCCGTGCAGTTCAAGATGGCGGGCTCCCCCCGCATCCTTCAGGCGTTTTACCGGCTCTACTTCGGCTTCTGGATCCCGACCCTGGTGTGGGCGTCCATCCGCTGGCCGCTCGGCCTCATGTACTGGATGGCCCGCAACCTCGTGATGCTCCCGTTCAACATCGTGCGCCCCAAGTACCTGCGGGCGGTCAAGGGCAACTATAGCCGGATCCTCGGCCTGCCCGCGGACCACCCGGAGGTGCGGCGGCTCGCCTGGGCGATGGGGTACCAGCACGCGTACCACTGGATCGACTTCTTCCGCTGGTCGCAGCTGTCGCCTGAGAAGTTGGAGGCGAACATCGAGGCGATCGAGGGCGAGCAGCACTTCCAGGCGGCGCGGGCGTCCGGGCGCGGCACGCTGCTCCTGACCGCCCACATGGGAAACCCGGAGGTGGGTGCGGTCGGGCTCGGCACCCACTTCGAGCCGGTGCACGTGCTGTACTGGCGTGACCGGTTCGCGACCGCGGAGGAGTTTCGCACCCGCATGCGGCTGCGCGGCAACGTGCACGGCATCCCGGTGGACGCGTCCCCTTTCTCGGTGGTTCCCGCGTTGCGCATCCTCGAGAACGGCGGCATTGTCGCTGCGCACGGCGACCGCGAGTTTTCCGGACAGGGCTGGCCGGTCCAGTTCTTCGGCGCCACCGCCAAGTTCCCACCCGGGCCATTCATGCTCGCGGCGCGCTCAGGTGGGTTGGTGCTGCCGACGTTCTTCCTGCTGACGGGGCAGCGGCGGTTCCACGTGATCCACGAGAAACCGCTCTCGGTCGCCGGAAACGGTGACGTGGAGGCGCGTGCGCTCGCAGCGATGCAGGCGTGGGCGGGCATCCTGGAGCGCCGCATCCGCGAGTTCCCCGACCAGTGGTACTGCTTCTACCCGTTCTGGGCTTGAGACCTGGGTTTAGAGGCTTGAGGAAGAACCTTGCCTCAAGCCGCACCGAGGATGGTAGGCAAGCGTGGTTGGGTTGAGCATGGGACCCCCGCAAACGAGCGAGCTGCAATTCACTTGCAGCGAGCGTGGGGGTTCGGGGGGTCTAGAGCGTCCGGGTGGGACGGGAAGAGGACGCGGGACCCCCCGCAATAGATAGATAGTGGCTGGGGAGCAGGGATTCGAACCCCGATACCGCGGTCCAGAGCCGCGTGTCCTGCCGTTGGACGACTCCCCAGCACGGCGAGGACGATCATTCTAGGCAAAAGGCTCAGGGTGTCAACCTGATCGAGGTCCTCCGGACGGCGGGTGAGGGGCAGCAAAGGCGCACACGGCCCGTGGCGGAGTGGCCGCAAGGCGCTCGTGTCCTCCCGGTTCGCTTCGGCGGCTGCTAGACTTTCCGGACGAGGCGAGAGCGAAACGAGGCGAAGCGAAGGGGCACGCATGGCAGACATGGTGAGGACACGGATAGCGCCCAGCCCGACCGGCGACCCACACGTGGGCACGGCCTACGTGGCGCTGTTCAACTACGCCTGGGCGCGCAAGAACGGCGGCCAGTTCATCCTGCGCATCGAGGACACCGACCGCGAGCGCTCCAACCCCGCCTCCGAGCGGATGATCTTCGAGGCGCTGCACTGGCTCGGCCTCTCGTGGGATGAGGGACCCGACGTCGGCGGGCCCTTCGGGCCCTACCGCCAGAGCGAGCGGTTCGAGATCTACCGCGAGCACGCCGAAAGACTGGTCGCCACAGGCAGTGCCTACCCCTGTTTCTGCACCAAGGAGCGCTTGGAGGCGCTGCGGGAGGAGCAGCGCAGGGCGAAGGTGGCCCACGCCCTCGGCTACGACGGCCACTGCCGGGCGGTCCCGCCCGCAGAAGGGCAGCGACGCCGGGCCGCCAACGAGCCCCACGTGATTCGGCTCGCCATGCCGCGCGAAGGCGAGACCGTGGTTTCTGACCTGCTGCGGGCTGAGCTCCGCTTCGACAACACGCTGGTGGACGATCAGGTTCTGATCAAGAGCGACGGCTACCCGACCTACCACCTGGCCAACGTGGTGGACGATCACCTGATGGGGATCACGCACGTCATCCGCGCGGAGGAGTGGATCTCGAGCTTGCCCAAGCACGCCATGCTCTACCGCGCGTTCGGCTGGGATCTGCCGGTCTTCTGCCACCTGCCGCTGCTGCGCAACACGGACAAGTCCAAGATCTCCAAGCGGAAGAACCCGGTTTCGCTCAACTACTATCGGCGCGCCGGCTGCCTCCCCGAGGCGCTGCTCAACTTCCTCGCGCTTCAGGGGTGGGCGATCGCCGAGGACCGGGAGGAGTTCACCCTGGATGAGTTCATCGCCACCTTCGAGCTCTCCAAGGTCACGCTTGGTGGGCCGGTCTTCGACCTCGAAAAGCTGAGCTGGATGAATGGCAAGTACATCCGCAAGCTCACGGTGCCGCAGCTCCTCGATCGACTGCGCGGGGACCTGCTGAGCGACGAGTACCTCCTCAAGGTGCTGACGCTGGCACACGAGCGCATCGAGAGGCTCGAAGAGTTCGTCGAGTACGCGAGTTTCTTCTTCGTCGGAGAGCTCGAGTACGACGCGGAGGCACGGGGGAAGCTCGTGGCCAAGAAGTGCACGCCCGAGCAGACCGCCCTGGCCCTGGAGCGCCTCCTGGAGGAGAGCCTCGACCAGCTCCTTGAATGGGAGCCGGCCCGAATCGAGGAGACGATGCGGGCGTACTGCGAGGCCACCGGTTGGAAGACTTCGGATCTGTTCATGCCAGTGCGCGTGGCGGTCACGGGCAAGGCCGCCACCCCGCCGCTGTTCGAGACGATGGCGGTGCTCGGGAAGGAGATCTGCCGGCGCCGGCTG
>Ga0209253_10005763_pt1 | contig 10747 bp, 7 predicted proteins | sample FrelakmetBRP12BR_FD_187145 | JGI IMG/M metagenome (GOLD analysis project Ga0209253, IMG submission 187145) | Freshwater lake sediment microbial communities from the University of Notre Dame, USA, for methane emissions studies - BRP12 BR (SPAdes)... | ecosystem: Environmental > Aquatic >... | reverse complement strand
ATGGAGATCGCGCTGGCCGATTTCGGCAGGGACTGCGGGGATTTCGGCGACGCGTCGGTCGTAGCCGACATCCCGTTCGACAGCGATCGACGCCGCATGTCGGTAGTGGTCGCTCACGACGACACGCGCTGGCTGTACTGCAAGGGTGCGCCGGAGGCGGTTCTGCCCTTGTGCGACCGCGTCTACGACGGCGGCGCTGAAATGGCGCTCGACGATTCGAGGCGTCAGCACATCACCCGTGCCCACGACGACATGGCAAGGCGGGGGCTGCGGGTGCTGGGCTTCGGTTACCGCGCAATTGAGCAGGGCGAGGAACCTGTCGAGCGCGGCCTGGTGTTTTCCGGGCTCATCGGGCTCCAGGATCCGCCGCGACCCGAGGTGCCCGAGGCTGTTGCTCGCTGCCACTCGGCCGGCATTCGGGTAATCATGGTGACCGGCGACCATCCACACACCGCGGTGGCCATCGCCCGCGAGATCGGCCTCGTGACGACCGCGAACCCGGTCGTGGTCCAGGGCGAGGCCCTCCTCAAGATGACGCCGGCGCAGCTGCAGATCGCGCTCGAGAGTCCGGAAATACTCTTCACGCGCGTCACCGCCGAACAGAAGATGCTGGTGGTCAATGGACTCAGGGGCAAGGGCCACATCGTTGCGGTCACCGGCGACGGGGTGAACGATGCGCCGGCGCTCAAGGCGGCGCACATCGGCATTGCCATGGGGATATCGGGCACCGACGTGGCCAAGGCCGCTGCCGACATGATCCTGCTCGACGATAACTTCGCGAGCATCGTCAATGCGGTCGAGGAAGGGCGCGCGGTCTTTGCGAACATCCGCAAGTTCCTGACCTACATCCTGACCTCCAACGTTCCCGAGCTCATTCCCTACCTCGCCTTCGTGATCTTCAGGATTCCGCTGCCGCTCACGATCATCCAGATCCTGGCGGTGGACCTCGGCACCGACATGCTGCCGGCCCTCGCACTGGGCGCCGAACGGCCGGATCCATCACTCATGCGGCAGCCACCGCGCCCGGCCGGTGAGCGCCTGCTGTCGTGGCCGATGCTCGCCCGGGCCTACCTGTGGCTTGGAATGCTCGAGGCCCTCGTGGCCATGACGGCGTTCTTCTTCGTCCTGCGGCAGGGCGGCTGGGAGTACGGCGAGGTGCTTGGCGCGATCGATCCGCTCTACCTGCAGGCGACGACGGCCTGTCTTGCCGCCATCGTCGTGGCTCAGGTCGTCAACGTGTTCGCCTGCCGCCACCCTGAGGAATCGGTGCTGCGATTCGGCCTGGGGACGAATCCGCTCCTGCTGATCGGCGTGGCCGTCGAAATCGTCCTGGTCCTGCTCATCGTGTACACGGCGCCCGGGCACGCGGCGTTCGGCACTGCGCCCCTGACCACGCAGCCGTGGGTGCTGATGATCGTGCTGGGACTGGCGTTCGGCCTCCTCGAGGAGCTCCGCAAGGCCTACGTGCGCAGTCGCTCGCGGTGATCAGCGAAAGCGCGGCGCGCAAGTATCGGCGCCGGGCCTGGCGATCAGGTCGGGTGGCGACCGGGGATCGTTACTTTACCGTCCGGGCCCAGCCGCGGAGTGAGTCCGGGAGGTAGGTATCGGCGTCCGGATCGGCCGCGCGAAACGCACGCAGTTCATCCGCCGCGCCGGTCACATCGCCCGACGCATACAGCGCCGCGATTCCTGCGGCGCGGTCCGCGGCACCTGGTGGCGCTGCGTTCCCCGTGCTTCGCTCCAGTGCGGGCGCAGGCACTGCGGCCGACGCCGCTCTGCCGGCCATCTCCGGCGCCACTGCCTTCCGCTGGTCTGCATCGGCTGCATCAATCGCCATCGCGCCGTCGGCCGTGACCGTGGCGTTGGGGGCCTCGGCCACTGCCTGGGAAGGGGCCTTGGCCGTTTCCTCTGGAGCGGCAGGCGTAGAGGCGGCGGTGCCCAGCGTCTCCTCCGCCGTTGCCTGGGGAGCAGCAGCGGCGGGGGCACTCTGCTTCTCTTCCGCCGTGGCGGGGCCGGCTGCCGATTCCTCCATCCGGATCGACGGTGCGACGTCGCGGTCGCGCGGCAGCAGCTGCACGAGAATGAACGCGAGTCCGGCCACCGTCGCCGCCGCGGCCAGGGGTTGCCACTGCATCCATCGATTCCGTGGCCGGGCGTTGGCAGGGACGGTCTTTGTCGCCTGGCCGTGATCCTGCACGGACTCGCGTGCTGCGGCGATGATCGAAGCGTCGAGCTCGGACGGCGGCCGTTCATCCGACGCCTGTCGCCACGCGCGCTTCAACGCCGTGACCTGGGCCGTATCCTGGACGGCGCCCTGGTCGCGCGACTGCGGACCATCGCGTTCGTGATTGCTCATTTCAGGTCCTCCAGCGCCGCGCGCAGTCGGCGGTAGGCATAACGCAACCGGCTCTTTACCGTCTCGACGGATGCAGACGTGAGGCTCGCGATCTCCTCCAACGAGAGGTTTCCCTCGACGTGCAGCAGGAATGCGTCCCGTTGCAGTGGCGGGATGCCGGTAAGCGCCGCGACGAGCCGGCGGCGGGCCTGTTCGTCGATGCTCGCGTACAGCGGATCGTCGCTGCCGTCACGCAACGCCGACACGGACTCCTCCGCCTGCGCGACGGTCGCCTCGTCATCGAGAGACGCGAGCGTGACGCCATGGCGGGAACGCCAGTGGTCGACCATCCGGTGCCGCGCGAGCGTGTACAGCCAGGTCGAGAACTTCGCCTGCGCCTCGTAGCGCTCACGCGCGCCGATCACCTTGAGCCACAGGTCCTGATGCAGCTCATCGGCCGTGGCCCTGTCGCCGCCCGCATGACGCAGGAAATACCGGTAGGTGGCGGCCTTGTGCCGCGAATAGAGCGACTCGAATGCACGCGCCTCGCCACAACCGTAGGCACGCATCAATGCCTCGTCGGCGCGTTGTTCCTGCTCGGCGTCCGTAGGTTGCATCCGCCGCGCAGTATCGACCTGCGCGGCGGATGCGGCAATCGCTGGCGTCAGGGATCCGGGACGAAGCCGAGCGCGGCCGGGAACGGGTCAGGCTCGCGGCGCGGAGTACGATGTGATCGCTCCGGCAGCACGCCCATGGCGACCAGCGTTTCACGTCGCTCGTAACGGATGGCGATCATTTCGTCCGGCTGCGAGCTTGCGCGCTCGAATGCGACCTGTTCGACCGGCGAGTACTCCCCTCGTCCGTGTCCCGTCCCCAGCGATGGCTGCTGCATGGCCGGAGCGGACGCAGTGTCGCCTGCTGCGCGGCTGGCCTTGGCTTCTCCGGAAGCGTCGGCCTCCGCTCGTTCCCGCGAAGCCTGCGGCGCCGGCATGCCTTCGTTGCCCAGCCACGCAGTCCGCTCGACCTCGCGAAACAACGCCACGCCGATGACGCCGAGGTCATCCGGCCGTCCGGTTCGCGCGGCGTAGGAATCCGCCGGATCCGAGAAGTAGAACGCGGCCGTGCGGCTCAGGTCCTTGCGCCAGCCCTGGATGTTCACGTAGCCCCCCGGCTCCAGCACATATCCGGACTGATCGGGCGAGGCGGACTCGCCGGTCACGGCATTGACTCCGTCCACGCTCACCACCGCCAGCAGACGCCGGCCGGAGCAATTACGGATGCGGATGGCGTACTCGTTGCCCGGCTGACCCACGACGTACCGGCGGCCGTGATGGCGGTACATCGGCAATGCCTCGCCCATGTTTCGGTCGTAGATGTCGACGCGTCCCAGCGAGTCCGCGCGTGAAACGGCAAAGGGGGTAATCGCAATCGCGAGGACTGCCGCCGTTGCGGCGGCCAGCAGCGTGCGGCGTGTGATGGTCTGGCTCATGGCTCCGTCTCCGTTTGCAGGGTGTGCGTACCTGTAAACGGCCGGCATCGGGCTGCGGGGTCAAGTCTCGCGTCGCCCACGCCGCTGCCGCGGCAGCGGCAGCTCGAACCTGATACGGGCGAGCTGCCTGCGGAAAGTGCGACCGGGTTCGCGTTTACGCCACATTCCCCGGGGAAACCACGACCTGCTCCCACGCCTTATGTCGTTCGGCGCCCTAGCATTTCCGCCACCAGCAAAGGACGCCTGGCCCCGGCGGCATGCGGCGCGGGGCACTCGGACGCAACGTCCAGCCAAGTCCGACACGAAATCACCGCGCCCCAATCATGCTGAAGCCGCTGATTCACAGCCCCACGACCCCACCCACGCGGCACGAACGGCCTGCCGACGTCGAACGGCTCATCGTGCAGGGCGTGGACGGCCCCGCTACCACGGCGGCGCCACACGACGGCGAGCCGGGCCTTGCCCGGCGAAGGCGCTCACCTTACCTGTCGGTTCGAATGAAGTTCACGGCCGCGCTCGTGGTGAGCACTGCCTGGACCGCGTTTTCGACCTTCCTGTCCCTGCCGTGGCTGCAGGACCTCGCCCGGCTCGCCGGCTGGCCGGTCTCTATCTTCATCGTCGCCGGGATCGCAATCCTGCCCGGCATGATGAACGCCTTCCTCGTCGTGGCGCTGTTGCTGGACCGGCGCCCGCCGCGCAAGACCCTCGTCGAGTACCCGGGCATCTCGATCATGGTCGCCGCCTACAACGAGGAAAGCTCTATCGCCGACACGCTCCACTCGATCGCCCAGCAGCACTACCCTGGTGAATTCGAGGTGCTGGTGATCGACGACGGCTCGAAGGACGCCACGGCGGCTGTCGTCGAGGCGAACCCTCGCCCCTGGCTGCGCCTGTTGCGCCAGCCGCGCAACATGGGCAAGTCGGCCGCCCTGAATCGCGGTCTTGCGGAAGCCAGGCACGACTACGTCGTAACGCTCGACGCGGACTCCTACTTGTACCGCGACGCGCTCGAGCGGCTCGTGGAAAGGTACTTCAGCGACCCGGTGTCGACGCGCGCGGTGGCCGGAACGATGCTGGTGCGCAATTCGCGCAAGAACTGGATCACGCGCGCACAAGAGTGGGATTACTTCCACGGCATCTCTGCGATCAAGCGGGTCCAGTCCCTGTTTCAGGGCACGATGGTGGCCCAGGGCGCCTTCTCGATCTACGACCGCGAGGCGCTGCGCGAAGTGGGGGGCTGGAAGCCCTGCGTGGGCGAGGACATCGTCCTGACCTGGGCCATGCTGGAGCGCGGCTGGCGGGTCGGTCACGCCGAAGATGCCTGCTGCTTCACGAACGTGCCGGACACGCTTCGCCAGTTCGTCCGCCAGCGACAGCGCTGGAGCCGCGGCATGATGGAAGCGTTCCGGCAGCACCCGCGGGTCCTCGTTGCAATCCGCATGACGACGCTGTTCGTCTGGTGGAACGTACTCTTCCCGTGGCTGGACCTCGCCTACACGTTCTTCTTCATTCCGGGTGTGGTCCTCGCACTCTTCGGCATCTTCTGGATCGCCGGCCCCTTGACGCTCGTGCTGCTGCCGATGGCCCTGCTCATGAATTACCTGATGTACCGGATCGGCCGGCGCATGTTCGCATCGCAGGGCTTGATCGTGAGGAAGAACACTGTGGGCTTCCTGCTGTATGCGTTCGCGTACAGCCTCATCCTCCAGCCGGCGAGCGTCGCGGGCCATTTCTCCGAGCTGCTCGGGCTGCGCAAGACCTGGGGTTCGAAGTGAATCTCCCGATTCGAGCCGCACTCGCGACGCTTGCCGTCCTGTCCCTGGCGCCCTCGGTCTCGACGGCCGCGGAGGATGATCAGGTCGAACGCGCGGGCGTGCTTGCCGAGTCCCGCTTTGAAAGTGACGCGGACGATTTCGACGCCCTGCTGCTCCGCGGGGGACTGCTGCTGGACTACGAGTCGCACCTGAAGAATCGCGGTTTCGTTGTCCAGGACACGCATTATTCGCAAGGCAGCTGGAGCGAGGACGTGCCGGGCGTCATTGGCGTCTACCGCAGCCAGAAACGCGACACGATGGAGGGCGTTCGCGCGGAGGCGGGCGTGGTGTCGGTGGCCGGTCGCGCGCGTCCCGTGGGTGATATCACCTGGAGCCTGCGTCCGCGCGAGTCGACTGGCTTTGAGCTGATCGCCGCAGGCGACGTGGTCGGAACCCGCGAAGCCATCGAACGAAGCATCAGCTACGGCCTCCTGGCCGCGAGCGTGGAGCAGCAGTTCGGCGAGCGGCTGACAGGCATCGCCCTCGTCGGCTGGCAGCCATTCACGGACAGCAACTCCCGCACCCTGTTTCGGGCGCGACTGATCCTGTCGGTGGTGCCCGAGCAGGGCTTGTCGGCCCAGGTCCGCTGGCGGCAATACACGAGCAGCGAGGACGGAACCACGGCCTATTACAATCCCGGGCGCTATCGCAACTGGGATGCGGGGCTGTCGCTGCGTCGACACATCGGCACGTGGGTCGTTTCGGGCCTCGCAGGCGCGGGCCAGGAACGCGCAGACAACGCTTCGTGGCAGACAACCGGTCTCGCAGAGCTTCGCGCCGAGGGTCCGCTGTCCGGGGATATGCGCCTCGCCGTCGGCCTCGTGTACAGCAGCTCAGCCGGCTTTGCGACCTCTCCCGATTACTGGTACAGCTCGGTCAACGTGAGCTTGATCGTTCCGTTCAGCCGCTGACATTTCGCCCAGCCTTCGTCAGCCGAACGATGTGCGGGAGCCCCCGAATCTCGGGCCGCTCCGCAGCTGTTCAATCCGCAGCGGACTGCCAGGACACGGCCTTGCGACGGCGACCGTGCGCCCCTCGGGACGCTCCGGAAGAAACTGCGGTACGCAGGAAGTGCTCTTTGACAATTAAACCTGTCGGATCCGGATCACTAAGTTCCTGATCCTATTAGGTCGGGCGCAGGCGGTTGCTGACAATAAAAGCTGTCGAACTTGCACACGCCTGTCGCGGAACGTCCGCTTGTCTAAGCCGCCTAGGACTCCAGTCGACCCACAGCGGTCAGTGCTTCGACTTTCTGGAGCACTCCAGTCTACGGCCCGACAGGCTGATTTCGTTATCGTCCAGGAGCGCCTGAGCCTCGACCAGTTTCTCTCGAGGAATCGACCAGACGAACTTGCCTCCGGCCGGCACGATCGAACCAAGCGTTCCTTGTTCTATCGCCTTACGAAGTGACACCGTCCCTGCCGTTCGTTCAATGTGCGCGGCACTCAACAGCATCAGCGGATAGGCGTCTCGAACATAACCGCCGCTCGTGCTGTACCAATGTCGGCCATGACCATCCTGAATTCCGATACTTGTGTTGTCGCGCCAGTGAGCGAGTCGACCGGACTCACGTTTCCCCCACACACCGACACCCCGCCCTGCCGGTTGCACGGAGATTCCCCAAAAGTACCCAAGCGGCGAGAACCTGGCCGGAAACGAAAATGCATATGAAGCATGGGCTCCCAACGCCGCATCACCTTGCTGAAGAGCGGCAAGAACTGCACCAGGATCTAGCGCAGCATTGATCGACAGAAACGCAGCCGTTGGCCTGCTCATTGACACCGCGAAGTAAACGGCCGGACGCCACGTATCGTCGATTGTTGTTCTACCCTTGGGAAAGATCTGCAGCGTCTGGATTACCTCAATCGCCTTGCGACCTGAGGCAGCCTCTCGCAGGGTTCTCATTGACGGGCGTGGACGTCGCGAGCTCCCCGCATGCCGGACGAGCAGGACTCGGGGGCGGAAGCCACTTTGCGCAAACCAATGTTCCGCCAGATCCAGCAGATCGCCAACCGTGACATCCGCCCGCAATTGGTCGAAGTACAGACAGGTGGCGACGTCGTGGCCACCACTGGAAGTGCCGACAAGATGTGAGTACTCCGTCTCTGAAGTAGCTCGAGCGCCTGCGGTTGCCTTCCCGTCCACTGGACTCCTACCGAATGGCTCTTACTGGCCGATCGTTCCCGCCGCCAAATTTCCGCTCTTTCATGCTCCGAGGCAACGACCCGGAACGCGTCCCCGATAGCCGACCTTCACCCGGAAGAAACGACCCGAAGCGGTCGTTGCTCTCCAATTGGTCAATGGTCGTGCGAGGGACGTTCAAAGCAGCCCCAGCCGTCGTTTCGACCTCCCAACGGTTCCGCTGCAACCTCGAGGTCGTGCTCTAGCGCCGTGATCGCATCATGGCTCGGCACCATAAATTTGGTGATCACGACATCCCACGGCAGATTGGGCACCACGTCCGCTTGCTTCCACGTCACCGCGAAACCCAGTTCCCTAAATTGCGTCGCCATGGTCTGTGCTTCGAGTTCGCCAGGAAAAACCACGGAGAAATCGATTTCCCGTGGCCTCGACAGATCATCACCGCTTTCCTGCATCTGTCGCAGCGCGTCGCCGTTTTCGTCGTCTGGGAATGTCTCAATCATTTCCATCAACTACTCGCTTCCCGAGAGTCTGTTGTTGGCCGATCGCACCGCCGGCGACCGGCTCAAACCGACCCAATCCGGAAGTTCGCACTCGCTGATGGTGCGGCGAAAGCGAATTTATCCGGGTGTCACGGCCTACCGCTGATATCACCGCGGCGGAAGTCGCCTTGACTTGAAGTACAGGATCCAGAGGCCATATGCGCCTACCAGTCCTCCCGCAACGGACAGGCTCAACACAGCGAAAACTGACATCGGCGTAAGCGCATCAAGTGCATACAACTCTGCACAAAGCCAGATCGTCAACGGAACGGCGGAGATCAGTGTAAAGAACACCATATGCCCGTACATCGACCCGAGTACCCACCGCATAAGTGACTGGAACACCGCAAGACTCCGTCCTGTACCTCTGGCGATCCTGGCCGAAAGCTCTTGCAGTCTCCTCAATAGCGCGAGCTCGTAGCTGATGGCGGCTAACAGCGACCGTCCGCTTCTGGCCGGTTCCGGCCGGTCTCTATGTGATCACAAAGCGGTCGTTCGCCATTATGGACGGGTCGTACGGATTTCGCTTTCGGTCGATTCCGTACGGACTCTAGTTCCTCCCATCACCGGTCGGTTTCGACAGCTTTAATTGTCAAAAGTACGTCCGGTGTCAACGCAAACAGAGGGTTACAGAAAAACTCCGACAGCTTTAATCGTACTTCGACAACTTTAATTGTCAGAAAGCAGAAGCAGGCCGCGCGGAGACGACCTACTCCACCGTCACGCTCTTCGCCAGGTTCCTCGGCTGGTCCACGTCCGTGCCCTTCAGGATCGCGCAGTGGTACGCGAGAAGCTGCAGCGGAATGGTGTAAACGGCCGGCGCCTGAAAGTAGCTCACGTGCCGCGGCATCCGGATCACGGTCACGCCCTCGGAGGGCTCGATACCCGACTCGGGGTCCGCGAACACGTACAGTTCGCCGCCGCGCGCCCGGACTTCCTGCAGGTTGGACTTGAGTTTCTCCAGCAGGTCGTTGTTCGGCGCAATAGCGATCACGGGCATGTCGGCGTCCACGAGCGCGAGCGGCCCGTGCTTCAACTCGCCGGCCGGATACGCCTCGGCGTGGATGTAGGAGATTTCCTTGAGCTTGAGCGCCCCCTCCATCGCGATCGGGTGCATGGCGCCGCGGCCGAGGAAGAGCGCGTGCTGCTTGTCAGCGAAGCGCTTTGCCAGCTCGCGGATCGTGCCGTCGAGCGCGAGCGTGCTCTCGATCAGCGAGGGGATGCCGAGCAGCCGGTGCACGAGCCCGCGTTCGCGCTCCGCATCGGCGCTGTGGAACTTGGCGAGTGCGACCACCAGCATGCCGAGCGCGGCAAGCTGCGTGGTGAAGGCCTTGGTCGAGGCGACGCCGATCTCGGGACCGGCGCGCGTCAGCATCACGAGTTCGGATTCCCGCACCAGCGAGCTCTCGGGCACGTTGCAGATGGCAAGCTGCGAGAGGTACCCCGCCTGCTTCGCCAGCCTGAGGGCCGCGAGCGTGTCGGCGGTCTCTCCGGACTGCGAGACGCTCACGAACAGCGTGTTCTTCGGCACCACCGGGTTGCGATAGCGGTACTCGCTCGCGATCTCGACCCAGCATGGCAGCCGGCAGATCTGCTCGATGAAATAGCGCGCAACGGTGGCCGCGTGGAAACTCGTGCCGCAGGCCACGATGCGCACCGCCTCGGTCTTCGCGAACACGGCCTGCGCGGCCGGGCCGAACGCCGCCTCGAGCAGCTTGCCGCCCGCGACGCGCTCCTCGAGCGTGTGCGCCACGGCGCTGGGCTGCTCGAAGATCTCCTTCAGCATGTAGTGCGGGAACTCGCCCTTTTCCGCGGCGTCGGCCGACTGCTCGCTCAGCCACTCGCGGCGCTGCACGGTATTGCCATCGTGGTCGATGATGCGGAAGGAGTTCCTGCGGATCTCGCCGACGTCGCCTTCCTCGAGGAACACGAAGCGGCGCGTCACGGGCAGCAGGGCCGCCACGTCTGAGGCCACGAAGTTTTCGCCCTCGCCGAGGCCGACCACGACGGGGCAGCCCTGGCGGGCTAGCACGATGCGGTCGGGATCGTCACGTGAGATCACCGCGAGCGCATAGGCGCCCTCGAGTTCCGCGACCGTAGCGCGCACGGCCTTGAAGAGGTCGCCGGTCACCTTGCGGTGGTAGTGGATGCGGTGTGCGATGACCTCGGTGTCGGTTTCGCTCGAGAACTCGTAGCCGAGGCGCTTCAACTCGTCGCGCAGCTCCTCGTGGTTCTCGATGATGCCGTTGTGGACGATGGCGATGCCGTCCCGGGAGATGTGCGGATGGGCATTGCGCTCGCTCGGCACGCCGTGCGTTGCCCAGCGCGTGTGCGCGATGCCGAGTCCGCCCTGCGTGGGCTCCGCCTCGAGCGCGTCCTGGAGCATGCGCACCTTGCCGACCGTGCGCCGGCGCTGCATCTCGCC
>Ga0209253_10005762_pt1 | contig 10748 bp, 9 predicted proteins | sample FrelakmetBRP12BR_FD_187145 | JGI IMG/M metagenome (GOLD analysis project Ga0209253, IMG submission 187145) | Freshwater lake sediment microbial communities from the University of Notre Dame, USA, for methane emissions studies - BRP12 BR (SPAdes)... | ecosystem: Environmental > Aquatic >... | reverse complement strand
GGCCGAACACGGCAGGGTATCCCGAACCCGTCTCGAGCAGCCGGACATCGTTTAACCCGTGTTTGCTGAGCAACGCGGCAACGCTGTCCGCGCATGTCCTGACCGGCGCGGCATCGAAGCCTGGAAAACTGATGCTCGGAATGCGGACAAGGTCCTTGAGGTCCTGCAGATGGTCCCGCGCATGGAGCTTGAAGTGTTCAAGGGCTGCGGTAAGCTTTCCGTCGGTCATGGGTGCTCCTTTAACGGGGTGGGTATCGAAATGATCGGGCAATGCGGCCGTAGTGCGGCTCCATCACCGTTTTATTATAACTGCATCGTGAGTCATTATCAAGAGAACAGCCATGGAGAAAATTACTGCGTCTGTGATATACTGCCATCCACCGGTGCGGGCTAATGAATCCCAGGGTAGTGCAGAGGAACTTCGTTTCATGCCATGTAGAGCATAAAGGAAAGACCGATGATCTTCCGGAACAGGAACAATAAGATAGTAGTTGCGGCAATGATTTGCGCATTGTTCATGGGTTGCGCTGCCATGGAAGCGCAGAAACGCCTGAAAGAATACGAAAGATACTTTGAACCGCTGGTCGGAAAAGCGCAGACTTCCGATATCACCCGTCAATTCGGCGCCCCGCTTCGCAAGGACAAGATCGGAAATACGGAATTCTGGTATTACCACATACCCTACAAGGACCCTACGGGAGCGCAGGGGAGCAGGGGATTTGAAGGCGGGTATGCCGTTGGGTCCGAGAGTGAGGTTTTCGACGACCTGACAATAGAATTTGACTCGAAAGGGTATCTCAAGAGCTGGCGCGGGTATATTCAGCGATAAGCGGGACTGTACCGCTTGACGCATCAAAGGAATGTGTTACACTTATGACCATGGAGAGAACGTTGTCTGTATGGCCCGAGTGGCTGGGCCTGCTTGATCCCGAGCTGGGGACGATCCTGGTCTCCCTCGATCGGCATCGAGCGTGGCTGGCAAACGCGTGCGCGGAAAACCATGTTTATAAACGTCTCGGCCAGGCGCAGGTCCGTCAGTTCGAGGAACTCGGTCGGAAGTCGGGGGCCTTCAAGCAGTATGTCGACGGGAAGCGGGCGAATTTCGACATTTTAAAGAAATTACAGATGCCCCCGGAACATCTGCGGGCGATGGTGTTCAATGTGAGCCAGAGGCATCATACCCTGGGGGCGTACCGGTATGCAAAAAAAGTAACTTGTCGGAAATATCTGGAAGCGATTCCCGCAGCGATGCAATTGGGAGATTTCTTTGCCCTTTTTGCGGCGATGAAAGCGCTGTTGGAGAACCTCGGCGATATGACGCAGCTGGTCAAGGCCTTGTCTGATGTAAAACCGGGCAGCGATGCTCATATGACCGGGGAAACGTATGATGATATCCTTACGAGGGAGTTCGCTTCGGGGATAGAATGGACGAAGTTCTCAAAGGTCGATCTCCGGCAGATCGACGACCTTCGATCGATCCGATCAGCTCCGGACGGCAAACGTGATGACGAACAGATGGTCTTGCAGGCGGTCGCGTCATTAGGAAGGCGTCTGAAGAGCGCTCCGGCGGCATACGCGGTCCTGACGGAGCTCAGCAGCCCCCGCGTGGGAACCTTATGGCTGGTGTACGAGGACTCGCAGAGCATGCTGGACGGACATAAGACGCATTGGAATCGGAACAAACTTGGCCCCGGGTTCCCCCGCGCCATGGTTGAGCAGATGAAACCGGTCATTGTGCAGCTCTTCGGTGTCCTGAACGACGCCCTGGGAGTTTTGCAGCTTCTTGATAAAGAATTGACGGATGTTGAAGCGAAGATCAGCGGCGTTACCCGTGATGAGACCAGAACGTGGCTTTGGATGTTCCCCGACCTGTTCGATAAGCATGAGGACTGCCCCTGCGGAAGCGGAAAACGGGTCAAATACTGCTGCGCACAGTGATGCCCGGCGGTCGTTTTCGGCATTCAGTGGTGAACGTCCCTCCGAGTCCCCAGCGACCGCTGTGATGAATGCAGCACCAGCTCTCAATGCTGCCTTTCCTTTGATGGAACTTCCTGATGTCCCGGAAACGGGAATTCGGGAGGTCTTCCGTGATACAACGCCTTTTCTAGTTGTAAAAATGAGAATTCTGCACTACATTACAGACGATGCCAACGGATGACCTTAATATATCCACGAAGATCAGGGTGCTGACCGTCACGATTCTCATGATCGGGGTCTGGTGCGTCCTCGGAATGGTCTACTTCGAAAGCTTTCCGGGTCCTGTCAGAGGTCTGGAACTAGTGCTCATGCCATGGAAAGAACCCCTGCCCCAGCAGGCCAACCTGGACCAACGACTCATGATCATGCAGCATCAGCTCGACGCAGCCACCCGGGTCTCATCCTATGCCTTCGCGACCATGGTGGTTTCGTTCGCCGCTCTCATCATCTACATTTCCATCATTTACCAGCAGAAACAGCGCAGGGCGCGTGAGAACATGCTGCTTACTCTGAAAAACCAGGAGATCGTACGCCGCAACGAGTTCATCCGCTATATCTCAGCAACCATCGGTCATGAGTTCAAGAACAACCTCGGCCGCATCAAGCGCAGGATCGAACTGCTGCAGGAGGTCCCGCCCGAGGCAAAGATGCGGATCGACAATAATCTGGACAAACTGTTCGCCGACATCGACATTTTCAAGAAGATATCGGATGAGCGTGAGGCCGGCCTTGTGGAGTTCATCTATATGGACCTCAAGGAGATGCTGCGCGCCCTGGCACGCCAATATGGCGATCTGGCGGATATCCATATCCGCGATAGCCTTTCTCTGCCCGCGATCTATGCGTCTCCGCCGCTCGTACGGACCGTGTTCGAGAATGTGTTCGATAATGCCGTCAAGTACAAGAAGAAGGACCAGCACCGCGCGAGCGTCCTTGTGTCCTGTGCGACGGACCGGGACGGAAGCAGACGTTATGTGACCATCTCCATTCGGGACGAAGGCGCGGGTATGGACGAACAGCAAACTGACCGGTGCTTCTATAAGGGGAAGGGTTCCGGCGAAAGCTGGGGACAGGGGCTCTATTTTGCCAAGTACGTTGTCGGACTGCATGCGGGAATGATCAAGGTCGGGAAGGAACATACAGCTCCAGGGAAAGGGACCGAGATCATCATCAGTCTTCCCTTTGTTGAGGAGTCGCAGGATGTTTAAGGTGCTGATCGCCGACAACGATCATGAGGACCGTGAGCTTCTCAAGCTCGAGATCCAGCGAGCATTGAAGGGAGATTCCCCCGAACTTCGTTTCCGTGAAGCGGGGAGCACCCGTGAAGCCGTCAAGCTGCTGGAAACGCATGTTTTCGATCTCATGACGCTTGATATCGAATTCGACCGGATGACCGAGGGGATCGATATACTCCCCCAGGTGTTCGAGACCTGTCCGACATTGAACATCATCGTGGTGAGCGGAAAACTTGACAAGCGCGAGGTCTCGGAGCGGCTGTTCCGGTTCACGAAGGACAATGTGCTGAAAAGCAAACGCTGGGCCAGGCACTTCGATGTGCTTGACAAGAAAGATGACAAGAGCGAGGCCATTCGCCGGGCGTACGAATTTGCCCGGAATCAGCAGGAAGGAGCGGACAGTGTCCGGGAGCTCTTTCTTCTCGCTGAATCCTATCTTGAAAAGAACATGCTCGACAAATGCCTGGAGGTCTATCAAAAGATCCAGCGCCTGGCGCCGCATGAGACGGAATCAACGGAGAACATACGGATCATCAAGGGCGAAATATCTGCGCGGCAGGCATACGAATATTATCGTGCAGGAGAGCAGATCGTTGCGGCGCTGCTGCTGGGATATTATCTTGAGAACCGGTTGAAGCGGTTCCTCGAAACGGCACTCGGGCGCGCCTTCGCGGTCCTGGCAGAAGGGCTGAAGGAACTGCAAATGACCCGGCGCATCAGCCGGCATAAGTCCGACCTGTTCAGCGATCTGCTGGGCTTGCGGAATAAGGCCATCCATCAGCCTGCTTCCGTTTCCGAGGCGGATTTCCAGACGGCTATCCGAAAAATGGAGCTGCTGGAAGAGGCGAATCTATGACCACGAAAAGCAGATCATGGAGGAACTGTGTTCCGCCTGCAGGTCCGGTCATCAGCGTTCTCTTGATCGGTCTTGTACTCCTGAGCGCACTGCTGTATTACCGATCCGTTAAGATCCAGCGCTTCCTTGAGCCGGCTCTGGCGCTGTCGCAGCCCCGCAATGAATTCTCCAAGCATATCGGGAGGAGATTTGAGGAGATATTCGGATCGCGGGCCGTGGAGGGGATCCGGATCAAGACAGGTACGATCATCGTCAAAAGGTCCCTGCTGCTCACGAAAAAGGGGACCTTGACACCAGCAGGGCAGCAGGTGTTTAAAAAACTGGGACGCTTATTCCTGGCGCTCCTCCAGGACGAGCGCCTGCGATCGGAGATCAACCATATCTTGATCATTGCCCGTTTCCCGAACGACGGAATGAAGAACGAGACGCTGACCGAACGGCTGGACGTTCAACTTGCGGCCGCTTTCGTCCAGGAAAAGCTGCTTCGGACGGAACCCGAGCTCGCCAGGTCGTTCGCACCCTATTTCTCATCTGGCGCTCAAGCGATGAATCCACAAGAGGGGAGCGCAGACAGGGTTGACTTCCTTATCGTCCCTTCGGAATATTTGCACATCGAGGTCCTCGAAAAGCTTGAAAAGTACAGCAACTGAACTGCTGAGCTGTCTCGAGGCAGTCAGGATTGCACTGTCTCCCGAAGGTTCGGAAGACGAGGCGTTTTCCTCCAGCCTCAGACGCTCGCACGTGCCTCTGGCTCCTAGCCTCATCGGAGGCAGCCTTTCCTGCACAACTCATCGCATCACTCACATTTCACCAGAGGTTCATAGTTTCGACCGCTTGCCGGAGAAGAGGTTTCTGCTGTCCTGTTCCGGATTATGATGCCGTGGGTATTCAACGGTGGGCCATGAGCGACCGCATCGTCACGTTCTGACGCAATGCTATCAAATATTGAACGGATTTCAACAGTAACATTAGCTACTTATGGTTATTTGACCAAGCAATGAAACGGCAATGATCTTGATCTGTCGCGTTAATATACTGATAATGAAGGGATTCGTGAGACTCTGTTTCATGGTATGGCATTGCTTATTATATTGGCATATGTGAGAATACAGCTCGTTGCAAGGGAGTAAGCAGCGGATGATCTCCATCATAATGCATTTACGGGCAGGCTGTCCTGGAGAACCAGTTGTGCCCATATCAGTCTTTACTAACGATTGTTCGGCGATATTGTTCAGAAATGTGTAGGTACGATGCGAAAAAAAGAAATGAATGTCTTTGGGTGACCGTCGTGCAATGGATGCACCATCGGGCTGCTGCGGTATTCGATCGATAGTCGCTAAGAGCCCCGATAAACAGTTTAATTGCGCTTGACTAAAAAGATTACATGGGTTATTTTTGTGTGTCGTGGTATCAGCAGAAGGGAATAACAGAGGATGCGCTGTGGCTCGCCATGACGGTCCGAGGAATACTCATCTCAATTTTATGTAAGGTTTTTTAGAGCGTCGAACAGTCGATTATATGTCTGAATTCAAGGCTTATGCTTCTCGTAGGACTCGATGCTGAAAATTCTAACCTCATTCCTACTCGCCCTGATATTTGCGACGCTACCGTGCTGCAGTAGAACGGAGCAGGAGCATCCTGGCAGTCAGATATCTGCAGAGCATGCCGGTCCCCGTCAGGTCATTCGTATCGGTTTGATCCCCGAGAAGAACATCTTCAAGCAGATAGAGCGATACGATCCGCTGGTGCAGTACCTTTCCAAGAAGATTGGTGTGGAAGTCCAATTCAAGATCCTGCTGCGATACGGCAACATCATCGACAATTTTGTCTCCGAAGGTCTGGACGGGGCGTTCTTCGGCAGCTTCACCTATGCGCTGGCCCATGACAAACTGGGGGTGCGGGTCATTGTGCGGCCTGAATCTTCCGACGGCCGGTCGACCTACTATGGCATGATCATCGTGCGGAAGGACAGCGGGATCCGTACGATCGGGGATATGCGAGGCAAAAAGTTCGCATTCGTGGACAAGGCCACGACGGCCGGTTATCTTCTTCCGTACGCCTACTTCAGGAGACATGATATCGATTATCACACCTATCTTCGAGACAGCTATTTCGCCGGTACGCATGAGAATGTCATCATGGACGTACTTGACCGGAAGGCGGACATCGGGGCGGTAAAGAATACCGTCTTCTCCTGGCTCGCTGACAAAAACAAACGCATTGAACAAGAGCTGCTCATGCTGGTACGATCGCCCGACGTTCCCGAGAACGCCCTTGCTTTCCGCAAGGACCTGGATCCCAAGATCGTGAATGACATCAAAACGGCGCTGCTTAAAATGGATCAGGATGTCGAGGGCGCGGAGCTGCTCTCCGTGTTCGGCGCGAAACGGTTCATCGTGACTACGGATGATGACTATCGTCCCGTATACCAGTATGCACGCCAAGCTGGCATCAAGCTCTCGATCTACGATTATTTGAACGACTGATGAAACGAAAGATTCTAATAGGCCTGGTGATCTTTTTCCTCCTGTTCATCTCGAGCGGGTTCTATATCATCACGAACATCGAACATGTCACGTCATCGCTCGACGGCCTCATCCTGCTCCACCAGGTCGAGCTTGTCCGCGAGCGCCTGCTGACCGAGCTCAAGCGGACGCAGCTTGACATCCAGCTCAGGAACACCCAGTATGCACGAAGTGTCGATGCGATGGTAACTCATGTCAGGACACTCAATGATATCGTCAATTCCTGTTTTGAATGCCACCATACGGCGCAGGTAGCGGCCAGGCTCGACGCCCTGCAGATCAGCATCGAAGCGTACAAGAACGCGCTGAGCAGGGTGCTTACCCTGCGGGCGAACAAGAAGCGGCTTGTCAGCGAGCAAGATAAAACATTCCAGATCGGTTCGGATATCGTCGCCGAGGTGACCAATATCACCGACCTGACGGCGAGGAAGCTGCAGACGAGCACGACCTCGGCGCTCGAAGATACCAGGCATATGAAGATCTTTGTGTATACCCTCCTGATCACCGCGCCTGTCGTTGCTCTAGGGTTCTCCCTTCTGTTCCTGCGCTGGTTCACCAGGCCGGTGTCGGTTCTCGTGAACGCGACCCGGCATCTCCGGTCCGGGGACCTTTCCTATCGTATCGATGGATTGCACGATGAATTTGTCGAGGTCGCTGATTCGTTCAACAAGATGGCGGTCTCCCTGAAGGAACATTATGACCGGATGCAGTGGGCGGAGCAGGTCGTTGTCCTTGGTGAACTGGCCGGTGGGCTTGCGCATGAGATCAAAAATCCCCTGGCCGGCATCAAAGCTTCCATGGAGATCCTTTCCACCGATCCGACGATTTCCGATGAGAACAAGGATGTGCTCGAGAAGGTGACCGAACAGGTCAAACGCATGGAAGTACTGATCAAGAGCTTCATGAGCTTTGCCCGTCCTCCGTCACCGCAGTATGACGTTACCGATGTACATGCGGTTTTGGATTCCACCATGGCGATGGCGCAGCGGCACCCCCTTTTCAGGAAGGACCGTGTGGGCAGGATCACGCTCATCAAGAACTATGATGTGAACTTGCCCACCATGATCGCAGATCCGGCGCAGCTGCAGCAGGTGTTTCTGAACCTTGTCCTGAACGCCGCTGATGCCATGCCCGAGGGCGGCACGATCACGGTCTCGACGCTGTTCGATCCTGAGCAAGGGCGACTTACGATCCAGTTCCGGGATACAGGAAAAGGCGTTGACGAGAACCTCCGTGAGAAGATCTTTCAGCCATTCTTCACGACGAAGACAAAAGGGACCGGTCTGGGCCTGTCCATATCGAAGCGGCTCGTCGAACAGCAGGGCGGGGCCATTCGGCTTGAAGATCACAACGGATCAGGTGTTTCGTTCGTCATCACCTTCCCGGTCTCCGCGCGCAAGGAGGCGCCGGTCCCATGAGAGTCCTGCCGAGAGTCCTCATTATCGACGATGACGAACTGATCGTCACGATGATCACGCGAGCGCTCCAGAGGGAAGGCTATGACGTCCGCTCCGAGAACAGTGCCCTGCGCGTCGTGGAGACGATCAGGAGCTGGTCTCCCAGTGTTGTACTGCTGGATATCCGTCTTCCGGAGCGCAGCGGCATCGAAGTCCTCGAAGAGATCGTTCGTGATGCGCTGCATACGCAAGTTATCATGCTGACGGCGGACGATACCGCTGAGACTGCGGTAAAGGCCATGAAGCTCGGAGCAGCGGACTACATGACCAAGCCGTTCAACCTCGAAGAGATCGTCATCGTTGTACGGAACATCATAGCCAAGGAGAACCTGAGCCGTGAGGTCGATTATCTACGCAAGGTCGCGGCGGACCGGTTCGATCGCCCGATGATCGGCGGTTCTGCCGCGCTCACCGATCTCAAGACGGAGGTGGAAAAAATCGCCCGGGCTCACGTGTCGAGCGTTCTGATCACGGGGGAAAGCGGGACCGGCAAGGAACTGGTTGCCCGGTACCTGCACCAGGTCATGTTCGGCGACGCATCATCGCGTACCGTGCCCTTCATCGGCGTGAACTGCGCTGCGCTGCCGGAGAATCTGCTCGAAAGCGAGTTGTTCGGCCACGAGCGCGGTGCGTTCACTGATGCAAAGTCCGAGAAGAAAGGCGTTTTCGAGCTGGCGAACGGGGGTGTGATCCTGCTGGATGAGATCGGAGAAATGGACCCGAAGTTGCAAGCCAAGCTGCTGCGCGTGCTCGAAGAGCGCATCGTCCGCAGGGTCGGCGGACGAGAGGATATTCCCGTCGATGTGACCGTCATTGCCACGACGAACAGGAACCTTGCGGAAGCCGGTGCGCGCAATGAATTCCGCAACGATCTCTTCTTCCGCCTGAGCAATTTCTATTTGCATGTACCACCGCTGCGGGAGCGGCGGGAGGACATTCCCGTACTGGCAGACTATTTCCTGTCCTATTTTGCGAACAGGTATAACAACAAGAAGATGAAACGCTTTTCCCCCGAGGCAAAGCAGATCCTGGCCGCGTACGACTGGCCGGGCAATATTCGGGAACTGCGGAACGTTGTGGAGCGATTTGTCGTCCTGGAGAGCGCGGAAGAGATCATTCCCTCGATGCTACCGGATTGGATGCTGCGGCGCAAGGTGGTCACGAGCGATTCGAGAGGCAACGACTCATTCGACCTTCCTGCGGAAGGGGTGTCTATCGAGGATCTCGAACGGAACCTGATCCAGCAGGCCCTAGAGCGGACCAACCACAACAAGGCCCAGGCTGCAAAGCTTCTTCATATGAGCTACGACACGCTGCGGTATCAGGTCAGAAAGTTCGGGCTGGAATGACGCGATCTGTCCTGCCCGGCTTGCTATCTAATGAACATTGAACTGCACCCCGATCTGGTAGGGCCCCTGCGGCTGAGTGGCCGCCATCCATCGCACGATCCCAAGGTTGATGACCTCCCCGTCGAACACTGTCAAGAGCGAGCCAGGCTCCACTCGCTGCGCTGTAACGAGGCCCATCCCTGAATCGCTGATGTCCTTGAGAGCCGCCTCGACATTAGCCGCTTTCGCTTCGCCGTCAAAAGACGTTGTCGAATACGTAATGACCTTGTCCGATTCATGACGCATGTAACGTCTCCGTTCCCGTGCAAAGGGCATGTCAATGTCCGGACGGTGAGCTTCGATCGATGCGGTTTCTCGTCGCGTAATTATGAGATTGACGATGTGTTTTGCATAATCGAGGTCAAAGGGCTTCTCCAAGAACTGAACAGCGTGTTTTCGGACGATCTCCCGCGTCTGCAGTTCGATCAGGTCGCCCGACATCACGATGACCTTCGTTTCCGGCATGACACAGCTGAGGGTCTGCAGTACTTCCGCCCCGCTCATATCAGGAAGGTGCAAATCGAGAAAACAGATGTCGAACCGTTCTTCTTTGATTGCCTGAAGTGCCTCGCCGCCGGTCGCCGCAGTCTTTACAGAGAATTCCGTGCCTTTGAACGTCATGGTGAGCGCATAACGGATCAGGATTTCATCATCCACGATCAGTATCTTGAACATAAATTAGCACCTCGAGTGGCGAGATTAGGAGAGCGTAATTTTTCGAATTATATCAAGCAAATGTCATGCCACTCATCGTTGTGGAATCAAGGTCTGATAAGTCACATCTTATTAAATAGTTCGAACTCTTGCCCGTGAATACAAGTGCTAATTCATGTCAGTATGCGTATTAGGTCGGCGAAATCCCCACTCATTTAATGGTGTTTTCAACGAATGATTGATAGGAATAAACGATATTTGAGGTCGAGGGATCCATTTTATTTCAAAAAATAAGATAATATTGTCACCCCTTGCCAAAAAAAAACTATTTATGTAAACTGGAGATAAAGGCTGTTCAGAGGATGCGGAGGCTTGATCGCTTCTGCTTGAACCGGACACCACGGTCTTTAGCCTCTGTGTATTATATCGTATTATATCAAGAATGCCGAAGAAATCAAGAGCATGCGTGCTCAGAGGTAGTTTAACCTGCGCGCTCATCTCCATCCCGAATTGTAGCATATCTAATACAGGATGGACCGCTTCTCGGCGCCTCGACCGATCCAACGTGCCCTGTTGGTTCCGGTTTGTCCGTGTCAGGACCAGGTGATGAGAGCAATGTCCTCTTGCGATTGATCGACAAGGAAGATTTGGCAGAG
>Ga0209253_10005761_pt1 | contig 10751 bp, 11 predicted proteins | sample FrelakmetBRP12BR_FD_187145 | JGI IMG/M metagenome (GOLD analysis project Ga0209253, IMG submission 187145) | Freshwater lake sediment microbial communities from the University of Notre Dame, USA, for methane emissions studies - BRP12 BR (SPAdes)... | ecosystem: Environmental > Aquatic >... | reverse complement strand
GCTCACCGAGTGCTGCTGGACCTTGGACATCTGCCGGATGATTTCAACCGGGGCGACAGCATACCCGAGCCTCCAGCCGGTCATTGCATACGCCTTGGAGAAGCCGTTGATGGTGATTGTGCGTTCTGCCATATCGCCGATGCCGGCAAGCGAGATGTGCTCCGTACCATAGATGAGTTTTTCATAGATCTCATCAGCCATTGCGTAGATGTCGTTGTCCTGACAGAGATCAGCGACGAGTTTCATCGATCTCTTATCAAAGACCGCACCGCTCGGGTTTGATGGCGAGTTAATGACGATCATCTTTGTCTTTGCATTGACACGTTCAAGGATCGAATCGTCCAGCTGGAAGGTCCTGGAGTTGACTGGATGAAAGACAACCTTCCCCCCGGCGATCTGCACACACGGCTCATAGGAAACCCATGCCGGTGTGAGAAGAAGAGTCTCATCACCCGGGTTCAGTACCGCCTCCATCGCCTCGTAGATCGCGTCTTTTGCCCCGCATGCAACGATCACCTGGTCGGATTTGCAGGAAAATCCGTTCTCTTTTGTGATCTTTTCGCTGATCGCACCAAGGAGTTCCGGGATTCCGTTGCTCGGAGCGTAATGGGTCTCGCCCCGCTTGAGGGCATCGATGCATGCATCTTTTATGTGCTGGGGGGTATCAAAATCGGGCTCTCCGATAGAGAGGCTGATCACATCGATGCCCTTCCGCTGCATCTTTTTCGCTTTATCGGAGATTTCAAGCGTCGCGGAGGGTGCAATTTCGGAAATTTTTTCCGATAACTGCTTCATTTCAATCGCTGGACGAGTTTGATAGCTGATTCAACTGCACGTTTTGCGTAATCAATCCGCTCGTTTGCTTCAATCCGTGTCATGCCCGGGCCGGAGATGCCCAGCGTTACGGGTTTTCCGAACTCGAGCGAGAGGTCGATGATCTTTCTTGCTGCATGCTGGAGCACGATCTCGTCATGCTGGGTTGACCCCTCGATAACGCAGCCGATGGTGACGACCGCATCAACCTTGCCGGCATGGAGCATCTTTTTTATCGCGAGCGGCATGTCATATGCCCCGGGTACATAGATGCATTCGGTTACTTCTGCGCCAAGAAACGCTGCATGCTCCCTGCCCTCTATCTCCATCATGTACGTGATATCACGGTTGAATTCAGCAACAACAAACCCAAGTTTTATCGCCATAAGCTCACAGCTCACTGATCATCTTGTAGTGTTGAACAAGATAAACTCATAGTCTCATCAATTACCGCCGCGCCGGCCCTGCATCGGGGAAACCCTGCCGCTGTCCGGTACCGGCGTCTTTTTCCAGATCGCGTGGGTGCAGGACGAGGTTGACTGCGTTCTTCGCATGCTCCCGTGTCCGCTGCCCGGCAAGCCATGCAAGCTCGCGCTCATCCTTTGCCTCATCCTCATGGACAAATACCTCGATGATGTGGGTGTTGGTCATGAGCTGGCACATGATAAGCCCCTGTGAGGCTTCGTGTGCACACTGCCGGTCCTTCTCCTGTCCGCCGGGCATCCCCAGCGCCATGACGATTTCACAGCGCCGTTCCTCAATAAGTTTTTTACATGCAACGGGAAGGTCCTTGATACCGGGCACCGTCACGCGCTCAATTGCCACGCTCGCATGCTTCTTGAGCTCGTCGATTGCGATGGCTCCCATGTTGACTCGTGAAAATGTGGTGTCAGCGACCCCTACTCTCATCCCAATACCTCACAGGCTGCCTCCACCCCGTTGCCCTGCACCGTATAACCCAGCTTCTTCAACGCGTGCTGCGTTGCTGCAAGTGTGGCAAGGATCTCCGGGGCTCCAACAGCACCCATGCTCCCGATGCGGAAGATCTTCCCCTTCAGGTGGTCCTGCCCGCCGGCAATGATGATCCCCGTCTTTTTGATGATATCCCGCATCTCTGCATCCTTGATGTTTTCAGGATATGATATCGCCGTGACTGTGTTGGAATATGCATGGTTTGTATCAATCTTCGGGTAGAGGGAGAGCCCCCACGCCTTTGCTGCTGCCCGGACTGCATATGCCATCTTCTGGTGGCGTGCGATCCTGTTGGCAATTCCCTCGTCCTCGATAAGCAGGCACGCCTCACGCAGCGCAAGGAAGAGCGGTACTGCCGGGGTGTACGGCGTTTCCATGGGTTTTGCGGCGGCACTCTTTCTGTAGGCTGCGAGGTCAAGGTAATACGGCGGATTTTTACACAACCGGTCCCATGCCCGGCCGCTCACCGAAACGGCAGCTAAGCCTGCCGGGGCGGCAAGACACTTCTGGGATCCCACAATGGCAACATCCACACCCCATGTGTCTGCTTCCACCACATCCCCGCCGATCGATGTGATCCCGTCCATCACGAAAAGGGCATCGTACTTTCGGGCAAGTTTCCCGACTTCCTGTGCCGGGTTTTTGATCCCGGCAGAGGTTTCATTGTGGACGAGGGTAACCACCTGTGCACCCCCGTTGAGCGTTTCTTCAAGCGCCGCAAGATTTAGGGGTGTCCCCCACTCTGATGCAATCAGGTGCGCCTCTCCATAGCGCTGGCTGATCTTGTAGAGCCGCTCACCGAATTTGCCGTTGACGAGACAGGCGATCTTCCTGTCCCTTCCGAAGTTTGCGACCGCGGCTTCCATACCGGCAGTGCCGGACCCGCTGATCACAAAGAGGTCGTTTGTTGTGCCAAAGGCGGTCTTTAAAATACGGACGCAATCGGCATAGACCGCACCAAACTCTGCGCTCCGGTGGTTAATAGCCTGACGCATCATGGCGTACCGGACACGTTCCGGCATCGGGACAGGGCCCGGCAACATCAGGAGTGGTTCTCTTTCCATGTGGATCTGCCCATAGTATATTTAAATAAACGGGATATAAGTTTGGATGGCAGACATGGCAGACGTTGCGGTTATTTCCGGATCTACATCGGACAGCGCGATTGCGGACAAAGTCAAGAAGGTGCTTGATGAGAACAAGGTGACATATGATGAACAGGTAATCTCAGCCCACCGGAACCCGGACAAACTTGACGCCTATATCAAAGCAAGCACCTGCAAAGTGTACATCGCGATCGCCGGGCTCTCCGCCGCCCTGCCCGGCGTGATTGCATCAAAGACCGATAAACCGGTGATCGGTGTACCGGTCAGCGGGACACTCAACGGAATGGATGCGCTCCTCTCCATTGCCCAGATGCCAAAAGGTGTGCCGGTCGCATGCGTTGGTGTGGATAACGGGGAGAACGCGGCGTGGCTGGCGATAAGGATATTGAAACTGCGATAAAAAATTGGCAAATTATTTTTTCTTTTCTTGTTTTTCAAAAATTTCCCGGATCATCTTCACCGCACAGAGATCGCCGCACATCGAACACGTCTCCTGCTCCCCATCACGGTTATGGATCTCTTTTGCGACATCGCCAAACAGGGCGAGCCGGAACTGCTCCTCCCAGTCGAGTCTGCGCCGGGCATCCGCCATCTGTACTTCACGCTCATTCCGGTACCCTTCCGGACGGCGGACGGTGTCACCGATATGAGCAGCAATCTTTGCAACCCTCGTGCCTTCGATAATGTCCTCCACAAGCGGGAGGGCGAGGTGTTCGCTGGGTGAGACCATACAGAGGAAGTCAGCGCCGTGCATGCAGGCGACCGCTCCTCCGATTGTTGAGACAACGTGGTCGTAACCCGGTGCAATATCGGTGACGATTGGGCCGAGCAGGTAGAGCGGCGCATGGCCGGTAATCTCCTTGATCATGCGGACGTTGTAGCCCACCTGATCGAGCGGCATGTGCCCCGGCCCTTCGATCATCCGCTGGACTCCCGCCGCGAGCGCCCGCTTCGCGAGCGTTCCAAGTGTGACATACTCTACTGATTTTGCGAGCTTTTCTGCGTCCTGCAGGCAGCCGGGGCGCATACCGTCGCCGAGGCTGATCGTAACATCGTGTTCGGTGAGAATCTCGAGCAGGTAATCGTATTCGGCAAAGAGCGGATTCTCCTCATCGCGGTGCACCATCATCGCACAGTGGAATACCCCGCCGCGGCTGACAACGCCCATCAGCCGCGGGTCGGTTTTCAGTGCGGCAAGCGCGTCCCGGTTCACGCCACAGTGAAGCGTCAGGAAGTCCACGCCCTGTTCACAGTGTTCGCGGATCACCTTAAAGAGAAGGTCAGCATCGACATCTGCAGCATTTCCTGCCCGCCGCACCGCCTCATAGATGGGCACCGTTCCCACCGTCGTTTTGAGCGCAAGAATTTTTTTCCGGATCGCCACGAGATCGCCGCCGGTAGAGAGGTCCATCAGCGCATCGGCGCCGTTCTTGAGCGCTGCCTTTGCCTTCTTCTCTTCAAGCGCCGGATCGCAACGGGTGCCGGAAGTCCCGACATTTACATTAATTTTTACCAGACATCCTTCGCCGATTGCGCACTGCCGGTGCTTCCGCTTCGGGTTTGCCGGGATCACAATCCTTCCGGCTGCAATACCCTGTGCTATCTGTGCGGGGCCGATGCCCTCCGCTCGTGCTGCCGCTTCCACTTCTTCCGGAACACTGCGGGCGCACCTGCGGATCAGCGAATCCATAAGAAACATCTGTTACGAATCCTTATTATTGTGCATGCCAGTCCAGTGGATCCCCGGCGGATCGATCTTTGCGAACTCATATATTATTGGGGATGTCCTCATTGACGCGGGTGTGCTGCCGATGGCAATCCAGCCTTATAAGAATGCAATATCAACCATTGTTCTCACGCATTGTCACTTCGACCATACTGCCCACCTTAAAGAGATCGCACATATGTGCAGGGCAAAAGTCGCAATCCACAAAAACGATGCAGCCGGGCTTCTCGATGATGCCCGGAGCCTCTCCATGCATTTCGGTTCACGATCCCCTGCGGTGATTCCGGAGATCACGTTAAAAGAAGGTGACTCGGTCGGGAATCTCCATGTCATGCACACCCCCGGCCATACACCGGGAAGCATCTGTCTCTTTTCTGAACCAGAACAGGCACTGATCAGCGGCGACACGGTCTTTACCGATGGCGGATTCGGGCGTTATGATTTTATAGGGGGGAGCAGGATGGAACTTGCCCGTTCGATTGACCGGCTCTCCCTGCTTGATGTTGAGGGGCTCTATCCGGGACACGGGGTGCCGGTTGAATGCGGGGGGAACGGGCATATCGCAGCTGCTCAGAAGCTGTTGAAGAGCGGGTATGGATAAGGGGATCTATTGTCTTGTGCTCCGGAATGCGGCCTGCTTTGTTAATGTAGGTGCCCTGGGGCGGCGTTCGTTTGCTGCCGGCTTCCATGTATATGTCGGTTCCGCGCAGGGAAGTGGCGGGCTGAAACGGGTTGCCCGCCATATTCGCCTCGCCCGCAACCACGATCGTCACCCGAAATGGCATATCGATTACCTCCTTTCCAGCACAGGATTCGTTCTCTGCGCTGTTGCATGTGCACATACTGAAGAAAAACTCGAGTGCGTGCTTGCAGGAAGATTCGGGGGCACACCGGTTCCTCTTTTCGGGTGCAGCGACTGTTCCTGCAGCTCGCACCTCCTTTACTACCCTGATTCTCCGAAGGAGCAGATAAAGAAGGCATTCAAAACCCTGGGATTAAATCCCACCATCAAAACAATCATTTACCTCCCGCACCGACTGTAACATATGAAGGTGCTTGGGATCTCCGGGAGTATGCGCAAGGAGGGTAACACATCCCAGTTGATCAAACTCGTTCTGGAACGGTGCGAGTCTGCAGGACTTAAAACTGAATTCATTTCGCTAGCCGGGAAAAAGATCCACCCGTGCCTGGGTTGTGATAAATGCAAAAAGGAGAAATGGTGCGTCATTGAAAACGATGACTGGAATGCAATCGCAAAGAAGATGCTCAATTGCGAAGTGCTCGTCATTGGTTCACCAACGTATTATTATGATGTCTGCGGGCACCTGAAGAACTTCATCGATCGCACCTATTCACTGTACCATGATCGCAAGCTCTCGGGACGAAAGGGGGTTGCCGTTGCAGTCCAGGCGTCGAAAGGTGCGAACCGGACGATTCAGACACTTGAGGGGTTCTTAAGCACACACGAGTTCTCTTCCCTTGGCTGGGTAAAGGGGACCGGCTTTGCAGAGGGCACTGTGCTTAAGGATAAGGAAGCGGTCCAGAAAGCCAAGAAGATCGGGGACAAGATCGTACGCCTGCTCAAACCGCATGATGATTAGGGATTATCCAATTGCGCTGCCCGGCCAATCGCATTTTTTTTTAAAAGACACACTTATATCAGTGTGTTTTTTGATACCTGTAAAACCTCATAATATGTTCACGTTTTATGTTAAGGTTTGAACTTTTTAGCCTTCCAAGAACCAAAATGCGGTCAGAAAAGTAACAAAATGTTCACGTTTATAGGTTATGACATTCACTTTTAGTCTGGTCGTAAATAACAACCTCTCGGCAATTACCGTATTTTTTAGTACATGGTTGAGCTAACAAGCTCGCTGCACTTTTCTACAATAGTGTTAATCGATAGCATGCAGGAAGACTGCCTCTCACCAAAAACTTATCGAGGAAATTAATATACCTTTGATCATTTACTATAAGGTATGCGCCTTCTGCCAAAAATGCTCATCATGGCCATTATTTTGGCGATTCTCATTCCTGCGGGAGTCTCTGCTCTGGTGACTTATAACGGGGGGGAAGTGCTCATCGATCATCCGGTGCAAGATGATGTCTTTGCTACTGGAGGTACGGTGACCATTGACGCTCCCGTCGCAAGCCTGATTGCAGCCGGAGGTATGGTGAATATCAACGCATCGGTAATCGGGGATGTGATCGTAGCCGGTGGCACCGTGAACATCGGTGGAAAGATTGGCGGAAAAGTCGTAGCTGCCGGTGGCACCGTGAATATCAATCAGGAGGTAGGAACCAACGCGGTTGTAACTGGAGGTACTGTAACCATCGGGAAAAGTGCTCGGATCTCCCGCGATGCCCTAATCTCTGGAGGTACTGTAACCAATGCCGGAGAAGTGAAGGGAAACCTGACGGTCCGAGCTCAGTCCTTCACAAACACCGGAACTGCGGGGAACCTTGATATACAGCTGAGTGAACCCCGCCGTGAATTTTCTCGCATCTCCACCATCTTTGGTATTCTCTTCACCATCGGGATGTTTATCCTCGGACTCGTTCTCCTACGGATCACCCCCACACACTTCCTGTCTGTCGAAGAAGAGGTGCGTACCTCTCCCCTTCTAAAGACTATGGTCGGGTTCGTGTCTATTATTGTCTCCTTTATCATCCTGATTTTGGCCTCGATTACCATCGTCCTGTTGCCCATTACCCTGATCCTGGGGATGGTGTACTTTATCGCCCTGATCCTCGCCACCCTGTTTGTATCCCTAGCCTTCGGCCGGATCATTTTCCGATATCTCAAAAAGGAGACACAACCTTTGTTTATGTTCATCGTGGGTTTCATCGTTTTAGGCTTGATCTTTCTAATTCCAGTCGTAGGGTTCATCATTCTCGTCATCGCAGAGAGCCTAGGGTTCGGGGCCATTCTTTTTACTATCAGGAAAGATTGGAACCTGATCCGAGGGCCAGCACAGATCTGAGAAATCTCTCTTTTTCAGCGGATGGTGGATCAGCTAGCTGCTATTGCACTGGCGGATTAAATCCTCTCTACTACACGTGCCGAATTGAAGGAATCTCCGATAGCAACATGGGAATCGGAATCTGATGATGTAAAGGAAAAATTGAACAATAATGTATTACAAAACTGTGACAGTACCGACACTCCCATTGCTGCATCGGCATCCTCCTTCATCGCCTCCCGTAGAAAATGCAGAATGCAATTGGACAGACTATAAATTGATTTGAATTTTTATGACTCATTCAGTCTTACTGAAAGGATACCATCGCGGCATTTTACTTCCGGCGTTACGAGATGGCAACGGCAGGACAGACTTCAACGCACCTGCCGCAGAGGTAGCACTCCCCTTTTGTGTCTTCCCTTTTAGCCTCATTCGTTGGGCATTCAGCCTCGCATTTTCTGCACTCGGTGCACGCTTCGGACCTTCCGGAATTTGAGAAGGCTCTTCATTGCTGCAAGCGAATACAGGGCACCCAGCGGGCAGATGATCCTGCAGAACGGGCGGTAGAAAGAGAGCGAGACAAAGAGGATGACCAGAAAAACAACGAATAACACTGAGGTTATGGCAAGGTTGAAAAACTGAAAGATCCCGAAATAGGAAAGGATCCCGGTCGACAGAAAGAACGCAGCGCCAAAAAATATCAGAAGAACCGCAAGCCGTATGACAATCAGGGCATTCTTCTGCAACGGCACCACCTTCTTTGTCGGAACATGATAAGCAAGTTCCTGCACCGCCCCCATAGGGCAGAGGTACCCGCAGAAAATGCGTCCTATGACAAGGACGACGAGGATGAATATGATCAGGATTGCAATGACTGCACCGGTGGGGGCACCAAGAGCCGCGGTATCATTGAGAACAAGAGACTGCAGCTGAAAAGGAGCCATGGGTGCAAATATCAGAAATCCCAGTGCGACAGAGATCAGCGTAAATGCGATCCCAATTTTTTTTAAAAAAAGAAAAATGGAATTCTCCGTGCTGAATCATCCGGCAGGTTTCCCTTTTTTCTGAAATTGTTTTTCTTCCATAAGATAATTGATCACATTCTCCGAGATATCAGCTGCATATTCCCCCGCTCTCCTGATACTCTCCGTAATGTAACCGAGCGCGATGGCATCAGTTGTTTCTTGTTGGAGCACAAGGTTGTTGATCTCTCCGCACAGGGATTCGAGCACCTGTACGGACTCGATGTTCTTGTGCGACTTTTTCATGTCGTTATTGAAAAACGAAACAATGCTCCGGTCGAAGATGCCGACAGAAAGCTCACTTGCCTTTGTGATCTTTTCGATGATTACCGGATCGAGATCTTTTGTCAGGATTGCATGTGCGTTGTCTACAATCCGCTCCGCATGATCGCCAATCCGCTCGATGATCCGGCTAATCACGAAGTAGTGCACCGCCATGCCCGTCGTAATTCCCGTCTTTTTTGAGAGTGCGACATTGGACAGGATCATGTGGGTCTGGCGTGCGATGAGCCAGTGGAGGCGATCCACGTCATTGTCGCGGGCGGTCACATCAGCAGCAAGCGATGAATTCCCGGTCCTGATCGCGGTGATCGCATCCTCATGCATCGCTTTCACAATCACAAACATCCGCTTGATGGTGTTTGCAAACGGTATCTCTGACGGGTTGAGCAGGTCTTTTAGTGTGATCGCCGACTCGGTCTCTTCAATGACTTCCTGCCCGATCGTCATCTGGGTGAAGTCCCGCACCACCACCCGGACAAACGATGGCAACCGCTCTTTTGATGAAATCACGATCGTGGTGATTCCCGAGATATACGCACCGATCAGCAGCCGGAATAAATACGTAGGTTCGGTAACTTCATCAACATGAAATTCTTTTTTCCGCTGCAGGGGCTCCTGTTCAATAGTCTTTGTAACAAGCAGCGTCCCGTCCGGCTGGACCTCAATCCCGAGTGGATCGTTCTTCTTGATCTTCTGTGCATCCACCCAGTCTTTCGGCAGTGTCAGGACATATGACGACCCGCCTGTGAACTGGACTTTACGGATCTCCATACAACTTTCGCCTCACGGTAATACCACTATGTCTCTATTTCTCAATGGTTGATATATATATAACTATATTCTCTATCGAAAAAGAGTATATTCTCTCCCATGAATTTCATGATAGAACACCATGAACAAGCGAACCAATGCCAGTCCTGTTGTAACACTTTGCCTTATCGTCCTGCTCATTGGAGCAATGGCGGTGGCAGGCTGTACTGATAGTGCGAAAAAAACGAGTGCGGCAACCCCAGTTCCAACCGCTGCTGCAGGTACCACACCCCAGGTCCCTGTTCCAACACCAGTGGTACAACAGACAACCGCATCATCTATGATAAATGCCCCGGCGACCTCCGGGCCAAAAGGGACACTCAAGGTCTCCGGTTCAACAACCGTTCTGCCCATTGCCCAGAAAGCTGCTGAAGCCTACATGGCCACCCACCCGGATGCCGATATTCAGGTAAACGGTGGTGGATCAGGAGTCGGTGTCCAGCAGATCGGCGAAAAGTCTGTTGATATAGGTATGTCCTCCCGCGAGCTGAGTGCAACTGAGATATCCAAGTACCCAAAACTCTTCAAGACCGTTGTTGCAAAAGATGGTATTGCAATCATTGTCAACCCGGCAAATGAGATCACGGTGATTTCGGCTGCAAATGTTGCAGATATCTATACCGGTAAGATTACCAAGTGGACAGAGGTCTTTGGCGGTAATGTCCCCAATACCAACAACCAGATTGTTGTCGTCGGCCGTGACAGTGCATCGGGCACCCGCGAGTTCTTTGATAAAGCTCCTGAGGGGATCCTGAAAGGTGCAGCACCGACCAAGTCCATGCTCGAGAAGAACTCAAACGGGGCAGTCACCCAGACCATTGCCCAGACTCCCGGCGCAATTGGCTATATTTCCATCGGGTTTGTAGACAGGAGTGTAAAAGCCCTCCCCATCTGGTGGAACGATCCCACCAAAGCAGTCTCACCGACCAAAGAAAATGTGCTCTCCAGGGCATACCCAATCAACCGTGAACTCTTCATGTTCACCAATGGTCAGCCCACCGGACTTGCAAAGGACTACCTCGATTTCATCATGAGTCCGGATGGACAGAAGATTGTG
>Ga0209253_10005760_pt1 | contig 10751 bp, 8 predicted proteins | sample FrelakmetBRP12BR_FD_187145 | JGI IMG/M metagenome (GOLD analysis project Ga0209253, IMG submission 187145) | Freshwater lake sediment microbial communities from the University of Notre Dame, USA, for methane emissions studies - BRP12 BR (SPAdes)... | ecosystem: Environmental > Aquatic >... | reverse complement strand
GAAATCCAGGCCAACCTGAAAAAGCTCGAACAGGTCACGGGACTGAATTTCGGCGACCCCGCCGACCCCCTCCTTGTATCGGTCCGCTCGGGCGCCAAGTTTTCCATGCCCGGGATGATGGATACGGTCCTCAATCTCGGCCTCAACGACAGGACTCTCGAAGGCCTGGTCAGGAAGAGCCGTAACCGGCGCTTCGCCCTGGACTGCTACCGCCGCCTGATCCACATGTTCGGCGACGTCGTGCTCGGAATTCCCAAAAAAAGGTTTGAAGAGCTCCTGAACGAACACAAGGCAGCGCACAAGATCGTCCAGGATCTGGAGATGACGGAAAGAATCCTGGAAGAGGTCATCCTGGGCTACCGCGGGCTCATCATGAAGGAAACAGGCAGGGATTTTCCGCAGGATGTCAGGGAGCAGCTCGGCTTGGCCATCAACGCCGTGTTCAAATCCTGGAACAACCCCCGAGCCGTGACCTACCGCCGCCTCAACCATATCCCCGGCGACTTGGGCACAGCCGTCAATATCCAGCAGATGGTTTTCGGGAATATTGGCGAGAAATCGGGCACCGGCGTAGGGTTCACCCGAAACCCGGCCACGGGAGATAAAGAGCTCTACGGCGAGTATCTCCTCAATGCTCAGGGAGAGGATGTCGTGGCTGGCATCCGGACGCCTTCCCCTCTCAAAAAGCTCGAGTCGGAAATGCCCGAGGTTTTCCGCGAGCTCGAGGGCATTACGACCAATCTCGAGCGGCACTACGGCGACGTCCAGGACTTTGAATTCACGATTCAAGACAACAAGCTTTATATGCTCCAGACGAGAAACGGGAAACGCACCGGCCAGGCCGCGGTCAGAATCGCTGTGGAGCTGGTCGAGGAAGGGCTGACGACAAAAGAGAAGGCCCTTCTTGCCGTCGAACCCGATGCGCTCAATCAGCTTCTCCATCCGGTTTTTGATGCGGAGGAGAAGGCCAAACATGAGGGCCTGGCGAAAGGGCTGGCCGCATCGCCGGGGGCGGCCGCAGGTCAGGCCGTCTTCACTGCCGAAGAAGCCGTTGCCTGGAAGAAAGAGGGCCGCAAGGCCATCCTGGTCAGGGCCGAGACATCTCCAGACGACATCCATGGCATGAGCGCTGCGCAGGGAATTCTGACGGCCACCGGCGGAATGACTTCCCACGCCGCGGTCGTCGGCCGCCAGATGGGAAAACCGGCCGTGGTCGGATGCGGCGCCCTGAGGATAGAGGAGGAGCGCAAGAGTTTCTTTGTCGGCGGGAAGAAAATTGAGGAGGGCGACTGGATTTCCATCGACGGAAGCACGGGCGAGGTGCTGTCCGGTGAGATCCGGACCCAGCCTTCCGAGATCATCCAGGTCGTCCGCGGCGAGAAGAAGCCCCAAGAATCGAAGATGTACCAGTATTTCACTAAGCTTCTTTCCTGGGCGGATGAAGCAAGGAAACTCCGTGTCCGGGCCAATTCTGACACTCCGGAGGATGCCCGAACCGCCTTTGCTTTCGGCGCCGAGGGGATCGGCCTGGCCAGGACCGAACACATGTTCTTCGGCCCGGAGAGGCTGCCCATCGTCAAGGAAATGATCCTGGCCGACAACGAGGCCGACCGGCGCAGAGCCCTGGATAAGCTCCTGCCCTTCCAGAAAAAGGATTTCTACGAGTTCTTCAAGGAAATGCACGGGAATCCCGTCACCATCCGGACAATTGATCCACCGCTTCACGAATTCCTGCCGCGGCGCGAAGACTTGATGGTCGAATTGGCCACCCTCAAGACCAACCCGCGGAAGAATAAAGCCAAGATCGCCGAGGTCGCGTCGCTCCTTGCTCGGGTCAACCAGCTCAGTGAATTCAACCCGATGCTCGGGCATCGGGGCTGCCGCCTGGGCATTTCTTACCCCGAGATTACAGAGATGCAGGCCCGGGCCATTTTTGAGGCCGCCTGCGAGCTGACCAAGGAAGGGGAGAAGGTCCGGCCCGAGATTATGATCCCGCTCGTCGGACATGTCGCCGAGCTGGCCAACCAGAAGGAAATCGTTGTCCGTGTCGCCGATGAGGTGATGAAACAGTACGGAGTCGCCATCGAGTACCTCGTGGGGACGATGATCGAGATCCCGCGCGGGGCCATTACGGCGGATGAGGTGGCCCGGGAAGCGCAGTTCTTCAGCTTCGGCACGAACGACCTCACCCAGACGACTTACGGCGTCTCCCGCGACGACGGCGGCAAGTTCCTAAACGACTATCTCAACAAGGGGATCTGGAAGGACGACCCGTTCGAGACCCTGGACACCAAGGGCGTCGGCGAATTGATGAAGATGGCCGTAGAAAGAGGGATAAAGACCCGGCCGAACCTGAAGGTCGGCATCTGCGGCGTCCATGGAGGCGACCCTCGGTCGATCTTCTTCTGCCACAAAATCGGGTTGAATTATGTCAGCTGCTCAGCTTATCAGATTCCGATCGCCCGGCTCGCCGCCGCCCAGATCAATATCGGGAAGAAAACCACCGACGCCGACTAACTGATTAGGGTCAGGTCTTCATTCTTGACTTAATCCTTTTCTTGATTCTCACAATGCAGAAAAAGTTTATTTGTTTGGCTTGAGTCAAAAATGAAGACCTGACCCTTATCTTGAGTTTTATCTTTTAAAGAGATTCTTAATCACAAAAAAGACGTTCTCTTTCCTCTCTCTAAGCCGCCGCGAAAAATAGGGGATCCAGTGCGTGCCGAAGGGGACGTAACAGCGAACCGCATAGCCGTCCGCGGCCAGCTTCTGGAACGTCCTGTTCCGAATCCCGTAGAGGTACTGGAACTCGTATTTATCCTTGGCGATGTTGTGGGCAGCCACATATTCTTTCGTCCATCTGATTAGCTTGTCGTCATGCGTGGCGATAGCAGGGTAGACGCCCTCCCTGAAGAGCACCTCGCTGAGCTTCATAAAATTGAGACGAATATCCTTCATTTTCTTGATGGCCAGGTCCGGCGGCTCCTTGTAGGCTCCCTTGCAAAGGCGCACCTTGGCCTTTGTTTTGTCGAGGTCGGCGACATCTTTTTCGGACCGGTAGAGGTAGGCCTGGATGACGATGCCGACATTCTCGTACTTCTGCCTCAGCCGATAAAAAATATCGAGGGTTCGCTGGGTGTGCGGAGTTCCTTCCATGTCGATCCGGACGAAATTACCGATCTGTTTGGCCTTGCTCGCGATCTTCTCTACATTCTCGTAGCAATATTCCGGGTCGATGTCGAGCCCCATCTGTGTCAGTTTCAGCGAAACATGGGAATTGACCCCGGCTTTGGGAATGGCATCCAGAAGGTCAAGGTAAGCATTTACGGCGGTTTCCGCGGTCTCCTTGTGCTTGACGCTCTCCCCGAGGACATCCAACGTGGCCATGATCCCTTTTTCGTTGAGCTTCTTGACCTGTTTGAGAGCTTCTTCCGTCGTTTCTCCGGCCACAAAGCTTAAGGCCATCCGGGTTAAGAGATTCATGAAGGCGACTCCTTATTGGACGTTATAAAAAACGAACTCTAGGCCTATATCATATTAATATTTTTTAGGATTTCAAGCGAAGAGATTCGGATAACGGACAGATGTGCCCATATTTACGTTTGCTCATTTTTTTGATATCGTTACCCTGTTGAAGCCAACGCTCCGTTTTCTCAAGTTTTTCGCCCGCAACAAATATCCGTTTGCTTTCGTTTACAGCGAGGATTACTGGATGATCAACGTCGGACCACACGTTTTTCCGATCAAAAAATACCGGGCCGTCTACGAGAAACTACTCCTTACGGGCGCCAAGAGAGAGAATTTCCTCACTCCCGAGCCTGCCTCTGATGAGGACCTGCTGCTTGTCCACACCCCCAGATATATAAAGAAACTCAAGACGGGCTCCCTCTCCTCGGCCGAGATCTCGATGCTCGAGCTTCCGTTCTCGCCGGAGCTGATGAAGTTCGCCTGGCTGACCGTCGGCGGGACGATTCTTACGGCCGAGGTTGCCCTGAAACAGGGCTTGGCCGTCCACATCGGCGGTGGCTTTCATCATGCCTTTCACGACCATGGCGAGGGATTCTGTATCCTCAACGACGTGGCCGTGGCCGTGGAGAAAATGAAAACAGAGGGAAAAATAGGCCGGGCTATGGTCGTAGATTGCGACCTCCACCAGGGGAACGGGACGGCCCATATTCTGGCCGGCAAGGACTATGCCTTCACCTTCTCCATCCACCAGATGGACATCTACCCCTCTGAAAAAACCCAGAGTTCGGTCGACCTGGGCCTCTGGTCGGGTGAGGGAGATACAGAATACCTTTCTGCACTTCGTTCCAATTTTCCGCGCCTCTATAACGAGTTCAAGCCCGACCTCGTTTTTTACCTGGCCGGTGCCGACCCTTACGAAAAGGATCAGCTGGGAAGCCTCCGCCTGACCAAAGAGGGGCTCCGCGTGAGGGATGAAATTGTGATCGGCGAGGCGCGGCGGCTTAAAATTCCCGTTGCCATCGTCCTGGCCGGAGGCTACGCCTTGAATTTCGAGGACACGGTCTCCATCCACCTGAATACGATCAAAGTCGCCCGGAAGGTCCAGAGAAGCTTATAATCGGGGACTTTTTGTCTCCATATCCACCCAGGCCAGGTATTTTTTTGATCCTCTTTCTATGGGAAGAGCGATTAACTCCGGAACGTCGTAGGGATGAAGCTCCTTGAGCCTGGCTTCGAGTTGGTCATACGCTGAGGCTTTTGTCTTGATGATAAGGATGTGTTCGCGCTCCTTCATGATCCTCCCTTCCCACCAGTAGAAGGATTGAGCGGCGGGTGAGACTGTAACGCAGGCGGCCAGCCTCTCTTCGACTAGCGCGCGGGCGATTTGCTGCCCTGTCTTTTCGTCAGGGACAGTCGTCAGCACCAGGATAAATTTTTTCATGGATCTCTGGCCGCTATTCTTGGAGGCAGATGTGGGCGAAAACCTTGGCGTCGCCCAACATGTTTTCAATCAGGCAGAATTCATTCGGCTGATGCGCGGTTTCGTCGACTTTGGACCAGACAGCGGCCTCGTAGCCGGCCCTGCGGAAAAGCGCCGCCACGGTTCCTCCACCGATGCCGCTCGCCTCAGCCTCTTTTTTGTAGACTTCCTTGATGGCTGAGCGCAACGCGTTAACAACCGGGGCCTTGGCCGAGGTGGGGGGAGCGGCCGCGGCTCTTTGTTGTTCCTCCCAGGTGATCTTCACTTTAAATTTAGCCTCGATTCGCTTGACGATCTTTTTGATCTGTTGCTCAACCTCGTCGATGGTGTACTTAGGCAGGATACGGCTGTCCAGGTAAAAGATGTCCTCTCCGGGAATGGTGTTGATATTGGGGACATTGGCCTCTTTTTTCGTTGGCTCAAAGGTGGAAATAGGAGGATCAAAGAGGGGGTCTTTATCCTTAAAGGTTTGGTACAGGGTTTCCAACTCCGTGACCAGGAAGCAGGCGGCCTTGAAGCTGTTGATGCCTTTGTGAGGCGTAGACCCATGAGCCTGCTTGCCCAGGGTTTTGAATTTGAGCCACAGAATGCCTTTCTCGGCCACTTCGATTAGGGTTCCATCTTCATTCCCCGCATCCGGGACGATGATCAAGTCTTTCTTTTTGAAGGCCTTAGTGTGGCGCAGGACGTAATCAATGCCTTTGCGGCTGCCGGTTTCTTCATCGGCGACTAAAACGATCCCGATATTATAGTTGGGTGTGATCTTCTCTGCCTGAAAGGCCTTGACGGCATAGAGAGAGGCGACCAGGTCCTGGTGATTGTCTTCGGTTCCGCGGCCGAATACTTTTCCGCCCTCCACCCAAGCTTTGAACGGGTCCCCTTTCCACAGGGAGACTTCACCCGGGGGGACGACGTCCATATGGGTCATGATCCAGACCGTCTTAGCAGGATTCTTGCCCTTGAAGAAGGCCAGGATGTTGGGACGGTAGCCACAGGCGGCGTCGAGGTCAGGAGCCTTGATGAGTTCGGTGTTGTCCGCTTGAGCTTCCTTCAAGAAATCCAGCAGGAACTCCGCCTTCTTGACTTCCCCTTCGCCTCCGTTGGAAGGCGCGATGGCAGGAATGGCACAAAGCTTGATCATCAGGTTGATCATGTCATCGCGGAAGTTGTCGAGCCGCTTTGAGATCTTGTCGAACTTAGTCATAAGAAATCCTCCGGAAAAAAAATCATAATATCACTTTGGCCAGGAAGAAAGCAAGGGCACAGCATCATCCATATTTGACATTACGTATTTACTGAAATAAAGTTTTTGCAGCAAGGCAGGGATATAGTAAGGCCTTTCTTGAAATAGATTTTTCTCTTTTTTAATCAATTGGAAGGGAGAATGACCATGAAATTCTCAAGATTTTATTTCGTTGCTTTCCTAGCCATCCTTCTTCTGCTTTGCTCTGTGGCTTACCCAAAAGCAGAAATGAACCTGACCCGAATCCGCAAAACTGTTGAAGAAGCGAATCAAAAATTCATTGATGCTTCCCTTCGAGGAGATGCTGCCGCAGTCGCACTGTTACACACAGATGATACATTTCTTTTGCCACCCAACAGCCCCATGGTTCAAGGGAAGAAAGCCACCGAAGAATATTGGCGGACAACCTGGGCTCAACTGAAAATAATGGATTTCAAAATGGCGATCGTAAATTTATATGGACAGGGCAACTTATTCTGCGAAGTCGGCAGTTACTCAATTAAGTTCCAAATTCAGGGAAAAGAAGGGGTTGACGAGGGCAAATATGTGGTTGTTTGGGAGCAGATGGCAGATAAAACATGGAAGAAGAAGATCGATATTTGGAACAGCAGCGCGTCAACGCAGCAATGAAGACTAAAGAACATCCTCAGATCAAAGACAGTCATATTCGAAGCTGCCTCGCCCGTCGCCCTAGGGTCAGGTCTTCATTCTTGATCCAAGGGATCTGAGCGTCATGCTAAGTGAAGAATGAAGACCTGACCCTGTTCCTTGACTTTTCGGCACAGGGGTCATACATTTACTCACAATGCGCATTGGGTATGACCTGCGTCCCTTTCTCCGCGAAGAGACGGGCGTGGGCATGTATCTGAAGAATCTTCTTTTCCACCTCGCCCGGATCGACCCGGTCAGCGAATATTTCCTTTTTTCCTCTTCCTGGAAGGACAGGTTTCCGGCTCAGAAAATCCCCGGCTTTGCCAAGATGAGATTTCGGGACCTGCGTATCCCCGTCAAAACGCTGAATTTTCTCTGGAATAGCTGGCGCTGGCCGCGGCTCGAGCATTTTTTTGGGCGGTCCCTTGACCTGACCCATTCGGCGACGCCCCTTATCCTTCCGACCAAGGGGAAAAAGATCGTCACCGTCCACGACCTTTTCTTCCTTGATTCTCCAGCCCTGGCCGGAGTTGAGGCCGGGAAGGTTTTTTTCAGCCGCGTCCGTAAAGCCTGGCGCCAGGCGGACGGCATCATCACTTTTTCCTCTTTTACTAAAGAAGAGCTTGCCGCCCGTTTCGACATCAAAGACAGCAAAGTCAGGGTCATCTCCCATGGCCTTGATCAAAAATTTCTGGAGGAGCTGCCCTTTGCTGACCTCGAAGAGACCAGAAGAAAATACGACCTTCCGTCTCCCTTTCTGCTTTTTGTCGGAGCTCAGGAGCCCAGGAAAAACCTCCTTCGGCTGCTCGAAGCGCTGAAGATCGTCCATCTCCAGGGGCAAGAAATTTCGCTGGTTCTTGTCGGGCCCCCCGGGCAGGATTCGACGTCGCTTCTTGCTCTGGCCGAGAAACTCGGGCTGGCGGCCTGGGTCCGTTCAACAGGATATCTTCCCGAGGAAGACCTAAGGTGCGTCTACCGCCTGGCCAAGGTCTTTATCTTTCCCTCTCTCTCAGAGGGATTTGGCCTGCCTCTTATCGAAGCCATGGCCAGCGGAGTTCCTGTAGCGGCCTCCTGCGCTCCAGCGATTCCGGAGATCGCCAAGGAAGCGGCGTTGTACTTCAGGCCGGAGGACTCCGAAGGCATGGCCGAAAAAATCATCTTGCTCCTGGAGAGCAATCAGGCCAGACAGGAGCTGATCGCCAAGGGGAAAAAAAGAGCCCAGGGATTCAGCTGGGAGAAAGCGGCTTCAGAAACACTTGAGTTCTATCGCTCTTTTCTGGAAAAATGAAACGATGCTTTCTCTGAGGTGAAGGAAGATGAAGATTGCCGTAGACGGATACGAGCTCGGCCGGGAAGCCAGAGGCGTGGGTCGAGTCATCGACAATATCCTCGGCCCGCTCTTTGACCTTCTTCCGGAGGACGAATTTATCATTTATACCAAGGAGAACGTCGGGAAATATTCCCGCCCTCGCGCGAGCGAACGAATCCTCCCTTCGCCAGGTGGCTATCTGCGCTGGCAGAACGGTCCCTTGCGAAAAGCCTTGAAAGAAACCAAGCCCGACGTCCTGATGGCCACCAATTACACCTTGCCTTTGTTTAACCCCTGGGACTCGATCCTGTTCGAGTACGACCTTTCCGTCATCTCCCATCCTGAGTGGTACTCACGAAGATACGCTCTGCCGCGGCGGTATCTTATCAAGAGGAGCTTGAAAAAAGCAGGGCTGGTAATCACATCCTCGGAGTTCGTCAAAAAAGAAATCCAGGCCTTTTTTGAACTCAGGCCGGAGAAAATAAAGGTCATCGGATTCGGAGTCGAGGATAGGTTCCGCAGAGTGTCGCTAGAAAAAATCATCGCCTGGAAAGAAAAAAAGGGCCTGGCCGGGAAAAAAATCATCGGCTACCTGGGCTCTTTTTTTGAGAGACGCCATGTCCCTGCGCTTGTCCAGGCAGTCGGCCTTCTACGCCGGGAATTACCCGAGACAAGGCTCTACGTCGTAGGGAAAGGCTTTTCGGGACTCCGGCCGGGAGAGATGGCCGGCATTCTGAACCGGGAATGGGTGAAGTGGGAGGAAACGCTCCCAGAAGAGGAGCTTCCCGTTTTTTATTCGGGCTTGGATGCTTTCGCCTGTCTCTCTGAATATGAAGGTTTCGGGTTCCCGCCGCTCGAAGCCCTGGCCTGTGGAACTCCCGTGGTGCTCATGAGGGGATCTTCGCTCGAGGAGGTCTTCGGCGATGTGGCTGTCCTGGTTGGAAGTCCCGATGAGCGGGAGGTCATGGAGGCGCTGCGGTCTGTCCTCACTGAGGAAAGGATCCGCTCGCAGATCTTAAGCCGGTTCGAGGAAAGACGAGATCAGTTCTCCTGGCAGAGGGCTTCGCGCGTGCTTGCCTTCCTTCTTGGGGCTGGGAAATCAAAATGACACCCGAGCTGACGATCATCCTGGTGAACTTCAATGATCGAACGCATCTCGGAGAATGCTTGTCTTCTCTCGAAAAGGGGACGAGCAGCCTGGCCCGTGAGGTCATCCTAGTGGATAATTATTCTCAGGACGGAAGTCAGGAGCTGGTGCGAAATTCCTTCCCTTGGATAAAGCTCATCCGGAACGAGGAAAACTTGGGCTACGCCAAGGCCAACAATATTGGAATAAGGGCGAGCCGTGGAGAATTCATCCTCTTCCTGAACACAGATTCCGTCATCCCTCCTGACGCTCTACCGCGTCTTTTAGCTGAAATAAAGGCCGATCCCGGCACCGGAGCGATCGGCCCTGCTCTTGTCCATCAGAACGGGGGGTATCAGGTTTCCTTCGGGCTGAAAAGGGACTTCTGGAGCGAAATTCTGCAGAAATTCTTCCTGAATCCCTACTTCAAGCTGGCGCTTAAGGTTTCTCATCGAGCCCGGGAAGTCGGCTGGCTGGGCGGCGCCTGTCTGCTTTCCAAAAGGTCCGTCCTCGAAGAAGCGGGACTCTTTGATGAAAACTTTTTTCTGTATTTTGAAGACATCGACCTGTGCCTGAGGATCAAGGAAAAAGGCTCTAAGGTCATCTTCTATCCGCTCGTTAAGGTTGTTCACCTAGGAGGAGCAACAACGTCCGGGTCCCCGGCGCGCCGGCTGCAGACCCGGCTGGAATACAGAAGAAGCCAGCTCTATTTTTACCGCAAGCATGCATCGCGAGCCTCGGTCTTTCTCTTGAAAATCTACCTGAGGCTGAACTTCGCCCTGGTCAGTCTCTTCAAAACCCGCCGACCCGAAGAGAGGGCGCTGCTCCGGTCCCAAAGGGAGCGGATTTTTGGAGCGGACAATATAGTCTAGCAAGACGATGGAAAAGATAAGAATTTGCCAGATGATCGACCGGCCCTCGCTCGGCGGAGGCCAGACGGCCTTGCTGCTTCTGGCCGGGAACCTGGATCCTCAGCGCTTTGAGGTCCTTGTCTGCTCCTCGGGTGAAGGTCCACTGGTGGAGGAAGTCCGGAGCCGCGGGCTTGTCCACGTTCCGGTTCCCATGGGCAAGGCCTTTGATTTCCGCACCGTCAAGCTCATCTCCGCGGCCTTAGAGAAGAACAACGTCCAAATCCTCCATACTCACGGAGGAATCGCCGGGTTTTACGGCCGCTGGGCGGCTCACCAGAACAGGACGCCGGTCATCGTCCACACCCTGCACGGCATTCACTATCTTCATTACCGGAATCCATTCTTGAAGAGACTCTATATCGTCCTGGAAAGATTGTTTTCGCGTTTTACGGACGGGCTGATCCTAGTTTCGCAGGCCGACTTAGGGAGCGCCAGGAAACACAGGCTGGCGCCCGAAGGCAAGATGTTTGTCGTCCGGAACGGGATCGACCGGACCTCTTTTTTTGACAGCGTCGGCATCCAAAAAAAGAGGCTCGAACTGGGATTGGAACCTGCCCAGCCTG
>Ga0209253_10005759_pt1 | contig 10752 bp, 7 predicted proteins | sample FrelakmetBRP12BR_FD_187145 | JGI IMG/M metagenome (GOLD analysis project Ga0209253, IMG submission 187145) | Freshwater lake sediment microbial communities from the University of Notre Dame, USA, for methane emissions studies - BRP12 BR (SPAdes)... | ecosystem: Environmental > Aquatic >... | reverse complement strand
GCTGCCAGCCGCCTGGGATCGCTCCGACGCCTTCCCCCACCGCCACCCCGATTCAAACCGTCACTTCCAACACCAATACATTCAATAATACGAAAAAATTACCCCTAGACAATTTGCCGGGCGTGGGTCTCCCTGTCCTGCGCTCTTCGCAGGGCGACCGCCCAGGTTTGACCACCGGTCTCCCTTCTTCCTTTTTCCTTCTTCCTTCTTACTCGTAACTCGTTTCTCATTTCTCGTAACTCATCTCTCCTCCCCTCCATTACGAATAAATCTGCCAGCCCCTGGGATAATGATTCTTCAGCACCCCCTGTACGCGCTTGCCCCAGCCCAACGGCCAGCCATCCACCGTAACCAGCGTCCAGCCATCCACTGTAACCAGCGTCCAGCCTGGCGTGCCATCCGAGGGGAGACTTTCCCCGCGCAAATATACCTGCAGGGGCGAATGCCGTCCGCTCGCCTCCGCCGAAGGCAGATCCACTACATTCTTTGCCTCTCCCGGTCGCAGGAACAGCGCCAGCGGGTGGGCCGGTTCGAAGCGCTCTTTCTTGAACGTTCCCAGCCAGACGCCCGGATGCAGCACGCGCAGGTTCCCAAAATCCGGAAGTTCTTCCGGAACGTAATATAACCTCTCCCCGCGCAACCGCAGCCGGTCCGGCTCGAAATCTACTGCCAACACTTTCCCAGCAAAAGCCTGCCATAAGTGCGCTTGTGCGCGGGAGAGATACGCCAGGGAATCGGATTTCCACCGCTCTTGACCCTGCGCCTCCCCTGTCCGCCTCATCAGGCAAATGAAATGTCCCTCTCCCTTCACGCGGTGCGGAAACAATCTCACTGCTCCTTCGATTTTCTTTTCCTTAGTGTTTTTCGTGTTCTTCGTGGATGGATTAATCCATTCTGGCTTTCCTCGCTCGAAGCCCGGAAAATCTGGCAGCTGCTCGACTTTATATTCGGGGAATTCATCCAAAAAGTTGGAAATCACCTGCTCATTTTCTTCCGGCGCAAAGGTGCAGGTGGAATACAGCAGGTGCCCGCCCGGCCGCACCAGTTTGGCGGCCACCCGCAGGATATTCCTTTGGCGGATGGCGCAGCCTGCTACCATCTCCGGGGACCAATCCCGCCGGGCGCCCATATCTTTGCGGAACATACCCTCGCCTGAGCAGGGCGCATCCACCAGCACGCGATCAAAGAAGGCGCCGAAGTGGTCCGCCAGTCGTTCCGGCGTCTCGTTGGTGATGACGGCGTTCCCGGGGCCCCAGCGTTCCACGTTGACCGCCAGGTGCCCAACGCGTTTGTCCTTGATCTCGTTCGCCACCAGCAGGCCTTGACCCTGCGTCAATGCGGCCAGGGCGGTGGTCTTCCCGCCAGGGGCTGCTGCCAGGTCCAGTACGCGTTCCCCGGGCTGGGGCTCCAGGAGTTCGGCCGGAGCCATGGCCGAGGGGTCCTGCAGGTAATACAGTCCCGCCAGATGGTAGGGATGCTTGCCAAAGGAGAAGTCAGAAGTTGGAAGGGTGAAGGCAGAATCACACCAGGGGACTGCATCGCCAGGCAAAAAGGGTGCGATCGCCTGGAATTTATGCACGTCAAGCTTCAGCGTATTGACGCGCAGACCGTTGACCGGCTGCCCTTCCAGTGCCTCTGCAAAAGCCGCATACTCTTCGCCGAGCAAACCGGACATGCGCTCCAGGAACAGATTTGGTATCGGTGGTATCCTGTTAGGCGACATCTCTGTAATTATAAGGCACCGCTTGTCCTGGAAAGGTATAATTATTTGAATGAAAGAACGTAGTTACGGCTATGGTCGATCCTGAAAAATGCAGACCACATCTTTGCCAGCTTGGAAACCCTGCATTTTCGTCAACGAATCATCGTTCATCTTTTATTCCACCTGCACTTGCAGCAGGTGCAAGTGTCTGCGGTTTAAAATCTTTTTTACATGCTGCTAGCGGAGAGTCCTCATGCGCATCGAAGACTTGAATTGGATGGATGTGGAAAATTATCTCAAGCACGATAACCGGCTCATCCTGGTCATCGGCGCCTGCGAGCAGCACGGCTACCTGTCCCTGCTCACGGATATCAAGATTCCGCTGGCGCTGGCGGATGCTGCCTCCCAGCAATCCGGCGTGCTGGTGGCGCCTCCCCTTAACTTTGGCGCCAGCCCCTATTTCACCGCCTATCCCGGCACCTTCAGCCTGCGTCTCTCCACGCTGATGGATGCCGTGGAGGATCTGCTCCGTTCGGCTTACGGGCAGGGCTTCCGGCGATTTCTTCTCTTGAATGGGCACGGCGGCAATAGCGGCGTCAAAATTCGCCTGGGGGAGCTTGCCAACCATCTCGAAGGCTTGCAGATCCAGTGGTATCCCTGGTGGGTCTCCCACAGCGTGGAAGCGATCGCCCTGCGCCATGCGATCAACCCCGATCACGCCAACTGGCTGGAGGCGTTCCCGTTCACCATCGTGAGCGAATTGCCGGAGGGCGGGAAAGTCCCGCCGGTGGTCCCCTCGGATATCATGGATGCCCAGACCGCCCGGCAGGTCTATGGGGATGGCTCCTTTGGCGGTCTGTACCGTCCCCCTGAGGGGGTCATGCAGGAGATCTTCACCGCCTGCCTGGCGGACATCTTGCAGATGCTAAAATTTGAATAATACACCTCCCCCATCCGTGCATTCCGGATGGGGGAGGTTGGGAGGGGGCAATCCACGCGAGAGCGGGGGATCATTCTTCCATCCCCAACTCGCCTGCCAATCCCTCAAATTGTTCCAGTGCGGACTTCAAATCCTCGACGATCTCCGCCGCCAGGATATCCGGCGCCGGCAAATTGGCCGAATCCTCCAGTGACTCATCCCGCAGCCAGAAGATATCCAGGTTGACCTTGTCGCGCGCCATCAGATCTTCGTAGCGCTGGTAGGCACATATGGTCACAAAATATGCGCCGGGCTGGGTGTAATCTTACCCTTTCAGGCGGAAGGAGCGCCGGTGATGTTTATTTGATTCATCTTCCATGATCCAATTCCTAGGATGGGCATATCATGTGCCCTTGCTTGGCAAATGGTTATTAAATCAGGTGGACCCCCGTCCGCCCCCTGCGGAACCAACGCCACCATCCTGAAGCGGGAGGTTTTCATTTCTTCTCGACGAATTTCACACCAGGAATAACTTTGAAATGCTCGTCCTGTGTCCAGAGAGTAGCCTCATAGGCATGGGCCGTCGCCAGGAGAATGCTATCAGCCATCGCCAGTTTCAATTCGAGCGAAATCTGCGCGGCAGAAATTGCAATTTCGCGGTTCAGATCTATTTCCCTGCCCAACGCCATAAAGCCGGTTGCTTGTAAGGCCTCCTCTTCTCCGCGTTTCAGGGACATACGCTTGAACACTTCATAGATGCAAATTGTTGGGACAAGCAGATTTTCCACATCTCGAATGGATGCAGTAAAAAAGTCTGCATTCCCGCCATCCTCGAAATATTCTACCCAGCCGGATGAATCGACGACATTCATCATCGTTCCTCGTCTTCTTCTTCGCGCAGGGAATCGGTACCAAGACCTTTGAACATGCCACGCGCCTGCTCAATCGGTGGAACGATCACAACCCGCAGGGTTTTTTTGTAGGGGATGAACAGAATTTTCTGTCCGGGTTTTAAACCGAATTGCTCCCGGACTTCGCGCGGGATCACGACCTGATACTTGGAAGAAATAGTTGTTGGATACATGTTTTACATTACCTTATCGAACGAAAAATGTAAGACGTATTATATCACACCCCCCCTCAAACGCCGTCCTCAGCACCGCCTCCCCTGGTGGGGACACGTCCCCTTCGGGGATGATCTGCCGCAGCCTCGCCGCCCGCTTGGCCCCCGCCTGCACCGCCGCCTCCACCTTCCGCGCCGATCCCACACGCTGCCCATCGGGCAAGACGTTGCAGTAGTTCTAGAGGCGTCGTACGATGGTGGAGGATGGATTGGTCATGGTTTATCCTGGTTGAATTGGTTTGGCAGCGCGGCCGGGTGCAATTGGTCTTCCTGCCAGCGATTGGGATTGGTGTCGATAATTCCAGAAATTCATGAATTCGTTTTTGCTGCGGACAATGTGTTCGTAATAATTACGTTGCCAGATATTTGCGGCATTCAATTCTCGTCCTGCCCGACTTGTTACAGCGGCCTTGAATCCGGCGATAAAAGACGACAATGACCTCGGCGCCCTTCGTAGGGGCGCATGGAATGCGCCCCCCGCATGGGTTGCTTCGCCGTACGTGCCCGGAAACGCTGTGCGTGATTGTTCACCTGGGCGGATATCGTGGCGGACGCCGTCCGCCCCTACAATTTCATTTCCAACGATCCAGACAATGCCGTGAATGTGATTCGGCATAACAACAAATTCATCCTCGAACAGACGGATCTCTTTGCGGATTTCGGCGGAACGGAACCATTCGGTTTGAATAATTATTCCAAGGGACGATAATTGCATTTCCTCATTACTTCCCACAGTTCCAAAAATCTCCTCGTGCTGGAAGGCATTTATGGTTAATAATATGCTCCAGGCAGATTGTAATCGTACTCTTTCAGGCGTATGGACCGCCGGTAGTGGTCTGGCAGGTTCATCTCTTTTTCCGGTTCTTTTTGCAATATTTTTTCTCTTGTTTGTGTTTGTCCATATCATTTTTCGTCACCTTTATTTATTCTCCTAACGATTTCTCGATCGTTCGTTAGGTATAACTTTGAAGAAGCATTTTGACCTGTTCAACCGTGAAATGCTTGTGCAGTTGGCCCATGATGTCCTCTTTTTTTCAAGAATCTATCATGGATTAATTGTTCACTTATCAAATGAATACAGTTCACTTTCCAATTTCAAATAACAATCTAACGATTTCTCCTTGACATAATCCGACCCAATATGTATAATTCTGCCCTTGATTGATAACAAAAATCTGCGACCACCAGCGAGCGCTTGAAGCGATGGCTTCGAAGCGCTTGCTTTTGCTTGTCTCTGGCGTTGGCGGGCTGTAGAGCCAGGATAACCAGTTGCAGGTCCTAGTCGATAACATTGAGGAGCTGGCCTAGTGGAAACCAAGGGACTTGTATCATTACGAATCAGTCTGGCTTCGCCGGAAACGATCCTTTCCTGGTCGTACGGCGAGGTTCTTAAACCCGAGACGATCAACTACCGCCGTCTCAGGCCGGAAAAGGACGGGCTGTTTTGCGAGGCCATTTTTGGCCCAACCCGTGACTGGCAGTGTTACTGCGGCAAGTATAAAAATCCCCGTTATAAAGGCATCACCTGCGATAAATGCGGCGTGGAAGTGACCCGTTCTTCCGTCCGCCGCGAGCGCATGGGACATATCATGCTGGCCACGCCGGTGGCGCATATCTGGTACACCCGCCGCATCCCATCCTACTTGGGCATGCTGCTGGATGTCTCGCGCCGCAACCTGGACCGGGTGCTGTATTTTGCCCAGTACATCGTCAGCTACGTGGATGAGGATGCCCGCCAGAAGGCTCTCAAGCGGCTCGAGGATGAGATCTCGGTCTCCGAGCGGGAACAGGCCAGCGTCATCAATGCCAAGATTGCCGAGATCAAGACTGGCCGCGATAAGAAACTGACTGAACTCTCGCAGAAGAAAACCGAACTCGAGCACCAGTTCGATGAGCAGACTGCCGTGAAGCTCGAGCCGATCATCCAGGAAGGCCAACGCCTGGACCGCTTCTTCCAGGAGAATAAAGGCAAGGTTCTCACCGAAGCGGTTGTCTTTGGCAGCACTGGTACGGTCATCGCGGAGGCCGGCATAAAGGTCGGCGCTTCGCACATCACCAAGGTGCAGAAATTTGTCCAGGGCCGGCTGGATGGGATCGAGAACGAGCTGAAGGATGAGAAAAATCGTGCTCTGGATAATAACAAGATGGAGTCTGCCAAATTCAAAGCCGAGGCCGACGAGCAGATGAACGTCCTGCGTGCCCAGCTCGAAGATCAGACCTCCACCAGTCACGATGCCAACGCCCGCCAGCGCGACGAGCTGCTCGAGCTGCGCCCATTCACTTTCCTGGGCGAGATCCGCTACCGCGAGCTGAAGCAGCGCTGGGGCCAGGTCTTTCGCGCTGACATGGGCGCTGAGGCCTTTTATGACATCCTGCGCCGCCTCGACTTGGACAAGCTTTCCGAGGAACTCTGGAAAGAGGTCAGAACTACCAAATCCAAGCAGAAGCGCAAGAAAGCCACCTCTCGCCTGAAGGTTGCAGAGGCTTTTCGCCGTTCCAAGAATCGCCCGGAATGGATGATCCTGACCGTCCTGCCGGTCATCCCGCCCGACCTGCGCCCGATGGTGCAGCTGGATGGCGGCCGTTTCGCCACCTCGGACCTGAACGACCTGTACCGGCGTGTCATCAACCGCAACAACCGTCTCAAGCGACTGCTCGAGTTGGGCGCCCCGGACGTGATCGTCCGGAATGAGAAACGCATGCTCCAGGAAGCCGTCGATTCCCTGATCGATAACTCCCAACGCGGTAAGGCGCTTTCGCGGCGCGGCCGGCGCGAGCTGCGCTCCCTGAGCGATATGCTCAAGGGCAAGAAAGGTCGCTTCCGCCGCAACCTGCTTGGCAAGCGCGTCGACTATTCCGGTCGTTCGGTCATCGTGGTCGGCCCACAGCTAAAACTCAGCCAGTGCGGTCTGCCCAAGGCCATGGCGCTGGAATTATTCCGCCCGTTCGTGATTGCCCGGTTGGTCTCGCACAATTATGCCGCCAACGTCAAGGGCGCCCGCCGCTTTATCGAGCGCAACCGTCCCGAGGTTTATGAAGCCCTTGAAGAAGTCATCAAGGATCGCCCGGTCCTATTGAACCGCGCTCCCACCTTGCACCGCCTGGGCATCCAGGCCTTCGAGCCGGTCCTGATCGAAGGGTCGGCCATTCAATTGCACCCGCTGGTTTGTACCGCCTTCAATGCCGACTTCGATGGTGACCAGATGGCAGTGCACGTGCCGCTATCTGACAAGGCCGTGCAGGAAGCCCGCCGCCTGATGCTGGCTTCCAAGAACCTGCTAAAACCCGCCGATGGCGAGCCGATCATCGCCCCCTCGAAAGATATGGTGCTGGGCGTGTTCTATATGACCATGATGCATGCCCGTGTACACAAGGGTGATGGACGCGCTTTTGCGGATACGGATGAAGTGGACCTGGTTTACCAATTAGGCCAGGTGGATATTCACAGCAAGGTCAAGGTCCGCCTGACCACCTGGTACGATGAAAAGAATAATCGCCTGCCTGAAGCGGAATCCCGCATTATTGATACGACTGTTGGCAGGGTTCTGTTCAATCGCATCCTGCCGGAAAAGGTCCAGTTCATCAACCGCCAGTTGGAAAGAAGCGGCGTGAAGGACCTGATTGCGGAAGTCTATGAACTATACGGGCAGGATGTCACCACCGAGATAGCCGATTCGATCAAGCGCATTGGCTTCGAATACGCTATGCGCTCGGGTACCACCATTTCCGTCAGCGATATCACCATCCCGCCGGAGAAATCGGAAATCATCGACGCAGCCCTTAAGGATGTGGAACTTGTGCAGCGCGATTTCCGGCGCGGCCTGCTGACGGAACAGGAACAGAACGAGCGCATCGTCCAGACCTGGCAGCAGACCACCACCGATGTTGCCAAGGCGGTCAAGGCCAGCCTGGACCCGGATGGCAACCTGGCCACCATGGCCAACTCCGGCGCCACCAAGGGCGGATTTGGTCCCATCTCGCAGCTGGCTGGAATGCGCGGCTTGATGGCTGATCCGTCTGGCCGCATCATCCCCATGCCGATCCGCTCGAACTTCCGTGAAGGCCTGACGGCCCAGGAATATTTCATTTCGACGCACGGCGCCCGCAAGGGTCTGGCTGATACGGCCCTGCGCACCGCCGATGCCGGTTATTTGACCCGCCGCCTGGTGGATATCGCGCAGGACATCATTATTAACGAACACGACTGCGGCACCCATCTGGGCATCTGGATCCGCCGGTCGGATAACGTGGCTGGCCAATCATTGATGTCGCGCCTGTATGGCCGCCTGGTTGCCGAGCGCGTGCTCGATCCGAAGACGGGTGAAGTATTGGCTGAGCGGGATGATCTTCTGGATCACGAGCTGTCCCGCAAGATCACCGCTGCCGGTGTTGCAGAAATCAAGGTCCGTTCCGCATTGACCTGTGAGCTGACCCATGGCATCTGTTCGAAATGCTACGGCATTGACATGGCGCGCGGCACGATGGTTGAAATGGGTTCGGCCGTCGGCATTGTGGCCGCCCAGTCCATCGGCGAGCCGGGTACGCAGTTGACCCTGCGCACCTTCCATACGGGTGGTGTGGCTGCCGGCGGTGACATCACCACCGGTCTGCCGCGCGTGGAGGAACTCTTCGAAGCCCGCAAGATGCCGAAGGGTGAAGCGGTCGTTGCCGAGATCAAGGGCACGGTACGCATCATCCAGTCGGACAAGTACGCCGATATGCGTTTGGTGCGTGTAGAGCACAGTGAAATGATCCACGATGAATTCGACGTGCCCAAGGAATGGAAAATCAAGGTAAAGGATGAGCAGGAGATCAAAGCCGGCGAGGTGATCGCCACGCTTGGTGAAGCAACCATGGCGGCCGAACATGCTGGCAAAGTGCGCGTGGAAAAGCGCAAGGTATATGTCTCTCACGAACAACGCGACGAACACGAACATGAAATCCCGACCACCCTGCGCCTGTTGGTAAAAGAAGGCGATAAAGTCACTGAAGGTCAGCCGCTGACCGAAGGCTCGCTGAACCCGCACCGTGTCCTGCGGGTACAGGGGCGCGAAGCCTGCCAGATGTATCTTTTGAACGAGATTCAAAAGGTCTATCGCTCGCAAGGCCAGAACATCCATGACAAGCATTTCGAGGTCATCATCCGGAAGATGATGAGCAAGGTGCAGGTGTTCCGGCCGGGCGATACCAGGTATTTGCCCGGCGACGCCGTGGAGCGCCTGGAAATCCAGAAAGTCAACGAGCAACTGTTGTCGGAAGGCAAGGTGACTGCCAAGTTCCACGAGCTGCTGCTGGGTGTGACGAAAGCCTCCCTGAGTACTGACTCGTTCCTTTCGGCCTCATCGTTCCAGCACACCATCAAGGTGCTGGCGGGGGCTGCCATTGGTGGGACCACTGACCCGCTGTATGGGTTGAAGGAGAACGTTATCATCGGCAAGCTGATCCCGGCTGGTACCGGTTTTATCCACGGTCGCTTCACCATTACCGAACAGGCTATCAAACAGGCCGGTTCCTCCCAGTGGACGGAAATCCAGGATAGCGGTTCTTCAGATTAGAGATCCGGAAATTTACCGGGGCGGTCATTGAACCGCCCCGGTTTTTTGTTTCTCCTTGACGCTTTGTCGCTTTCCCCGTAAGATTGCAATATAGAACATAATTTCCCCTCACCCCAAACCCTCTCCCTTCGGGAGAGAGGCAGGGGAAGCTCCCATCATGGGGGCGAGGGTGGGAGACTATCATGGAATTAGGACTCGTCCGTAAAATCGATATTGACCGCGAGATGCAGGCGGCTTATCTCGACTATGCCATGTCCGTCATCGTTTCACGGGCCCTGCCGGATGCGCGCGACGGCCTCAAGCCCGTTCAGCGCCGCATCCTGTATGCCATGTACGACATGGGCATCCGGCTTGAAAGCCCCTACCGCAAGTCCGCCCGCATCGTCGGCGAAGTGCTCGGCAAATACCACCCGCACGGCGACCTTTCGGTATATGAATCCATGGCGCGCATGGCCCAGGATTTTTCCATGCGCACCCTGCTGGTGGATGGACAGGGCAACTTCGGCTCGGTGGATGGTGATCCGCCGGCTGCCATGCGTTACACCGAAGCCCGTTTGGCTGCTCCGGCGCTGGACCTGCTGGCCGATATTGCCAAAAACACGGTTGATTTTACGGATAACTTTGATGGAACGCTGACCGAGCCGGTGGTGTTGCCCTCCGCCATTCCCAACCTGCTGGTGAACGGCGCCACCGGCATCGCGGTTGGCATGGCCACCAACATCCCGCCCCATAACCTGTCCGAGGTGGTGGATGCCTGTGTTTATATGCTCGAAAAATGGGAGAAACGAGACGACATCAACGTGGATGATTTAATGGAATTCGTTGAGGGTCCGGATTTCCCAACTGGCGGCATCATCATTGAACAAAAGGGTGAGGAGGGTATCGAGGCGGCCTATGGCAAGGGTCGCGGGCGTGTCACCATCCAGGCCAAGGCCCACATCGAGGAGATGGAGCGGAGCAAAAGCCGCATCATCGTCACCGAGCTGCCTTACCAGGTCAATAAGTCAAGCCTGATCGAGCGAATCGCCGAACTGGTGCGCGACGGTTCACTGGAGGGCATCACTGACCTGCGGGATGAGTCCGACCGCCAGGGACTGCGCATCGTGATCGAACTGACCAAAAACGTCGAGCCTGAAAAGGTCCTGGCTGACCTGTATAAACGCACCCCCATGCAGTCCACTTTCAGCATCAACCTGCTGGCGCTGGTGGACAACGAACCGCGCCTGCTGAATTTGAAACAAGCCCTGCGCGTCTACCTTGACCACCGGCTGGTGGTGATCAAACGCCGGACGATATACGACCTGGAACGGGCGCGTGCCCGTGCGCATATCCTGGCAGGCTTGATCGTGGCGCTGAAGCACCTGGATGAAATTATCACCCTTATTCGCAGTTCTCCGGACGTGGAGACTGCCCGCACCAGGCTGATGAGACGCTACAAGCTGACCGAGCTGCA
>Ga0209253_10005758_pt1 | contig 10753 bp, 8 predicted proteins | sample FrelakmetBRP12BR_FD_187145 | JGI IMG/M metagenome (GOLD analysis project Ga0209253, IMG submission 187145) | Freshwater lake sediment microbial communities from the University of Notre Dame, USA, for methane emissions studies - BRP12 BR (SPAdes)... | ecosystem: Environmental > Aquatic >... | reverse complement strand
GTCCTTGATGATCCCGGCGCGAATGGCATCATCGATGTCATGATTGACATAGGCGATGACGTCGGAAACGCGGACGATCTGTCCTTCCAGAGTCCTGGCCATCTCAGCAGGGTCGGACTCCAGGATCTCTCCCCGGCCCTTGGAGTGCCTGGAGATGCCGTCCCGCACCTCGGCCGTGAGGTTGAGACCCCTGCCTTCGTACTCCAGCTTTTCGACGACGCGCAGGCTCTGCTCATAGTGGCTGAAGCCATCCGGGAGGAGCGCATCCAGCGTGTCTTCGCCCGCGTGGCCGAACGGAGTATGGCCGAGGTCGTGCCCGAGGGCGATGGCTTCGGTCAGGTCCTCGTTGAGCCGCAGCGCCTTGGCGATGGTCCGGCCAATCTGGGAGACCTCCAAGGTGTGAGTGAGCCGGGTGCGGTAGTGATCCCCGAACGGAGCCAGAAAAACCTGAGTTTTATGCTTGAGCCTTCGGAAGGACTTGGAATGGATGATCCTGTCCCGGTCTCGCTGGAAGGCCGTGCGGAACGGGTGCGGGCTCTCCGCCCGGACTCTCCCTTTTGACTCGGCGCTCAGAGTGGCCTTGGGAGAAAACGTCGCCCGTTCGATCTCTTCCAGCTTCTCTCGGATGGTCATGGTCACCGCGGCCAAGTCATTCGCTCGACCCTTTCCTCCCTCCAAAATCGCGGCGATAATTATATCACAGGTACATCCCTTCTTGAATTTCATCCTTTTTTCAAGTAATCATTACCCCGTGATCCGGGAAAACGTCAGCGCCATCCTTCAAGAACTCCCTCCTCACGTCCAGCTCGTCGCCGCCGCCAAGTCCAGGACTCCGGAAGAAGTCTATGAGGCCGTCGAGGCAGGCGTCAAGATCATCGGCGAGAATTATGTCCAGGAGGCGGCCGCTGCCCAGGCTGTTGTCGGGCATGTAGTAAAGTGGCATTTCATCGGCCATCTCCAGACGAACAAGGTCCGCCGGGCGGTCGAAATCTTTGACCTGATTGAGACTGTCGACTCCCTGAAGCTCGGACTGGAGATCGACAAACGAAGCCGCGAGCAAGGTAAAGTGGTGCCCGTGTTCATCGAGATCAACAGCGGCCGCGAGCCCCAAAAATCCGGAGTTATGCCCGAAGACGCTGAGGGGTTGATCGGGGAGCTCGCTCGCCTTCCCGGCCTCAAGGTCGAAGGATTAATGACGATGGGACCGGAGACAGGAGACCCGGAGGATTCGCGCCCTTTCTTCCGTCTCACCAAAGACATTTTCAACCGGCTCAATAAGCTTTCCATCCCCGGGGTGGCGTTGGTCTCGCTGTCCATGGGGATGTCCCACTCCTACCGCGTGGCCGTTGAGGAGGGAGCGAACATGGTCCGGCTGGGGACGGTCATCTTCGGGCCGCGGCGAGACAGGTTTGCCCAGCCCAAAAAAGCGGAAGCCGGGAAATAGGGAGCCTGAGGAAACCGATGCCCGAAATGGAAGGCCCTCCCGGAGCTGAAACCGTAATCGACGGCCGCCGCTACCTCTACTTCGGGGGGACCGGGTATTTCGGACTGCACGGCCATCCCGCCGTCGTCCGGGCCGGGATACGGGCGTTTCAAAGGTACGGCACCCACAGCGCCACCTCCCGCGCCGGTTTCGGGAGCAACCCGGCCCTGCTCGAAGTGGAGGCCCGGCTCCGGGTATTCTTCCATGAAGATGAGGCCGCCTACTTCGGCTCCGGGTATCTCGGAAGCCTGGTGCTCGTCCAGGCCCTGGCCGAACGGCACGATGCCGTCTTCGTGGACGAACACGCCCACTTTTGCATCAGGGACACCGCTTCCTCTTCCGGGAAGCCGGTCTTCCAGTTTCGCCACAGGGACCCGGATGATCTGCGAAAAAAACTGGAAGCACGGCTGACAGCCGGCCAGAGACCGCTGCTCCTGACCGACGGAGTATTTCCCGTCTTCGGCCGGATCGCCCCGGTCCGGGACTACGCGAAAGTCATCGCGGCTTACGACGGCCTCATCGGCCTCGACGACGCCCATGGTGTGGGCGTGCTCGGAGCCCACGGACGCGGGACCTTCGAGCATTTTGGGATGAGAGGCCCGCAGCTCCATTTCACCGGCACGCTCAGCAAGGCATTCGGCGGGCACGGCGGTTTCGCCGTCGGCAAAAAGCGGCTCATCGGCTACATCCGGGCAGCGGTCGGGGCTTATATCGGCTCGACCCCGACTCCCACCCCGATCGCAGCCGCAACGGCAAGAGGAATCGACATCCTGTTCCGGCACCCCGAGATGAGAGAACGTCTGAGGCGGAACACGTCCATCTTAAAAAAAGGTCTCAGCCGCCTGGGGATCGACACTGAAGACACTCCGGTCCCGATTGTCGCCTGGTCCATGCGCACGGAGAAAGAAATGCGGGGAATCCAAAAGGCCCTGATGCGGCGTGGAATCGCGGTTCCTTATCTCAAGTATGTCGGCGCCCCTTCCGCCGGGGTCCTTCGCCTAACTGTCTTTTCCACCCATACCGCCGCCCAGATTCAGAGGCTCCTCAAAGAGCTGGAAACCATTCTCTAGGGTCGGGATTCACCCTTCAGAGGTCCAGCCCTCCGCCCGATGCCCCTTCCCCGCCGTCTTCACCCGACTCCGCTTCTTCCATCGCCTCTTCGATGGATTGGTCAAAGTCCTCGCCGACATCCTCTCCCATTTCCTTTCCCATCTTCTTCATCCAGCGGGCGACGCTCTTGGGGTCGTTCTCATCAAGGCCAGAAAGTTTGGAGGGATCGGCCAGGCTGTCCAGCCGGCTCTCTTCGGAGCGGGAGAAAGCCACCCGGCTGACGAGCTTCTCCAGGTTCAGGCTGCCGCATTTCTTGCACTTGGGCTCCAGAGCCGACTTGACCGACAGGGTGATGAACACGGACTTCCGGCCGCAGTCCCGGCACCGGTACTCATAGATCGGCAAATCTCATCTCCTCGTGAAGTCTTCTCTGCCCCGCACCTGTCTTATTTTAATACTCGTCGCTCTTTCCGCCAAGGCGGGCAGTAGTCCCTAGGTCTATTCACTCGCCGCCTTCTGCTGGTTGATGCGCTTGAAGAAGCCGGGGTCGAATTTGGGTTTGCGGTCAAAGGTATACAGCCCGTTCACTTCCTGCTCGATATCGTAGAGCTGCGTGTAGCAGAACCCGGCGACCTTCGGGTTGAAAAGGAGGGCTTCGGTCAGTCTCTTGTAGCGGTCGAGGAACTCCTCTTCGCTTCGCGGCCGGTCCCCGTAGCCCCAGGCTTTATCGTCTTTCTGACCCGGGTTCCACCAGATTCCGCCGTATTCGCTGACAAAATAGGGCTGGCCGCGGTAAGGTGTGTGTTTATCTTTCTCACCGTTCACGAAAATATCCGGCGGCGAGAGGAGCAGGCCGTCGAAAGCCGCCTTGAACTTGGGAACGTCCTGCTCATAGTTGTGGGAATCATAGACGTCGGGCGAGGCCGAGTGATAGCCGCCCGAGCTGTCGATAACCAGCCGGGTCGGGTCAAGTCTTTTGGTCAGGCCGAAGACCCCCTCGATTGTCCCGGGATAATTTTCGTCCCAGCGTTCGTTGAACGGACACCAGCCTATGAGGGCCGGATGCATCAGGTCCCGCTCTACCGCCTCGCTCCATTCCCGGCTGAAGATGAGGAAGGCCTCCGGCCGGGAGAGGTCGAGCCCCCAGTCGGCGAACTCTCCCCAGACGATATACCCCAGCTTGTCGGCCCAGTAGAGGAAACGGCGCTCGAAAACACGCTGATGAAGGCGGGCCCCGTCGAACCCTGCGTCGAGCGAAATCTCGATATCTCTCCTTAAGGCCTCGTCCGATGGAGCCGTGTAGATGCCGTCTGGATAAAAGCCCTGGTCGAGGACCGTGCGCAAGAAGACCGGCTTGTTGTTGAAATAGACCCTCTTGCCGCGGGCTTCGACCTTGCGCAGGCCGAAGTAGCCTTCGACCTTGTCTTCAACCCTTCCCTGGCGGGAGAAGGCGACCTCGAGGTTGTAGAGATAAGGAGCCCGCACCGCCCAGGGCTTTGGATCCTTCAGGGTGACCTTGAATGCGGCTACCTTTTCGGCCGGCTTCGACGCCTTGAAAACCTCCCTCCCCTGTTCATTGGACGCCCGGAGGATAATCTCTCCGTCCTCGGGCGCCCGGTTGAGATGAACGCAGATCAGCGCCTCCCCGCTGTCTAGGTTGGGAAGAACTGTATATTTCTCGATATGGGTTTCGGCGACGGGCTCGAGCCAGACCGTCTGCCAGATCCCGGTCGTCCGACGGTAGAGGCAGCTGTAGGAATTCAACCGCTGAGATTGCTTGCCCGTCGGTTGGAGGCCGCTCCGTGTAGCATCACGGGCCCTGACCACCAGGGCGTTCTCTCCCGGCACCAAGTCTTCGGTCAGGTCAAGGCTGAACGGGGTGTAGCCTCCTTCGTGTTCGCCGACTTTGCGGCTGTTCAGCCAGACAGTCGTCTTGTAGTCGCAGGCTTCGAAGCGGATGAGAACCCGCGTGCCCGCCCAGGTTTCGGGAAGAGCGAAAGTCCGCTTGTACCAGACCGCAGCCATGAAATCCAGGTTGCCGACCCCGGAAAGCAGGCTCTCCGGAGCGAAAGGCACCAGAATCTTCTTATCGAACCCCTTCCCCTGGACAAATTCCCGCTCTTCCCCCGTGTCGGTGAGGTCGATGGCAAAATCCCACCAGCCGTTGAGGTTAAGCCAGTCTGCCCGAACCATCTCCGGCCGAGGGTATTCGGGGCGCGGGATATCGGCCGCATACGACCCGACTTGACTTGACAGGAGCAAGCCGGCCATGACGAGGGCCATACTGAGAATTTTGATCGTCGAAGGTCTCATCTGGCATCTCCTTGCTGTTCGCTCGCAGGCAAAATGTCTGTCCAAATCCTGATAAGGGGATTGGGTTGGCTGACAGCGCACAAAATTCACCGGACGGAATCCTGATTTCGCGACCTCCCCAGGGGTCATTGACCTGGCTTGAGCCCCGTCTGCACATATTTGCCCAGGAAGCGGAGGGCTTCGTCCGAGCGCCGGAAAACAGGAATACTCTCGCGGCTCAGCATCTCAGCCAGCGGGTCATAGAGCCGGCCGGCATCGATGTTGACGACCACCGGCTTGACCGTCCGGCGGATGATCTCAATCAGCCGGCGTCCGACGCTCTGCGGGCCATGGATATTTTCCGCCTGCGCCTCCGAAGGCGCCAGCGTCTGCAGCGCCGCAGTCATGGGAACCGGCGAAACGACCGCGCAATCGACGTTCGGGTCGGCCAATAGGGCCTCAACGCATCCGGCAAACGCCGCGTCATCCGCCACCGGAGTCAGGTCGAGCGGGTTGCGGATGTCCTGGAGCCGGTCGATGCCCAGCGGACTCAGGAGCTCGGCTATTCGGGCCCTGGTCGATTCGTCGATCCGGGCCAATTCCAGCTCAAACCCGTTCTTCAGGCTGTCGGCCAGGATAACGCATTCGAAGCCGGCGTTGCTGATCAGGCCGACGCGGCTCCCGAGGACGGTCTTTCCGGCCAGCGCCGGCAGCGACCTGACGGCGTTTTCGAACTCGGCCAGGGTCTCGGCGACGAACACTCCGGCGTTTTCCAAAATGGCCCGGCAGACCTTATAATCCCCGGCCACCGAGGCTGTGTGGCTCGAGGTCGCCTTCCGTCCTTCAGGGGACCGGCCGCTCTTGTAGACGAGAACTCTCTTTCCCGTGCGGATGATCTCGCCGGCCGCCTTGGCCAGGGCCAGACCGTCCCCGGGTTGGAACCCTTCGATGTAGAGAGCATAGAGCGAAGCCGAATCATGCGTCCTGAAATAATCCAGGTAGTCCGAAGCCGCCAGGTCAATCTGGTTTCCGAGAGAGATGGCATAAAGAGGCTCGACCTCGGGAATCTTGCTCATCCGGGAGGCCATGAAGGCCCCGCTCTGGCTGATGTAAACAAGCCGGGGATTCTTTTTCCCCGGGCTCGCCAACTTGTGGACGGGAATAAAAGTTGTGTCATAGCGCCCCGGACCGGAATATATGCCCATGCAGTTTCCGCCGTTGACGACGGGGGTGAGTTTTTTTTCGCGCCGGCTCTTCTGAAGCAGCCCTTTGATCTCCTCTTCAACGCCTGCCATGCCCTCCTTCTCGCCCATCCCGCCGGCGATGATGATGACCGAACGGGCCTTTTCCGCGGCCACGAGCTCGGCCATCACTGCGGCACTCTGGCTGGCGGCCAGGGTCAGGACAAAAAGGTCCACGGCCTCGGGAAGGTCTGCGACCGTGGGCACGCAACGGCAGCCTTCCATTTCCCCGAGCCCGGGCTTGACGACATAGGTTCTTTCTTTCGGGAATCCTTCCCGGAGGATGTTGTTGAGGATCTGATGCCCGAGATTCAGGCGCTCGGAGACGCCGATGATGCCGATCGACTTGGGGTGAAGGAGGAACTCCAGGCCTTTGGAGAGGGGCGGCCGCGCCGCCGCGCGGTTTCGCGAGAACCGGCACATCCCGTCGAGGGGGATCAGCCTGCCGTCACGGACGACGAATGGATTGACCTCGGCTTCCTCGATGACAAAGGCCGATTTCCGGGAATGAGCCGAAAAACGGGCGGCCAGGCGGCAGAACCGGTCGAACGTCTCGATGAGTGCGCCCCGAGTCACCGGCGCCGGCCTGCCCCGGAAGCCCTTGACCATTTTCTCGTAAAAGGCCAAGGGCTCGAGAAGACTTCCAACCCGGTCCCGGCGCAGGAGTCGGGCCGATCCGATGGCCACCGCTGTCTTTTCTTTCAGCCTCTCGTTCACGTATTCGACATCAAGCCCTCCCAGACCCATGGTCACGACGGGCCCGAATTCCCGCGAATTCCGGACCCCGAGCAAAAGCTCAGACCCGAAACCGAGATCCACGAAGGCAACCCTTTCGAGAACGAGGATGCCCCGGATGTCCGGCCCGGCCTCACCCGTCCCGGCAAGCTTCGCCGGCACTTCGGCAAGCATCCGGATGATCGCCCGGTTGACCTCCGGGGAGCTGTTCTTAACAAAGGCCACTCCCCCGACATCGCTTTTGTGGACGATCCGGGGGGATACAATCTTCAGGACGACCCGGTCGCTTCCCAGGGCCAGGAGTTTCTTCCGGGTTGCCCGTGCGCCTTTCTTGACGAAGAAAAACCGCGGCGTATCGATGCCCAAGGCCCGGAGGAGGGCATAGACTTCGTGCTCAAGAAGAAAATTCCGCCCGTCTTTTTCCGCCCTCTCAAAGATTCTTTCGACCTGTGACACTCCTGTCGCCTTATTCCTTCGCTTCATGCTCGCAGCCTCAAATTATTCTCCCGCCTGCCCGCCGGACGCGGGGGGAAAGGAGGCCGAGGCGGCGGCAGCCTGGCCCAGGGCGAAGGCTTTGAGATTGGCGGTCACCATGTTCTCTCCGTGCCGTTCGAATAGAACCCTGATAAACCGGGTGAGGCTCTCTTCCCTGACCATCAGGCACCCCGCCGCCGCACCCAGCAAAACCATGTTCTGCGTCCGGGAGGACCCCGCCTCCTTCGCCAATTTCTCTGAGTCGATAATGAGATGGCGGGGGATCTCGCTGATCTTCCTCAGGAGCGTTTCGACATCCGGATAGCCCTTGATATTGGGGAAGGGCGTCCGGCTGGCTATGATTGTCCCGTCCGGCCGAAGGTAGTCTATGTACCGCAGGGCTTCCAGCGGCTCAACGCTCAGGACGAGGTCGGCTTCACCCAGCGGGATCAGGTCGCTCCAGATGTGGGCTGGCGAGAGCCGGAGATGCGACTGGACGGCCCCGCCGCGCTGCGACATGCCATGGACCTCAGCCTGCTTGACTTCGAGTCCTTCTTCCAGGGCCGCGCTGGCGATGACGTAGGCGATGGAGATGATCCCCTGCCCGCCCACTCCCGCCAGGATGATATCCTGCTTCATCTACCCGCTCCTTCTTTTTTTCTTGGCTTCTTCCAGGCACTCACGGACCGCCACGATCACGGAGAGACCGGGATGATCGATTTCCTCCTTGATGATCCGCGCGTTCTTGTCCAGGTTCTTGGGAAGCGGCTCGATAACTCGGATATGTTCCTTGGCCACTCCGACCCCCTCGATCATTTTCAGGAGACGGTCTCCCGAGGCGTAGCTCGGCTGGCCGCCAGTCATGGCCACAGTGCTGTTGTCGAGGATGAACACCGTCATGCGGGTGTCGGCCGCGGCCGCCTCCAAGAGCGGGGTCAAGCCGGAATGGCCGAAGGTGGAATCGCCGATCACGGCAATGGAAGGGTGAATCCCGGCCTCGGCCCCGCCCTTGGCCATGCTGACCGAGGCGCCCATGCAGACGCACGTCTGGACGGCCTGGTAAGGGGGATACGCGCCCAGGGTGTAACAGCCGATATCGCTGAAAACATTGCCGTTTTGATATTCGCTCATGGCCTTGTTAAGCGCGTGGAAAGTGTCCGCGTGAGGGCACCCGGTACAGAGCTGGGGAGGACGGGCGGCGAGCTCGAAGCCGCCGAGGCCCAGCCTCTCCAGAGGCTTCAGCCCGAGGGCCGGCCTCACCGCCTCCGGAGACAGCTCGCCCGTCAGGGGGAGGTCGCCGCTCAGCTTCCCTTTAATCGTTTTTCCGGGAACTCCAAAAAATCCCCGCACCGCCCGTTCGATCAAAGGATAGCCCTCTTCGACGATCAACACGGTCTCGACATGTTCAACCAGCCGCCTGATCAGCTTTTCGGGGAGCGGATAGGTGGAGACCTTGAGCAGCGATAACGGTTTCTCCAGGCCAGTCAGGTTCTCTTGGACATAATTAAAAGCAATTCCCGAGGCAACGACTCCCAGCGACCGGTCTTTCTCGTCAAGGCGAAGCGAATTGAAAGCGGACTCTTCCGAGATCCGGACCATGGCCGCTTGGCTGTCGAGGACGGTCTTGAAGCGCCGGCGGGCGTTGACGGGAAGAAGCGTCCAATCCCGGCTGGCGCCGTGTCTCCTCTCATTCTGCCCGCGCGGCTCCCGAGGCCGGACGGTCGAGCGGCTGTGGGAAAGGCGGGTCACGAGCCGGATCATCACCGGGACTCCAAGCTTTTCGGAGACGTCGAACGCCTCCCGGGTCATCTCGTAGGCTTCCTGATGGCTGGAGGGCTCGAAGCAGGGTATCTTGGCGAAGTCGGCATAGAAACGGCTGTCCTGTTCGTTCTGGGAGCTGTGCATGCCGGGATCGTCCGCCGGGACGACGACCAGACCGCCGCCGAGGTGGGTCAGGGCCGAGTTCATGAACGGGTCGGCGGCGACGTTGAGGCCGACATGCTTCATCGAGACCAGGGCGCGCTTGCCGGCAAAGGAGACTCCCAGCGCTTCCTCGTAAGCGACCTTCTCGTTGACCGACCAGGAGGCCACGAAGGACTTTGTCTTGGCCGCGGCCTGGATGAGGTACTCCATGATCTCAGAAGCAGGAGTCCCCGGATAGGAGTAGCCGGCGCTCAAGCCGGCATGGATGGCGCCGAGGGCGACCGCCTCATCGCCGAGAAGGATCTCAGGTTTCATGGTTGTTCCTCGCAACGGGAAAGGAGAGATGAGGATACAATCCCGGCCGGAGGGTGTCAAGCCGGAGACCTGAGAGCGTTACCCGGGCCCGCGGGATTAAAGTCTAGAATTCTTATTATTCCTATAAAAATATGTTGATTTACGGCCGGCTCTTGTCTAAAATACCGCTTGGACGAATGAATATTCGTCACCCATAAGGAGGCTTCCATGATCAGGGTTTCCACCAAGGGCCGTTACGGAATTCGGCTGATGCTCAACCTGGCCCGGCATTACAACAGCGGCAACAAGGCCGTCATCCTCAGGAACGTGGCTGAGGAGGAGCAGATTTCCCTCCGCTACCTCGAACAGATCGTCATCTCCCTGAAAATCTTCAAGCTCGTGAAGAGTATCCGGGGTGCCGGCGGCGGCTACACGCTCGCCCGCAAGCCCTCCGAGATCACGGTCTGCCAGATCCTGGAAGCCCTGGAGGGATCCTGCGGGCTGGTCGATTGCGTCGAAGACAAGGACTTTTGTGACCGCCTCCCGACTTGCGCCGCCTACGAGATCTGGAAAGAGGCCAGCCAGATCCTCAAAGGCTATTTCGAACGGGTCAGCCTCCAGCAGGTCCTCGAAATCTGCGAGAAAAAGCAGAAGGCCAAGCCCAAAATCCGGCGTTAGGGCCGGGCGCTTTCACGTCCCCGAGCTCCAAACCCGCCGAGGGAGAAAAGGGGCCTGGGGAGGTTCTCATCTATTCACCCCAACAAGCAATTTTTTTTGCTTTTCCACTTGACATTCAATGCCTTATACTATATAAAATCTATATATTTTATAGGACTTATGTATTTTAGATTTTCGGCTGGGGAATGAGGTCCCGCATCGCGGGAACAGCAGATAGATTTCTAGGAGGTAGGACTTTGTCAGCGAAATCCAGAAGACCGTTGCCCCAGCACTCGCTGCACTGGCTCGGAGCCCTCGCCCTCGTCGTCGCGTCCGTCGGACTGCTCGCGGCGGCCAGGCCGGCCGGGCAGGAGAAGGATGCCGAAACCTGCGGCACCTGCCATGAGGAAGCCGTCAAAGCCTTTACGCTCAGGGCGCACGCCCAGCTCGGGGACAAGAGTTGCACGTCCTGTCACGGCAGCGCCGAAAAGCATGTGGAGGGAGAGGGTAAGGGAGGCATCATCAGCTTCGGCCCCGCCGCTTCTCCCCAGGAAAAGTCGGCCAAGTGCCTGACCTGCCACGACAAGGATAACCCTCGCTACGG
>Ga0209253_10005757_pt1 | contig 10753 bp, 10 predicted proteins | sample FrelakmetBRP12BR_FD_187145 | JGI IMG/M metagenome (GOLD analysis project Ga0209253, IMG submission 187145) | Freshwater lake sediment microbial communities from the University of Notre Dame, USA, for methane emissions studies - BRP12 BR (SPAdes)... | ecosystem: Environmental > Aquatic >... | reverse complement strand
CGAGGTGGATCTGTGAAGCCGGCGTTCTTGTTGGATACCAATATCCTGGCCGAACCGTTGCGTCCGGCGCCCAATCCGGTGGTACTGCTGAAGCTCGAGGAGTTCGAGAGCCAGCTCGCCATCCCGGCGGTAGTCTGGCATGAAATGTGGTTCGGGTGCCACCGGCTGCCTCAATCGACCCGGCGCTCGGCTATCGAACGGTATTTGCTGGATGTTGTCGCCCCATCGATGCCCATATTGCCCTATGATTCCGCGGCATCCGAATACCACGCCGTGGAACGCGCCAGACTTTCGCGGCTGGGAAAAACGCCGTCTTTCGCTGACGGACAGATTGCCGCCATCGCTCACGCCAATGAGCTGATCTTGGTGACGTTGAACCGCGCTGATTTCGAGGCATTCCATGGTCTCGTGGTCGAGGACTGGCGAGCTTAGGCAGGTTCTCATGGTTTCCCCTGGGGAATCTCGGAGTATTTATATCGTTATTTTGTTCATTATAACCAGACACCGTCTTGCAAGCGTTACGGGGGGCGTTACGAGATTCCATATTTCCGTGGTTTACAGCTGTCCCGACGATATCTGGGTACGTTAGCAGTGATGGTAGAATTATATTGTTCGTCAAACGAAGAGGAGTAACCATGCGCCAAGTGATCATATATCCTGGTGAAGATGGGTATTTTGTGGCTGAATGCCCGAGCCTCCCCGGCTGCATCTCGCAAGGAAAAACTCGCGAAGAGACCATTGTGAATATACGCGAGGCAATCCAGCTTTATATCGAGGTTCTGGAAGAGAAAGGCCGTCCGGTTCCAGCTGAAAAGTATGAGGCTATCCTGGTAGCCGTATGAGCAGGCTGCCTGTTATATCTGGGCGAGAATGTGTAAAGGCTCTTGAAAAGGCGGGGTTCTATGTCCTGCGCCAAAGAGGCAGCCATATTTCCCTGGTTCATGACGATCCATTCGCCCAGGTCGTTGTCCCGGATCATCGTGAATTGGATCGCGGAACGCTACGTGCAATTATCCGCCAAGCAGGCCTGAGCGTTGAGAAGTTCCTGCAACTGCTCCAATAAGGCTTCTCAACTTGTAATCTACATCAATCCCTAAAGATTAACGACCCTTGAACGCAAATAAACGTCCGCCGTCATTCAGCCCCATTCATCTTCTTCAACACCAAACAGGCATTCTGACCGCCCAGGCCGAACGAGTTCGAGATTGCGATATTTACGTTTCGCTGCAACGCCTGGTTGGGCGTATAGAACAGGTCGCACTCAGGGTCGGGGTTCTCATAATTGATGGTCGGGGGGATAATGCTGTTGTAGATCGCCAGCGTGCAGGCGACGGCTTCCAGCGCTCCGGAAGCGCCCATGGCGTGTCCCATCATCGACTTGGTCGAGCTGATGGTAACATCGTATGCAGCTTCACCGAAAACTCTTTTAATCGCCAGGGTCTCGGTCTTGTCGTTGAGCGGGGTGGACGTCCCGTGGGCGTTGATGTAATCCACCTGTTCGGGCTGGACGCCCGCATTCTCCAGCGCCCAGCGCATCGCCCGGCTGGGTCCCAGCCCTTCCGGCTGTAAAGCCGCCAGGTCATACGCGTCGGAGGACGAAGCGTGCCCGGCGACCTCGGCATAGATGCGCGCCCCGCGCGCCCGGGCGTGCTCCAGGTCCTCCAGGACGAGCGCCGCGCACCCCTCAGACAGGATGAACCCCTGGCGCAGAGCATCGAACGGGCGAGAGGCCGCTTCAGGGTTGTCATTATAGTCGAAGGCCAGGGCGCGCATGACGCTGAATGCGCCGACAGCCAGGCCCATCACAATCGCTTCCGTACCTCCGGTAATCACAATATCCGCCGCGCCGCGCCGGATCCATTCGGCCCCTTCACCTACTGACTGCGTACCCGCCGCGCAGGCGGTTGTGATTGTGTTGTTGGGACCCAGGCACTGAAACTCCTGGGCGATTGAGAACGCCGGTATATTCGGTATACCGCTCGGTAGATACAGCGGCGGCATGCGGTCGTAACCCTTGGCCAGGTAGAGATCATTCGCTGAGGTGAGATGGTCCAGGCCACCCACCGCGGTGGCAAAAAACACCCCTGTTCGCTCCGGCTCTGCCATTGGGGTAGCCAGCCCGGCATCCTCCAGCGCTTGTCCGGCGGCAGCCACTGCAAACTGGGTTGAGCGCGGCATCCGGCGGGCAGTCTTGCGGCCCATATAGATGCTTGGATCAAAGCCTGGGACCTCGCCGGCAATCTGGCAGGGCAGATGGCTGGCATCGAACAGGGAAATCCTGCGAATCCCCGAACGCCCGTGAATTAAGCCATCCCAATATTCGTTTACCGAACATCCCAACGGTGTGATGGCCCCCAAACCCGTAATGACTACTCGGTGCTGTTCCATACCGCCTCCATGCCCATCGATTGATTGCGATTCAGGCAAATATACCACAATTCGGCAGGGCTCGATACCAGCCCGCCGACTGGTCATCCATGGCTTTCTCAAGAATGGAATATCGCTGCGAGCCGCCGTTCTTTGGCGGCGTGGCAGTCCCCCGGCCAATCGGGAGATTGCTTCACCCGGCAAAGTGCGCCGGCTTCGCAATAACAGGCCAAATTGTTAAGGAAACACGAGAAAGCCATCGCTGGTCATATTGTTCTGCTCACCGCCGCTCATTCCACCCTGGCAATATCACCTTCGATGATCACCCGGTAAGTCCTCAGCGGCTTTGTTGCTGGACCTTTGCATACGCTTCCGTCGCGGATGTCAAAACACGAATCGTGCCAGGGGCAAATGATCTGGTGTCCATCCAGGTCGCCATCACTCAGCGGGCCTTCGGTATGGGTACATTCGTTCTGGGTGGCATAGTAGCTCCCATCTACATTGTAGACCGCCACTGCGTCGCCATCTACGTACACCAGCCCGGTCTGCCCCGGCTTTAGATCATGGATCAGAAATTCATTCTCTTTTAGCTCATGCGCTTCAGCGACTTCGACCGCAGCGGCCTGCAGAGCCGCTGCCTCTTCCCCGGGCGTATTCAATTGGACCATTTCGACATCCATGACCTTAGTCGGGAAGGTTAAGTAGACCTCTCCGTCGCGTACTTCGACCGGATATGACTCTAGGTGGGCACTCGTATCCAGCAGCAGCTCGCCGTTGGTGACATCATACTGGTATCCGTGCCACGGGCAGGTAATCACATCACCCTTTAGCAGGCCGGTGCACGCAGGGCCGCCCCGGTGCAAGCAGCTGTTGCGCAGTGCATACCAGCTGCCACGATGGTGGAACACGCCGATCGATACACCCTCCACCTCAACAATCTTACGCTCTCCATCGGGAATCTCATCTGCGTAGGCTACCTTCACACCTTGGTACTCAATCGAGCGATATATGCCGAGATTACTCTCGTAAATCTGCCTCGCCAGCATGTGCACCGATTGTGTATCGATTGGCGTTCGGGATTCTTCCCCCTCGATAGCGCGCTCGTCGCTGTAAGCCCTGGCGAGCATCTCCAGAATGACCATCATGAGCAGGTTCCAGGCTCGAGAGGCGCGCACTTCCAGCTCTGGGTCCACATCGCGAAGCTCTTTATGCAGCGCTTCGCTGATGGCATGCTGCACCAGGCCAACCTGTCCAATCACATACCGCTCCGGGATGTAGATCTTCGGATCCGCGCCGTGCGTGGTATGGGCGCGACCGACATAATCCACAAAACGGGCATAGTTATCATCATACACGCCTGCAGCCGTGCGCCGCCAGAAATTGGTCAGATGGTGCATGCGTAGCTGCAGGTAATCCTGGTCTAGGCTGCCGTCCTTTTTTAAGAATATATTGCGCGTGGGTGGATAACTGAGCAGCTGGGCATAAAACTTACCCACGATTTCGGGAATATATTTCTCGATAACCAGGTGAGTTTCTTTGATCGCCTCAGCATCATTTTGTGTAAAACCGACGAACTCAGACATATAGCGGAAGTATTGTCCCGCATCATCGGAACCTTGATGAGCCTGCTGTTCCTGTGATACTCCCGTCTCCATGGGCATTCATCCTCCTCGGTAAAAATAAGTAAACCGCGGCCGATTGAGGTGTAGAAGCAATGGGATAGCCCACTCGGCGCGTAAGCGATAGGATCGTCCGCAACGATCCAAAAATGTCCCTGGATATTATCACAAATTTGAGCGTTCTGCAGTCCCAGCGCGCTCCTCCTGGAAAACACGGAATCTTGCCGAATTTACTCGCGCATGCTGATGCGCTGCGTCAGGAATCCCAGCATTGCGCCGTAAATGACATGCGCCAGTCCCAGATCGAAGAATGGAACCTTGAGCAGTTGCGAGTTGCTGGCCGGCAGCAGGAAATACCACGCCAGAAAGAATAAGATCGCCCCATAGAAAATACCCATGAGGGGGGCATGCCGGAAGATGAGCACAAGGCTGTGGACGTGTAAAGCCAGTGCCCAGATTACGCCAAAGAGTATCCCGTAGATGCCGGAAAGCGCCAGGTGCATCATAAGACCTGCCAGGGGTTCCGATCTTTATCGATCCCCTCCCGGATGGCGCGTGCTACCTCCGCATCGCTCCACCCGCTAAGCCCGGTTTCCTGGTCCGGGGTGAGATTGGGAACAGCGAATACACCGGAGATCGAACCCTCGTGGATGGCTTCAGAGCCGCCTGCAAAAGGCTGCCCAAATTGTGAATGGCAGGCTTCGTCACAGCTCATGACGTTCTCCGCCAGGTATTTACCGCTTACCATACCTTTCGTACTGGTGTCGGCGGTGATCGGGTGGAACGGCCGGTTGGCGTATGTCCGCTTAAAAGACATCTGCCTGTAGATCAACGATCCAATGATCACGACGACGAGAAGCGACACTAAACCGCCCAACACAATGCCAATCCATTTCAACACTTTTTTATGCCTATCCTCCTCAGGTTGAAGCTCAAAGATTTGAGCTGTTTTGTTCCCATTGTAACGATCCACCGTCCCGGGATCGTTACGAGGTTCGTTACGGACGGGGCAGGGTTGTGAAAACCGTAACGGACAGGGTCCGTTACAAGCTAAGTAACTGTTTTTGGTGTAAAATGAATCGTCAGAGTTCATACAAATTACCGGGTAGATACCGGTCGCCGGGACGAACAGGCGCATCGCGAAGGGGAAAATCTTGGGAGCAGTTAATTTGTACTTGCTGGGCTCGCCGCGCCTCGAGCGGGATGGCAGGCCGGTCCAGGTGGATACGCGGAAAGCGATCGCTTTGCTGGCATACCTGGCAATAACCGGCAAGCAGCACGGCCGGGATTCTCTCGCCGCTTTGCTATGGCCCGATTACAGCCAGAGCAACGCTCGCGCCGCCCTACGCCGCACCCTGTCTGCCCTGCACCGGTCGCTGGGCAGCCCGCTGGTGGAAGCCAGCCGGGAGGTGCTCGAGCTGCCCCCTCAGGCCGACTTGTGGGTGGATGTGATTGATTTCTACAGAAGCCTACGAGAATGCGACACCCATGGACACCCCCATGGACAGGTGTGCCAGGATTGTTTGCCCAATCTGGAAAGCGCCGTGCAGCTCTACCGCGACCATTTCATGTCCGGCTTCACCCTGCGAGACAGTATCGGGTTCGACGACTGGCAGTTCATGCAATCAGACGGCTTGCGGCAAGAGCTGGCAGGAGCGCTCGAGCGGCTGGTGGTCGGATATACCGCCTTGGAGCGTTATGATGACGCCATCGGCTACGCCCAACGCTGGCTTGCACTGGATTCACTGCATGAGCCCGCCCACCGCCAGTTGGTGCAGCTCTATTCCCTGGCGGGGAAACGCAGCGCTGCTCTACGCCAGTACCAGGAGTGCGTGCGGATCCTGGAAAAAGAATTGGGTGTCCACCCGTTGGAAGAGACGACCCGCCTGTACCAGGATATTAAAGAAAGACGAGGAATTTGGGGGCAGGAACGCCCGCAGGGAGCGGACAGCTCAAAGGTCCTTCTAACAGGCACGCGCCTGGGGGTTTCAGCCTCCCTGGTTTCAACAACTCCTGGCAAGGGACAGGATATTCTGCAAACGCAAGCGTCACGCCTGCCCTTCGTTGGGCGGGTAGCGGAATGGACAGCCGTCCAGCAGGCGTATATGTCAATCAGAAATGATGGCTTCTTCCTTGTACTGGAGGGAGAGGCAGGTTTGGGCAAGACACGCCTGGCAGAGGAGTTCTTGTCTTCTGCCCGCCTGCGCGGAGCTGCCACGATCCAGACGCGCTGCTACCCGGGTGAAACCAACCTTGCCTACGCTCCCTTTGTAGAAGGGTTGAGCAATGCCATCGACCAACCCAAACAGGCGGGCTGGTACCGGAATGTGCTCCCCCATTGGCTGAGCGAGGCCGCCCGCCTGCTGCCCTCCATTAGTCGCCTGGGGATTGAACTGCCTCCCGCGCCTCCCGCAGAAAGTCCGGGTGCCCAGCCCCGCTTCTTTGAAGGACTTAGCCATGTGATTTTAGCGCTTTGCGATCAATCGCCGCCCGGTGGAACACCGCCCGGTGGGACACCGGCTGGGGTGTTCTTCTTAGATGATCTGCAATGGGCTGATGAAGCCACACTGGATTTGTTCACCTATTTGGTCAGGCGCTTGCGGGGTCAACCGATGATGATCCTGGTCACCTGGCGGGGCGAAAATCTAGAATCCAATCACCGCTTGCGCCAGCTCCTGGCAGAGACTGAGCGCAGCGGTCGGGGCGCAGTCCTGACACTTTCTCACCTCACGCAAGAGTCAGTGGGAGAGCTTGTGCAAGCAGCCTTGCGCGGTGCTGCCATCCCAACCGCTGATTTTAGCCAGCGCTTGTATCGTGAAACTGAGGGGCTGCCATTCTTCGTTGCGGAATATCTGGCAACTTTGCCAGGTGATATAACGCCCAGCGATAAATCACAGGGTGTTACAACCTGGAATGGGGATGAGGCCTGGCCCATACCGCATGGCGTGCGAGACTTGCTGCGTTCGCGCATGGAGCAGATTGGCGAGACCGGCGTGCAGCTTCTTCAAACTGCGGCAGTGATCGGTCGCTCATTCGACTTTGACACCCTGCATGAAGTCAGCGGTCGCACGGACGAAGAGACGATTATCACCCTGGAAATATTGATGGCGCGCGGCTTGATCCGCGAAAGCCAACCTGGAAATCGCGGCAGCTCCAAGGAGGCGCTGCGCTCGCTCACCTATGATTTCAGCCACGAGAAACTGCGATCATTTGTGTACAGCGAGACCAGCCTTGCCAGGCGGCGTTTGTTGCACGTACGCACCGCCGAGGCGCTGGTATCTCACGCCCGCGGGCGCTATGAGCTGCCACCCCTGGCAGGCTCGATCGCTCTTCATTATAAACAGGGCGGGCGCGCCTCGGAGGGGGCCGAGTATTACCGGATGGCAGGCGACTACACTCGAAGTCTGTATGCCAACGCCGAGGCGCTGGCTCATTTTCAATCGGCTCTCGCCCTGGGCCATCCTGATGCGCCCGGATTGAACGAAGATATTGGTGGTATTTACACCCTGCTTGGCAATTACAGTGCAGCGATTGTGAGCTACGAGACAGCCCTGGCTCAGCTTGCCCAGGATAACCAGGCCACCGCCCGCCTGCTGCACAGGCTGGGCAATATTTATCACCGGTTGGGAGAATGGGAGCAGGCGGAGGGCTATTTTCACGCCAGCGGAGATGCATTGCATGCGGCCGGCGATCCCGGCGGCGATGCCGGTGCCTGCGCCAGGCTTTACGCCGATTGGAGCCTAACTGCCCACCAGCGCAACCAGCCGGACCGCGCCCGTGAGATGGCGCACCGGTCTCTCGAGCTGGCTGAAGATGCCGGAGACCTGCCCGCCCTGGCGCAAGCTTATAACATTCTGGGTATCCTGGCGCGCAGTCAGGACCAGCTCCCGGAGGCGGTCCACCACCTGGAGCGCAGCCTTGCCTTGGCGGAAAGTATGGATGAGCCGGGAGCGCGTATTGCCGCTCTGAACAACCTTTCTCTGGCTTATGCGGCGAGCGGCGATCTCGAGAGGGCGGTCGCCCGCACCCGTCTGGCTCTGGAGCTATGCGCCCAGCTTGGCGATCGCCACCGGGAAGCAGCCCTCCACAATAATCTGGCGGACCTGTATCACGCCGCAGGAAACGAAGATGCTGCAATGATCCATCTAAAACAGGCAGTAGTGATCTTTAGCGAAGTGGGGGGAGACCGCTATGGGGAGAGCGCCAGCCGGACGAATCCAGAGATCTGGAAGATGACCGAATGGTGATGCTCAACCAATTAGCAGGAATATTCCTGTTATTCCTAGCAATGCCAGGATAATCCTGTCGAAGACCAGCCGGTCTGTTTTCTGCGCGAGGCGCCGCCCAACCCATACGCCCAGAGGCACAAGCGGAGCCAGCCAGACGATCTGGAGCAGCGCCTCGAGATTTAACAGCCCCGCCTGGTAATAATACGGCACTTTGATCCAGTTTGTAACCGCAAAGAAAAGTATCGAAGTAGCTACGAACGCGATTGGGGTTATATTCTGCAGCAGCAGGTAGATGATCAGGGGTGGTCCCCCGGCGTGCGCCAACGTGGATGCGAAGCCGGCGACGCTCCCAGCTAGCCATCCATGCCAGCGATGCCCCCGATAATGGAGCCTGTCTATCATCCGTCCCTCGAATAATTTATAGAAGATGAAGATGAAAATGATCACTGCCAGGGATCGCTCGAGGGCTGATGGGGAGATGGTCGTGAGCACGAACGTGCCCAGTGTAATGCCGATCAAAGCTCCCGGCAGCAGCAGCCAAATCAATCGATGGTCCCAATTCCCCCAGTGTGCTGCCAGGGCGAATAAGTCTCCCACGATAAGGATCGGCAGCGCCATGCCGATCGCCTGGTCGATGGGCATTACCAATGACAGCAAGGGGGTGATCAAAACCCCCAACATGCCACCCAGGCCGCCCTTGGACAACCCGATGAGAAACGCCGAGAAGCCGATTATGCCGAAGTAGATCGCCGGGTTACCCACCATTTTCTGAAAACAACTCTCGGTTCACTACCTGCAGGTCGGGCAGGATGCAATATGCCAGCCTCAGCGTTTCCGCCTCGGGCGGGATCATATCCGGGACCATCACGGGGACCATCCCAGCAGCATGCGCAGCCAGGATGCCGGCGTTGGAGTCCTCTAACACCAGGCACTTATTCGTCTCTGTATGAAGTTGGTTGGCGACCGCCAGGAAAATATCCGGCGCGGGCTTGCCTTTGGAGATCTCATCCCCGCCGACGATTGCCTGAAATCTGCCCGCGTCGATCCCTGCTACGGATAGGTTGTTCAAGATGATCTGCCTGCTTGATGAGCTCGCTACCGCTATAGGGAGCGATCTGGTTTCGATCTTCTCAAGCAGATCGAATAGCCCCGGCTTTACCGGGATACCCTGGTTTATGATATAAATGTCCAGGAGTTGCTGCTTGCGGTGATATACCTGGTCGAATGGAAAGTCCGCCCCGAATTGCTGGTAAATGAACTTGCGTACATCCGGCAGCTTCCGGCCGATGACGCCTCGATAGGTCTCTTCCGGAAAGTTATAGCCATATTCAAGCGCGGCCTGCTGCCAGACCTTCTGAGCAATCCGCTCAGTGTCGAACATCAGCCCATCCATATCGAATATGACCGCATGAATGTGTAAATGGGAATTCATAAGGGATCTCTTGGGGGCATAAGCTGGCGCAACCACCGATTATAGCTGAATATCGGAGAATGAGCGGATTGGGTGCGCGAGCCTCTCTAGCCAATCAACGCCGTCTTCGATGTTCCTGAATAAGACCTGGAAACCATGTTCGATTACTGAGAGGTGGTTTTGAAGGTTACCGTCCATCTGCACTCGATCCTGCAGCTCCAGACACCAGAGGGGATGGTCAACCGGGTGGAAGTTGACCTGGCTCCCGGCAGCACAATAGAAAGCGTGATTCACCAGCTTCAAATCCAGCTGTCACCGGATCACATGCTGCTGGCGCGCAATGGGCGCGTGGTCGACCTGGGACAAATTCTTCAAGACGGCGACCAGATCAATCTGATGCCCGCCATGTCCGGCGGTATTGTATGAGATCCAAGAGGAATCCGAGCAATGATCCACCCTATACAGATGAATGACGACTTCCTGGCAGATATCCAACAGGCAAAAGCCGACCGTAAACGCCTTCATGTGTGGTGGTTGGGGCAGAGCGGCTTTTTGATCCAGTGGGAGGGGGAGCACCTGCTGCTCGACCCTTATTTATCCGACTCCCTGACCCATAAGTATGCTGGCTCAGATAAACCCCACGTGCGCATGACCGAACGGGTGATCGCCCCGGAGCGTCTCGATTTTATAAATGCCGTTAGTTCCAGCCATAACCACACCGACCACCTGGACGGGGATACCCTGATCCCGCTGTTGAGTGTAAACCCCAGCCTGGTCATCCTGGTCTCGGAAGCCAATAGGGAGTTTGCTGCCATCCGGCTGCAGGTCCCCCCCGAGCGCCTGACTGGCATTACCGCCAACCAGCCGGTACGGGTCGGCAGCTTCCTTTTCTATGCCATCCCATCTGCCCATGAAGCGGTCGAGTACGATGCGGCGGAAAACAGCCGGTATATCGGTCTGGTGGTTCGGGCTGGCCCGTGGACTTTTTATCATGGTGGGGATACCGTACGCTATCCTGGCATGGCAGAACAACTGCGCCGGTGGCACATCGATCTGGCTTTGCTGCCGATTAATGGGCGTGATCTTGTGCGAGGAGTAGCCGGAAATCTCTCCGGAACGGAGGCGGC